>ENA-OFDP01000939-OFDP01000939.1-metagenomes-genome-assembly--contig:-NODE-939-length-12143-cov-2.194821_pt1 | contig 12143 bp, 9 predicted proteins | sample MGYA00153389_OFDP01 | MGnify analysis MGYA00153389 | reverse complement strand
AACCGCATTGCTCGCAGTTTCACCTGTTGCCCTGATTCTTCGGCACAGACATACAAGACGCGGTAATGTTGCGCCAGTTGGTTGGCAGTTTGCAGCAGGAGAGTCGATTTGCCAATGCCGGGGTCGCCGCCAATCAAAACCAGCGAACCGGGCACAATGCCGCCGCCAAGGACGCGATCGAGTTCAACATAGCCAGAGGCAAGACGGGCTTGAGGATGATCAGATATTTGAGCTAGCGTTAGGGAAGCTTTGGGCTGAGCAGTGGTTTGAGTGGCTGTGCGTTTGCGGCTCGTGCGACCGATGCTGTCACTTTGCCGGGTGGATGAATTCGCCGCAGAAACCAGTTGTTCTTGTAGAGAGTTCCAGCTTTCACAGGCTAAACATTTGCCAAAATATTGAGAGAACTCAGCCCCACACTGATTGCAAACATAAAGCGATCGCGACTTAGCCATTATTTTTATCAGTTATAAAATAGCTTTATTGATGGAACAGACATATTCGTAAGAAATTGTTAAAAAAACACTCAAATGTAGCCAGACAGGAACCCTTGAGGATTTCAATGTGGATGTATGAAGTACCATCTTAATGATAGGGTACGAAAATTAATGATTAGCAACTCGACTTAAGGAGCGAAACGAAGTTGGAGAACCATAAAGAAAAAATATTGGTTGTGGATGATGAAGCCAGCATTCGCCGTATTCTTGAAACGCGCCTTTCAATGATTGGGTATGATGTGGTGACGGCGGCTGATGGAGAAGAAGCGCTAGACATTTTTCGGAATGCCGCTCCTGATTTGGTTGTGCTAGACGTGATGATGCCCAAACTCGATGGATATGGGGTTTGTCAAGAGTTACGCAAAGAGTCGGATGTTCCCATTATCATGTTGACCGCACTGGGCGATGTTGCCGATCGCATCACGGGCTTAGAACTCGGTGCTGATGATTATGTCGTCAAGCCTTTTTCTCCTAAAGAATTAGAAGCTCGGATTCGCTCCGTTTTACGCCGCGTTGAGAAAACGGGCAGTTCTGGCATTCCTAGCTCTGGTGTCATTCACATCAATAGCATTCGGATTGATACGAATAAGCGGCAGGTGTACAAAGGGGATGAGCGCATTCGGTTGACGGGCATGGAATTTAGCTTGTTAGAATTGCTGGTCAGCCGTTCTGGAGAAGCGTTTTCTCGCTCTGAAATTTTGCAAGAAGTGTGGGGTTATACGCCGGAACGTCATGTGGATACCCGTGTGGTAGATGTTCACATTTCTCGGCTGCGTGCCAAGTTGGAAGATGATCCTAGCAATCCAGAACTGATTTTGACAGCTAGAGGCACTGGTTACTTGTTCCAACGGATTCTGGAACCGGGTGAACTGGAGAAAGCGTAAGCTAGTAAGAGTCTGCGATCGTTCTTGATTTTTTCCATGCAAATCTACCTGGACTACAGTGCCACTACGCCGACTCGACCAGAGGCGATCGCTGCCATCCAGCGAGTTTTGGCTGAGGAATGGGGCAATCCATCTAGCCTGCATGCTTGGGGGCAGCGTTCGGCGATCGCGCTGGAGCGTGCCCGTGTGCAGGTTGCTCGGTTAATCAATGCTGCCCCACAGTCGATTGTGTTTACCTCTGGTGGCACCGAAGCCGATAACCTGGCGATTATGGGAGTGGCTCAACAATATGACACTCCCCAACACATTATTATTTCTAACGTGGAGCATTCCGCGATCGCAGAACCTGTTCGCTTATTAGAGCAGCAAGGATGGCAGGTGACGCGGCTGCCTGTCGATCGTCAAGCACGAGTCAACCCGCTTGATTTGCAAGCAGCGTTGCGTCCTGATACCGTTTTGGTGTCGATTATTTACGGTCAAAGCGAAGTGGGCACGCTCCAACCCATTGCCAAACTGGCAGAAATCACCCATCATCACGGCGCGCTCTTTCACACCGATGCCGTGCAGGTTGTAGGACGCTTGCCAATTGATGTGCAAACGCTGCCCGTGGATTTGCTGTCGCTATCCAGTCACAAGCTGTATGGGTCGCAAGGAGCAGGTGCGCTCTACGTGCGTCCGGGGGTGACTTTACTGCCATTGCTGGCGGGTGGTGGGCAGGAATCTCGATTGCGATCAGGCACTCAGGCAGTAGCGACGATCGCGGGTTTTGGGATTGCCGCAGAACTGGCTGCCGCAGAACTGGCGATTGAAACACCCCGCCTGCTGCATCTGCGCGATCGCTTATTTGACCAGCTTGCCGATCTGCCAGGATTGATGCCCACGGGCGATCGCCTGCATCGCTTGCCGCACCACGTCAGCTTTTGCCTCGATCATGCTGATGGTGACATTCTCACGGGCAAAGCCTTGGTGCGCCAAATGAACTTAGCAGGAATTGGCATTAGCGCTGGAGCCGCCTGCCAAAGTGGCAAGGTTACCCCTAGCCCAATTTTGCAGGCAATGGGCTACAGCGATCGCATTGCCAAATCGGGCATTCGCCTTACCCTTGGACATCACACCACTAAAGCAGACATTGACTGGACGGCAATGGTTCTGAAACAAATACTGGCGCGATCGTCCAAGCCTGAACTCACTCACGTCTAGCGCTTTATTATACGTTGAGGATAATAAAGTAAGGCTTGCAAAGATTGAAGATCTGCAAGTTCCTATCGCTAGCTAGAACATGTTTTATGGGAACTCTGCTCATTTCGCTCCTCCCATATATCATCGGCAGCGCGGTCGTGCCGTTGCAAATCATCGTCGGTTTGTTGCTCCTCAAAAGCCCCCAACAGGGACTTCTTAAAGCGATCGCCTATGTTTTGGGGATGACGATCACGCGGCTGCTACAGGGATTGATTTTTGGTTTTGTGCTGTCTAGATCTACAGCATTTGCTGACGGCAGTACCGATCAGAGTCCAATCATTTCAACATTGCTTTTAGTCCTTGGTATTCTCTTGCTCATTGCCGCCTACAAAAAATGGAGTAAGGAGGATGACCCAGATGACCCGCCGCCCAAGTGGTTAACCAGGATTGACACCTTAACGCCGATTAAAGCTTTGGGGATTGGACTTGGGCTACCATTAGTTGCAGCCAAGCTATGGGTTTTTACTCTCAGCGCTCTGGCGACGATCGCAGCAGCGCAACTAGGGCAGCCAAATAGCGCGATCGCCTACTTACTCTTCATCTTGCTGGCTCAATCCTTGCTGCTGTTGCCGATCTTGATGCGTATCCTCGTGCCCAAACGATCAAAATCTGTACTTCTTAAACTTTCAGCCTGGTTGACTAGAAATAACCGACCGATCACCATCACAGTCTCGCTTGTGTTCGGGCTGTTGTTCCTATACTCCGGTATCAGTGGTTTACTGGTGTCGGAGGTTTAACGTTGCTAAATAAATTACTGCTCCTGACTGTAGAAATAGAGGGAAGTAGGATCTTCATAAATCACCGATCTCTTTTGCCAAAAGCAATTTTTCCCAGGTTGTTGGGATAAATAGAATGCGCCTTAGTTTGTTGCTGATGATTGGCTCAGATAGCTTTTTTAACGTCCCCAACTCTAGTTTGCAGTAGCGATTCTCACTTTTGGCATCGCGTGGCTCTTCAGGAAATAACTCCCAGCGGTAGACTTCACGAATCGCAGTCACCTCAGCGTAGTAGCGAACCATATGCGCCTCATCGCCAAATACCTTCGTTTGATAGAACGCCAGCCACTTGGGTTGCCAGCATTTGTTTTAGCCTCGCCACTTGGTCAATCGGCATCCGATACCAGTGCTGATCGCGGGCAATTTCCAGGCCTGCTCGGTTGTTAAGGATTGCAATTAGAACTTCGCCGCAGCAAGACATAGGTGGAGGATAGAAGGTGAAAGGAAATAAAGGGGCGCGATCGCCTCTTGTCTATCTATCCCATTCATCAATCATTTCTTGCTAGTTCACTTTGAGAATCTGCACTTTGCAAAGCTGAATCGCTAGGATGGAGGCTCAACCCTAGACAAACGGTTGGATTACGGTTTGCCGATTTGGTATCTGAGAATTCTGTTCAGTGTCTTCTCAGATACGTTAATATTAGTTAACACAGTACGATAAAAAATGGCTCCGCACTCTGATAACAGGAGGATACATCCCGGTGAATAAGCGGTGGAGAAACGTTGGTTTATACGCTCTATTAGCGATTGTTGTCATTTCCTTGGCAACTGCTTTTTTTGATGGTCGTCAACCTCAAGGTGGACGAGACAGCATGCCTTACAGTGAATTCGTCCAGCAGGTTGAAGCAGGGAAACCGCGACCTGGAGAAACTGAAAACACGAAGATAGGTAAAGTTCGGATTAATGGCGATCGCTCCTATGCGCGCTTCCGTGATGGCACGACCGAGGTTACGGTTAACCTACCTAGCGATCCGGATTTGATTGATATTTTGACAAAGAACGGAGTAGACATTGCCGTGATGCCCCAAGCCGAAGGAGGAGACTTCTGGTTTAAGGCGCTCAGCAGTCTATTCTTCCCAGTTTTGCTGCTGGTGGGTCTATTCTTTTTGCTACGCCGTGCCCAAAGCGGTCCGGGTAGCCAAGCCATGAACTTCGGTAAATCCAAAGCGCGGGTGCAAATGGAGCCTCAGACCCAAGTTACCTTTGGCGATGTGGCTGGAATTGATCAGGCAAAGCTAGAGCTAAATGAAGTCGTAGACTTCCTCAAGAATGCTGATCGCTTTACTGCGATCGGTGCCAAGATTCCCAAGGGCGTTTTGCTAGTGGGACCTCCCGGAACAGGCAAAACTCTGTTGGCTCGTGCGGTTGCCGGAGAAGCAGGCGTTCCCTTCTTCTCTATCTCTGGTTCCGAGTTTGTGGAAATGTTTGTTGGGGTCGGTGCTTCTCGCGTTCGTGATTTGTTTGAACAAGCGAAAGCAAACGCGCCTTGCATCGTATTCATTGATGAAATTGATGCGGTTGGTCGTCAACGCGGTGCTGGCGTAGGCGGTGGTAACGATGAACGGGAGCAAACCTTAAACCAGTTGCTCACCGAAATGGATGGCTTTGAAGGCAACACTGGCATCATCATTATTGCTGCAACGAACCGCCCTGATGTTTTAGACTCAGCGCTGTTGCGTCCTGGTCGGTTTGACCGCCAAGTGGTGGTCGATCGCCCTGATTTTGCCGGACGTGCGGAGATTTTGCGGGTTCATGCTCGCGGTAAAACCTTATCGAATGATGTGGATCTAGACAAGATCGCTCGTCGGACACCGGGCTTCACGGGTGCGGATTTGTCTAACTTGCTAAACGAAGCGGCAATTTTGGCAGCGCGTCGCAACTTGACCGAAATTTCGATGGATGAAGTCAATGATGCGATCGATCGCGTCTTGGCGGGTCCTGAAAAGAAAGATCGCGTCATGAGCGAAAAGCGTAAAACCTTGGTTGCGTATCATGAAGCAGGTCATGCTTTGGTGGGTGCTTTGATGCCCGACTACGATCCAGTTCAAAAAATCAGCATCATTCCTCGTGGTCGTGCGGGTGGTTTAACTTGGTTCACGCCGAGCGAAGACCGGATGGATTCTGGCTTGTACTCTCGCTCCTATCTGCAAAATCAGATGGCGGTTGCCTTGGGCGGTCGGATTGCTGAAGAACTGATCTTTGGTGAAGAGGAAGTAACTACGGGTGCTTCTAATGATTTGCAGCAAGTAGCGCGAGTTGCCCGTCAAATGGTGACGCAGTTTGGCATGAGCGATCGCTTGGGTCCGGTTGCATTGGGTCGTCAACAGGGCAACATGTTCTTAGGACGCGACATTGCGGCTGAACGCGATTTCTCTGAAGAAACTGCCGCCACGATTGATGATGAAGTTCGTAACTTGGTCGATCAAGCCTATCGTCGTGCTAAATCGGTGCTTTCCGGCAATCGCCATGTGCTCGACGATCTGGCGAATCTGCTGATTGAAAAAGAAACAGTGGATTCCGACGAGTTGCAAGAACTCTTAGCAACCAGCGATGTCAAAATGGCAACTATTGCTTAACTCTTGTGATTTGTAGGAGCTAGTCGTAGGTATTTCCCTACAGTAAAGTAGCTTTCTTAATTAGGGGTAACCTCAGGTGAGGTTGCCCTTTTTAATTTGCTCAATGATTGGAGCACTAATGATAAGAGACGCGATCGCTCACGTCTCTTGCCCATTTGAGTACCTAAATGAGTAATTAGCTAAACTGCTTCTTACCCGCTTTCTCTAAATTGAACAGAATGCTCAGCGTTTGCATTGCCTGTTGTCTGGCTTCAATATCCTGCTGGGCGCGGAGTTGCACCATGGGGTCATGCAGAATTTTGTTGACGATACCGCGAGTCAGCGCTTCGATGATTTCTTGATGTTTTTCGGCAAATTCCGTTCCTAGTCGAGACAAGGCTTTTTCCAATTCTTGGGCACGAATGGCTTCTACCTTGTCGCGCAAGCTGCTGATGGTAGAAACGGTATCCAGCGATCGCCACCAGGTTGCAAAAGTTTCCACTTCTTCATCTAGCAGAACTTCCGCTTCCATTGCCATGCGCCGACGAGCCTCATGGTTTTGGGCAACTACCGCTTTCAGGTCATCTACGTTAAATGCTTGCACATAAGACAGTTCATTTACGTCAGAATGCACATTACGCGGCACGGCAATGTCAAATATCATCAAATGCTGGACTGGATCGAGGATTGCCTCTAGCTTGGCGCGATCGAGAATCGGCTCAGTTGCAGCAGTGCTGGTAAACACCAGATCAGCGTGGGGCAACAGTTGTGCCAAGTCAGAAATGGGATGCAACTGAAGCGTTACTTCAGGAAACTCATGGGCAAGTTCTTTTGCCCGTGTCATGGAGCGGTTCAAAATGGTGATATTGTTCGCCCCTTTAGACAGCAAATGCTGCACCAATAAGCGTGCCATTTTACCGGCTCCCAAAATCGTCACGCGACAGGCAGCTAAATTTTGCACCTTCGTTTGCGCCATTTCCACGGCTGCCGAACTAATAGACACGGCTCCCGTGCCAATGCTAGTTTCGGTGCGAACCCGTTTTCCGGCAGTTAGAGACTGCTTGAAAAGCTGATTGAGGGTGCGTCCAACTCCTTTATGCTCTTGACCAAGCTTATGACACTGTTTAACTTGCGCCAAAATCTGCCCTTCGCCTAAAACCAGGCTATCTAACCCAGCAGACACGCGCATTAAATGCATGACTGCATCTTGATGCAGCAAAACAAATAGGTAAGGACGCAAGTAAGCAATGGGAAGCTTGCTGTGGTCGCTCAAAAACTGAGTAATCTCTCGGATGCCGTTCTCGGTTTCGTTAACGACTACATAAATTTCTAAACGATTGCAGGTACTGAGAATGGCAACTTCCTCAAGATGAGGATAGCTACACAATTGAGCGATCGCCTTATCGCAGTTAGTTTCTGGAATACTCAGCTTTTCTCGAACTTCGACCGGGGCAGTTTTATGACTTAAACCCACAACAACGATGTTCATATGTCTTAATTATTAAAACGCTTTTTTTTGATCAGGTTATCAGTCAAGCAACAGCTAGCTTTAGCGGTGATTTGCGAAGGCTGACTGTTGCCCGACTCTACTTTTTTAATGCAATTGAATCACTTGAGGCTGGTCAAACATGTGAATGGTATCCACAAATCGAGCAGTTTTAGATTGACTAGAAATAACGAGCGTCTGGCTACGTGCGCCACCTTTAAAGAAGCTGACTCCCTTCATCAGGTTGCCAGAGGTAATCCCGGTTCCAGCAAAGAGAACGTCTTTACCGGATGCTAGTTCGTCTGCGCTGTAGACCTTATCGGGGTCAGTAATGCCCATTTCTTGCAAACGAGCAACGTTTGCTTCCTTGCTTTCCCCAATTAACCCAGTTTTAACGACAGCGGGATCGTAGATGAGTTGCCCTTGAAAGTGTCCTCCTAAGCAACGCATCGCAGCGGCGGAAATGACCCCTTCAGGAGCAGCGCCAATTCCCATGAGGGCATGGATATTGGTTCCAGCAAAGCCACAGTTGATTGCAGCCCCTACGTCACCGTCGCTGATGAGTTGCACCCGTGCGCCTGCTTCGCGGATCTCTTTGATCAAATCATTGTGGCGATCGCGCTCCATCACGACTACCACCAGTTCATTGATAGAGCGATCCAGACACTCTGAGAGAATTTTTAGATTCTCAGTTGCAGATTTGGTGATATCTACATGACCTTTTGCGGCTGGGGGAGCCGCTAATTTTCTCATGTAAAAATCGGGTGCGGCAAATAATCCACCCTTTTCAGAAATTGCCAGCACCGCCATAGCACCAGGTTGCCCATAAGCACACAGGTTCGTGCCTTCACAGGGGTCTACTGCAATATCGATTTCGACCAGTTCATCAGGGTTGCAAAAGGTTTTAGCATCCGATTGAGTGCAAATCCCTACTTCCTCGCCAATATAAAGCATCGGTGCTTCATCCCGCTCACCTTCCCCAATTACAATGCGACCCCGCATATAAATTTTATTCATCCGCTCTCGCATGGCTTCGACTGCCACTCGGTCTGCTTCGTTCTTGTCTCCCTTGCCCATCAACCGAGCAGAAGCGATCGCAGCCTGCTCAACGACTTCAATAATCTCTAAACCGAGTGTATTTTCCACTGCGTAAGCCTCCAAACTGCTGATTTTGCGCGGTTTTGCACATCCACTTCAATGTATAAGTCTATCAAAAGGGGGAGACGTGCTTACCGAAAATCTAAACAGATATGTGTGTAAAGTTTTACTGCTAAGAAATGGAAAGAAGGCAAGAATGGATGGTAATCCCCGCAGTTGATTGACTCGTAGCTGTGAATACTCCATGAATTTGAGCCAAATTGCTATTGTTTTTGCTAGTTACTTTTGCTGATTAACGCGATCGCTAGACTTAAAGCTTTTGTAGTTTTTCTCGTCCTAAAGGAGTGTTCCACTGTTAAATCCACTAAATCCATTATATCCACCCGCCCATGTGCCCCACTTTGCAGAGCCAGGGCGCATCAATCCCAAAACGGCTCAAGATTTGATGCCAGAGGCGGCTTATAGCAGCGCTTTAGATCATATTGTTTTTACCTGCGTGGATATTGCTTTTCTCTATGGCGATCGCCTGCTGCTCGCAAAGCGCAATCATTACCCTCGAAAAGCTTGGTGGATTATTGGTGGACGAATGGTTGCTGGAGAAAACCCGATTGAAACGGCTCAGCGAAAAGCATCTGAAGAAGCTCAGCTACATCACCTTGCCGCCGAACGGTTTCAATTCAGTGGCGTATATTCCACTTCTTTCGCATTTCGAGAACAAGCTCCAAGGCATCACGGTTCTCACAGCGTTAACTTAATCTATCAAGTCGCCCTGAGTGAACCAGAAACACATCTGGTTCAGTTGACCAGCAGCGAATATGACTCTCACTATCAATGGATTCAATTAGAACAGATCAGTACGCTTGTAGATGCTACTAGCCCGCTTGATCAAGCCCTGCTGCAAATGGTTCAAGACTTGCGAATTGGCTAAACAACTCTGAACTCTCAACCCCTCACTCCGCAGTCTTCTTTGTATTGTTGCTTAATAATTCACCGAATCTAGGTTTTGTATGGTACTAAAGTGAGGGGATTTAGCATCGTCAGGCTCTTAATCTATAACTTTCGGGTATTATTTGGAAGTTTTCAGCGGTGGATAGCCTTAAATTGGGCGCAAATTGCAAAAGCAGATATATCATTAGCATCGCGCTGGTCGGTCTATCTAGATTTCCTATCTTTCAGGATTCAAAGCCATGAGTGAAGCGGTTGGTTCAAACCACAATCCAAATTTGAGATTGCCCAAGCCTACAAAGAAAAAGATACCCGTTAAGCAGGAACTCACTCCACAGCAGAGTGACAACGCTGTTTCTGGCGATGGGCATGAAGCGATTAGTGGAACGACCCCTGTGGAAATCGCGGATTGGCAACCAGTAAAATTTCCAGACACAATCAATCTGGCTGAGCTATCTCGTTCAGAGTCGTCTGCGATCGCGGCTGAGTCCAGTGCTGTCAACTTAAAAGATAGTCCATCAGAAGATTCTCAGGCGGCTGAAAACCTGGTTCATCAATTGCAGCAAGAAAACTCAGCGTTTCGCGCTCAAGTGGGTCAGCTAGAGCGTGATTTGACCCAGGCACAAGTGGAGCTACAGCTAGAAGTGACTCGCTTTTACTGCAAAGAATCTGAAGCGGCTGCGATTCCGCAAAGCGATTCTCGTCAGGAAATCGCGGCTCAGTCACCGCTAAACCCTCAAGAGTTGACGGCTATTCATCAGCAAATTAGCCAGCTTTCTCAAGAATTAGACTCATCTCAGAAAATGGGGCATCGTCAGCAGATTTTAGTTGAAACGCTGAGTGAACAGTTGGAAAGTGGTCAGGAACGCATTGCCCATTTGGAGCGCGATTGTGCGATTACTCAACAGCGGTATAACGAGCAAGTGCAACTGGTGTTGCAGGCAGAAAATGTTTGCCGAGATTTGCGAATGAGGCTGCACCGCCAACAGCGACAGGCACTCCAATTTAAGGCAGCGTTAGAAAAAAGCCTAGAGATGGAAGCGGTGCAGGGAGGAGCGATCGCCCATTCTGATCCAATTTCATCCCACGCTGCCGATGCTACTCCTTTTATTCCTAAAGTTCAGCCGGTGCAACCCTGGTCACAGGAAACCGCAGCCGATTCGCGAACCTATACCCATTGTCGGGGCGAGGAACATGGTTTACTCAATTTGTTTTCTAAGCTGTTGATGGCGGATCAGCAGCCCGTGGAAGGGGTAGAAATAACCCCAATTCAAGAGGTTGAATTAGCGTCGATTCAAATGTTGCCTCAAGTGTTGCCAAGCGTGAATCAGGTCATCAATCGGGGGCAATCTGCCGAAATTGGTGGGTTAGTGCAGCTTGATCAGCCGCTACCTGTGCCAGAAGTCATCACTCCTGAAGATGTCTTTCAATCGATGGGGATGATTTTTCCTAAACAGGTTGACTCGTCCTCTCAATCTTCTGCGATCGCGCTTGCTGCTGAAGAAGCGGTTTTTGACCTTAGCCCATTTTTGGATGCAGGTGACGCTGAAGTGTTCAATGCTCCTAAAATCGAACTCCGACCGATCGCCAAGAATGTTTTGCCGCCGCTCTTACATCCGCCGCGCCCCAAACAAGCCGCCATAGATCCCGCAGTAGATCAAAAAACTTCAGTGAAGCCAGCGGATTCGCAGCCCCAAGTTTTGAGCCAATCGGGCGATCGCGAAGATAATTTATGGGCAGATTTAGCCAAGCTGATTGAGCCAGATTCGACGGTAGAAGCTGCTTCTATGCCTGAGTTATCGAATCAAGCAGTAGAGCGATCGCCGTTAGCATCCAATCCATTTCAACTCGCTGACAGTGTGGCAAACGATGCCGTGGTGGAAAATGAGGGAATCAGCGATAAAAAACCTGCTAAGAAAACCAAGAGCGATCGCTCCACGACACCAAAACCCCTTTCTCTCGATTTCTTTGCCTACATTGAAAAAAAGGCGACCGATACTCCAAACGCCAACATTTCAAACATTGAGGCTTTGAACTCTGCGCCACAACCTGCGCCAGAATCTGCGAACGCGCACCTGTCGCACTTTGAAAAGAAGATTGAAAAAAAGACAGCCGCACCCGAAGACACTTTGGAGCCTTCACCGAGCCTACCTAGAACGACCGACAGCAAGCCAAACACTTGCCCTTCGCCACTCCTGTATCCCTTTCGCCCTGCTAAAAAGCTTAGCTCAATGTCAGCCATAGATTTGCCTTCCTTCCGCCATGCGGCAAATTAGGGGCTTTTACAGTCCATCGTTGATTCTGGTAAAGGTGAAATATTGGGTGGTTTGCTGGTCAGAGGGCGATCGCGCTCTACGCTAAATCCTCCTGCCTGCCTGCCAACCGCTTGAGGTTGCCCCATGCCATCCGTCATGCTATAGCTGCGAGACAGCAACCAAAGCCACAGATCGGGAAACCTAAATTCTATCCAGGGTTGAATTTGGCGTATCCAACGGGGAAACCAACTGGCAAACAGCGCACTGATAAGCGCTTGCAGCGTGAAATCTAAATAGCTACCGAGCCAACGCAGCAAATCTTTTGCGCCTGCCATTTGCCAAATCCACAGCAAAAGCGCCGGATTTTTCCAGGCAGCCGTCAACGCCATCCGGTTAAATTGCAGCCAGCTT
>ENA-OFDP01000938-OFDP01000938.1-metagenomes-genome-assembly--contig:-NODE-938-length-12147-cov-4.506202_pt1 | contig 12147 bp, 3 predicted proteins | sample MGYA00153389_OFDP01 | MGnify analysis MGYA00153389 | reverse complement strand
AAGCGGGTCACGCGGCTCAGCTCGTCGGTGATGGAAAGCGTGCGGCCTCCAGCATCGAAGGCAACGCTTCTCACGCTGCCGTCGGCCTTGGTGGTTTGGGTAGTTTTCCCGAGACGATTGAGAGTGAAACGCGTGATATTGCCGTTCGGGTCGGTGGCGGAAATAACACTTCCTAGAGCATTGAGTTCCGTGACTGCGGTGGGGCGGGCGGAAGTCCCGGTGCGCGCGTCAGTGACCATGGGCAGCAAGGTCTTCGTCTGGCGGCCCACGCCGTCATATTGATAGTCGGTCCGGTTCCCCCCGGCGTCGATGGTGGCGAGCAGGCGGCCCGCGGGGGACCAGATGTTTTGCCCCTGGCTGCCATCTGGCAGGGTGGTTCGGATCTGGCGGCCCATTTCGTCGTATCCATAGCGGGTGGTCCGGCCTTCGGGGTCAACGGAAGTCAGAAGGCGGGCTGCGTTATCATATGTTTTTGAGGTGGAGGTGGCATCCGGGTAACGGGTGGTGGTGTGTTGTCCCCGCGTGTCATAGGTCGACTCCGTGCGGCGGCCGAGGGCATCAACAGTAGCGGAGAGCAGGCCCCGCGGATTATATTCGTGCCGGAGCACACTCCGCAGAGGGTCGGTGGTGGTGATGCGGCGGTTGCTGGCATCGTAGGTGTAGGTGGAGACGAGGGGAATCAAGGTGTCTCCCTGACTGCGGAAAGTGGTGCTGGTGATTTTGTTTCCATTGGCGTCATAGCTGAACTGGATGCGCTGGAGCAGCTTGTCATCCGAACCCAACGTATCCTGTTGGATGGAGCGCCCGGAGCTATCGAAGAGCGTTGCGGTGCGGGTGCCCGCCGGCGTGATGAAGGAGACCGCCTGGCCCTTGCTGTCATATTCAAAGCGGGTGGTGCCGCCTTCGACATTGGTATGGCTCAGAACATTTTTCCGGCTGTCATAGGTAAACGTCGAGGTGTTCCCCATCGGATCCGTTTCCGCGACCAGATTGTCGAGGGCGTCAAATGTGATGGAGCTGATGATGGCCAGCCCGTCTGGATCCAGCGTGGTACGGATCAGGCGGTCCTTGGCATCGTATTGAAAGGTGGATTTCACCCCATCGGCATCCACATGACTGGTTTGATTTCCTTTGGCATCGAATACGAAGGATTCCCGGACCAGCACCGGCACTCCCGCCGAGGTGACGGTACGCTCGGAACTGATAACTTTTCCCTTCGCGTTATAGAGAAACCGTTGGAGATTTCCTTGGTAGTCGGTGATCACTTCTTCGCGGGCGGCGAGATCGCGAGTGAACTCGTTTCTATTTCCCGCAGCATCGATAATGGCCAGTAGGCGTCCAGCGTCATCATACTCCGTGCGAATGCCCAAGTTACCGCTAGGATCCACAATACGGATCAAACCATGGGTTCTGTTGTAGGCCAGTTTGGTGAGGTTCCCCATGGCATCCGTAAAGGTCCGCAGGTCGCCGTTTGCATCATATCCATAAAATAAACTGGCTCCGTTGGGATCCGTGATTTTGGCAATCCTGCCTTGGGAGTCCCTAACGAAAGCTATGGACCGGCCTGAAGAGTGGGAGATACCAGCAGCACTGAAGGTCAGAGTATTGCCGCTGATATAGGTAATACTTTCCAATCCGTTGGCCTTGCTGAGGATCATAATATTACCATCAGGGCATGTGTATCTGAAACGCTGTGGATCATAGGTAGCTAGAGAGATGTCATCCAACAGCTCGGCGGGGCCTGGTTGTGGATCGAGGATGGAGAGAGTGTTATTATTGAGGCTTTCGAGTTTTCCAACTGTACCGGTCCGAGGCTTGAAGCTGGCCTGGAGCACCGATATGGGGAAGGGTACAATCGGCGAAACTTCCGGGCCAACGACCAAGTCAAATTGCTCAACTGCCCCGTTGGCCAGGGATACGGTGACAAACTGTTCCCCGTTTTTCTGCAACGCATAAGCCAGGCCGGCCTTGGCCACGGTCCAGCCCTCGCCGAGGGTGCGGTTGGCGGCCACGCGGATGGACCGGATGCCAAGTTTCCAGCCGATTCCAAAGTCACCGGGGGACTTATCCCGGCTATCGTAGGTTCGGGTCACCGCAAGGGGAATTCCTGCCATCGGGATTTTCAAATCAGTAAAACTTAGGGAAAAGTTTCCGACTTTGAAATCTTCCGCCACGATGACCGAAATATCGGAAATACTGCGATTCCTGCCGCTGTCAAAAACCGTTAGCCGGATTCTGTATTGATCATTGACGAGCACTGTCGGATCAAATTTCCCGAGCGCAGCATTGGAGACAGGGTTGCTCCCAGTAGCAAAAATCGTAAAGTTCTCCGTCCCGGCCTGGGCGTAGGCTAGTTCGTATTTAAGAAAATTCGAATCGATGGCACTACCGATGATGTCCACGGGTTCGTTGACCTTCCCACCTGTCACAGGGGAGGTGATTTCGGCCAGTGGCTTGGCAGCATCAGCGACGGAGGCTACGACGGTGAAGGTCGCGCTGCCGGTGATGGCTCCGCGGGTGGCGGTAACGGGGAAGGTGCCGGCGACGTTGCTGATGAACTGGGATAAGCCGCCGGACCAGGTGACGGTGGAGGTGAGGTTTTGGCTGGTGCCATCGGTGAAGATGCCGGTGGCGGTGAGGGTCACGAGTTGACCGGTAAGGATGCGTGGATTCGCCGGTTCTACGACGATGGAGGCCAAGGTGAGCTTGCCGTCGATGCCGTCGCAGTCCTGATCGATGCCATCGCCTTCGGTATCCGGTGCGTTGGGGGAAATCGTGGGGTTCGCATCGTCGCAGTCGCCTTGATTGGGGGTGGAGCCGTCGCCATCGCTATCGGTATTTCCGGGGCCGGGGCCGTTGGAGATGACTATAGCCACCGCTGTGCCGGGCAGCTCGGAAGCACCGGCTAGCGGAAGCTGGCGGATGACGGAACCGGCGAGAACGGTGGCATGATCTTCGCGGGTGATTCGTCCGACGACGAAGCCTGCGGTGTCCAGTGTGGTGAGCGCAACCGCTTGAGTCCTGCCGACGACATCTGGCACGAGTTGGGCGGGGGTGATGCGAAGGGTGAAGTTTTGCAAGGTGGTCTCACCTGAGAGATCGGTCGCAGCAAGAGTCACCGGGTAATTGCCTAAGTTGGCTTGGGCAGGCGTCCAGCGGAGGACATTGCCAGCATCCAGCGTGAGACCAGCGGGGCCTTTGAGGAGAGAAATCGTCACGCTATCACCCACATCGGGATCGGTGGCGAAAGCGTTATAGAGGTAAGCAAAACCGGGGACGGAAGCGGTGACCGGGGTGGAGAGGAAAGTCGGAGGGCGATTGGGTTTGCGGACTTCGAGGGTGACCGTAGCGACATTCGAGGTGAATTCGCCATCGGTGGCGCGGTAGGTGAAGCTGTCGGCGGAACTTGGCTCATCGGGAGCCGGGACGTTGACGCCGTAGTTATTGAGGCCGGGGGTGAGCCAGTTATTGATCGGCTTGCGCGGAATGGAGCCGTCCGCGTTGACGTTGGTGATGTTGTATCTGGCCTGATTCCATACCGAACGGGTAGGCATCCATTTGTCATTGGTGTCTTTGTAAACATAGACTCCGTGGGGCCCTCCGGCGCCTCGGGTGCCGTCTCTGGCTGCAATGACCAATTCCGCGTGGCCGTCATTTTCCAAATCAATAATCATCGGGTTAAAGCTCCCCGCGTTTGAAGTCCCGCCCGATGCTGGGCCGCTCAAAGGAATATCGGATACTCTGGTCCCGTCCGCACCGGAGAGGAATAAGATTCCCCCTCTGCCGCTGACCACCACTTCCATGCTGCCGTCCCCATTGAAATCGAAGGCGGCGAGTTGGATATCATCGAGAACACGCGTTCCGATCTTGGCCGTGGTCTGCCAGAGGATGGTCCCTGCGCGATTGAATGCGGTGACCGAATTACCGTATTCTCGGGATTCATCGAAGGTGCTAACCAAGATTTCGGGCGTGCCGTCCCCTTGCAGATCAGCTACAATCATGCTGGATGCTTGGCCGACCGACGGGAAAGGCAGCGGCGTTCCGCAGCCGGAGTTCAAAGGCTCAACCGGGCTGGATGAGGCGACCCATTTGCAGGTGCCATCATGCTCGATGACCCGCAAAGCCGGTGACCTGAAGGCTAGAGTCACGATTTCCGGGTAGGGATCGTTATCGAGATTCACCGCAGCCACTGCGAAATTTCCAATCAAGGACGGAGGATCCGGCAATCTCCAAAGCACATTTCCGGCGGCATCGTAGAGGACGCCGGCATGGTAGAGATTCAATTCGCCGTCCAGATCGGTATCGGCGATGAGAATCTGATTCATAAAAATGGTGGAGGCTCCAGTTGCGGTGCGCTCCCATATGACTTGGCCCAATCCATCATAGACCCGGATGCTGTTTCCCTGGTAATTGGTAATAATTTCAGCAAGGCCATCACCATCCAGGTCCGCAATTTGAGGCGCAACCTCTTGCGAAATACAGGTGGCGAATCCGCCGGGAACATTCTCCAAGGTATTGATGAGTAGCTCTCCCGTATTGCTAAAGATGAGAATCTCACCCGCACAAATGGTGCCTATGACTACTTCGGGGACACCGTCACCCGTAACATCCCCAATTGCCGCTTCCGTTGGAGATCTGCTGCGCGCGGCTGTAGAATTGACGTGATACGCCCACCATTGTTTCAAAGTGTCCGTAGCCTCATCGAACTTCAGTGCGACCACCCAAGCCGTGGCGCTGTTGCCGACCCGGTGACCGACCGCGACGATTTCGGGTTTTCCGTCGCCGTCGAGATCCGCTATCGAGACATTGCCATCGTCATAGCTACCGCCCGAGGCATTGACTCCGAAATTGGCCGCAACTCCATCCGCGGTGAGTCTTTCAAATGCGGAGATCAGCCGCGGGCTGAATGCCGCCGTGCCGGTGCCCGGCGTGTAGTCGAATGAGCCATCCGGGCGCAGGGCGAGGGTGCCATTCTGCGGGCCGCGGACGAGTTCCGCGCGGAGCGGGCTGCGGTCCGGGTCGGTATCGTTGGCGAGGACGCCGGTGGCCGGAATGGTGGTGGTGACGCCTTTGGGTGTGGTGAAGATATCATTCACCGCGAGTGGCCCGCGATTCGGGAGATTCGCGGTGACGGTGAAGGTGGCCGTATCTGAGAGACTGAAGCGGTCGGTGACGCGCGCCGTGATTTCCCTGAGTCCGCTTTGATCGGCAGTCGGGGTCCAGGAAATCGCACCGCTGCTAGGATTGATGATCATGCCAGCGGGAGCGGCGGGTAGCGAGTAGGTTAAAGTATCTCCAGAATCGGCATCGGTAGCGGTTACCAACCCGGCGTAGAGAGCGCCGACCTGCAAAGAACCCGCCGCTGGAACCGTGATCACGGGAGCAGCGGCTGCAAAACCGGGTGTCTCAGGCTGGCTCGTGGTGATTGAAAAACTGCCGGTATCAGAGGCTCCATCATTGTCCTGGACCCGGACGGTGACGAGATTGGGTCCACTGGCGAGAGCTTGTGCGGGCCAGTCGAGACGCCCGGCGGCATTCACGGTCAGCCCCGGCGGGCCACTGACGAGGCGGAAGGTCAAGGTGTCGCCGGAGTCTGCATCGGTGGCGAAGAGGGTGGTGCTGAAGGCAAGGCCGGTGGGAATGATACGGTCACCTGCTGGGATGAGTTGAGGGGCACGATTCTCACGTCCAGGAATGATGGTGAAGGGCAGCGAGTAGAGAGCCGCCACGGTGTCGTTTGGTTTTAGCAATTGCAGGTAAAGCCGATAGGGAATGCCGTCTCCTAGCGCCCCACCCAGTAATGTCTGCAAGCGCGCTTCACTGAGCGCGAAGGTAGTGGCTGTCAGATCCGCTGTGAGATCAAAGGCATAGCGCAGCACTTGATTGGGCGCGATGGCACTGGCGAGTCGCACTTCTCCCCGCAGGATCGTGTCAGTGGTTTCTGGCGTGCGCACGACGGAACCCACCACATTGATTTCACTGGAAATTCCGTCTCCCTCGATGGTGCCATCATCGACTGCAAGATGTGCTAGAACCGCTGCCTCTTGGGGCAGAATCTTAAAATAGTTGGCTTGGAGCCGTAGGTTGTCGGTCTGGTTCACCGATCCATTGCCATCGGAATCAAAACGGGCATCGAACCCCGGAGTGCCATTCGCTAGATTTAACGTTTTCCGAAAAACTGCGGTATCGAGGAAATCCACATCACGATCTCCATCTTGATCGCCGAACCATGCGTGAAAGGGGAAAGACTCACTCCGCCGCGCCGGATCGGCTCCGTTGTTCCTCGTCAGAATGGAGAGCAAGTAATTTCCATCCGGCAGTACCTGCACGGGCTGAGTGGTGAAAGTAATCACCGTCTGGCTAGGAGTCGTGCCTTGAGCTACTTGGAATGCACTCGGTGTCAACAAGCTGCGAGCGGTCAGCGACTGGATCTGGAGACTCGAGGGTACGATGGTCCGTCCTACTGGCATCGTAAGAGTCAAGCTGCGGACGCGGCTCCGGTCAGATGCTCCCGCATTTACAGAAAGCGATGCGGCGGCTTGGGCGTGAGCCGAATCAGGTGAAGCGCCCATCAGCGTGAGTGCCACGAGCCACACGGAAATCCAACCGGAACGATTTAATAACGAGACAGGCATTAATTTCATCAATTAGCAGGTTGGGTGGCGAGGATCCGGTAAAATCGGCTAGCAACGGTAAGGGGATGGGATTCCGTTTTTGGCGAACCATTGTCGATCCACTGCACTCGGTTGCCGGTGCCATTCACTTTCGGCAGTGCAGTTTTCCAAGTGCTCAGGTCGCTCGAATACTGGATGTAGTAAGCCTCGCCGACGACAGAATTGAATTCTAGCAGCGCATTTCCGCCTGAGAGTGTCGCGCGTGGCTTGAGGTTCGTGACCACGCCATCCGGGGTGATTACCGAAGGAGTGGCACCGATCAATTCGAAGGTGGGGTTAGGAATCGTCGTGCGATTCTGCGAGCGGTATTCAATGGTGATTCTCGTTGTTGCTCCCACAGCAAGAGTCGATGGGAGGTCAATGTAAGGGATCCCGTTGATGAGGCCGTGTGAATTCCATACCGTCGTCGTAGCTGGCATGTTTTTGATCAAAATGCGGAAGACTGCGGAAATGACTCCGGTGTTTCTTACGTCGTATTGCTGGATCAGCAGCCCGGTTTGTCGGTCCGCCCGCATCGACCCGAAAGGTGTGATCGTTCCGCTAGGCGCAGTGACCACGGTAAGAGCAGCGCTTCCAAGGACCAGTTGAGAATCCAGTGAGCGGCTTTCACCATCCACAAAAACCGACTCGGTGAGACCGAGCGTATTGTAAACTCCGAGGGTTAGATTGTAGTTTCCTCCGGGTAAACCAGCGATGGATAGATTTCCCAGATTGGGATCGAGGTAATTACTCTTCTGAGGCAGCAAGATGTCCACGCTGCCCTTACCGCTGTATTTTCCGAGAAGCGATGTGACTCCCCTCGTTCCAGCGCCGAGGACGCCATCAAATGCAAGGGCCGGAGGCGGCGTCATGGCGACGATTCCCGTCAGTCCGTTATTTCCCTCGACCGTGCAGATGAGGCCATAACTGAACAATCCCGCAGCGGGAACCGGATTGATTCGAACATAGGTGGAAAATTCCTGTCCGATCGCTACATCGTAGTGCGCTTGCGGGAATTCCACCCGATGAGAGGTCGATTGCGCGAGTGCGGAAGGAACACACAAGACGGCGAGGGCGTGAGTGAATGATCGGAAACTCATGGCATTTTCAAAACGTGAAGGTGACAGAAGCACCAAGCGTGTAGCCGCTCAGATCTGCGGAAAAACTGGAAGGCCCTACATTCCCTTCGAGTGATTCACTCCAATCGTAGCGCCCGAATACCGAAAACTGCCAGTGATCTGTGAACTGATAGCCTGCGGAACCCTGGAGATAGAGGCCGGGTAGAATCTCTTGTTTCCCGCTGCGGTCACGCCAAGTTTTCAACTCCTTGGTGCTGCCGCCTACGGTTTGGTTTAACTTTTCGTCGAACGAGGATTTCCAGTCAGCAACATTGACTACCAATCCCGCGCCGCCTGTAAAACTGAATTTGTCCGCAGCGTAATGCACAGTCGGCCCCAGCGATAACGTGTAGAGATGGATTTTAAGGGACTCTGAAACTTGATTGAAAAAATCGGCGGTCTGAATCGCCCCTTCCGTCTGCGTGATGATCCTCTCAGTCGGAATGTTATCAATGAGCGGGGCTGTGCCGGGCGAAATCAGAGTGCCCGCATACGGCCCGAGAGGTAGGATCACTCCCTGCAAATCATATCTATCGTTCACAGTGAATACAGACTCGCTAAATGACTGAGATGCCCTAAAAGACGTGGCGGAATGGGAACTATCAGCGCTGATGTAGAGAAAGCTCACCGCCCCGCCGACGCTCCAGTGGTCGTCTAATCGCAATCGTCCCTCCAGCTCCAAAACCGGCGAGGCTCCGTCGATCCCACTGCTCCAGTCACTTGGGGTCGATGAAGTGACGCTCTGGCTAGAAGAAGTTGAATACTTGCCGCCCGAGAAGTAGAGGCTGCCGTCTCTCACCTGACTATCGGATTGATAGCCCCAATAAGCGGTAGTGCCCGGAAGAAAGGACGATGGATCGGCAGTGGCCCCATCAATGAAGACGTAGCCATCTAGATAAGTGCGATTCGCAAACGAGCCTAGTGCTCCGACTCCAAGCCCGCTGATATCGCTGGCACCTCCCGGGCCTAAAGCTGGCTGGAGGGTCGGTAGCAAACCTGGCGTAGAGTAGGCCCCCGAGTCAAAATCAATGTTCCCCAGATTTCGGTAGGCCGCCCCGATACGGAAATTCCACTGGATCGAGCGCGAGGGTTGCTGCGCAAGTGATGCCTTGGCTTCCGGACCCGCGTTGGCTGATCGTGATGAGATGAATAATAACACATGGATTAGCCCGATCGAAAAAACAAATAGAGTCTTCGTTTTTCCCAAGCAAAAATGAGATTTTGGCACAAACATGGATACTGTATTGCTTTTAAGGGGGAATATCGGGGGAGGCTCTATCGGGAAAAAACCACCTTCTACCACTAAAAATTGTTTCGATTGGAGAGAGGTATGTCCAGCGAATTAATGTGATTTGTCTGCATCATAAAGCTTAATGTCATGTCACCTTGATATCTAAGTTCTCGGTTGTCTGGGAGATGAAACAACGCATTCTTTCGCCGTGATGATTCCACTCACCCAATACGTGTCGGTCCATCCGACAAAGATATTAGCGAATTCGAGTCTGCCGCTGTTTTCGGGACAGGCCAAAGAAAGGAGACATCGTTGACATCAAGCTTAGACTCTTTCGCGCGACTGAACAGTGTTCAAATAATAATAATAATAATAATAATAATAATAGTAGTATACTGCCGCGCATCATGATTTGTGATTTGGGAAGAACTGGAAATTTAATGCTAACAGGCTTTTGAGTTCGGGTTTTAGGCGGCCTTCGAAATTGTCAAGGCATTGGTCAATGGCAGTGCGAAAACCGCTGAAGTCCTTGTGATATTTGTTTGTCAGGCATCTCTTTTTTGTGAGTTTCCAAACCCGTTCGATCAGATTGAGATTGGGGCTGTAAGACGGCAGGAAAAGTAGTTCGATATCCAGCCTGGCGGCGTGCGCCTTGACGGCGTTGCAGTGCTGGTAACGGGCGTTATCCATGACTAGGCTAACGGGAATGATCGGATATTTTTCATTGATGAGATCGAGTAAGCTAATAATGGTTAGGGCATTGATGTTCTCGGTAGTGCGGATGCTGGTAAACTCCTGGTTGTGGCTGTCGATGGCACCAAGGATATTGTATCGCTGTCTGCCGGGTGAGGTTTTGAGGAAGATTCTCTGAAAGCACCAGATGAGTCCCAGGAAGGCACCGAGCACGAAATGAGCGGCGTCGACGAAGAGTACTTTGCGCTCTCCAAGTCTTGCTTCTTCAAGCCTTGGAAGCATTTCCCGAGTGTAAAAGTCGAATTGGAGCTGGTGGTCGCACTTGCCGGGAACGGGAGCGGTTTTGCGGAGTTTGAGACCGAGGCTTTTCATGAAGCGCCGCGACTGGCTTTCGCTCAGGCGGATGCCGGTGAGCTTGTGGATGCGCTCTACAGCCTGCTTGGCATCAGCGACGGGGCAGGCGAGAAACGAGCACCTGATGCAAGGGAGGAAGGGATCAAGCGAACTCGTGGGTTTATAGTATCTGTCCTCAAGGGTGGCGGGGAGTTTTCCGGACTGGAACTCATTGAGATAGTTAGTGACGGTATTACTGTGGAGGTTAAGGCACTTGGAGATGAAGCCGGTCTTCGCGCCCTCGTGGCGCATGCGAATGACCAGAAGTTTGATCTTAGTTTTTTCCGAGTGGGAAGGGTCGTCGATAGCTTCGTTGAGATCTTGGATTTCCTGCTGGGTGAGATTGATTTCGATCATTGCGTAAGCCAAGCATGATAGGGTGCCGCGACATCAAGTGGAAGACCTCTTTTCCACAAATCTTGATGCGCGGCAGTATAACACGGCTTAGAAGCGCGAAGTTGGCGGTCGGGGTGGCCGGTGGCGTGCTGGCGGCCGGGTTTTGGGGAAAGACGACGAAGAAACTTTGCAGCGGCTCAAAGGACAGCGGCACGCGGGTCAAGCCACTGGCATGGCTGTAATCCTCAAGGGCGCGGGTTTCCCCGGTCATGGGATCCCAAAGTTGCGGCTGCCGGCCGTCGATGCGGAAGACGCCTTCGGTGACGACTCGTTCATCGCTGCGATTGGAGACAAAGTAAACGTCGCGGTCCGCCGTGCGACGGTGGAAAAAACGCAGCTTGCCTGACGGTGAGGTGAAATCCTGGTTTAATCCGAGACCAGAGAGCAGCGCAGCGGTGGCGCTGTAGCCGGGGTAAAGCGCATCGCCAACGGGACTGAGATCGCCGCCCCAGTAGATCGCGCCGCTGCCGCGGTCGATGCGGGTCACCCCTGCCGGCGGCAGCGTGCCACCCCACAGTGTCCCGGCGAGTGTGGAAACTGCAGTGTCGCACGCAGGATGATTGGTCAAGCTGGGTGACTTGACCGGCGGCTTGCCGATCACGGTGGCACCAGCCCGCACCAGTTGGTCAATTTTCGCCAAGGTCTCCGGGGTCATCGTTGGCACGTCGGGGAGAACCAGCACGCGATATTTGCTGCCGCCGGGGAAAGTGATTCGACCATTTTCGACCACTGCGCGCATCGCGAGGATCCGCGCAGACACGGCGTCGAAGGAGTAGCCTTTTTTGTCGCGCATTTTAGTGGGGCCTTCCGTGGCGTCGGCAGGTGCTTCAAAGATATGCGGGGCACCCTCGGGAGTGAGGTAGAGGATATCCGCCACCGCCTCGCCTTGGCGCAGCATGTGCGAGGCGCGCGCGATGTAGCGGTGATAGTCGGGCAGCATGTCCCAGAACGGCTGATTTCGCCCCCAATGGATGCCGTGCGGTCCCAAAGTCATGCCGGGTTTCGCGGTGGGACCGAGCGGCTGGTGCAGATAAGTGTGAAAGATGATCCCGTTGATGCCCATCGCGAATGCCCAGTCGGTCTGGTTCTTCATGTTGGCCGGATTCTTCGTGAATGCTTCCGAGGCCCCCGCAGTGAAAGCCTCCGCGCGGACGATCTGCCGCCCCATGGTGTGGGCGATGCTGACAGCCTCAATGCAGCCGTATTGGGTATCGTGTTCATCGTTCCAAAACTCGCACGAGGGTATATCGGCGACCGAACCGAGGTCGATGTTGCCCGCCGGATTCATGTCGTAGGGTTGGTTTGAATAGAGCAGGCCTTGCTGGTTGGCGAGCCGCTTGATCTCGCCGGCATGGTTCGCGAGCACCAGCTCTTGGGAGGTCTTGCGCATGTCCCAAAGGAAACGTTCGGTTTTCTCGCGGCTGCCGACCACTTGGCCCAGCCAAGTCGGGTAGAACGGCAGCGGATCGTATCCCCGGCGGTTTTGAAACTCCTGCCGAAACGCGGCAGTCCAGTTCTGGGAACTCATTTCCCAACTGTCGAGGTGGATCGTCGTGAGCCCTCTGCCCGGCTGCAACGGACCGCTTTTAGCCACAACTTTGTCGAGCAACACCTTCTGATAGTTTTCCCAGTGGCGGCGGTAACTCGCGGCATCGAATTTATT
>ENA-OFDP01000937-OFDP01000937.1-metagenomes-genome-assembly--contig:-NODE-937-length-12162-cov-6.335426_pt1 | contig 12162 bp, 8 predicted proteins | sample MGYA00153389_OFDP01 | MGnify analysis MGYA00153389 | reverse complement strand
CACTCCCATTGACTTGTAGGGTGCGTCAGACGAAGTTATAGGGCGATTATGGAGGGTTTGGGATCTGACGCACCTTACTAATTGATGGGTTATTCGTAGATTTGACCAACCCAAAGCAGGACGGCTAGATCGCGCCAACTGCACTCGGTATACATGGCGCTTTCCCCCTTGTTGAACCAGGCTTTTGCACATCCAAAATAATCTACTGGGGCGAAGTTGAACCATCTGTGTCCAGTTGGCGAATCAATCCCAAAATAGCGATGTGGATCGTTGAGCGTGCCAGCCTGTGCCATTAGATGTAAATCTGCAATCTGGTACAGAATCATACCTCGCAGATATTCAAAGTCGTCCATGCCTTCATCTGGCAGAGCACTATACTCAAGCCAACTTTCTTCAAACGGCAGCGGTTGTAGCCTAAAAGCATCTGCAAGTAGTTTGGCAATCAAACTAAACGAAACTGTGTCGGATTCATGCTCCTGGATCAATGCCCACAAGGTGCGTAGATACTCTTCAAGAGATTTGCGATCGCTGCTGTGAGTTTTTACGAGAAAATCTAAAAATTGGTCGAAATCTTTAGCAGTAATGACTTGAGATACTTCCATTTATCAAGATGCCTTTGAATTGAGTTTTAACCGCGATGCCAGATAGTTGTACCATCCTTTTGATCGATTAGAGTAATCCCATTATCCTTAAGTTCATCACGAATGCGATCGCCCTCAGCAAAATTCTTCCCTTTCCGGGCATCCTTCCGCTGCTGAATCATCGCCTCAATCTCCCCATCCGTCAAACCACCAACCGAGATTTCCGTCTCAGCTTCCGGCCTAACTTCCAAACCCAAAACCCCCGCCAAATTCACCAAAGTCACCCACTTTTGCTGCAACAATTGGGGCGAAGTTTCAGTTTTCCCTTGATGCACCAAAACATTACCTTCCTTGCCCAATTCCTTAGCCAATTCAAACAGCACAGTCAAAGCACCCGGAGTATTAAAATCCCGATCCATAGCTGCTTGAAATTGCTGCACTAATGTGCTATCTTGTGCAGTTAAATAATCGATTTTCTCGATATCCCAACCGAGTTTAGAACCGTGTTGACTGCCAAAAAGTAAGCCTTCTTTCAGAGTTTGCCAGCCATTTTTTGCGGAGGCGATCGCCTCTTCGGTAAAATCAATTTGACTGCGGTACTGCGCCATAAATGCAAACAGCCTCACCGCCATCGGTTCCACCGCTTTTGCATTATTCTTACTCCCCCCCTGCGTAGGGGCGGTGCCCCCGTGCCCGCCCTCTGAGGGGGAATCAGATTCCAAATCACCTGACCAATTTCCCTCCAACAAATCGCGAATTGTAATAAAATTGTGCAACGACTTAGACATCTTTTTGCCGTTGACAGTCACGAAAGCATTGTGCATCCAATAATTAGCAAGCAACTTCCCCGTCACCGCTTCAGATTGAGCAATTTCGTTCTCGTGGTGGGGAAAAGTTAAATCGGAACCACCACAGTGAATATCAATAGTTTCGCCCAAGCAATCGCGCACCATCGCCGAACATTCAATGTGCCATCCAGGGCGACCTTTTCCCCAAGATGAATCCCAAGCAGGTTCACCGGGTTTAGCACTTTTCCACAGGGCAAAATCGGAGGAATCTCGCTTTTTTTGAGATTCTATTTCTTCATTTTCCAATCTACCGCTAGCCCCGGCTTGCATTTCTTCCAACTTGCGGCCGGAAAGCTTTCCGTAATCGGCAAACTTCCTGACGTTGTAGTAAACGTCGCCGCCAGACGCATAAGCATAACCTTTATTTTCTAATTCGTGAATCAGCCGTTTAATGCCGTCCATTGTATGCGTTGCGCGGGGATATTCATCGGCCCTGAGAATATTCAGCTTGTCCATATCGGCAAAATATTCATCAATGAAGCGTTGGGCTACGGCTTCCATTGTTGAATTTGTTTCGCGGGCGCGAGCAAGAATTTTGTCGTCAATATCTGTAAAATTCTGCACGTAGCGAACATCGTATCCGCGCCACATCAGATAGCGGCGCACCATGTCCCACACAATGTAAGCGCGGGCGTGGCCGACATGGCAGTAATTGTACACCGTAACGCCGCAGCAGTACATCCGCACCTTTCCTGGTTCGATCGGGTCAAAAGGTGATTCGCGACGGGTCAAGCTGTTGTAAAGCGTTAGGGGCATGGGATTTGAGATTTGAGATTAATGTACTGCTCTAATTTATTATATTGCGGTTGGTGAATCTTTTGATGTTATTACCAAATACGATCGACTCGGCGGTTGAAACCGCGTCTACACAAACGAAGTCTGCCTCCGCAGACTAAGAGATAATTACCAAACATCTGTTAAATCTAAGACAAATCCCGGCAATAAATCTTCCCCCGATAAAGTCCTGGAATTATCTAATATTTCCACATCCCCATTTTGTCTGTATATCTCGACTTTCTGGTTTTTGCGATCGATTAACCAACCCAAACAAGATCCATTGGCGATGTATTCTCGCATTTTTTCTCGCAATGGTTCCATGTTGTCGGACTTAGAGCGCAATTCTATAACAAAGTCTGGACAGAGGGGAGCGAAGCCTTCTTGTTCTTTGGGTGTGAGAGTATGCCATCTTTCTAATTTAACCCAGGAAGCATCGGGAGAGCGATCGGCATCATTGGGCAGTTTAAAACCGCTAGAAGAGTCAAATACTACTCCCAGCTTGGTTTGGCGATTCCACAGCCAGAGTTGTCCTGACATATCTTGGTTTCGATAGCCTGTATCACTTCCAGTGGGTGCCATAATGATTAATTCTCCTGTAGCAGTTCTCTCTAGCCTTAAGTCACGGTTGACGGCCGCAATTTGCTGGAACTGTTCGTGAGTTACTTTGAAGGTCTGGGGAATGGTAATGGTGGTTTTTAGCATATTGTGCGGTCTTGCGATCGGCTATTACCTATTCTATTAGGTCACAGTCTTTTCTTTATTATCAAATTTTGATTAACAAACTCCGCAAATACGATGTAACATTTAATTAGATGCTAATTAAATGTCATTATTATGATAAACCTTAATATTAAATTAATTTTGGGAAAACAAACTATGAAACGAATAGAAGTGCGGCTTTATTTGCAGGATATTTTGGGATGTTCAGTCGATTTGGGAACTCTGAAAGCTTTAAAAGAACATTTGCGGGAACCTGTACTTAAGGATGTCATCCATGCCTTATAGAAATTGGCGAGTTCGCCTCCTGGGAAAATACATTCAGTCCTGGACGCATTGTAACGGTGTAATAAGGCTTGGCGATTGCTTCGTTTCACTCGCAATGACACAATTATGTTGTCTGTGCATCCAGGACTGTTCCTAAAGATAGAGATATTGCATATCTACAATACGATCGCCCCCGCCAAACTGATCGACAGCCCCCTCCTACTAAAATATCACCAAACCCTGACATTTGCCTCAATATCGATCCCTCACAACTCCCAAATGTCAAAATTTCCTGACATATTGATCCCCAAAATCACGAAAATGCGTATAAGTACCCATGATTGGGGCAAAAGACCCCTTGACCCGATCGCAACTTGTCTGCAACATTAAGTCATGACAAAGCGATCCCAAAGAAATGCTTCGATTGAGCAGCTCTGGGAATCGCACAGCGCGCGTGCTGCCAGCACAGCGTTGCTAGCAGCACCGATCGCACTAACAAAATCGATCTTGTCAATCAAGAATCGAGAAATAAAGTTTTATTTAGATCGGACGGTGCGCGCAGAAGCCAACAAGTTATAGCCTCAAAATTGAGGACTTAACTAAGTGAAAATAAGCAAGGCTTCAAAGGTTGGACAGATTTAGAATCTCTAGCATATTTGCATTTACAAAGAGTTTCTAACTCAAAAAGTCAACACAAATGTGTTGAAAAAAATCTAACCCGCCATCCCAAATAAGTGGAGAAAAAACTCATGGTAAAAGAACGCCCACCATTAGAAGAGATGACTTTGCGACAACTGCGCAGAGTTGCTAGCGAATGTGGAGTCTCTCGCTACAGCCGGATGCGGAAATCGCAACTCCTGGCATCAATTCAAGAAATTCAGCGCACCAAATTTTCGTACAGTCCATCTCGCAAACTAGAGGCACAAGAAGCAGTGGAAGCAGCAAAGTTTGAACTGGGTCAAGAAGACACAACAGGCGGTTCTTTGTCCTCTGTTGATGAAGGTTTAGCAGATTTGCCCAATGGATATGGTGAAAGCCGCGTGGTTTTAATGCCCCGCGACCCAGAATGGGCTTACACTTATTGGGATATTTCTAACGATCGCAAACAAGAATTGCGCCGCCAAGGTGGACAGCAACTCGCCCTGCGGATTTACGACGTTACAGACGTTAACCTCGAAATTCAAAGTCCCCACAGTATTCAAGAATATCCCTGCGACGAACTGGCGCGGGAATGGTATGTGCCAATCCCCGTCAGCGATCGCGATTATGCGATCGACATCGGCTACCGTTGTGCAGACGGTCGTTGGTTGGTATTAGCGCGATCGGCCGAAGTTCGCGTTCCCCCCGTCTATCCCAGTGACTGGATTGAAGACCAATTCATCACCCTCGACTGGGAAGAAGACTTGCGCGGCCAAACTTTCGCCGAACTGGTTCCTCCGGCCAAGAAAATTGCAGCATCAACAGCAGCCACCACGACCAGTTACAGCAACGGTAACGCCATTTACGAACAAATCTTCGGTATGGCAGAATCCGCCGAATCCTTGCGCGTAGCGGGTTCTGTCTTCGGTTCCATGCAGCACGTTGCAGGTTCCATGCAGCAAGTGGGCATCCACGAACAAGCTGTCAGTTCCTACGTCTTCCCTTCCGGCGTTGGAATGTGGGCCGTTCCCACAATGTCAGGTCTCACAATGTCCGGTGTTGGTATGTCAGGTCTCACAATGTCCGGTGTTGGTATGTCAGGCCTCACAATGTCCGGTGCCGGTATGTCCGGTGTTGGTATGTCTGGAGTTGGCTTCGGCGCACCGATGCGCCCTCGCCAGTTCTGGTTGGTTGCTGATGCCGAATTGATCGTCTACGGTGCTACCGAACCAGACGCTACCGTGTACATTGGTGGACAGCCGATCAAACTCAATGCTGATGGAACTTTCCGCTTCCAGATGTCTTTCCAAGACGGCTTGATTGACTATCCGATTTTTGCAGTAGCAGCAGATGGCGAACAAAACCGCGCCGTCCACATGAAATTCGAGCGCGAAACCCCTGAACGGCGCACCAATACTAAGGAAGATGCTGTTGCTGAGTGGTTGGGTTAGTAGTAATGGTCGATCGAACTGGGAGCGATCCCCGAGGTTTGTGCCAATTTTTGAACCATCACAAGGCCTAACCTGCACATCTGATGATTTGTTAGGGTTAATCCCAGACAACAACCCATAACACCCCCTATGCACCGTTCTCCTGTTTTGAGGAGCGGTGTTTTTTGTATTTAGAAATAAGCTATGGGCTTGAGTAAATCGATTTTAGATTATAAATTTGAGAATTGAAGAAAGCGACTCCACTGATATCAATTTCGGCTGCGCCGGAGTGATAGGTCGGAGACGGCAATGCCGTGTCCCTACGCCAGATTAATTATAGCTATATGGCACCACCGTGTATTGATTTCGGGTAATATTAATTCCGATGCAACCAGAATTGATATGATATATCTGGAGGGCTGGTCATGATAGAAAACATCAAAAGCTTTTGCAAGTTTCTCAGGTACGACGAGAGTGACGGACACTGGGTAGCCCGCATCAGCGAAAATTACTTTAAGCACTTGGAGTTTTATATTGCTGGTGATGCGAAGGGAATTAATCCAATTCTCGAAAAAGAAGCAGTTCGTGTCATCAAAAACTTTAGTGTAGTTGAGTCAATAGTCAAAGCTTACTTAGCTGAAATAAAGTCAACTATTTTTGAATCGACAACCAATTTGGTGGTTCATTTTAATCATTATCCGAATACTGAGAGTCTCTGGGAAATCATGTGGCTGGAGTTTTTGGATGTTAATCAGCTCGATCAATATGAAGTATTTTGCTGTGTCAATGACGACCCAGGTTCTTATTACGACTATTGCCGATGGATTGTTACTTTACAAAATGATACTCCAATCGGACAGCGAGGTGAATTTTGGTGAAGCATAAATTAATTTCGATTCAAAACTCACGATGTTTGCTGTTGATGTTGACGATCCAGAGGACTCCGGCTGTTGTAGCCAGAGTCTTAATTAGACCGACGGTAAAATACATAAACTGTTCTACGTCTAAATTGTATTTTTTGTGCGGGATCTTAGGCCCACAAGAGTTGGATTTTTTTTAACATAAAATTTAGATGCCGATCGCCGATCGCACTAATTTTAACCAAAATAATGCAACACAACGCCCCAAAACTTCCAGGTTGGAGCGGTTGTTGCTCAAAGCACATCCGTCTTTGGTATGCAAATCTACTGTTTCTGAAGTTGCGTTAAGTTTTGATCGGAGCAGGTAACTTTGTCGGATGTCGGCGCAAGCCCCTAATCTGAAAGGTAAACTGATCGGTAAACACCGATCGAACACTATCCGAGGAAACACCAGAAATGCTTGAATCTTACCGCCAACACGCAGCTTCACGGGCCGCCTTGGGAATTCCCCCACTACCCCTAGATGCTCAGCAAACCTCAGAACTTTGCGAATTGCTGAAAAATCCCCCAGCAGGCGAAGCAGAAACCTTAGTAGAATTATTGCGCGATCGGGTGCCACCAGGAGTAGACCAAGCAGCCTACGTCAAAGCAGGATTTTTGACCAGCATCGCCAAAGGAGAAATCCACAGTCCCCTAATCACCTCCAAATGGGCAGTCTACCTGCTAGGGACAATGATGGGCGGCTACAACGTCCACTCCCTGATCGATTTGCTCAATCCCACGGCCGAAATTGCAATTCCTGCCACCGCCGCCCGCGCCCTCAGCAAAACCCTGTTAGTATTCGACGCTTTCCACGACGTTTTGGCCTTGTCGGATGTCAATCCCTACGCCAAACAAGTCATCGACTCTTGGGTGAATGCCGAGTGGTTTACCAGTCGCCCGCAACTAGCCGAAGCCATCACTGTAACGGTGTTTAAAGTGCCGGGAGAGACGAATACCGACGATTTGTCGCCGGCCCCCCAGGCTACCACGCGCCCGGACATTCCCTTGCACGCTTTGGCCATGCTGGAAAGTAAAATGCCCGATGCCCTGCAAACCATTGCCGAATTGAAGCAAAAAGGTCATCCCGTAGCCTATGTCGGCGATGTTGTCGGCACCGGTTCCTCGCGGAAATCGGCGATTAATTCTGTGCTGTGGCACATTGGCAATGATATTCCGTTTGTGCCGAACAAGCGCAGCGGCGGTTATATTCTAGGAAGTGCGATCGCCCCAATTTTCTTCAATACGGCTGAAGATTCCGGTGCATTGCCGATCGAATGCGATGTCGCCAAAATGGAAACCGGCATGGTAATCACCATCCATCCCTACAAAGGCGAAATCACCAATGAAGCCGGAGAAATCATCTCCACATTCACCCTCAAACCAGACACAATACTAGACGAAGTTCGCGCAGGCGGTCGAATTCCCCTATTAATTGGACGTACTTTAACCGACAAAACTCGTGAAGCTTTAGGACTAGAAATCAGCACTATTTTCACCCGTCCTAGCATCCCAGTCGATACCCATAAAGGCTTTACATTGGCGCAGAAAATGGTCGGTAAAGCTTGCGGTTTAGTTGGCGTTCGTCCCGGTACATCCTGCGAACCACTAATGACTACAGTCGGTTCCCAAGACACCACCGGCCCCATGACGCGAGACGAATTAAAAGAACTAGCTTGTTTAGGATTTAGCGCCGATTTGGTAATCCAAAGTTTTTGTCATACCGCCGCCTATCCCAAACCAGTTGATATCAAAACTCACCATGAATTACCCGATTTCATGGCTCAACGGGGCGGCGTGGCTTTGCGTCCGGGAGACGGCATTATTCACTCTTGGCTAAACCGGATGTTATTGCCAGATACAGTAGGAACTGGTGGCGATTCACACACTCGTTTTCCCTTGGGAATTTCCTTTCCGGCGGGTTCGGGATTGGTGGCATTTGCTGCTGCTTTGGGTGTCATGCCGCTGGATATGCCGGAATCAATTTTAGTCCGGTTCAAAGGCGAATTGCAGCCGGGAGTAACACTGCGGGATGTTGTGAATGCAATTCCCTATGTAGCAATTCAAAAAGGTTTGCTGACCGTCGAGAAACAGAATAAGAAAAATGTCTTTTCTGGGCGGATTATGGAGATTGAAGGTTTGCCAGATTTGAAGGTGGAGCAGGCTTTTGAATTGACTGACGCGACGGCCGAGCGTTCTTGTGCTGGATGTACCATTAAACTGAGCGTCGAGACTGTTTCCGAGTACATTCGCTCTAATGTGGCGCTGTTGAAAAATATGATGGCGCGGGGCTATGCAGATGCGCGGACGATGATGCGCCGGGTGGCGAAGATGGAGGAATGGCTAGCAAATCCGGTGTTGCTGGAGGCTGATGCTGATGCTGAGTATGTCGAAATCCTTGAGATTGATTTGAATGAGATTAAAGAGCCGATCGTGGCTGCACCCAATGACCCGGATAATGTTAAGTTGTTAAGTGAGGTTGCGGGCGATCGGGTTGACGAAGTGTTTGTCGGTTCTTGTATGACAAATATCGGTCACTACCGCGCTACTGCGAAAGTGTTAGAAGGTTCAGGGGAAGTCAAAACCCGCCTGTGGATTTGTCCACCTACTCGGATGGACGAACAGCAACTCAAAGAAGAAGGTTATTACAGCATTTTCGGAGCCGCTGGAGCCCGCACAGAAATGCCTGGTTGCAGTCTTTGCATGGGAAATCAAGCACGAGTCAAAGATGCCACAACGGTATTTTCAACTTCTACTCGAAACTTCAATAACCGTATGGGGAAAGACGCGCAAGTTTATCTTGGTTCAGCCGAATTAGCCGCAGTTTGTTCGTTGTTGGGTAAAATTCCCACAGTCCAAGAATACATGGAAATTGTGGCGAAAAAGATTAATCCTTTTGCTGACGATTTGTATCGGTATTTAAACTTCGATCAAATTGCTGGTTTCGAGGATGAGGGGCGAGTGATTGCTTTGGAAGATATGCCTCGGATTGAGGATCTTTTGGGCATTCCCGAAGGCGTGTTAAGTAAGTAATACCAAGTCCGGTGGCGATCGGAATTGAGATTACCCACACTCAGGACACCGCAGTGCCGTTTCCCTACAATTAATCTGGCGATGGTTATATTTCTCAGATGGTGCTGATGATTATTGTGGGGTAGGAAAACGGCACTGCCGTTTCCTCCTACAATTAATCTGGCGATGGTTATATTTCTCAGGTCGTGCTGATGGTTATTGTTTGGTGCAATGATATCGGAAGTTGGTGCATTTGGCTGTGGGGATCTTAAAATCCCAAAGCCTTTCTAGTCCAATTATTTACTGACTACCGCTTGATAGTTCAAGACAGTATCTACAATTGGCGATCGGATATTATGTTTTTTTTGCGCTTACCTACCTATTATGGCAGCATATTTTTTTATCGCACCCACAATTATTTTACTTTCTGGTCAATCTTTTGAACAATTTATTTTGACTTTGGGGCTGATAGCTTTAGTTGTTATTTTCGGTTTGACAGCTTTTATTTTTATTCGGCTTTTTATGAATTGGTTGCAGGATAAATCTGCTCGCAACCGCGATTTTTATAAACGGCAGTTTAAAGGAAAGACTGGCAATTCAACCGCTAGTATTGCAAAATCTAAAAATGTTTTTTTAGAACCCTTATTTGTCGAAAATAACGGTAATCTAACTGCCAGTATTTTTGGAGAAAAAAGCGATATTGTAGAAGCAATTGAACCGGAGATTATCTGCGAAGATACAGCAGCAGTTGCCCATCTCTATAAGCCGATCGCTCTTTGGCACGGGCGCTTAATTTTGCCCTCAAACGAACAGCGCCAGCCCTACGGTTCAGTGTTTTTTGAAGTGATTAATGCACCCAAAAAATATCAAAATTTCATTGGCAAAATAGCATTTTTGCAGTGGAGTACAAACCGCCACATTCAGTTTTTTGTCCACGCAGTCAGTCAAGATATCAACTTCACGAAACAAACTAAAAAAAATCAAAAATCTGGCAACATTCATCCAGATAGATTGAACGGCTGGCGCAATGTCGGCCCTTTAGAAACTTTAGCAGGTACGAGACTCGAAGACAGCGTGACTGTGATGTTGCGCAGGCCGGTGATTGTCGTCAACCACAGCAGCAGCGATCGCCAGGAACTAATTATCGATCGCGAACCAGTACAAATTATCGGACGTTTGTGCGCCTTAGTCTCAATTTTACAGCGAAAAGAACCGAATAACGACAAATTTATTGTCCGGCATTTCAACAAAACATCTCAACAATTTGATGGCATCGCCGAAATCATTCGGATTCCGCAAGTACAACCAGACAAAAATGGTATAGCGAGGTCTACCAATCACCTGATCGAACAATCGCCCTTAAATGCAGATGGCTGGTATATTTACGGTGAAAGAGACGAAGACAATATTTTTGTAGTGCAGGCAATCGAACCGCGCAGAATTGCCCAATTAATCCCAGACGAAACACATTTCGGACTAAAAAAATCTCTGGCTTATTTAAGCAGCGAAAACTGGCGCAATACACCAGCCCAAAAAGGGCAAGTAAAGAGAGTATTGTTAACGCCAAATGACTCTACAGAAAACGGTTTAATCTCACCTTGGCAAGAAGGAGATATCGGCATCGTAATTCACTGTTTCGGCGGTATCGGCGGCAAAGGCGGCGAATCGACACCGCTGGGAATTGTCACCGGACATTTTGCTTTCGGAGTCGCAAAAGTGGTGCGCGATCGATTTACCAGCGAACAGCGTTTTGACATAGAATACAAACAAGTATACGCGCACAATCCTGACGGAATCGTTGCCGGTTCGAGCAAATGGCAAAGTTACATGGGAGATTTGCAGCGCGGCTGGTTGGGCGATCGCCCGGTGTGCGATATCATTTGTAAATTAGACTGCGTGTGTTGCGACTACGATTTTGACGGCATCATCTTGTCGCCCTTAAGCGAGTTAAACCAGCAACTAGATATGATGATGGCCCGGTACCGTAGCGGAGATGGCACCGGCGCAAGTTTAGTCACTCCAGCAACTTCTTGCGTCCAAGATTCAAGTCACGCAATTTACGCTACAATTAAAAAAATTACTGCGGAAGTAGAAGCAAATCCAGAAATTCAAGACTGGCTGAAAACAAATCCCGCCGCCGCACAAACTCAAAGATTTCAGCAGTTACTAGCATTAGGAGAGAGTTTAGAAAAAGTATTAATTCCCCTGGGCATTGTCCGTCCAGATTGGCGCAAGAATTCGAGATTAGCAGGGATTGATTCGGAACTAAAAAAAAGCTTTTTTTCAGGTATAGCTAACTTGATTAAAGCTGCTATTAGTTACCGAACAATGCTACCGAGGCGCACCCAAGATGAAATCGCCAAAGTTTTATTAAAACAAGGGGCATTTTTGTGGATAATTCGCACAAATCAAGTCGGGGGATTTGACCCAAATATTGAGCCGATCGCACCGACAGGCTTTTGAGTCAGCAATCGGTTTGTAAATGATATCAATTCCGGCAATATCGGAATGATATAAACGGAGGAGACGGCAGTGCCGTGTCCCTACCGCGATTCATTGTAGGGAAACGGCACGTGCAGTCTCCTCTATATTATTCCGGCACAGCCGGAATTGATATCAGTCAACAGTTAACAGTTAACTGTTAACTGTTGACTGTTGACTGTTGACAATCAACCATTACCAAGGAGTGACTGCAACAGTGCCGCCCGGTGCAACAACTACTCGGAAGTCAGCCAACGGTTCCGCAGGCGGCCTGCTACCAATCGGCTTGTAAAGCAATTCAGCAAACGGCGTTTCGGATCGATCGACTGCGGCAGAATTCTCCGACTTGTAACCAACAATCGCCCCATCTTTAGCCATACTTACCCGATAAACCAACTCCGTATTAACAGCAGGCTTATTCTTCAAAACTGCGTCAATTTCTTGGGAAAGTTTGCCTTTCAACAGGTCAATTTCCGCCGGATCGGTAATCGGCAGGGCGATCGCCCCAGGA
>ENA-OFDP01000936-OFDP01000936.1-metagenomes-genome-assembly--contig:-NODE-936-length-12167-cov-3.659016_pt1 | contig 12167 bp, 10 predicted proteins | sample MGYA00153389_OFDP01 | MGnify analysis MGYA00153389 | reverse complement strand
CAAATCCTCGCGATGCCACTCGGCATCGCTGTGGTTTGCGCCTGGCCAGGACGACGAATCCATCGGTTTTCTTGAGTGCTGCACAGCATCGAATCCTGCACCAGCACCTGAGCGCCGCCCGCGCGACGTCCGGCGGATGAATTCAACGGGCCCGCACCGGGACCGCGTCGACTGCCGCGCGCGTCACAGCCGCCTCGGCCTCGATCCATTCGCAGAAAAGGCGCACTTCGGGGCGCAGGCGACTCGCGTCGGAGACGATCAGCCAGTATGAAAACGGACTGCGGATGCGCCCCGACGGTCCGAACGGCTCCACCAGATCGCCGCGCTCCATCGCCTGCAATACCAGCGCGATGCGGGCCAGCGCGACGCCCTGCCCGGCCAGCGCGGCCTGCACCTGCTGATAGGTGAAGTTGAGGTACAGCCAGCGCTTGGGCTGCAGGCCGGCCTGGCCGTGCACTGCCAGCCAATGACGCCAGCTGAGGAATTCGGTGCTCGACCGGTTGTCGTCTTCTTCGGCCAGCGTGTGCAACGCCAGATCGGCGGCGCAGGCCAGCAGCGGCGCCTGGCCGAACCGGATCTGCTCGGCCAGCCAGCGACTCACCACCGGCGTGAGCATCTCGTCGAACAGCGCCAGCGCGCCCGGCGGCGCCTGCTCGGGGCTGCAGTAGCGCAGCGCCACGTCGAGGTCCGGGTCGTCGAGGTCGGCCAGCGTGTCGTTGGCCGAGACCCGGATGTCCAGGTCGGCATGCAACCGCTGGAACGCCTCAAGGCGCGGCAGCAGCCAAAGCGACGCGAACGACGCGAACGTGGTCACGTTGACGCGCAGGCGCCCGCGCGCGGCACGGCTCTGGCGCACGCCGGCGTCGAGCCGCGCGAGCCACGGTGCCACGTTGCGCAGCAGCATCTGCCCGTCGGGCGTCAGGTCGACATGGCGCGTGCCACGCACGAAGAGCGGCGCGCCGAGTTCGTCCTCCAGGCTCTTGATCTGGCGGCTGATGGCCGACTGCGTGAGGCTCAATTCGATGCCGGCCTCGCTGAAACTGAGCCGACGCGCAACCGCCTCGAATGCGCGCAGGTTGCCCAGCGACAACGGGCGCTGGCGCAGCACACTCATGCAAAAAACGCATCAATTCGCGACCGCATTCTCATTGGATGTTTCTCTGCTGCCGCGCGACCATAGCGTTTCGAGACCGCAGGAGATTGATGATGCCAACGCATACGACACCGTTTGTACACCGGGCCGACCACGCATGGCAATTGCGCTCGGCCATGAGCCTGCCTTCGGCGATGGGCGAGCTCCGCGTGCTGGAGGGTCGGGTGTGGCTGACGCGCCGTGGCGATGCGCAGGATCACTGGCTCGAGGCCGGCCAGAGCGTGCGGCTGCACGCGCGAGACGCTGCCGTGATCGAACCACACGGCCTCAACGGCGCCACCTTGCAATGGCGGCCGATGCGACAACGGCGCGTGCTTCACGTCATGCTGCTGCGGGGTGTGGCGCGCACCTTTCGCGCCCTGGAACTGGCGGCCTGCGGCGTGGCGGCCCTGGCACGCAGCGCCGCCGCCAGCGCCAGGCGCGCCCAGGGTTGCATCGAGGCCGGCGAATCCATCGCCTCGTCCGGCACGCTGCAGTAGCCCATCGTCATGCGGCGGCCGTGCGCCTCGTAGCTGAAAGGCTGGCCGCTGGCCGCCCCGAAGGTGGCGCGGCTTTGTGCGTCCACCTTCAGGTACAACCGGTCGAACGCGATCAGCGCCACGAACAGGTCGTCGACATACAGACCGTGCCCGCCGAACATCGCGCGCGAACGCGCGCTGCCGAGCGGCGACAACAGCTCCAGGCAATGCCGGAAGAACTCAGGAGGCGTGGCCACGCGGCAGTCTTGCACAATCGCGCCTTCGCCTGACACCGGAGCCTGCATGCTGCCATCGGACCCGCCGCCGATCGCCTATCCCGATCGCGACGCGCTGCGCAAGAAGCTGATTGCCGCGCGCCAGGCGTTGCCGGACCGGCTCGAGCGCGCGGTTGAACTGCAAAGCGTGCTGCGCGTCTGGCTGATCGGGCGACGCGAGGCATCGATCGGCGCCTACTGGCCGATCAAGGGCGAGTTCGATCCGCTGCCGGCCCTGTACCGCTGGGCCGAAGGCGCGCCAGACGGCGTGGTGCGCCGCATCGGGTTGCCGGTGGCGCACCGCGAATCGGAGTCGCTGCGCTTTCATGTGTGGTATCCCGGCTGCGAGATGGAGCAGGACGCCTACGGCATCCCGAAGCCGAAAGGCACTGAAGAATTCTCGCCCGCGATCCTGATCGTGCCGTGCCTCGGCTTCGGCCCGGGCGGCGTGCGGCTGGGCTACGGCGGCGGCTTCTTCGAGCGCACGCTGGCGGCACTCGACCCGCGCCCGGTGACGGTCGGCGTGAGCTACACGCAAGGCTTTTTGCCGATGCTGCGCAGCGGCCCGACGGACTGGCCGCTCGATGCGATGCTGACCGAAGACGGCGTGATGTTCGAACAGACTTGACCGAGCTGCGTCAGCGCGGCGTGCCGCGCAGCGCCAGACGGCGACACAGCTCCAGCGTGGTGGCACTCTGGTTCATCGTGTAGAAGTGCAGCCCCGGCACGCCGGCGGTGCGCAGCTGATCGCACAGGTCGGTGATGACGTCCAGACCGAACGCCTTGATCGACGCGGTGTCGTCGCCGAAGCCCTGCAGCCGAAGCCGCATCCAGCGCGGAATCTCGGCACCGCAGGCGTCGGCAAAGCGGATGATGCCGCTCGCATTGGTGATCGGCATGATGCCCGGCACCACCGGGATGTCGGCGCCGAGCGCGTAGGCATCGTCGACGAAACGGAAATACGCGTCGGTGTTGAAGAACATCTGCGTGATGGCCGAACTGGCACCAGCCCGCACCTTGGAGGCGTAGGCCTGCAGGTCGGACTGCGGCGAGCGCGCTTGCGGGTGCATCTCGGGATAAGCGCCCACCTCGATGTGAAAGTGGCTGCCGGTTTCGGCGCGGATGAAGGCAACCAGATCGCTCGCATAGCGAAATTCGCCCATGCCCGAGGCGCCGCCATAGCCGCTCGGCAGGTCGCCGCGCAACGCGACGATGCGGCCGATGCCGGCGTCCCGAAACTGGCGCAGGCGCTCGCGGATCGATTCCGTGCTGGCACCGATGCACGAGAAATGCGGCGCGGCCGGCACACCCTCACTCAGGATCGCCTGCACCGTGGCGAAGGTACCGTCCTGCGTGCTGCCGCCGGCGCCGTAGGTGACGGAACAAAATTCCGGGCGCAACTCGTACAGCTCGGCGCGCGCCGCGGCCAGCTTGGTCGTGCCCTCGGGTGTCTTGGGTGGAAAGAACTCGAGGCTCAGCGGTAAGGCGGAGGTGCCATTCATGTGCGTGTTTCCAGGATCGGGCGCTGCGCCCGGATGAAATATTCGCGGTTGCCGTCGCCGCCCGCAATCGGGCTGTCGAACCAGTCCGTCACGTCCAACTTCAATGCGCCGCAAGCCTCGCGCAACTTGTGTTCGACCTGGGCGTAAGAGGCTGGGTTCTTCACCAGTCCGCCTTTGCCGATGTCTTTGGGCTGCAGTTCGAACTGCGGCTTGACCAGCGCCAGCAGCGTGCCTCCGGGCGCCATCAACAACGGCAAGGCCGGCAGCACGGTGGTCAACGGAATGAAGCTGAGGTCGGCCACGACCACGTCAAAACCACCCGCCGGCATGGCCGCGCCGAGTACCTCGGCCGTCAGCGCGCGTGCGTTGAGCCCTTCGATCGCCGTCACCTGCTTGTGCCCGCGCAGCGACGGGTGCAACTGGCCGCGGCCGACATCGACGCCGACGACTCTGGCAATGCCGTGCGCCAGCAACACCTGCGTGAAGCCGCCGGTGCTCTGGCCGACATCCAGCGCGATCAGGCCGTCGACCTTCAAAGCGCATCGTGACAACGCACCGTCGAGCTTGAGGCCGGCGCGCGACACCCAGCGTCGCTCGGCGTCGTCGAGCAGGCGCAGTTCGGCATCGGGCGGCAGCGCTGGCGCTGCTATCGACTTGCTGTTGGGAACCACCCACTCGCCTTTCGGCGCCGTGGCGGTCATGCGCCAGACCATCCTGTTCGTCGTCACGGTACGCTCCCTTTTCAATCACCGGTCAAGCGGCCGCCAATGTGCGCGACTCACCGACATGCCAGATGCATCGTAGGTTCAGCATCGCCACCGGACACCCCTTGAACTAGGGGGAAGCATTGAGATCGGTCTGCGCGAGGCTGCTGAACTCGCCGGGACGAGGCCTGCCAGTGGCTCTGCCGTTGCCGTCATGACCCGGCCGGTGGCCGGCGGTGTGGGCTGAAACGCTCCAACCCGCGGCGCGAGCGACTGGCTTACTTGGGGGAGTGCGCGTGCGGCGCCCTGGATACCGGGGTGATGCCGGGGTGATGAGGTCTGCCGGCGGTCGACTCACGACTTCTGATGACTTGTGGCGCTGCGCAAACAAATCTGGTGGCCCGACAGGAACCACACTGATCAGCCCGTAGCCCGGTAATAAGGGCTTTTCCGGCTCCAGATTTGAACTTTGTTCCCCGGTTTGTTCCCCGTTTTTAAATTGCCATCCGGGTTTGCGGCCAGTCGTCGCACTGCAGAGTCCAACCAAAAAAAGGGGAAAAAATGGAAAGTTAGCGATTTGATCGAAACCGAGCGGTTTACGGTTTGAAACGCTCAAGGTTTTGCCCGCCCCCGCCCCATTGCGCCTTTTCGTTCCGTCGCGCGCGCACTACGGCATCCCAGAACTTCAATTTCCCGGCGATTCGGGCAATAGCAATGAATCAACGGGAACCGGACGGTTTCCAGTCCGAGCGCGCCAAAGTTTTTAGCCGCCTCCTCCCCCGGTGCGCGAACGCCCATTGAGCTCCTGTAAAAGCCAACTGGTACGAGACACTAACTTGTGGCTGACTGCTTGGTCTGAAGCATTTGACATTACAGGGGCTGTCCGTCTCCTCAAATCAGCAGTCGCGTTCACGCCGCTCACTTTGTATCCACGACTGGCTTAAATCGACCCACTGCGGTCGCCCACCTCGCCGACCTGAATGGCAGCAGTGCAGCCATTGCGGTCGCTTGACTTCGGCGGGCGAATTCACGCTGAGTGCCACAAAGCGGTCGTCAGAACTCGTGGCCAGTCCCGTACCGAACGGCCGGTATGCGAGTGAGTCCGGTCGCAGGCCTCCGGAAGTCTGCAGGGCGATGCGCCATCGACCGCTCCGCTGTCACCTGACCTGGCCGTACCGGCCCACACCTGAAGCTTCATAGCCCCGGCCTGGGCAGCTTGGCGCCACCGTTGATCGCGCTGATGGCTCCGCTGCCCACCAGCAGCAATGCGCTGATCTTTGCGCAGCGCTAACGCTGGCATGAAAAAGAGGCCCGACGACGATCGTGCTGTCGACCTTTGGCTTCGTGATGACCGCGCCGCTGTGGCTGGCGGGTGTTGGCGCGCATGGCTTGAGGCGAGTGCCTCCGCGCATGTAGCTGCGGGTGCAAGCGCGACGGCTCACTGACCGCCGCCTGGCGTCTATCGCGGGTCGTCGGCGGTCGCGCTGGTTAGCACGCGATGTTCGCGGTTGAAGGTCACGGTGAACACCTTCTTCTGCTGGCCGTCGAGGAATCGCCAATCCCACACCTCCTCGTCGGGCTTCATCGCAAAACGCTGCATGCTGGCCGGCCTGCCGAGCAGGCGGCGCACCTCGGACTGGTCCATGCCGGGCTCGACCTTGGCGAAGGTGGCCGGGGTCAGCGCCTGCCGGATCGCCTGGAACTTGCCATCGGCGTCCAGCGTGATGAAGTAATTGGTGGAGCCTTCGGGCTGGCGCGGGTATTCGAAGATCCTCGAGCCGTCGGCCTTCTCGGTGATCTGCGCAGGCTCGCCGAACTGCTGCCGAACATCGGCTTCGACCGAGACACCGGGCTCCAGCTTGTCGATGCGCTGCCGGTCGCAGGCGGCAAGTGCCAGGCTGCACAGCAGCAGAGTCAGCATTCGTTTCATCGGGGACACCGGCAGGAAGCTGAGGTCGGCGCATTGTGATCTGGCGAATCTCCTCACTGTGAAGCCCCCAAATCGTCGCCCCCAAAGCGCCTCCTTCCGGCGAGGAGCGCGCAGTGCGGGGTGGCACAAGCAGGACGCGCGTCGTCAAATGACGACCACCACCCGTCGGAAATCCAAGGCTTCGCGGCCGTGGGCTCACACAAAGTCCAAAGCTTCTGCTCCGGCCGCTGGCCATGGCAATTTGCTGCATCCCGCCGAGGTCGGCTGGGCAGGTCCCTCATTCGGGTTTCGCGGCTTTGGACAGCCAAGCCGAGTCGACGATGCGCATCGCGATCTCGGTCGAGACGTTGTTCAGATCGTTGGTGCCGCCGTGCACTCGCTCACGCGCAGCGACCGGCAACTTCGGGTCCGCCAGCGTCCAGTTTCGCTCGCTCATCACCGCGATGACCTTGTCGTAGCGGCCTTGGCGGTCGGCCCCCGATTTGACCGCAGCGACATAGAGCTTCACCGGCTTTTGCAGACAGCCCTCATCGCGCGGATTGGCGCGGCAGCGCTGGCGTGCCTGCGTCAGGCTGAGCCGATCGAAGCCGAAGCTGGGTGTGCCCGTCTTGCCGGCCAGGCGCGTGCCGGCCTGCGTGCAGCGGGTGCCGAACACGTGCTTGCAAATCAGGTTGCCGGTGCCGCCCGGGCCGCTGCCGCGGGCGAGGCCGCTCAGCACCTTCTGCGCGCTGTCGGCGGTGACCACGGTGGGTTCGGGTTGGGCCAGCGGCACCGCGGCATCGTCGGCGCTGCGCGTCGCGGCCGTCGCTATGGGCTTGCCCGACGCATCCGTGATGTGCTCCACCAGATGCGGGCGGCGCACGGTTTGCAGCCCGTTCGCGGCTGCGGTCAGCCGCGCCAGCATCGCTGCCACGCCGAGCGCGGTGCTGCGCGCCTGTCCCTGGCCTGCAGCCTCGTTGACCAGCGGCTTCAGTGCGCTCGAACTGCAGTTCGCCGCATGCCAACCACCCTTCGTGTCGCGGCACGACGCGGCGTCGGCCGGGTCGATCACCGGCAGCGGCATCAGGCGCTCGCCGCCGCCGGCCGCCGGCGCGGCCACGAGCAAGCGTCCGATCAGCGCCGCCCGTTGCAGCGGCGCTGCAGCGGGCAAACCGGCGGTCGCGGCCTCATCGTCGGCCAGCCGGGCGCTGAGGAGGCGTCCGAACAAAATGTCTGCACGCGCACAGCGACGACTGGGCCGCGCCGAACAGTCGGCGTTCCAGCCCAGGTCGGCGGCGCGCTGCTGCACCCGGGCCGGGCGGTCGCAGGCTTTGCCCGGGCTAGAGCCGACACAGAACAACGCGTCGTTGAAGCGGTCGGTGTTGGAGGTGGCGAGCCAGCTCGACAACTGCTCGACGTTGCTGCTTGCGTCTTCGAAGAACACCGATGCCAGGATGGGCTTGATCGTCGAGCCGGGCAGGTAGTCGGTGAACACCGCGTGGTTCAGCAAGGCATCGGGGCGGCGTCGCGGTTCGGTCCACAGCGGCAGGCAGCCCGCGTCGCGAAACGGGCCGTCGTTTTCCTGCGCATAACAAGGCGTGTGAGCGCTGGCCAGGGCCTCGATGCGGCCGCTGGCGACGTCGATCACCGCGACCGCCGTCATGCGCGTCGCCGCACGTTCCCACATCGATGCAGCGCCCGCGCCTTGCGCCGTGCCGACTTGGTCCAATGCGATGCCAGCCTGGTCGCAGGCGGCGATTTGGCCGGTGTAGCACGCGGCGATGCGCTGCGCGATGGCCTGGATGCGCGGCTCGACGGTGAGTTGCAGGTTGAAGCCCACGTCGACCTCGTTACGCCCGACCGTGGCGCGATTGGCGCCCGCCGGCAGTGTGTCAGCGTAGTCACGGTAGAGCCGACCGAGCGGCCGGCGCAGCGCATCCAGCTCGCCGATCAAGGCGCCGAGGTCGTTGGGGATCGACCACGCCGGATCGTCGGCGGCCGGTGTCGAATCGCCGCGCGCAGCACGCGCCGCGACAACGTTCGCGGCGTTCGCGGGTCGAAAGCCCGGCTGTTCGCAGAGTTCGCGGCTCCAGCCGGCCCGGCCGGCCGGCGACAGGTGGTAGGCCGTGCTGCCCGGCAGCAGCCCGCCTATCCAGATGCAGCCTGGCCAGCCGCGCCACGGGTCGGCCTGCGCCAGGCTGTTGGTGGCCAGGCGCACCGCGGCCTGCGCTGCGCTGCCGCGTTGAAGTTCCGACCATTGCGCTTGCGCCAGCAACGTCGCGCCGCGCGGCCCGGCGACCAACCGCAGCGCTTGCGCCGCCTGCTGGCAGTCGACCTTGCCGTCCGCCATGCCCTGCGCCCAGGCCGCGGCCTGAAGCTGGTAACGCCGACGCAGCGGCGCATTGCGCAGGCCGTCGACGGCCGTCAGGCCTTCGAGTTGGCGATCGAGCATCCCCAGTTGCTCCGCCACGTCGTCCATGAACCCAAGGCCCTGGTAGGTCGGCAGGCCGGCACACTGCGGCAACAGCGCCGCGAGCGCGGTGGCATCCGGCATCGCGGCGGGTGGCTGGTTGGCGGGCGCGATGGCGGCCAGCAGCGTGTCCAGCGCTGCGCGGGTCTTGACCGGTTCGTGCAGGCGCTCGGTGGCACGCTGCGCGCGCAGGTAGAGCGTTGCCGGCACCATCAGGCACAGCGCCAGCATGATCAGCGCGACCTGGCGGATCACCGGCGCGGCGCTGTCGATCGGCGAGTTCGACGGTTGACTCATTCGGCAATCTCCGGGCGATTCATCACGAGGCCGAGCACCAGCGTGTTGCGCAACAGCGACCACAGGCCGAAGCTGACGAACGGCCAGGTCACGCCGGTGAGCGGCAACGCGCCGAGGTTGCCGGCCACCGTGACCATCGTCTGCACCATCGTCAACACCGCCCAGCACACGCACAACCAGGCCAGCCAGGCGCTCTGCGAGGCGCCGATTGTCCCCGGGCTTAAACAGCCGCGGGTCTGCGCCGCCTGGCGCACCGCCAGCAGTCCGATCCAAAGCAGGTAGGCGGCCAGCAGGCCGAAGCTCGCGGCATTGCCGGTCACGGCGTGCAGCACCGCAAAGCTGTAGTCGCTTTGCGCCTGGGCGGGAATGCCTGGGCAGCCTGCGGACGCTGAAGTGCCGCACCAGGGCACCGCCCCCAACCCGTAGCCGTTCGGCGGCGTGTGCTGGCCCAGCCACAGCACGTGGGCCAGTTGATCGTTCTCGGCCGAGAACGGGTTGACGACGCTGTCGATTCGCGCAGCCACCCGCTCGGCGCCCGTGCCCGGCAGTTTGGAGAAGACCAAAAGGCCCCCGAGCAATGTGCCCGCCAGCAGCACGGTGGACAGCAGGCCGATGCCCGCCGCCAGCGGCCAGCGCGCGCCGCGGCCGAGCAAGCCCTGCGCCGCAAAGGCGCCGGCGTAGATGGCCGAGGCGAACAGGACCACGAGCATCGGGCCGAGGTCGTCGGTCAAGATCAATGCCGTCAGCACGACGGCCACATGCACCAGCAGCGGCAGCATCGAGGTCGCGAGCCAGCCCGCACCGCCGTTTTGCGGGCGCGTCCAGAGTGCGCCGCGCAGCAGAAAGAACCACGACACGCCGAGCAGCAGCAGCAAGGGCAGCAGCTCGCCGGTGAGCTGGCGCCAGCCGGTTGTCAGCAGCGCAAAACCGAGCACCACGGCGGCATAAAGCAGCCACAGCAGCACCGGGCGCAACCAGGCGCGCGGGCCGCTGCCCGCGCTGGGGCGCAGCGCGTTGGTGACCAGGCTGGCCCAGCGCACCCACAGCGTCGCGATGCCCTGCGACAGCGCCGGCAAGGTCGACAGCAGCACCATCGCTGCGAACACCGCGAGGCCGTGGCGCAGCGCGATGTAGCGGTTCAGCACGTGGCCGTTCAGCGCCAGGTCGAACACCAGCCACCAACCGACGCCGATGAAGAACACGGCCAGGGGCAAGCCGAAAAACAGCACGCTGCGTTGCGGGGCGCACGGCGCGAACAGCGCGAAACGTTCGAGCCGCGGCGATCGCGCGGCGACCCCGATCGCAACCCCGATCGCCGCCATCGCCGCCCAGACCCACCAGGGAACCGGCGCACCCGCATCGGGCTGGGCCAGGCCGGACGCGGCGCCCATCGCCGACCACGCCAGCAAGGCCAGCGGAAGAAAGCGCAGCGGCCGGCGCGTGCGGCGTGCCAGTGACACCAGCGCCCACGTCAGCAGCGACCAGGCGACCAGCAGCCAAGGCGCGCGCTGCGTCAGGTGCTGCATCGCGACGGACTTGTGCGCCAGCCGCTCGCCATCGCGCACCTGCCGGGCCAGGTCGGCAGCCAGCGCCATGGCCTGTTGCGGCGCACCCAATGCTTGGCATTCGGGCGGGGTCCCTGGCGACCATGCGAGCGTCGCACCGGTCGCTGGCCACCACAGGCGTGGCGCCGCACCGCGCACGATCGCGAGCTGGTTGGCCAGCGCGACCGTGCGTTCGAGGTCGTTGCCGGCGCGCCTGACAGCAGCGCTCGATTCGGCCCAGGCGCAGGCCAGCGTCAGCGAGCCCGCCGCCGCATCTGCGCCCAGTCGGTAGCGCGAGCGGTACGCAGTCAACCCGCGGGTGGTGTCGGAGAGTTCGGCTTGCTCGGCATCGGGCAACACGCCTTCGGCCAAGCTCTTGGCCAGCGGCGCCACCCGCGCCAGCCGTTCGGCGGCGCCCGCCACGATGGCTTGTTGCAGGGCGGCTTGATCGGCCTGCAGCGCTTCGGCCAGGGCGTCGAGTGTGCCGGCTGGGTCGGCACGGGTGCCCGAGCAGGCGCCGTCCCAGCGCCAGCGCAGGCGCGGCGGCAGGCTGGCCGCGTGACACAGCCAGGACACCTGCGCCTGGCCGTAGCCGACCAACGGCGCAGGCTGCAGCGCCTGATCAAGCCAGTAACGATCCTCTTCTGGCGCATCCGCGGCACCGGCGCGCAGGCCCTGGAACTGCCATGCGAGCACGGCCAGCACCAGCACGAGCAGCAGCAACTCCCAGACGGCGGACGGGTCGCGGCGAGCCACCGATCGCCCCTGCTCTTGCGCAGCCGCCGCTTGCATCAGAACGCTTCCAGCGTACGGTCGCGTGGCCCGTTCGCCCCCGGCGCGGGAGGGCGACGTGGGGTCGCAGCAGGCACGGGCGCGGGCCCGACCGTGATGTCCGGATCGCGCTTCGGCGAGTCGCGGCGATCCTCCCGATCCCGTTTGCCGCGCTCGCGGGCCAGCTCGGCATCGCGCTTCAGTTGCTCGCGGGCCAGTTCGGCGTCGCGCTGGTCCTGCTCGCGTTGGGCCTCGCGCTGGCGCTGCTCCGCCTTGCTGACCGCGTCAGGCCGGGACCCGGGCGAGTCGCTGCCCGGATCGCTCACCACGACCGTCACCGCACGCGACGCGCCGGCGCAGCCCAGTGCAGACCTGAGGCCGCGCGCCATGGAGCGGCCTTGCGCGCGCAGCACGTACCGCCCCGCGGCAGCGTATTGCTTGGTGATCGTCAACGGGAAGTCTTCGACCAGGATGTCGCGCACGTCGCCGTCGCCCAGGTCGACGCGCAAACCGCACCAACGGTCCGCAGCCTCGAAGTTCACGACCACCTCGACGGGCTGCTGGGTTTGCAACCTGTCGCGATCCACCGACAGCCCATACGGCACCGCCTGCGCATGAAGCAAGCCCGGCAGCAAGCCCGGCAGCGCGAGACCCACGACACACAAGAGTCGGTTCATGGCTTGCGCGGGGGCAGATCATCGAGCGCAGAGCCGATGTCCCGGATCACGGTCTGGAACTCGGTCGCGATCAGCGAGGGTGGCGTCGGTGCGCGCAAATGCGCCAGCGTACGAGCGCGCTGCGTCGAGAAGAAGACCGCCAGCTCGAGGGCTGCAGCCGACGCTGAAGGGTTGCCCTCCACCGCGAGGATTTCGCCCAGGTGGGCCCAGGCACTGGCGTCCTGCGGATTCAACTTCAGACTGCGGGTCAGCGCCACGTTGGCGGCATGCAGGTCGTTTCGGCGCAACTCCGCGTAGCCGAGCGCCGACCACGCCTTCCAGTCCGTCGGCCGCTGTGCGGTAGCCCGTTGCAGCTGCTCAGCCGCCTTGTCGTAATCGCCCTCGTCGATCGCTTCGCGGCCGGCGGC
>ENA-OFDP01000933-OFDP01000933.1-metagenomes-genome-assembly--contig:-NODE-933-length-12212-cov-4.626388_pt1 | contig 12212 bp, 12 predicted proteins | sample MGYA00153389_OFDP01 | MGnify analysis MGYA00153389 | reverse complement strand
TCAAGCCATGCCGAATGACTGCTCACGGATGCTGCATTTAGGACATCTAACTTCCGCTTCGTCGTCGACAGCGGCTATAGGGCCACGATCCGGCATATGCGAATGACCGGTAACTGACAGCCAATTTGGCTTCAGATACCGGTTCGATCGAGTTCAAATTTCCGTTTGCTCCGAGAGCTCCAAAGCATCCTCGACCTCAATGCCGAGGTACCTAACAGTGCTTTCCAATTTGCTGTGCCCTAAGAGCAATTGCACAGCACGAATGTTCTTGGTACGGCGATAGATCAAAGATGCTTTGGTGCGGCGAATCGTGTGGGTGCCATAGGCCGTTGGATCCAGCCCAATTTCTTCAATCCAGCAATTCAGTATTCGCGCGTACTGCCTGGTCCCCAAGTGTGGCGATTCATGAACCCGGCTGGGAAACAAAAAGTTGTCGTTTGCCAACTTCGCTTCCTTGATCCATGCTGTAACGGCATCCCTTGTTGGCGGTGTAATTTCAAACTGAACAGGTCGGGAGGTTTTTTGCTGCATGACGATCGCTCGAGGGGAAACGCGATCACCGTGGCAGATGTCCCGTACTCGCAAGCGAACCAAATCGCACGCCCTAAGTTTGCTGTCCAACCCCAGGTCAAAAAGCGCAAGCTCCCTTGTGCGGTGACCCAGTTGCAGCCGTATTCGAATGGCCCAGATGTCCTTTAGCTTGAGTGGGGCCTTCTGGCCAACTATCTTTCCTTTGTTCCATGGAACCTTTTTAGGCGAAGCAGTTTCAGTGTTCACGATGCTCTCCTTAAGTTGAGGGGAGAATCACTGTGAACCAGCCATTCAAAATGTCAATTCGGGGCCATTTCCGGTCATAAGCCAATGACCGGTAACTAGAAGCCAACTTGTTATTGTTGACTAAGTCGGACACATGCGAACCGCCCCAACTCGCGGCAGCTAGTGGCAGTAAAGCGGTTTGCGGGCATCAAACAAACTTTTTCCAGCCAGGTCAAGCTGCCTACTTGACGTGGTCTAGGGCTATCAGCGCTCACTACTACCACCTCCACCACCTGTCAGAAGGAAGTTTAGGAGTGCGACGCCAGATGTACCGTGCCATAGCTACCCAAAAAAGGGCGAAGCTGCAAAGCACCGCAGCGACGGCACTTCCACCACCCAATTTAAACGCAGGTACAAGAATGAGCGAACTAACGAGTTTGTATCCAGCAGGATTTACGCCGTTTAAAGCGTATGCGGCCCAAACAACATAACAGCAAGCTAGAAATAGCAAAAACCACACTGCACGTCGTCCTTGGCGCGTTGCGTGGTGTGTAACTATCGGCTCCATCTCATACATAAAAAACCTAGACAAAAAATTTATGGGATTGCGTCTTGGCGCCGATTGAGTGTTGACCTTGAATACGTAGCTTTCCAAAAAGGCATTATGGTTGCTTTCCCCAAACGTCTTTGTGGGTGCAACGATGACAGATGCGGAACGTCTCCAATTAAGCAACGCGCTAGGGTGATTGAAATTCCGCTTTGTCGTCGTTAACGGTTCTAGTCCACGAGCTGCCATTCAGCGTTTTTGGCGGGATGTCCGTTTCAGGCTTAAACGATCGCCTAGATCAAGTTGTCACGCGTGGTGATAACGATACTCTTGAGTGAGTCCGCTAAACCCATAGGACGTAGCCCTCACATCCTGCACATAGATATAACTTTCATTGTGCAAATTACCCAGCAGCTTCGAAAAGGCATCAAACGCCTCTCGGATGTATTGTGCTTTTTCAGCTTTAGTGTTGGTTTCATCAGTTACTTTGATGTCAAAGTAGATGCTACTCTTGCCATGCTCCTCCAACGACTTGCCCGCAACAATCCAGTCTTCTGGGTTGACGTACTCAATGGCTATTGAAGTGACCTGCGGGTCCTTATGCAGAATTCTGCTTGTGAGTTCCAAGAGGATTTCCGAGATTTTTTTGGTCATCTCATTTGACCGCTGGCCGCTGACTTTTACATTCAAGATTGGCATATGGGCTCCTTTGATTAGCTATGCAACTATATAAATAAAAAAACACGCTCATTCAAGGGCTGAGCGAACACCTCGAATCTTCGACACCGTTTCTCCAAAATCAGCGTCGCCCAGAAGGCTTTTGAGCTTGCTGGTCACTCTCCCGCTTGCCTTATTGAGTGCAGCATGGATTGCAATGGCATCCTTTGTGGGTTGGATACAAACTTCTCGTCCGTCACCATCACGCCCACGTCGCTCAATGAGACCCTTAGTTTGCAGAAAATCCAGAGCGCGTGTCGCAGTAGGCCTGGCTATGGAGAGTTCATCTGCAAGCTCGCGCTGAAGCAAACCAGGCTTGGCAAGTATCACCCGCAGCATGAACGCTTGTGGCGGTGACAACTCAAACGTGGCAAATGCTTCCGTCCATTCACGCTCAAGGCGACGAGCCAAAGCTGTGGTGTTGAAATAAAGGCAATGGTCAAACATTGTTGACAGCATACTTGATTATGATTAGCTATGCAACCACTTCTGCGTTCGCCAATCCGTGATTTGTAAGACCGCTAACGATGCTTTTGGGTCGACCTCCAGAAATGTCGGCAAACGCTAGTCAATGTCGGCTTTAGGGAAGTCGGTTCAAACTCCTGTAATTCCGCTTTGTCGTCGATAAACGTCACAAACGATGAGATCGAGCGTTTCGTTGTCCTTTGCAGCATAGGCGTGCCGTTTTTGGGAGCATAAGTCTGCCGTCGGGGCACAGCCGGGATACAGCTTGGTCAATAAATACAACCCTGAGTCTGTGATTTATATTGAAGTTACACCAAGTTATCGTTGTTATCGCAAAAGGACATAAACCGTAGTAACTTCACTTGATATGGTGTGCCGCAGCACTGTATCCGTTCCGCTAATATTGTCTTCTCTGAACCGAAGCGCTACTCTTTGTCCTATTCCGGCAAACTCAAAATACATCATGTCCAATGACCGCCAAAAGTATCCCGGCATCCCTGAAGATTTTCCGGTGGCCCCGATCCCATATGCACTGGCTGGTGCCCAGCCAAAACTGAATCTGGTCGAGGAGGACGGGCAGTTTTATTCGCCAGGCACGTCTCCATCTGAGGTTTCTGATGCGTTTGAGGTGTGCGAAGACTTGGCTCAGCAATTTGTCAAGTATTGCCTGGACAAAGAAAGCGCGAAATTTGGCACCCATGCGGAAATTCTGGAGCGAGTCCGCCAGAGGTTGCTCACGAAAGACTGGTGTACGCCCGCGCAGTGTGGGTGGATAACTCGGCGGACGGCTAGTTTGCTGGCTTGGCAGGTTCCAGACGAATAAAGCCTGCAGAAAAAAACGGGCTATAGATCGCTAGAGTAACCAAGTTTGACGGCTGGCATTGAGCCCTTTAGTTTTTGATTAGATCTAACCAGGAAAGCCTATTTCCCTTGAAAAACCGAGCCATTGATGTCATGAAACAGCGGGCCAAGCAGTACCACCGCAACAAGCGCGGTGACGCGTTCACCGGCGGCATCATCGTGCGCCATCTTTATGACGACATGACTCCCGAGACGCTGACTTTTTGGGATGACGCAGTTTTCATCGTCAATGACTACCGGGTTGCGCTTTGGTGGGTTCATCCGAGACATCAGTACCACCATCTTGTGGAAAAAGAGGCTCTCCGGCGCATTACCCATCTTCGCCCCGAAGATGACCTGTATGCAGACATGACACCAAACTACAAAAAGCTCGGACGATCCCGCAAGAAAGTCGTGAGCTGGATTCAGCAACCGACCCCCGATGAATACAGGCGCTATTTCGACATGCTTGCAGATATGGAGCGTCAGGTCGGCCAAGAAGTTGCATTCGAAATTCGACCCTCCATCAAGATAGTCTGGCACAGCTGGTGCAAAGGTTTGAGCCTATGTGTTCCGTTTGAGGTGCGTAGTGAGTCAGACCTGTTTGCACTATCGCATGTTGCTCGCCGATTGGTAAAGCGCGAATCAACAATTGCTCAAGAGTTCGGTGACTTTACGTATCGTCAAGCTGATTGGCTGGCTGACTGCAAAGTCATAGAAAAATCAAACCCAAGCTTCGTCGTTTCACATGCGCTAACTTGAAGGATTAAAAGTGAAGCCTTCCATTTCAGTCTGGCGGATTTTAAGGGGCAGTATTCGGACGTACTTCGCGCCATTGGTCGGAGCGGTCAAGGGTATTTGCGCTGAATATGAGCGCATTGAACGGGACCAGCAGCGTAGGCGACATGGGGAGAATGAGTGAGGCTACCTTGAATAGCCTTGCCAGTGATTAACCGTTATAACTGCGTTTGATGCGGCCATCGGTGTTTCAAATGTCCGCGAATCAGTGTCTGCTTTTTGGAGCTGAATTCAGCATTGCGGATTTCCTCTTTGTCGTTGAAAGCTCCAATTTTCAAAGCGACGTTTTGGATAGTTTGCAGTTTTTGGTCATTTGAACAACGACTCCCTTGAAAGCAACTTACCCCTCGGGTAATGCGCTGCAACGTCGTTCCGAAGAGCTTTGATTTGTTTGGCTGTAAGAGGTCCGTCATCCAGTTCATACGCCGGCAGCACATCCCTTGCGAACTTTGACAACGCCATGTGGATGACTTGTGTTTCGTTCAAATCCAACTCCCTGGCTAACGCTTTAACCGTTTCGCGTGTTACCCCAAATTGCGTGTTCTTGGAGCGGAATTTCACCAGCAGGTTTTCGCTTGCATTTGTCATCATGGCACCTCGTTACGTATATGTAACACACACCATGTTTGGCAACCAGCAATGTCGGCTTTAAGGCTGTCGGTTCAAACTTTTGAGGTTCAGCTTTGTCGTCGGAAGCGGCTCTGGGCCAGAAGCGGGTGTTGGCGAATGACCGGTGTCAGGTAACCCGATTTCGAGTGAGGCGGCTTTAGTGTGTTGATTTCCATGCAAAGTTGCCCCCCCGGGGGTGAAGACAATAACTTGGACTACTTGGAGGTAGTTCATGTATTTGTACGAAGATCGAATTCGAGCTGTCAAGCTCTATATCAAGCTGGGTAAACGCACTGGCCCAACCATTCGGCAGTTGGGCTATCCAACAAAGAATGCACTCAAGAGCTAGCACCGGGAATATGAGCACAGCCGTGATTTGCAGGTAGGCTATGTTCGCTCAAGGCAGAAATATTCTGATGAACAGAAGCAGGCAGCCGTAGAGCATTACCTTGATAACGACCGCTGCGTTGCATCAACCATGAAGTGAATCGCCCCGTATTTGAACTGACCCCCAGAAGTTGGACAAACTTCAAAGGGTTTCATGGAAAAGTACAAAACGGAGTTCAAGCTCCAAGTCGTGAATAGCTTTGTTGCCGGTTCAGGCGCAGCGGGGTTTGGGGAGCGCTCACTTCGCGTAGCCAAGTTATGCGATCACACAAGCCTAGAAATTTGGCTAAAAGCGTTACTGTGGAGTAGCCGAGAATCAGCGGATAACCGGATTTCAAGCCTTTCGAACTGGCTTTTAAGGCTCAAGACGCCATAAAAAATCGATTTTCAGGAGTGTTTTAAGGTTTCTACCCAACAAATTCGCGTGCAAGCAGCTCCTGAATTCATAGTATTTACAGCTGATAAACTCGCCAAATTTCACCTCCGCTTCATGGCCGTTTCACGTCATCTTTGCAAAGTCGCCGCACAATCCGTTGATGCTACACATCCATACCCACCCCAATCGCCGCCATGCGATGGCAACCGCATTCGGTTTTGTCGCCGCGCCGCTGGCGTCTGCACAAACCCCAGCCTACGCAGACGAAACCTGGCAAGATACCCGCCGCCAGCGCGCTGTGCCGGTGCGCATCCGCTGGCCGAAAGGCACTGCGCCTCTTGACGGCTGGCCGGTGGTGATTTACTCGCATGGCTTGGGCGGCTCGCGTGAGGGGGGTGATGTTTGGGGGCAGGCTTGGGTCAATGCTGGCTTTGTGGTGCTGCATTTGCAGCATGCGGGCAGCGACATTGACGCGGTGCGCGGTGTGGCCAGCAGCTTTCGTGACCGGGCTGCACTGCGTTCGCTGGGCAGTGCTGACCAGCTTTTGGCACGACTGCAAGATGTGGTGTTTGCGCTGGATGAAATCGCCAGGCGCAAGTCGATTGAAAAAGCCTGGCGCTTTGCACGTGCTGATCCTGTAGGCATGGCGGGCCACTCGTTTGGCGCGCATACCACGCTGGGTGCGGGTGGTCAGGCATACCCCGGTCATCCGGGTATCAGCGAGCCGCGCGTTGCCGCACTGATAGCCTTGTCACCAACCCTGCCCGCAATTGGCGATGCAAACCAGGCTTTTTCCGCAGTGACCCGGCCCACGCTCTGCATCACTGGTACGCGGGACGATGATGTGGTGGGCAACAACGCCACGCCCGACAAGCGCACCGCCGTGTTTGGCGCGTTGCCTCAAGGCAACAAAGCCATGTTGCTGCTTAAAGACGCTGACCACATGACCTTTGGCGGCGTCACGGGCCGCGCCGCAGGCATTTTGCCGCGCGAGGCCGTTACCACCCAATTACAGCCGCAGCACCACGACCTGGTCGTGCGCATCACGACGGACTGGTGGCGGGCGCATTTGACAGGCGATATGCAAGCAAAATCGCGGCTGCAAAAACCGACGGGGTTGAACGCGCAGGACACCTGGCAGACTGGCTGAAGATGGGGCTGAAAGCTAAGACAATAACGGCATGTCTAACAATGCCATTCACAAAACCGCTCTCGTCTTGTTTTCAGGCGGTCAAGATTCCACCACTTGCCTGGCCCAGGCATTGTCCAAATACGAGCGGGTTGAAACTGTGGCCTTTGACTACGGCCAGCGGCACATTGTGGAGTTGGAGGCGCGGCTTAATGTGCTGCGCGAAATCAAAGAAAAATTCCCGCACTGGGCTGACAAATTAGGCGAAGACCACCTGTTGGACCTGGCCGTGCTGGGCCAAGTCAGTGACACCTCACTCACGCGCGACGTGGCTTTCAAAATGGAGAGCTCGGGCCTGCCCAACACCTTTGTACCGGGCCGCAACCTGCTGTTTTTAACGCTGGCTGCTGCGCTGGCGTATCGGCGGGATTTGCAGGTGCTGGTCACCGGCGTGTGCGAGACCGACTTTTCAGGCTACCCGGATTGCCGCGACGACACCATCAAGGCCATGCAACTGGCGTTGTCGCTCGGCATGGACAAACGTTTTTTGATTGAAACCCCGCTGATGTGGATTGACAAGGCCGACACCTGGGCGCTCGCGCATGCGCTGGGTGGCCAAAGCCTGGTCGATTTGATTGTGGAGCACACCCACACCTGCTATTTGGGCGACAGGTTGCATCGCCATGCATGGGGCTACGGCTGCGGCAGTTGCCCGGCTTGTGAGTTGCGGGCGCGGGGCTATGCCAAATACATTCAGCAAGACACCTGCTGACGCGTTTAGAAATTAATTTATAAATGCGGCCGCGTTTCGACCACACACCGCGTGACCACTGGCGGCTCTTCAGGCAAATGAAACGCCAGCTTGCGCTCGCGCAGCGCTACGTCGCTGGCGGTGACGCGGTCAAAGCGGCGCAGGTGCTCTGTCCATGACTCATCAATGATCTGCTCGATAAACCTGCCCGGCTGATTGACGTCGCGCAGCAGCTCCCAGCCCAGCGCCCCCTGGCTCAGGCGGCTGCGGCGGCTAACCTGCATCAGCGCCCTGAAGTCATCCGCGCGCAGCGGGTCAATCAGGAACTCAATCGTCACCAGCACGTGGCCAGCGCCCGGCGCGTCAACGACCGGAGCTTTAAATTCACGCGACGGCGTCAGGTCTTCCTCCAGGCTGGTGTCCAGCACCCAGCGCTGGGCCAGCATCATGCAAACCAGTCCGCTGCCCGCCGCCACCAGCAGCGCGTTGGGCACCGCCCAGACGGTGGCGATTTGCCCCCACAGCGCCGCACCCAGCGCGCTGCCGCCCATGATGGCCATCTGGTACATCGACATGCCGCGTGCCCGCACCCAGTCAGGCAGGGCCAGCTGCGCTGAAACGCTGAGCGAGTTGGCGCAGGTGATCCACGCCATGCCGTTGACCAGCATCGCCAGCACCGCCACCCAAACATTGGGCGCTACCGCCATCACCGCAGTGGCCACTGATTGCAGCAGCATGGCACGCAGCACCAGCGCATCGCGCGGCATCATTTGCCGCAAACGCGGCATGGCAAAGGCTGCGCCAATAGCGCCCGCGCCCATGCTGGCCAGCAGCAGCGTGAAAGTACCTGCACCACCGCCTGGCAAGCCGCGCGCAATCAGTGGCAGCAAAGCCAGCAACGCGGTCGAATGCAAAAAGAACAGCGCTACTTGCACCAGTGCCGCACGCATGCGGCTGGACTGCGCCACAAACTGCATGCCCACCCGCATGGCGCTGAACAGCCGCTCACGACCCAGCGGATTGGGTGTGTGCGTTCGCCGCCAGCGCATGATGACAAAGCCTGAAATCACCGACAGTACTGCGTTCAAAACAAACACATACTGGGTGCCCGCGCTGGCAATCAATGCGCCCGCCACCAGCGGCCCGATGATGCGCGACGCATTCATGGCCACGCCATTGAGCGCCAGCGCGGCGGGCAACTGCGCGCGCGGCACCAGCTCGGGCACGATGGCGGCAAACACGGGCCAGCGCATTGCCAGCCCTACGCCGTTGGCAAAGGTCAGTGCCAATAACAAAGGTGGCGTCATGACACCCGCAACAACTGCAATGCACAGCAGCGTCGCTACGCCAGCTATCCAGAACTGCGTCATGATGAAAAAGCGCCTGCGGTCCAGAATGTCAGCCAATGCACCACTGGGCAAGCCAAGCAAAAACACCGGCAGCGTGGCTGAGGTTTGCACCAGCGCCACCCACAGCGGCGTGGTGGTCATTGATGTCATCATCCAGGCGGCGGCTACATCGCTCATCCACATGCAGATGTTGGCCACCAGCCAGGTGCCCCACAGCATGCGAAAGGAACTTATCTTGAGCGGCGCCAGCGCTGTCAGGTCGTCGGCAACCGGTGGTTTTTTTTGTTCGTCAAGCATTCAAGGTACGGGCCTCAGGTCAGTCTGATTGAGTTGGCCAAGCTCACTAAGCTGATACAGCGCCGGCGAGCCTTCAGGCAGTTTTTCAAGCGCCCACTGCCTGCTGTGAAAAGCCGCCACGGTTGGCCGATGGGCTATCGACACCATGCCGCCCTTGACGGACTGGACATGCGCCTTCAATTTTTCATACAGCGTTTTTTCGGCCACCTCGTCGAGCGCGGCTGTGGCTTCGTCGGCAAAAATCCATTGCGGCTTTTTAAGCAGTACCCGTGCAATCGCCAGGCGCTGCTGCTCACCGCCAGACAGCTTTTGGCTCCAGGCGTCATGGTCATCAAGCCGCTCGCACAATTTAGGTAAAAGCGCATCGGCCAAGGCTTGTTTGAGCATTTCGTCGCTGTATGTGCTGGCGGCTTGCGGGTAGGCCAAAGCGTCACGTAGCGGCCCATCAGGAAAGTACGGCCGCTGCGGGATAAACATTGCGCCCGCAGGCAAATGCGTCAGCCCTTTTGAAAACGGCCAGATACCTGCAAAGGACCGAAACAGCGTGGACTTGCCGCTACCTGACGGGCCTTTGAGCAGCACCAGATCACCCGGTGCGGCTGACAGGCTGGTTTGCGCCAGCAATTGCTGGCCATTCGGCAAGGCAATGCCCAGGTTGTGCGCCGTCAACATTCCAGCATCAACAGGATGGGTATTATCTGCTATTGATTTAATAGCTGTTTGCGCCCGTATTTGTTGGGCTGTGGCTATTAAATTATCTTCAAAACTGGTCAATCGATCCGTTGTGGCGCGCCAGCTGGCCAAACTGCTGTAGTTGTCAACAAACCAGCTCAGCGCGTCTTGCACCCGCCCAAATGCCGATGCGATTTGCATCAGTTCACCCAGTTGAATCGCACCGCTGAAAAACCGCGGTGCCGCCACCAGAAACGGGAAAATAATTGCCGCCTGGCCAAAAAAGCTGGTGAACCAGATCAGGTTTTTCTGCTTTTTGATCAGCTTCAGGTAATTGGTCAGCACACTTGAAAAACGCCCGTCCAGGTGCTTGCGCTCCACCTGCTCGCCTTTGTCCAGCGCAATCGATTCGCTGTATTCACGCACCCGAACCATGTGGTGACGAAAGTCGGCCTCATAGCGTTGCTGGTCAAAGTTCAGTTTGATTTGTGGGCGACCAACAAAGTGCGTGATCAAACTGCCAAAGGTGCAGTACAGCAGGGCCATCCACACCATGAAGCCCGGAATGCTGTAGCTGCTACCGGCCAAAGTAAACGAAAAGTTGCCCGACAGTCCCCACAAAATACCTACAAAGCTGACGAGTGTGACTACCGCATTCAACAGCCCCATGCTGAGCGAGACCGTATAAGTTGTGAACAAATTAATGTCTTCCTGGATGCGCTGGTCCGGATTGTCAGACGTTGCCTCAGGCTTGCCTGAAAAGCGCGCCAGCTCCAGGCTGTAAAAGGCATGGTCGGCCAGCCAGCGCTTGAGGGTGTCAGCCGTCATCCAGGCACGCCAGCGCACCTGAAGCAACTGCGTCAGATAAAACTTGTAAACCGCAATCACGATGAGTGCAAATGCCAGGTATGTAAAGCGCCCCAGTTGCGCCCAAAACACCGCCTGGTCTTTGTTTTGCAGCGCGTCATAAAACACGCGGTTCCAGTCGTTCAGCAGCACCAGCATGTACACCGATGCCAAATTGAGCACCACAATCGTCGCCAGCAAGCCGCGCGCTTTCCATTTCTCATCAGACCGAAAATAGGGCGCTGACAAGGCCCAGACCCGCTTCAAGAAAGCGCTGAATTTTTGTGGTTGCTGCATAAATTAACTCACCGCTAAGGGTTTGACACGCCGCTAGCTACATGGCCTGCTGGAACATGCCGGGCGGCTGAATCGACATGTCCAGTCTGGTCGTCAAAGAAAAAATCAGGTTCAAACTCCCGCAAGAACTCGCCCTTGGCCAGCCCGCCCAAAAACATCGCTTCATCGACTTCGATGTTCCAGTTCATCAGCGTGCGAATGGCGCGTTCATGCGCCGGTGCGCTACGGGCTGTGACAAGTGCCGTGCGCAGGCGCATGCTGGGTGTGCCGGCCTGTTGCAAACGGTGCAAAGCAATCAGTAGGGGTTTAAACGGGCCATCAGGCAGCGGCAGCACCGCTTTGTCACTTTCGTGTTGCTGAAAGGCGGGCAACCCATCCCTTTGATACACCTGCTCGGCCTCATCTGAAAACAGCACCGCATCGCCGTCAAAAGCAATCCGCACCTCGTTGGGAAAGGTGCCTGTTGCCTGCACCGAATGCGTGGCGACGGTAGCCGCCGGAAAGCCCTTTAGCAGGGCTGCCCGCACATCAGCCGGGTTGGCCGACAGAAACAGGTTGGACTGCAGCGGCTGCAAGTAGCGCCAAGGCTCGCGCCCGCGCGTGAACACGCCGCGTGCCACACTGAGCGCATGGCTTTGCACTGAGCGGAACACCCTGAGGCCCGACACCGGGTCATTGCGCGACAAAATCACAACCTCCACCCGCTGTGTCTCTGCGTCATTAAAGGCCAGGAGTTTTTTAACCAGTGAAAAAGCCACGCCCGGCTTGGCGGTCATCTCCAACCGTTCCAGCTGCAGTTTCATGTAAGCGCGGTCGTCCGATTGCTCAAACACGCGGTTTTCTTCTTCCAGGTCAAACAGCGCCCGGGAGGAAATGGCAACAACAAGTTGCCCGTCTAGGTTGGTGGCCATGATGGTGTGTTTGTTTTAGATGATCAGTTTGCACCATTGTCCATAAGCTGGCGCGTCTATTGGCCATTGGTCCGCCCGGTCAATGCGCCGGATGCCCTGGGCAATCAGCGTTGCTGCCCGAATCACGCCTGCGTGGGTGATCCATACAGTGTCTTTTGCCGGATCAAGTTCATCAAACGCGCTGGCAACCCGGGTCATGAACTGCGTCAAGCTTTCACCTGTGCCGCCAACGCGGTAGTGGGCAAAGTTGTCTGTCCAGGCGGTCAGCTCGGCTTTATCAATTTCAGCCCAGGGGCGGCCTTCCCACTGGCCGAAGTTCATTTCTTGCAGTCTTGCGTCTTTTTTAACCATCAAATCAGGCTGCAGCCCAATCAATTCGTGTGCAAGCAGCTCACATCTTTGTAGCGGTGAAGTGAATAAATACGATCCTCTTGGTAGCACATTTTGGAGCGTTTCAGCGCATTT
>ENA-OFDP01000931-OFDP01000931.1-metagenomes-genome-assembly--contig:-NODE-931-length-12225-cov-2.158998_pt1 | contig 12225 bp, 9 predicted proteins | sample MGYA00153389_OFDP01 | MGnify analysis MGYA00153389 | reverse complement strand
AGTAATCTTCTAAGCTGTGCGAAACTTGCTGAATACTGCCCAACCCCAGCATAGCAGCACCTCCTTTGATGGAGTGAGCCGCCCGAAAAACCTCATTCACCGTCTCTGAATCTTCGATGGTTGCTTGTAGATTCAGCAAACCCTGCTCAATCGTATTGAGGTGGTCTTTCGCCTCCTCAATGAAATAGCCCATGATTCGCTGCTGTTGATCAGGCTGCATGGCAGTACTCCATTCCTTCAGAGAGGGTTGTGGCTAGCAAAATGCATTGCTGTTGGCAATGTAGGCAATTGATGCACTGAGTAAATGCGATTTGCTGAGTAGAATTCTGGCTGAACAGGGTCACCATCCAGGAAAACGAGTTAGAAATGCGATCGCTAGTTTCGTGGTTTTTGTGAAACCATGCTCTGGATTGCTTTAATGTACCCGATCTGCTGAGAATTGACATTAATTGAAATCTAGTAAGGAGTGAGCGATCGCTTTTGGATATCGTCTTACTTACGGTCTACCGTTTCTACCCGGAATCGTTCTACTGAGGTGAGCAGGTCACGAGCAACGCCTACCAGACTTTGCAGCGATCCAGATACCCGTTGAGCTTCTTGAGAGGTTTCTTGAGCGGTTAGTTCTACCGATTGCATCACCTGCGCCACCGCTCTAGATGTTTCAGTTTGTTCGACCGTATCGGCAGTAATCGATCGCACCAGTACGTCGATGCGATTGGATACGGTAATAATATCCTCTAGCGATCGCTTCGCCTGTTCCGCCAGCTTTGTCCCCTCAATTACCTGTTGAGTTCCTTCCTCCATTGCCGTCATTACCGAGCCAGTTTCACCTTGAATTTGGAGAACGATCTGCTCAATTTCCTTCGATGCTTTAGCGGCGCGATCAGCTAGCTGGCGCACTTCATCCGCCACAATTGCAAAACCGCGACCCGCCTCCCCAGCACGAGCCGCCTCAATACTGGCGTTGAGCGCCAGCAAGTTAGTTCGAGAGGCAATTTGCGAAATCAACGCAACAATCTTAGAAATTTCTTGAGACGATTCTGCAAGCCGCTTCACCTTGCGGGTTGTTTCTGCCACTGTTTCCCGAATTTGCAAAATCCCTGCTACGGTGCGTTCTACTGCCTCTCCACCCCTTAGTGCGGTTTCTGATGCTGACCGCGCCACTTGTTCTGCTTCACGGGCACTTTCTGCCACACGCTGAATCGATTCGGTCATCACCTGCACGGAATTTAGGGTGACCGCTAACTCTTCCGCCTGCCGTAATGCATCTGAAGACAAACTGCGGGCAAACATTTCGTTATCGGTCGAGCCTTTGCTAACCTGTCGTGCTGCCACTTTCACCTGCTGCACAATTTCCCGTAGGTTTTGAATAGTCAGGTTGAAGGAGTCGGCAACTGCACCCAACACGTCGGCAGTTACTTCTGCTTGCACGGTCAAATCGCCTCTTGCTGCACCTTCTACGTCGTCTAGCAGGCGAATGACTTGGCGCTGCAAATCTTCTTTGGCTTGTTCTTGTTCTTCCGCTTTCCGTTGGGCTTCACTGGTGGTGGTCAAAATCACTCGTGACATCTGGTTGAAGCCAGTTGCCAGCTCCCCAAATTCATCTTCGGCGTAAACGGTGGCACGGGCGTTTAAATTGCCCTGAGAAACAGAATTGAACTGAGCTTGCAAGTCGTCAGTAGAACGTTTCATTTGTTTGGCTGCAACTTGCCCTAAAACAAATGTTGCAGCCGTACTGGCAATTCCAGCGGCTCCGGTCATCAGCCAGCCCGTATTTCGGAGTTGGGAAACCACAGCGGGGTTTTCTTTAGAAAAGCTAGAGGCAGTGTAGTTTACGCCAGCAACCCCGATCGCAGAACAAATTCCAGCCGCTAGGGCAATAATCAAATGCTTGGTCGCAATGGAGGCATTCTCTAGGGGAGCAAGGATTCCTTGTTCAACAGTCACCGCTGGCTCAAGATTTTGTGAATCTAGCTGGGTAAAAGCTGGAACCTGATCGGTGCTGCTGGTCAGGTTGAAAACCTCATCATCGTTGACAAAGGAGCGATCTCCCGGCGAGGTAAAATCCATTGCTGAATCTTGTGGCTCAACCGCAGAAGGCATTCCGAAGTCAGATCCAACGGCTGGACGGGTGAACCCGGCTGAATTTTCTGATAAATCAAAATCAGATAAATTGCCCAAATCATCAAATTCATCGAATTCATCTAAAAAATCGACGTTACTTTGACCAGTCGATCCGATGGAATCATTAAACGAATTGCTATAAGAATCACTAGCGGAATTGCTCATTCTGTAGTCAGCATTCATCGGCACTGATTCATCAGTTCGATTAAATGAAGCTTCTTCATCGTCGTAAGCGTTAGCACCCATAAACAAAGTGTCATCTTCACCCACCGGATGGGGTAGACCGCCACGAACGTTACCAGGCGTTGCAGCAGGGCGATCGCTCAACCCTGCATCCGATAAGGGCGGGGAGTAGGGAGTATCCTCTGGCAGATCTAAGGGAGCAAACGCATCATTAAACTCATCAAAAGTTGGCGAAAAATCATGCTGGTCACTGAAAGCGTCTAGCTCATAATCATCGCTAGGCATATCGGTAGGAGTCGTGAACGCATCTAGATCCGTTGTCGCTGCATTTAGACTATGCCTGGAGTTATTCGTTCCAGCAGCAAACGGATCAGAAAATGCAGGCGTAGATTCATCTGCACTAGCGAAGCTTTCTTCTCCAAAGGGATTATCAAACTGCATACCGCTGTTTGATCGAGGATCTGTTTGAGCGCCCAAGCGATCGTTGTCAAAAGCATCATCAAAAGCGGCAAAGTCTATATCATCTGTCAGGCTATCAAATGAGTCAGGCACGGGGGAATCTTGCAGATTTGTAGGGGCGTTGAAGGAGCCAACAAACCCTTCATCATCCAAAGCATCGTGAAATGTCGGATCAGCGCTAACGTTGAAATCATCAAAATTCTGCGGTGAACTACCCGCCTGTTCACCCAAATGCTCCAAGCCCTGGTTTGCATAGTTGGTGAAATCGGGATCGTCAGTCAATTGCAGCACCGACTCATATTGCTCTTTGGCAACGTCATATTGCTGCAACCCATAGCAGTAAATGTGCCCTCGCAGCAAGCTGGCGCTTGGATCATCTGGGAAGTCTTGAATTAAACGATCAACGATTTGAGCAGCGTCGTCATAGCTGCCGTTCATGTAGGCAAGTTGAGCGCGTTGATATTCTTGTGCGTACTCAGTCGCTGTTCCCATGTGCCTTCTCCCAGTTGATTGTTGAGTACGGTAACCTCGGCTTCCCAGCGTGATGGCTCAGAATGAAACGAATAGCATCTATACTATCCTCGATTGGTAAGACCGAACTTCCAATTTCACGATGTTGTTTTGCCACGACGCGATCGCCTGCTTATGCTGCCCATCGTGCTGACCGTAAAATTGCGATCTGGTCGAGCAACCGAAGATATTTAGTAGCTAGATTATCCAAAATCCATTCGCCTCGCAAAAATGGAGCAACACTATCAGGGACGTTTTGAGGCATTTGCACCTCTTCCAAATCAAGCCATTCCATGCCAACAATCCGGTCTACCGCTAGCCCCAGCATTAAATCTTGATCTTCCACCGCAATCACAGACACTTCAGGTCTATCGGTATTGAGCGGCACGGAATCTCCGAGGAATTGCCCTAAATCGGCGACCCAAACCACCCGTCCCCGCACATTTAATGTACCCAAAAGCAAGGGTGAAACATTCGGAATTGGCGTAATTCGATCAGGAGGAGGAGAAAGAACTTCTTTTATGCCAGTGGCAGGCAGAGCAAATTCAGTTCCTGAAGAGACGTAAAACCGGAGATGCAGTTCACCTTCAGGACTTTCAAGCTCCTGAAATTCAGGGGCTTGATCGTGTCCTATGCCCGTTAGAAAGTCTGGAATTCCTACCATTTGCTCATCCTCTATCCTCGTAATAATTGCTTAACAGTTCCAACCAGTTCGGTGGGTTGAAAGGGTTTGGCAATGTATGCATCGGCTCCTTGCTTCATGCCCCAGTAGCGATCGAATTCCTCTCCTTTTGAAGAACACATGACCACTGGAACATTTTGGGTTTTAGGATCAGCCTTGAGGCGACGGCACACTTCGTACCCGTTCATGCGCGGCATGACAATATCCAGAACAACTAAGTCGGGGCAACTCCCTTCAATTTGCTCTAGTGCTTCCACGCCATCGGTGGCGACTGCGACATCAAGACCGCTTCCTTTGAGGAGGTCTTTGATCATTTCCCGTTGAGTGACGCTGTCTTCGACAACCAGAACTATGCTCATGTCTTTCTACCTGTTTGCCGGTTTGAAGGTGAACGGGAACGAATCGCCGCTACCTTAACTGCTACTACCTAAAGTACCCCCATTCATCAAATTAAGTGGCGTTGATGGAATTGAAGTTATTTTGTTCCTTCAATTTGCTCCTTCAAGTTGTACTCTATCTTGGGATTATCTGCTGATTGAGTTGATGATTGTTGACCTTCAGCATAGCCTGAACCGATGTAGCTCTCGACTAACATTAATAACTCACTTTCGCCAAATGGCTTCGTTAAATAATCGGTGGCTCCAATTAATTTTGCTCTGACGCGATCTATAAATCCATCTTTGCCCGTAAGCATGATAATGGGTGTTTGGCGAAACAGGGTGGAGGTGCGTAACATTGCACATACTTCGTAGCCGTCTAACTCAGGCATGGTGATGTCGCACAGAATCAGGTCGGGGATGATTTGAAAAACGCTGCTCAACGCTTCGAGTGGGTCACCGATCGCGATCGCCTCATAACCCTGCCGAGTCAGAATGTGCTTCACCGTTTCCCGCACGGTCACTCCATCATCAATGCAAACGATTTTAGGCGATCGTATCTGGGAATGCGGGTGGTCATTTGAGCGCCGAGCTAACTCATTCGCCTTCCGAGCTGCTTGAATAGCGACCTCTGGGCTGGTTAGCTGAATAACGCCCTGCTGAATATAGGGATAAATTGCCTGAGCAACCGTCAAAACATCACGGTTAATATATCTGCCGATCTGCCGCAGTGTGGTTTTTCCATCCGCAAATTTAGAGAGTTTATTAAAAGTGCGGTTGGATAGCGTATCCTGCAAAACGCCGACATTCGTAATTATGGGACATTGCTCGGTGGAATAGATATAGGGGTAAAACTGCTTCCACCGTTGCACCTGTTTTATCGTGTGGGTTAACAAGGGTGATATCTCTAGAGTGGTAAGTTGGGGAGATAAGGGCTGCCCAATTTCAAATATAAAGGTGCCGTGGTGCAGGCTTAATAAATCAAATAAGGTTTCGCGTATCATGTTCTGAATAATGCTGCGACCTTGGGCAGGGGTCAGCGTGTGATTTTCCATCAGTGCCCAAAGACAGCTATATTCAGGAGCATTAGCAGTGGCGATCGCCCCCTTCATCAATGGAGCCAGCGCTTTTTCTGCCCCATATCGCTGAAGATAATCCCGCAGACGCAACAATCGAGCATCGGGATCAGTTGCGTAAATGATTTGCCCATTCAAAAAGAACACAAACCAAAATTGCTCACTGGAAGCGGCATTTTGATTCTCCATCGTTTGAGGCATCTCCGGATCTACCACGGCAGATTGAGCGGCGTAGGCTTCTACAAATAGCTCTCCGGTTCGCTGCCCCAATTCAATCAGTTGCAGAATACTGCGAATATCAATTTCACTGAGTTTGCCCTGCATGAATGTTTGTCTATTTTATTAAAAGGTTCACCTAGAAACGGATAAATCGAGCGATCGCGCCTCCACCTGTTACATTTCTTTAGTAAATTTAAGAAGCAGTTCAAAGGCGATTTTACTAAGAGGCGGTGTTGAGTTAGAGGGCAAAAGCTGAAAGAGCAACCACAAACCTATGTTCTGCTCAAACCTATGTTTTGAATGGATGTTCTGAACGACAGCTATTGAGGTCGATCGCTAATTCTGTTAAGTCCTAGCAGATTGCTCTCAACGATCCATAATTTATCCATGCCATTTAGTTTGTAGCTGTTAGGATATTGTTTTTAATCAGGCACAAAATGTCATCATGTTGCCATAATACTGCTGTTTATTACTTCAAACCGATCACTCAGATGAATTTGCGTCATCATGCTTTAAAGACACATTGTTGGCTGAGTTTGATTAATGGATTCCCGGTTTTGGCGATCGCCACGACCAAAAAAGCGGTGGGGGTGATTTTATGGGTAAATGGGTTTTCCGGCTTCGTTGATTTTGCAAGCCAATAGGCTGATGAAGCAATTTGTGAATTAGGCTTAGTTCGGCGAGTTTAGCTAGCGCATCTGTTGAGTTTAGTTGGGCAAAGACAAAGAAGGGGATTATTGGCGTGCTGTATCTAGCAGAAGTACAAAAGAAAAGCGGCGGGTTGCTAGGTGGAGGTGGCAAAGCCGAACTTAGATTGCTTGCCTGTCAACGCTCAGAGCAGAACTGGTCGTCGGTTTCTGGGGATGAACTCATTCCATCGGATGAAGCGAACAGCTATGGATCGGGTGCCTTGGTGCTGGTCGATCTGTCAGCCAATCGGCAAGTGCAGCGGCTCCAAGAAGCGGGTCGCCCTTTGGTTAGCATCTTGCAAAACTTCTCTCGCTTGCAGGAAAAGTTTAAAACTCAAGAAGAAGAGATTGAGCAGTGGAAGCAATCGCTGACTTATCAAAGTCAAGAGCTAAACCGCCGGGAAATGGAGATGGAAGCCCGTCGGGAACAGCTTCAGCAAATGGAAGAAGACTTTGAGCAGATGGAGCAGCAGCGCCAAGAAATCACGGCTTCGCAAGAAGAAATTAACCAGCAAAAAGAAGCCTACGACCGCACTCGCCAAGAATTAGAAGGTGCTTGGGATCACCTCCGGGGCGAGACGCGCCGCATGGAGGAACAGCAGGCAACGATGCAGCAATCTGGGGTGCTAGATGATGATAAGGCGCGGACGCTGCATGAAGTGCTAAATCGGTTAACAGGGGTATCTCCAGTGGAACCCGTGCGAGAGTCGCTGAATGCCTCGTTTGAGATTTTGTCTCAGCATCAAGAGCGGCTAAACCAATATTGGCAAACTTTAGAGCAGCAGCGATCGCAGATTGATCAAAGCACTCATGAAATTGAACAGCAGGCGCAAAACATTCGCGATCGCTGGCAGGAATGGCATCAGGCTCAAACCGCTTTAGAGCAAGCCAAAGCAGAATTAAAAGCCCAGCAGGCTGCTCTGATCGGCAAGCAGGATTATGCAAGGTTGCTTGCTAGTCACCTTCAAAGCCATGACGAACTGCATCAGCAAGTCTACCGATTGGCAGCAACCTCTGACCACGTGAAGATTGGTTTTCACGTGGATGTAGAAGCGCTGGAAAAAATGCCGATGGATGACCTGCAAAAGATTACCCAAGATTTGGAAAGCGAACTGTTGAAGCTTTCCAGCTTTGTGGAAAGCCAAGAAGAAGAGTTGCGATCGAAACAACAAGAAATTGATGATATAAAAGCCAAAATTGACGTGGCAAATGAGTACGATCGCCTCAATTTGGAAAATGAAATGTCAGATGAGCAAGATGGTTATCAAATGCTGTACGAAACCTTAGTTGGGCAACGTCGCAGTCTGCAAGAGCGGAAAGCTTTTCTTAACCAACACCAGTCAATTCTTCGCCGTCGTCAAGGAATTGCGAACCCAGAGGGCAGCGAGAGTGTGATTGATCTGGAGCCAATCTTGACTCAAATTGATGCCCAACGTCAGCAGCAAGCCGATGAGCTACAGGCACTCGAAACTCAGATTACGCAAATACAAGCGGCAATTCAACAGACGGAAAGTATTGTAAACAATCAAGTCACTGATCAAGAAGCTAAACGCAATGAGTTAAAGCGGCTAGAAGATGAACTCCTAAACCGCCGCAAAGCCGATTCTGAAGTGATCGGCAAGGTCGCAACCTATCAAGAAATGCTTCAGCCCGTGCAGGATACGACCGATGGGATGCGCCAAAAACTGGAGGCGATCGCGGGCGGTATGGCACAAGGGCAAGCAGCAGCCGATTCGCAGCAGCAGGCAATTACCGAAATTCGCCAGGTGATTAGCAGCTTGACTAATCCGTAGTAGCAGCGCTCCGTAGCCAAATCCAATCTCCTTCTACTTGGGCGATCGCGCCGCCTGGAAACGGATCAGTTTGCGATCGATTGGGGGCTGAAATTAGCGTCACCAATTTTTCGATCTGATCAAAATTAGGAGTTTCAGGCAAACTCTGTTGTAAAAATTGACGAATAGCACGGCGTTGTAGCGCGATTGGTGCGGTTTGTAAGGGTCGTCGATCAAAACGGTAAGATTGTCCTTCAATCCCCCATTTTGATTGACCAAGTAAACGACTGGCTTCTGCTTCCAGATATTCCACCTCGGCTTGCAGCAATTCTGCGGTCTGGTTGAGTGCTTGCTCTACTTGAGGGTTAAAGTGAGTTTGCAAATAGGGAATTAGTTCTAGCCGAATGCGGTTTCGGGCAAACTCCAGGCTTTGGTTGGTGCTGTCTTCCCAAATAGCAAGCCCCATTTCTTGGCAAAACTGGGCAGTTTGGGCACGAGTTACGCTGAGCAATGGACGAACTAGCTGAAGGTTTGCAGTGAGCGATCGCTTCCAGGTGAGCGCTTGCAAGCCATCTGCGCCACTTCCGCGCATCAGATTATAGAGCAATGTTTCAGCGCGATCGCTGGCAGTATGTCCCGTAACAAGGGTGTCATAGTCATGCTGCTGAGCAATCTGCATTAAGCTTTGATAGCGCCATTCACGGGCTGCGGCTTCACTGGACAGAACCCCTTCAGCGGTTTGCTTAAAGTAAGAAATTTGCCATTGGTTCGCCAAGTTTTGCACAAATACAGCATTCGCCGCCGAATCCGATCGCCAGCAATGATCACAATGAGCGATCGCCAGATCCCAGCCCCATTTTGGCTGCAAATCGAGCAGTAACTTTGCCAGACACAGAGAATCTTGTCCGCCAGAGACCGCCATCAAAATTTGCGATCCCCGCTTTAACAAGAGTCTTTTTTTAAGACTTTGATGCAAATGAGCGTGCAGAGTCGTCCAAGCAGGAAGAGAATTGTCTGCAACGAAATGACTCATTTAAGAGGAACTAGGGGCTAGTAATCATCATCAGGGCTGCCGTAAAAGTCTTCCAGGTTGGGTTCCGGTCGCCCTGACTGATAAACATCATCGCGATCAAGCCTTGGGGGAGCATCAGAGCGCGGCTCCAATTTTCCTAGGCGACGGGGCTGTTCATTCATGCGTCGCTCAGGTAGTCGGGCTTTGGGGCTATCTGGCAAAAATTCTAGCCGAATGCGAACTCGACCGCGCTGCCACCCTTGACCGCTAAACCGCAGGGCTTGGCAGTCTAAGCCGTCGTTAAACCAGCCTTCGTTTTCTTCGACCCAATCGTCTTCGCGATCGCTAATTGCCTGTGCCAGCGCATCTAAAAATTCACCCACTTTAAAGGTCGGGTTTGCCATCAGCACCCGCCCCAAGTTGACAAACAGCACTTCATCATTATCCAAAGGTTGAAACTCATCCATTTTAGAAAAACCAACCGTAGCTATGCAGCCCTTTGCCCAACAAATTCACGCCCAAATAGCAGACCCAAACGACCAAAAAACCAGCCGCCGCTAGCAATGCTGGACGGCGACCTTGCCATCCTTTAGTAATTCGAGCGTGCAGATAGGCGGCAAACACCAACCAGGTAATCAACGCCCAAGTTTCCTTCGGGTCCCAACTCCAATAGGAACCCCACGCTTCGTTTGCCCACACCGCCCCAGCAATGATGCCAATGGTAATCAGCGGGAAGCCCAGCCCAATCATGCGATAGCTAATGTTGTCTAAGGTGTCTGCCAAGCTAAGACGCTGAGGCGAAAGGGTAACCGCGATCGCGGGAGGTGCCATCACCGCCACAGAACCATTGTTAGAAAATGCAGCGGTCATTTCTGTTCCCAAGCTTTCGCTGAGGGGTTCACCCGCTTTTCGCAGTTGATATTTGCGATCGCGGTAGCTGCCGGTGCCCACAGAACTGCCCTTTAGCTCAACCGCCTGCCCACGGGTGACAACCAAAAACGCGATCGACAGCAGAGCGCCAACCATCAAGGTGGCATAGCTTAACATCATCACGCTGACGTGCATCATCAACCAGTTAGATTTAAGCGCAGGCACCAATGGCGCAGAGGCTTGCATCTCCGTGGGCAGTGTCAACGTGGCAAAAGCCGCAATGCCCATCGAGATCGGAGCAGTGACCACGCCGACTAAGCGATTGCGGCTCATCCGCTCCGCCACAAAATGCATTGTGGTAATGCCCCAAGTCAAGAAAAACAGCGATTCATAAAGGTTGCTGAGGGGAAAGTATCCGGCTTCTAGCCAGCGTGCGCCCAAAAGTGCCGCCATGCAAAGATTGGCGATCGCCATTCCTGTAGTGCCCGCGATCTCTAGATAAGGCAAGTTTGGAAAGGCTGCCCCAACCCAATAAACCAACATGGTGATAAACAGCACTGCAAAAGAAGCATTGTCTAAAATGCCTTGCAGTTTAACCAAATCCATTTCGTGTTCTCCACAAAAATCTTAAAGCGAATATTCTTATCCCTCTATCCTACGATGTTGCTTGCAATACGGACAGGGTTTGACTCTTCTCATCTTTTTGCGTGGGGCTTATTGGGGTGGCGGCACAACTGGAGTCGGGCTTGGCGATATCGGCGGAACTGTGGGACTAGGCAGCGGTTTCGGATTACCCGCTTTTTGCAGACCCACAAACACATCGTAGCGAGTGGTGCGATCGCCGCTCACCGCCGCCGTAATGCCGAGCGATCGCACGGCTGCAACCAGTTCTCGATTTCCAGGCGGCAGTTGCAAAATAGGAAACTTTTTGGCGTTAATTGCCTCATCCACATTCAGGTAGAAATGTCCGTTGTTGGGGTTGAGTCCAGCAGGGATCGCTTTTTTGAATGCGTCACTGTCTGCCAGTGGTTTTCCAGGGCGCGGCACAATTGCGCTGGCGATCGGTGCGCCCAAAGACAGGAAGGTAATGTCACCATCCAACCAGCCGCGATTGATTACGGCTCCACTTTGGGGAACAGTCCAGGCAGTCACAGGTTGACCCGCCACATCGGTTTGTTCGACCTTGAATTTATAGCGGTTTACCATGGCATCATCTAGCTTCTTCAGAGTAGCTTCGGCAGCACGGCGATCGCTGGCTTTCGTCATAATCAACAAGCTAAATGGCAGACTGGCAGAAGCCCCCGCTGGTGCAGCCGCAAGGGCGATCGCAAACTCGCCATCCATCCAGGGCAAAAAGTCTTGCTCCCAATCCATGCCGACTGTGGATTTGATTCCCGACCGAATCACCTCTGGGTTAATCGGGGTGACCGGATTTGCCGCCGCGCCCTGGCTATAATCTTGCCAAAACTTCTTCAAATTGCCGCCCGATGCCATCACAATTGTGTCGGCAGGTAAGCGACTCGGCATGACGGATGCGGTGTTTTTACCGTCAAACTTGCGGGTGCTGTCTGGTTTCAGCCAAGACACACTTTTAAGCTGGATGCCCTCTGGTTCCAACGTCGCAGTTGCGGCAACCCCTTGATTTTGCTGCAACTGCTCCAAGTTTTCAGGAGAGAGCGATCGCCCCGTATTTGCCGCCGTGACTGCCGCTGCCGCTGGCAGGTTTACATACAGCTTGCCAAAAGCTTGAGGCACTTTCACCTGACCCAACGCTTGGTTATAGCCCGGAGTTTTTGCCAGGGTTGCTTCCCCTTTATAGGCATCGATCGCGCGATCCGTCGCTTTAGGATCATTGGTGACCAAAAGATACTTGCCATCGATCGCCGTTGCCGAAAAGGGTTGTGCCGTTCCCTGGGTTTCCTTAATGTCAAAGCCCTTATAGCTACGGTTGTTGAGCTTTCCACCCTGAGGACGCGGCTGTTCTAAAATTTCCTTTGCCTTCAACGGGTCGCGAATCGGCAATACCACCACAATCGACTGCTGATTGGGCGGAATCGCGGGAGCGGTCACGGGTGCCCTCGGTCCCAAAAATGCCACGGTAACTTCTCCACCCACCCACGGCTGAATATCTTTTTGATAGTCAAATCCGTTGGTTGTGAGGACGCGATCGCGCACCTCTGCCAAGCTTTTATCAAATGCCGCCTGACTTTGAACCGTGCCAAACTCGCGCAATTTTTGCCACTGCCCCGGCT
>ENA-OFDP01000930-OFDP01000930.1-metagenomes-genome-assembly--contig:-NODE-930-length-12228-cov-2.351598_pt1 | contig 12228 bp, 9 predicted proteins | sample MGYA00153389_OFDP01 | MGnify analysis MGYA00153389 | reverse complement strand
GACCACGGCGATCCTGATCAACGTTCCCGGCGAGTCGAGCTCGGTCGTGACGGCCATCGACGGCTATGCGATGGCGCGCCAGGGCCGTGCAGGCTCGGCGCTGGCCGCGGCCGGTCTCGGTTCCTTCTTCGCCGGCTGCGTCGGCACGGTGATCATCGCGGCCTTCGCGCCACCATTGACCGAACTCGCGTTCAAGTTCGGACCGGCCGAATACTTTTCACTGATGGTGCTCGGCCTGGTCGGCGCGGTGGTGCTGGCCTCGGGCTCGCTGATCAAAGCGATCTCGATGATCATCCTCGGCCTGCTGTTGGCGCAGATCAACACCGACGTGATCTCGGGCACCGCGCGCTACAGCTTCGACATTCCCGAGTTGACCGACGGTATCGGTTTCGTCGTCATCGCGATGGGCGTGTTCGGTTTCGGCGAGATCATCGCCAACCTGGGCCAGCCCGCCGGGCAGCGCGAAGTCTTCACCAAGAACGTCAAGGGCCTGTGGCCGACCAAGCAGGACTTCAAGGACGCCTGGCCTGCCGTGCTGCGCGGCACGGCGCTGGGGTCCGTCCTGGGCGTGCTGCCGGGCGGCGGCGCGTTGCTGGCATCCTTTGCCGCCTACACGGTGGAAAAGAAGGTGCCCATGAAGAAGGGCGAAGTGCCCTTCGGCCAAGGCAACATCCGCGGTGTGGCCGGCCCTGAAAGCGCCAACAACGCCGGTGCGCAGACCTCGTTCATCCCGATGCTGACGCTGGGCATCCCGCCCAACGCCGTGATGGCGCTGATGGTGGGCGCAATGACGATCAAGGGCATCCAGCCCGGGCCGCAGGTGATGACCAGCAACCCGCAGTTGTTCTGGGGCCTGATCGCCTCGATGTGGGTCGGCAATGCGATGCTGGTGATCCTGAACCTGCCGTTGATCGGCATCTGGATCAAGCTGCTGACGGTGCCCTACAAGTACCTGTTTCCGGCGATCACGCTGTTTTGCTGCATCGGCGTCTACTCGCTCAACAACAACACCTTCGACGTCTTCATGACCGCCGCCTTTGCAGTGGTCGGCTACGTGTTCTACAAGCTCAGCTGCGAGGCCGCACCGCTGCTGCTCGGCTTCATCCTCGGCCCGATGATGGAAGAAAACCTGCGCCGCGCGCTGCTGTTGTCGCGTGGCGACTGGAGCACCTTCGCCACGCGGCCGCTGTCGGCCGCGCTGCTGGCGGCGGCCGGGCTCATGATCCTGGTGGTGATGCTGCCATCGATCAAGAGCAAGCGCGAAGTCGCGTTCCAGGACGATTGATCGACGCCTGCAGCGGAGCCCGTTACAACGCGGCAGGCTCACGCGACCCGCTCGCGGCTGGTCGCGAATACCGTCGGTTTCGAGCATCATTCAAAGCCTGAGCCGGGCGCACGTTGCAGGCGTGCTGTCTGGTACCGGCTGAACCCGCTCCCCCGTCCACCCTTCGAACCACGGCGCCAGCACGCTGCGAGCCGCATCCCCATCATGAGTCACACCTCCTTCGACTGGTCCTGCGGCTACGCCAGCCAGCGGCTGCCCGTCTTCGGCCGCAATGTCGTCTCCACCTCGCACCCGCTGGCGGCGCAGGCCGGCTTGCGCATGATGCTCAAGGGCGGCAACGCCGTCGATGCGGCGATCGCCGCCGCCGCCGCGCTGACGATCACCGAGCCGGTCAGCAACGGCCTCGGCTCCGACGCCTTCTGCATCCTGTGGGACGGGCAGGGCCTGCACGGACTGAACGCCTCGGGGCGCGCACCGCAGGCCTGGACGCCCGACTATTTCAAGCGCAAGTACGGCGATGCATCGACCGCTCCGCCGGTGCGCGGCTGGGACAGTGCCACCGTGCCCGGCGCCGTGTCGGCCTGGATGGCGCTGAGCGAGCGCTTCGGCAAGCTGCCGTTCGCCGACCTGCTCGAGCCGGCCATCGAGATCGCCGAGCGTGGCTACTCGGTGCCGTTGATCGTGCAGCAGAAGTGGGCCGCCGCGGCGCCGCTGCTGGCCGGGCAGCCGGGCTTTGCGGCGGCGTTCATGCCACGCGGCCGCGCGCCGACGGTCGGCGAGTTGTTCCGGTTCGGTCACGCCGCTCGGCCAGGATTACCGTGGCCACACGCTGCACGAGATTCCGCCGAACGGGCAGGGCATCGCCGCGCTGATCGCGCTGGGCATCCTGAAGAACTTCGACCTCGGCTCGATGAAGGTCGACGGCATCGATTCACAGCACCTGCAGATCGAGGCGATGAAGCTTGCTTTCGCCGACGTCTACCGCTTCGTGGCCGAGCCGCATTGCATGGAGGTGACGGCCGGCCAGCTGCTCGACGCGAGCTACCTCGCTTCACGCGCACGGCTGATCGACCTGCAGCGTGCGCAGGATTTCGGCGCCGGCAACCCGGTCAAGGGCGGCACCGTGTACCTGAGCACGGCCGACGAGAGCGGCATGATGGTCAGCCTGATCCAGAGCAACTACATGGGCTTCGGCAGCGGCGTGGTGGTGCCCGGCACGGGGGTCAGCCTGCAAAACCGTGGTGCCGGCTTCACGTTGCAAGCCGGGCACCCGAACCAGGTGGCACCGGGGAAACGGCCGTTCCACACCATCATCCCGGCCTTCCTGACAAAGGACGGCCAGCCCGTGATGAGCTTTGGCGTGATGGGCGGCAACATGCAGCCGCAAGGTCACATGCAGACCCTCGTGCGCATGCTGGTGCACGGCCAGCAGCCGCAAGCCGCTTGCGACGCGCCGCGCTGGAAGGTGGCCACGGGTCGGCAGATCGATTGCGAACACACCATGGCGCCGGCCCTGCAACAAGGCCTGCGCGGGCTGGGGCACGATATCGTGGCCACGCCTGACGCTTACATGGATTACGGCTCGGGCCAGTTCATTGCGCGCCTCAGCGATGACCATGAAGACTGCTATGTGGCCGCCAGCGATTCGCGGCGCGAGGGGCAGGCGGTGGGGTTTTAGCAAGCATTCGTGACCAGCGGCCGCTGGCGGGCGCCAACTGGCGTTTCGTCGCAGGCGGCCCGCGCAGGCTGGGTGGCCCGGCTATCGTCACCACGCTTTCAACACCACGGGATATCGCTTGAGGTACCACTGCATCGCCGCCGCCGGCCTGGCCTTGTTCACCATCCACGCCGCCGCGCAGGAAGGGGCCGGCCTGCCCGGCGCTGTTCATGGCCTTTTTCACCGCTGCCGCCATGGCGCAGGACGTGCCCGGACTGCCGGGGGATGGCGCGCAGCGTGCGCCGGGCGCGCGGCTGGACCGGGTGGAGATCACTGCCCGCCCGCAGACCGACACCGAGCTGCGCCGCCGCGCCCCGGTGGCCAAGCAGGTGTATGGCCGCGCCGAACTGGACCAGTACGGCGACACCAGCATCGCCGACGTGCTGAAGCGCCTGCCTGGCGTGAACATGCAGGCCGGCGCGCCGCGCATGCGCGGGCTGGGATCGGGCTACACGTTGATCCTCATCAACGGCGACCCGGCGCCGCCCGGGTTCCAGTTCGACCAGCTCAGCCCCAACCAGGTAGAACGGCTGGAACTCACGCGCGGCCCCACCGCCGACCAAAGTGCCCAGGCCGTGGCCGGCGCCATCAACATCATCCTGAAAGACGCACCCCGCGTCTCGCAGCGCGACCTGCGCCTGGGCCTGGGCTACAACGCCGTGCGGCCCACGCCGTCATTCAACTTCACTTACGGCGAACGGGCCGGCGGCGTGTCGATGTCGTTGCCACTGTCGTACTTCCAGTGGCGCAACATCAACCGCAGCAGCATTGATCGCCAGACCGCCGGGCTGGACGGTTTGCCGTCGCGCGCGGTGCAGGCCAACCGCACTGACAACTGGGGCCGCGGTGTCAACGCCGCACCGCGCGTGAACTGGAAGATCAGCGACGACCAGTCGGCCTCGGCCCAGGCCTTCCTGCAACGCGGCGAATGGAACAACCTCTCCGCCTTTCGCAACCAGGTCGTTGCCGGCCAGCCCAGCCTGGAGGCCGACAACACCTTCGCCGGCACCTGGCAGAACGTGCGCGGCAACCTGCAGTGGAACAACCGCTTCAGCGACGACCAGAAGGTCGAACTCAAGCTCTCCGGCGGGTCCAGCAAGGGCACCTTCGACGGTGTGACGACGACGCAGCGCCGCGTCAAGGGCGACAACCAGGACCGCAACCTCACGCAGTCGGGCAAGTACGGCCAGTTCATCGGCGACGAGCACACCCTCACCGCGGGCTGGGACCTGGAATGGCGCCAGCGCGACGAAAAACGCAGCGTCACCGAAAACGGCCGCCCACAGCTGCCCGGGTTCGAAGGCCAGCCTTTCGCGGCGCGCATCACGCGCCAGGCGCTGTATCTGCAGGACGAGTGGGAGATTTCGCCGCAGTGGTCCACCTACCTGGGCCTGCGCAGCGAACGCATCCACACGCAAAGCCGTGGCGCGGCGGAAGTGGTGCGCAACACCAACCAGGTGACGACGCCGTTGTGGCACCTGAATTACAAGCTCGACCCGCAGGGCCGCGACATGGTGCGCGCCAGCCTGACGCGCAGCTACAAAGCACCGGAGTTGAACGCCTTGCTGGCCCGCCCGGGCTTGAGCAGCCTGTTCACCGACACCACCCGCCCCAATACCGAAGCATCGCCCGACCGCCGCGGCAATACCGCCCTGAAGCCCGAACTGGCCACCGGCGTCGATGTGGCTTTGGAACGCTACCTGAAGGGCGGCAGCATGTTCAGCGTCGGCGGTTTCCACCGCAATGTGAACAACCTGGTCCGCAACGTCACCAGCCTTCAAACAGTGCCTTACGCCACGGTGCCGCGTTATGTGTCCGCGCCCGTCAATTTCAGCAAGGCGCAGACGACGGGGCTGGAGTTTGAAGTCAAGGGCCGCGCCGGTGAGTTGCTGCCCGGTTTGGTCGACATGAAGACAGCACTGAACCTGCGCGCGTCACTGAACTACTACCGTTCCAGCGTGGACGCACTGTCCGGCCCGAACAACCGGCTCGACGGCCAGCAGCCCTGGTCGGGCAACCTGGGCTTCGACTACCGCCTGGCCGCCACGCCCGTCAGCCTGGGCGCCAGCCTGGCCTACACGCCGGGTTACACCACGCGGCAAACCCGCGTGCAGCAGGTGGGCCAGTCACGCGCCCGTGCCGTGGATGCCTTTGCGCTGTGGAACATCAGCCCCAACATGAGCGTGCGCGTGTCGGCCAGCAACCTGGCGCCGTTGGACGGCGAGTCGCGAAATTACTTCAGCAGCGGCGACTCCATCCGCACCGTGCGCGACGGCCGCACCGCCTACAACGCCAACCTCGAGATCAAGCTCTGACAGGGCGAAGGGCTGCGCCACGGCCAGGACGAGCATGGCAGCCAGGGGGTGCGGTGCGTTGCGCCGGTAAGACCATCAGCCTGGCTCGCGGCGTGGTGCGGGTGAGCGAGCTGCGTGCCCGCAGCCGTGTCTTCACGCTGGACGCTGACTTTGATATCTACCGCCGGCATGGGCGCAGGGTCATTCCGGTGCTCAGTCCGCACTGACCTGCGGGGTCAGCTTCGCCCAGCCCTCAACGCCCAGCGCCCGCAATGTCTCGATGTTCTTCTCGTAGATCGTCTCGGCCTGCGGAAACGCCGCCACCGCGCGCTCGACGCTTTCTTCGCGCAGCAAATGCAAGGTGGGGTGGGGCGATCGGTTGCTGAGATTCTCGACGTCGTCGGGCGCGGTGCCCTCGAACTGGTAATGCGGGTGGAAGCTGGCGATCTGCAGCACGCCGTCCAGGCCCAATTCTTCCAGCGCCGCGTCGGCCAGGTCCAGGAAGTCGTTGTAGTCCCGGAAATCGCCCAGCACCTGCGGATGCAACAGCAGCGTGGTGTCGATGGCGTCGGGGTCGGCGGCAGCCAGCAGTTGCAGTTCATGCACCAGCTCGGCCATCAGGGCGTGCGCGTTGCGGGCGCTGCTTTCCACCCAGCGGATCTGCCCCTTGGTGTGAACCGCTTTGGCGAAGGGGCACAGGTTCAGGCCGATCACGGCTTGTTCAAGCCATTGGCAGGTTTGTTCGATGGGCGTCATCGGTGTCAGGTCGTCAAGGGTTTACGGGGGCGGACGGCGAGGGTCATGACGGTGATGGCGAAGGCGACGTTGGCGGCGCGTCAAATCAGGGACAGCTCCAACCCAGTGAACGCGCTGCTGCCAAAAGCATACGGGTTGTCGCGCGCTCTCGCCCGCCCGCCCGCTCGAGCAGGCAGGCAGGTAGGCAGTCAGCGACGCCGAAACACCCGCCGTTGTCGTTCAAGCGATTCATGCGCGCGCGTCCTACAAAACCTGTCGGCTTTGATGACGCATCAGCCGTAGATGTTGCGTCTCACGCCGCGCGATACTGCACTGCAATTAGCCGCGCCCATGCAAGCTGTACCGTACTGTCCATCGACGCCTGCCCCTGACCGGGGTGCACTGGCACTTCGTTTTTCACAAGTGCGCGCGCAAACGTTGGCGGCGCCGTTGAGCGAAGCCGACGCGCAGGCGCAGTCGATGCCCGACGCCAGCCCGGCCAAGTGGCACCTGGCGCATCTGACCTGGTTTTTCGAGACCTTCTTGCTCGAACGTTTCGAGCCCGGCTTCAAGCCTTACCACCCTGCCTTCCGGGTGCTGTTCAACAGTTACTACAACGGCGTGGGCAACCAGCACCCGCGCGCGCAGCGCGGGCTGGTGACACGGCCCGACCTGGCTGAGGTGCGGGCCTGGCGCGCGGCCGTGGACGAGCGCGTGGTGACGCTGCTGCACAGTTTGCAGGGCGCCGCCTGGGCCGAGGCGGCGCAGATCGTCGAGCTGGGCGTGCAGCACGAACAGCAGCATCAGGAACTGCTGCTGACCGACCTGCTGCACCTGTTGTCGCTGAACCCGCTGGCGCCGGTGTACCGCCCGCAGTGGCCGCTGGCCGCGGTGTCGCCACAGGCAATGGGTTGGGTTTGCTCTGCCGGTGGGCTGGTGGACGTGGGCCACAGTGGCGACGGCTTTGCGTTCGACAACGAAACACCGCGCCACAAGCACTGGCTGCGTCCCTACGCACTGGCCAACCGGCTCGTCACGCATGGCGAATGGACTGCGTTCATCAGCGACGGAGGCTACCGCGACCCACGCTGGTGGCTGGCTGCGGGCTGGGACTGGGTGCGCAACCAGTCCATCAATGCCCCGCTGTACTGGCAGGCCGACACAACCCGGGTGGCCGATGCCTGGCAAGTGTTCACATTGCACGGCCTGGTGCCACTGGACCCGCACACCCCCATTACACACATCAGTTTCTTCGAAGCCGACGCCTTTGCACGCTGGCACAGCGCGCAGCAGGCAGGCCAGCCGCCTTGTCGCCTGCCCACCGAGGCCGAGTGGGAACATGCCGCCGCCAGCCTGCCGCCCGCCGCCATTGTTGAAGGCAACTTTGTCGAGTCGCAGGCCTTGCACCCGGTGCCGGTGGCGCGCTCGGGTGCCGGTTTGCACCAGATGTTTGGCGACGTGTGGGAATGGACCAACAGCAGCTACCTGGCTTACCCCGGCTACCGCCCCTGGGCCGGCGCGGTGGGCGAATACAACGGCAAGTTCATGATCAACCAGATGGTGTTGCGCGGCGGTTCGTGTGCCACGCCGCGGGCGCACATGCGGGCCAGTTATCGCAATTTTTTCCCGACGGACGCGCGTTGGCAGTTCAATGGGCTGCGGCTGGCAAGCGATGGTGGTTAAGCCACCGGAATGAGTTTGCGCAGCGACGAAGGCCACGGCATGACCACGCGGCGGCATGCACTGGCCATGACGGCCGGTGGTTTACTTTGCATGCGGCAGGGTTGGGCGCAGACCGACACGGCACTGCCAGGGTACGTTCCCGCACCCGCACCCGCACCCACAGCTGCGACCCCGTCGATGGCCGCCACCTTGGCCGGTCTGGATGCCTGGCTGGAGGCGCAGCGCACCGCCTGGCGCGTGCCGGGCCTGGCGGTGGCGCTCGTCAAGGATGGCCAGGTGGTTTACTTGAAAGGCTTCGGTTTCCGCGACGCAGCGCAAACCTTGCCGGTCGACACCGACACGATGTTTCGCGGTGCATCGACCACGAAGGCATTCGCCGCGGCGACCGTGGCGATGCTGGTCGACGACGGCAAGCTGGCGTGGGACGCTCCTGTCACCACCTACATCCCCGAACTGCGATTTGCCGGCGGTGACGAGTACAAGTCGGTCAGCCTGCGCGACATGCTGAGCCACCGCACCGGCTTGCCGCGGCACGAATTGCTTTGGTATCACAACCAGACGCTCACACCGCAAGGCCTTGCCGCGCGGCTGCCGTTCCTGCAGGTCAGCGCACCGCCGCGCGCCAGGTACCAGTACAACAATCTGATGTACGTGCTGGCCGGCTTGGCCATCGAACGTGTCAGCGGCCAAAACTGGGGAACTTTTGCCAGGGCGCTGCTGCAACTGGTCATCGAGGAGGTCTCGGGCGAGCCGTTCGCGGCCTACATGCACCGGGCAGTGCTGGCGCCGCTGGGCATGAACCGTTTTACCTTGTCGGCGCCCGAAATGGCGCTGGACAACAACCACGCCGTGGGTCACATCACCCGCACGCGCAATTTGATCCCCATACCCCTGCGCCACGACCCCTTGCTGGGTCCGGCGGGCGCATTCAACGCCAGCATCGGCGACTATGCCAAGTGGGTGCAGCTGCAACTGGGCATGGGCCAGCATGCCGGGCGCAGGTTGATATCCACCGCGTCGATGGCGGCGATGTGGGAACCGCTGATCCTGAGCTCGGAAACGCCGGCCGCACCCGACTTCCAGCGTGGCCACTACGGCCTGGGCTGGCGCATCGACCGCTACCGCGACACCGTGCGTGTGGCCCATGGCGGTGACCTGAACGGCTTCACGCCGCGCGTGGTGCTGCTGCCGCAGATGAACGCCGGCCTTGCCGTGCTGGTGAACCACGGCAGCCACCCGTTCGCCAACGCCGTCACGCCCGACCTGCTGGACCGCCTGTTGGGCTTGCCGCCCGGCGACAGTTCGGCCAAGGCCATTGCCCGGCGTAACCTGGCCGAGGCCGCCGAAGCAGCGCCGTCCCGGACTGACCGCGACGTCGAGTTACCCCAACCCATCCCCGGCACCCGGCCGCAACACCCATTGGCCACCTACGCCGGCACCTACCGCCACGCCGGATATGGCGACATGCAGGTCAAACACACGACCGACGGATTGACGGTGCATTACAACGACATGCCCGCCGCGCTGAAGCATCGGCACTACGACGTGTTCGAAGCCCGCGCCGCTCGCCCCGAGCATGGCGAATTCAACGGCACCAAGCTGGTGTTCCAGGGCGACGAGGTCGGCAAGCTGGCCGGCTTCACCGCCGTGCTGGACGACAACGTGCGGCCGGTGCTGTTCAGCCGCGTGGCGTAGCCACCGCACGCATCGACCGGGATAAGCCGCGCCGGCGTGGCCAGGTTCAGCCAGTGCGATCGGCCCGACAGGTGAGCATGAAAGTTACTGTGCTGACAGCGTAGTGGCCACATCCTTGTGCGAAGCACCGAACTCCCGATCAAAGGCTACCAAGCGGCCTTAGAAACCAGCGGCAGGCCGGTGGCTGAACTGATGGTGGGCTGTGCCTGCATGCTGGCTGTTCCCCGCAACTGGACTCCAGGACCCGGCTGCATCAACGCCCGGTCAAGAGGCCCAGCCTTTCGCGCCGCGACTCCAACTGCACGAATGCGGCAGCCTCGGCTGCTGCCTAAGGCGTCCTTACACTCTGTATGTTTCGTGAGGAGCCGCGATGTCCGAGTCCACCACCACCGCCAAGGGTCAAACCACCGTGCCGCGCCAGGTGCAAGAACATCTTGGCGCCGGGTCTGGCAAACGGCTGGTGTGGAACGTGATGCCCAACGGCACGCTGGCGGTCCGCGCCAAGACACGCTGACGGCTGAAAAAGAGCGTTGAGGTGGCCGCCATCGACACCAACGTGCTTCTGCGCTTTCTGTTGCAGGATAAGCAGAAGCGGGCCGTTGCGGCTACGCGTCTGGTTCCCGCCGCGCTCAATGCAGGCAAACCGTTGCACGTGCCAGTGTCGGTGGCGCTGGAACTGGAACGGGTGCTGCGATCTCGCTTCGAAATGGACAAAGCGGCGGCCAGTCTCGACGGCGCGCCACCTGACCGATTCACCCTGGAGAACATCATGACCGACGACCCTCGCTGCTGTGGCAGCGGTACTTGCCTGATCGACGCCGAAGGGCGCTGCTGGTGTGGCCAGCGATGGGACGGCCAGAAGATGTGCTTTGCGCCGCCGCCCGGCGCGCCGCCCGCACCGGTTGCCGACGACCGCGACCCTGACACGCCGTGACCCCAGGGCCCGGGGTTGAGGCAGGGCATTCCACGGCGGAATATCGCTAATGCACCCCCCGCGCCTAGCGCTACAGGGCTGAAGCCACGAGTATCTACAACAAGTTCAGCAACCCCGCAGGAGCATTTCGATGGCAAAGATGAAGGCCGCCATGGCCGCTGTGCTGGTGATGGAAAAAGAAGGCGTGACGCAGGCCTTCGGTGTGCCCGGCGCGGCCATCAACCCGCTGTACGCGGCGCTGCGCGAGCGTGAGTCCATTAGTCACATCCTGGCCCGTCATGTCGAAGGTGCTTCGCACATGGCCGAGGGTTACACCCGCGCCAAGGCGGGCAACATAGGGGTGTGCATCGGCACCAGCGGGCCGGCCGGCACCGACATGATCACGGGGCTGTATTCGGCCATCGCCGACAGCATCCCCATACTGTGCATTACCGGCCAGGCGCCGCGCGCGCGGATGTACAAGGAAGATTTCCAGGCGGTGGACATCGAGTCCATCAGCAAGCCGGTGACGAAATGGAGCGTCACCGTGCGTGAACCGGCATTGGTGCCTCGCGTCTTTCAGCAAGCATTCCACCTGATGCGCAGTGGCCGCCCGGGGCCAGTGCTCATCGACCTGCCGTTTGACGTGCAGATGGGCGAGATCGAGTTCGACATCGACACTTACGAGCCACTGCCGGTGTACAAGCCCGCCGCCACGCGCAAGCAGGTTGCACGTGCGCTGGACATGTTGATGGCGGCCGAGAAGCCGCTGATCGTGGCCGGCGGCGGCATCATCACCGGCACCGAAGCCGACGAGCAGGATGACCTGCGAGCCGAAGCCCGTCTGCGCGATTTCAACTGGGTCCACGGTGGCGTGACCACCGCCGATCGCGCTCAGGCCAACGGCCACCGCGCCGGTCTGGTGATGTTCGTCGGCAAGCCCAACAGCGGCAAGGAGCGCTTCGCACGCGCGCTGGAAAAGGCGCTCTTCGAGCGCGGCCGTCACACCTACCTGCTCGACGGCACCAACGTCCTGCTCGGCGTCGACCAGGACCTGACCATCGACGCCACCCAGCAGGAACTGGTGCGCCGCTTCGGCGAGGTCGCCTACCTGTTCCTGATCTCTGGCGTGATCCTGGTCTCGACCACCAATGCCATCGGCCTCGCCGACCACAGCGCGGTGCAGGCCTTGATCGGCAGCCAGATCTCGGTCGCGATCGAGGTCGACCCGACCGGCCGTTCGGCCCTGCCCTGCGATCTGCGCATCTCGGGCAACGAAAGCGAAGCCGAGGTCGCGCGGGTGTCAGAGCTGATGGAACAGCGCCTGGTCTTCCACGTCCCGCCCAAGCCGTGATCGGTGTGGCCGGGCACGGCAGGGAACGCGCCTGGGGACGCATGAACGCTGGCCGGGGCCGATGGTTCAAGCCTCGCGTGGCGAGTCCCCGGGCAGCGCCAGCTCGGCGAACAGCGCGGCGTGGTCCGACAGTTCGCTCCACGGCCGACCCGAAAGGCATTCAGCGGTGACCGGTTCGATGCCGCGCAGGTAGATGCGGTCGAGACGCAGCATCGGCCACCAGCTGGGGAAAGAGCGCGCGCAGCGGCCGTGCAGCGTCTTGTACGCTTCGCGCATGCCGAGGTGTTCCTCGATCATTTTCCCCGCACGCTGCTTCCAGTCGTTGAAGTCGCCGGCGATGATCAGCGGGCAGGCATCGGGCACCGCCTCGGCGATGCGCTCGATCAGGCGTTCGACCTGTTTGCGGCGGCCGTATTCGCTGAGGTCGAAGTGCAGGCACATGACGTGCAGCGGGTGCACCGAGCCAGGAGGAGCGATGACCGCATGCAGCAGGCCGCGACGCTCGAACGGGTTGGTCGAGACGTCGATGTTCTCCCACGCCGAGAACGAGTG
>ENA-OFDP01000928-OFDP01000928.1-metagenomes-genome-assembly--contig:-NODE-928-length-12255-cov-25.513115_pt1 | contig 12255 bp, 9 predicted proteins | sample MGYA00153389_OFDP01 | MGnify analysis MGYA00153389 | reverse complement strand
TAGTCTCGATCGCCGCAGCCCCTCATGTCTAGCTTGCAAGGAATTTATTATCCATGGATCGTGTATTTATGGGTGAGTTTAGTATTTCAGCCGAGCCTTATCAGATGATTTATGACCAGTTAATGAAAACGAATAATAGCTAGACGACGAGCGTACTGACTCGATCGCGTCCTTGAGATTTGGATTGATATAAGGCTCGATCGGCAGCATGAATTAGAGCTTGGAAATCATTTGACTGATTGGGAATAATCGTCGATACACCCACACTAATTGTTACGTATGGACAGACAGATGAAGCCTCATGAGCGATTTGGAGATTCTTGATTGCCGTTCGGACATTTTCAGCTACAGATGCTGCACCCAGAGCATTTGTATTTGGCAGGACGATCGCAAATTCTTCACCACCATAACGTGCAACTAGATCGCCGCTTCGACGCACAGTATTTCGCATTGCCATGGCTACTTTAATTAAGCATTTATCTCCATTAGGATGTAGGTAGCGATCGTTATAACTTTTAAAAAAATCCACATCGCACATAATCAAGGACAATGGGGCTTTAATTCGGTGCATTCGCTCCCATTCTTTTTGGATGTAATCATCGAACCCTCGGCGATTAGATAGCTGAGTAAGACTATCTAAATTAGCTAATAGCTTGAGATTTTGATTTGCTTGCTGAAGTTCATTTAATTGGTTTTTGATTAGCTGCGATTGACGAATTAAATTTTTGATCCGCTGCCGGAGAATAGATAAATTAATTGGTTTGGTAATATAGTCAGTCGCTCCAGCCGAAAAAGCTCGATCGACTGACTCATTATCATCGAGTGAGGTAATCATTAAAATCGGTGTTAAACGATCGCCAAGCTGCTTGATTTGTTCGCAAAATTCAAACCCATCTAAAATCGGCATCACGGCATCAACCAGAATCAGATCGGGACAATACTTCAGATAAGCCATAATCCCCTCATTGCCATCTTTTGCTAAGATCGCCTCAAAACCGTCTTGTTCTAGTGACTCACTAACTCTCGCCCGAACTACGAGATCGTCATCAATTAATAAAATTCGGTGCAAGTTTGGTTCAATCGTGCTCATAATGACTCGCGTAACTTTTCAACCACTTACTCATACAGATACTGTGTCTCTCGTTGGTGGCGTAAGCTTGTCGTAGCTGCGCGTGAGCCGGAGGTTCCCTCCGGCATAGAACGCGATAAGACAGGCACAGCCTCTCCCCTTGGATCGATTTGGGAGTGTTGGCACAATTCAGTGGAGCCGCAGCTAAGTGTAGGCTGACACTGAGAGCGAAACGGACTCAGTTTTTGCGATCTTTCCCATAGTGTACCCACGAAGTGTTCGGTTAGTAGCATATAGGTAGTTTTTTATTTGGAGTTGTTGCTGCATCTAGATTTCATCATTCGGCTTGCCAAAGTTGTGCTTTAGAGCAGCTTATCACTATCGATTGAATATTCCAGCCCGATCGAGATTAATGATAGTATTACTGTACTTCTACCAATCACTTGAAACTTGATTCAATTTAGCTCTGCCTTACTCGGACAAACACAAGCTGTAGAACTGTTGACTCAATCGGTACTCAGACAACGGCTAGCACCTGCATATCTATTTCATGGTGCGGATGGGATTGGCAAAAGTTTAGCAGCACGATGTTTTATTGAGTCGATCTTGTGCAATGGTGTCCCTCCCAGCGAACAAGCCTTAATCGAGCAAAAACTCCGTCAGGGCAATCATCCCGATGTCTTGTGGGTGGCACCCACATATAGCCACCAGGGCAAACTGCTGTCTGCTGCTGAAGCTACCGCCGCCGGAGTCAAACGCAAAGCACCGCCCCAGATTCGGATCGAACAAATTCGCGAAATCGGTCGATTTTTGTCACGTCCACCACTACTAGGATCGAGAGCTATTATTGCGATCGAACAAGCTCAAACTATGGCAGAAGGAGCTGCCAATGCCCTGCTCAAGACCCTAGAAGAGCCAGGAAAAGCAACAATTATCGCGATCGCCTCCAGTGTAGAATCGCTGCTCCCGACGATTGTATCTCGCTGTCAGCAGATCCCCTTTCAGCGACTCGATCGATCCTTGATGGTCGAAACTTTAACTAAACTTGGAAAAATAGAAATACTCGATCGACCCGAAATCATCGGATTAGCTCAAGGTAGTCCTGGAGCCGCAATTGCCATCTGGGAGCAGCTAGAAGCCTTGCCTGCGGATTTACTAGCTCCGTTGACTAAATTACCACTTACCCGCCGTCAAGGGTTAGAATTGGCGAGTCGGATCGATCGAGAGTTGGACTCATTAGAACAGTTGTGGCTGGTGGATTATCTTCAATATATACATTGGCAAAAATATCGCCAAGCCCAGACAATTGCCACACTCGAACAAACTCGATCGCACTTACTCGCATACGTTCAACCACGGTTAGTTTGGGAATGTGCCCTCCTCAAAATTGGGCAACCTGCTTCCTAAATCCTGTAGCATAGACAATAATCGCTCTGTTGCCCGATCGCCATTCTATTACCCTCACCCTATATGCTAGAGTCGTCTTTACTCATTCCAGGTAATGTATTAGGCAATCGTTATCAGATCGTCCGCGAACTCGGACGTGGTGGATTTGGACGAAGTTATTTAGCGATCGATCTCAATAAATTTAACGAGAAGTGTGTCCTCAAAGAATTTGCGCCTCAAGTACAAGGGCAAGCAGCATTAGTCAAAGCTAAGGAATTATTCGAGCGAGAAGCCGGAGTTCTATACAAGCTCAAACATCCGCAGATTCCCGCTTTTAGAGAGTTATTTTCTGTCGAGGATGGTGGCTCTAAATCACTATTATTGGTTCAAGACTATATCGAGGGGGAAACTTATCTCGACAGGTTAAATCAACGACTGAAACAGCACAAATTTTTCAGCGAAGAAGAGACAGTCAAACTATTTTATAGTTTATTACCCATTCTCGATTATATTCACGGAGTTGGCGTAATTCATCGGGACATTTCCCCTGATAATATTATCTATCGTTATGGCGACAGCTTGCCAGTTCTAATTGATTTTGGCTGTGTCAAAGAGATCGCAGCTACAGTTATGTCTCAATGTAGCAACGTGAAAATTGCGACACGGATTGGTAAACAAGGCTATGCACCAGAAGAACAAATGATGCGTGGCAAAGTATCTCCATCGAGCGATCTTTATGCGATCGCTGCAACTGCACTCACCTTACTAACAGGTAAAGATGCGAGTACGATTTATAGTCCGGCTGAAGCTATATGGGAATGGCGAAAACACGTTCGACTCACTCCAGAATTTGGTGCACTACTCGATCGATTGCTCCAACATAATCCTCAAAATCGCTACCAGTCAGCAGCAGAAGTTTTAGCAGATCTTCCACCCTTAACCAACTATCATACCGCGCCCAGTTCTGTACCTACAGTAATAACCACTAACTCAACACCTACTACTCGCACTAATAAAATATCTCAACTCAAAACGCTTGAGATTAGCCCTAGAAATGGTTCAGTCTCAACCTTAACAACAGAACTAACCACGCAGAATCTAAATGAGTGGAAAAAACCTGCTTGGCAAGTCACCAAAATAATGTCAGGAATCTTGGTTACTTGTCTAGCAGTTAATGGCATAGTAAAATGGGTACAAACAATCGATCCGATGAAAATAGTCAAAGATCGAGTTGATGCGGCGACAGCAGGTGTCGTCCACTCTATTCCCAATCCCTTCAAATCCCAGCCATCAGTACAACAACGTCAACAAGATTTGAGTCGAAAGTTAAAGCAACTGAATATCCCAGCCGCTAAATTCTATCGTCAAGTCGATCGAGCGTTTTACGCCAAACATCCCGAACTAAATGGTCGATCGCTGACAACTAAAGCTGAAGATGATAAATTAAGACAAGAATGGCAAGATACGGCTGTGACACTTTTAGAAAAAACAACTAATCGAGCGGTGAATTAACCCAAGTTGCCACCTATAAGCAAAGCGGTTAAAAACCGCTCCTCGGAGTGCAAAGTCCGCCTTCGCGGACTGAGAATCTAGTTAATGTAGGGTGTGTTGGGCTGCTGCCGTAACGCACCAGTATTTGATACTAGGGATCTGATTTACGATCGCTATATGCGATCGCAGCACCTGAAAAATGTTATTAATATGGATGCCGACCTACTTATTAAAAACAAATGATCGAACATTTTCAGAGAACAGCTTATAAGTGGTCGATCGTGGCGGTAATTGCTTTATTCCTGACAGTTACCATTACCCCAGTACTGTCACGATCCGTACCTAACAAACAGCGGAATACTATTCTGATGATTGGTGACGGTATGGGCTGGGAAATAACCAGAGCGGCGGCGATCCAAAATTCGATCGACAAGGGTAAATCGGGGAAAACCCTCAAAGATTTTTATTTACAGGGACGTGGATCTGGCTTACAGATGCAAACGCTCAAGGGATATGCCCTAAGTACCACATATGGCACCACAATTGCCGATGCTAACGGTAAATATAGTAGTAACAATAGTGCCCTAGATGACTCCCAAAAGCTGACTGGAGCTAGCTCGATCCGCCCTAACTTTAAATTTAGCCCCACCTTCAATCCAGGACAGCATGGCAAGAATAGCCCCGATCCAGCCCGCCCAAAATCGGGGAATTTAGTCGGTTACGATCCCATCAAAGGGGGCGTAAATCCTTGGACTCCAGGCAGCGATCGAGAGTATATCAAAGCCAGCTATCCCGACTCTGCCAATACTGCTACAACTCTCTACACTGGCGTGAAAAGCTATAATAACGCGATCGCTGTAGATATCTATGAACGTCCCCTGACAACTATCCTCCGCACCGCCGCCGACCAAAAGAAATCCACCGGATTAGTCACCTCAGTACCGATCGATCATGCCACTCCTGGCGCAGCTTCGGCAAATGTCAATCGCCGCAATAAATATGACATCAATGCACCAGGAGCAACTCCCCTCGACAATATCCTCCAGCAACAACTTCGCATCTATCAACCTACCGTTCTGCTCGGTGGCGGACATCCGCTCTCCAATGTCAAAGAACCACTTCCTACAGGCATCGAGCCTGTTCACACTTATATTAGCGAAGCCACCTATCAGGAACTGAGCAAAAAACCCACTACTAATATCTACCAGTACACCTTCCTCGAACGTGGTAATAATGCAGCTCAAAAATTAGCCCAGACAGCAGCCAAGCTCGATCCCAATCGGGGTCAACGATTGCTCGGTATCTATGGCGCGAGGGGACAAGCTGGAAATCTGCCTGTGAGTTCGGCAAAGGGTGACTACAGTACGACTGGCTTCGATCTAGGTACAGTTCACAGTACACGGGGCTTACAACCAGATACCAAGCGTCCCCTCACGCAGAATCAAACCGCTGCTGAATTTATCAAACAGGAACGGAATCAAAACCCAACTCTGAACGAACTTACTACAGCAGCTTTAACAGTGCTGGGCAAAGATCCTGACGGTTTTTGGTTGATGATTGAAGGTGGTGATATCGATTGGTCTGCACATGATAATCATCTAGATAATCTGATCGGTACTACTCTAGATTTCGATCGATCTGTCGGTACTGTCATCAAATGGATCGCAACTCACGGCGGCTGGGAACGCAATCAACTCATCGTCACCGCCGACCACGATCATTATTTTACGCTCAATGATGACTTCCCCGATCGCTTGCGTCGTCAAGGTGCCCAACGTCTGACTGCCATTAATACAGCCACTGATGCGGGTCACTATTGGGGTTCTCAACCAGTAGTCGCCAAGGATGCAGCGGGTAAGGAGTTACTCGAAACAGGTAAATACGGCTGGGGAAATCATACCAATCGCCCTGTGCCAATATATTATCAAGGCTTTGCTTCCGATGTTCTGACCAAATCGATCGGGCAAGGATTTAAGCTTTACGATAATAATATCCCTGGCATCCCAGGTCTTACCGACCAAATCCACATCTATCAAACCCAGTTAGCCGCAGTCAAAGCACCAGTTGCTGTGCCAGTCAAATAATTATTGATGCTGTTCTGTTTGGAGGCAACACATACCATCATTCAAGTAGAATAATTAACCCAAGTTAATACCTACAGAGAATGCCAACGATTGTGTCTTGAAAAGGTGATCCACTTGGGGAGACCCCTGTTCCCGCACTTTTCGCAAATCGTGGCTAGTGTTGCAAAGTCCGCCGAAGCTGTACTAATAAACTAGTACAGCTTCGGCGGACTTTGTACTCCGAGGAGCGGTTTCTAACCGCTTAGGTTGTGGGTAGCAATTTGGGTTAGTTAACCAAGATCGATAACTTGTGGTAGAGAAAACCGTACAATAGATGTGAGCAGCGGTCAAGATAAAATGGTAGAAATAGAGTCTCATTCAAAAGAGGCTGCACCACCGCCATCTGCCTGCACCCCGTACTCCGCATCATCCCAACCTGCCAATATGACATCCGAACTGATTCGTCAACGCGCCGATCTCATCAATACCCAAGTTATTGCCAAAGATACGGGCAAACGTCTGGGCATTGTCAAAGAGCTACTCGTAGATATCGATAGTCGGGAAGTAGTTGCTCTGGGTTTGCGCGATGGTTGGCTAGCAGCACCAGGGGGACTAGTAAAATACATGTTTCTCGCAGCAGTCGAAAAGATGGGCGATGTAATTCTCGTGCCCAACGATGATGCGATCGAAGATCTCGATCCTGAAGCCTATACTAATCTGATCGCCTGTGAAGTAATTACCGAAACTGGCGACATGCTGGGAAAAGTTCGGGGCTTTAAATTTAGCTGTGATGATGGCAAACTAACTTCAATTATTATCGCCGCGATCGGGATACCTTTAATTCCCGACCAAGTGATTAGTACTTATGAATTCTCGATCGATGAAGTAGTCAGTAGTGGCCCTAATCGCTTGATGGTATTTGAAGGGTGTGAAGAACGCCTCGAACAACTATCTGTTGGTTTCCTCGAACGAATCGGACTGGGGAAAGCACCCTGGGAAGACGAGTACAGTTATCGCCCCGCCGTCATCCGTCCTGAAAATCAATTGGCTGCGGGTACCCCAATCGCTCCCCCCGCCCCAGTAATTCGCGCCGCTCCACAAGTCGCTCAAACCGCATGGGAGGATGACAACTGGCAAGAAGAAGAAATTCAAGCTGCACCAGTGCCCCAAAGACTTAAAGTCGAACCCCTCTATTACGATGATGAAGCAGAAAACTGGAACGATACCAGCCGCGAGCAGCCTCGCCCTGCCAAAGTATATCAAGATGTTCCCTACACACTCTCACCACCTGAGCCACCTGTAGAGGAAATTCTCACCCTCGATGACGATATCTGGGGCGAAGACACTCAATCACCTGCATATCAACCTCAAAAACTCATCATCCCCGAAACTCCTCGAAAAGTCGATATCCCGCAAAAAGTCAAGCAAGTTGAGTACCAGGAAGAAGAACAACAATAAATCAGTTGACAGTTGACAGTTTAACAAAGCTTAGGGGTTTAAATACCCCAACTTGAGGTGGATTGTTTTTAAGATGGGGATTTAGACCCCATCTTAAAAACCCAATTATCAATTATCAATTATCAATTATCAATTAATTTAACCTTTACCTAATTAGCCTGTGACTCCTGAAGATATTCAAGCATTTCTGACTAACCGCTTTAGTACAACACTAAAAATTGTTGATGCAGATTCTTATCAGGTAGAGACACCAGAGTATCGCCTGTTGATTATCCTATCGGCTCAACAATCTTGGGTACGCACACTGATTCCAATCGCTCCAGCAGCAGACGCGATCGCCTTTATTGAGGAATTCCTATCTGCTAACTTTGATGACACCTTGGAGACTCGTTATGCGTTGCAGCAGGGTGTGTTGTGGACTGTCTGGCAACATAGTGTAGCTGGACTAACTAGTGAAGATTTTAGTACGGCGATCGATCGATCGATCGAACTAAAACGAGTGGGCATCGATCGAGCGTTTCAAGATTTTGCCACTAAACAGGTGAGAGCGATCGTTAGTATTGCCAAACAGCGTGGGGATACACTCGAACAAACCATGCAAACTCTCGACAGGTTTTATGCTGAAGGAGTGATGGGAGATTTGGGAGCTACTGAAGATACTCGCAAGGAAATGATGACAGCTTGGCAACAGCAATTAGAGCGATTGTGGAATCAAGAGTAATTCAGTTAATTGATAGTTGATAGTTGATAGTTGATAGTTGATACTGTGCCTACGGCAGGCTAACGCCAACGACTACGCATCGCCAAAGGCGAGGCTACGCCAACAGTAAAAGTAATTGGGTTGTTTCGGTAGGGATTGAAACTCCTGTTCTTTGTTACCTAAATTCTAAAGCCTAAAGCCTAAAGCCTAAAGCCTAAAGCCTAAATCAAAGGTAGAACTAGCGTCACAAAATAGTAAACCAGCGGTGCGGTAAAGATGTAACTATCAGTTCGATCGAGCATACCACCATGCCCAGGAATCAAATCCCCCGAATCCTTTACCCCAGCATCGCGCTTCATCACCGATTCCGTCAGATCGCCCAATAGACTAGTCAAGCCAATCAAACTCCCCAATGCCACACCGCCGATATACCAGTGATGCCAGTGCAACGCCCATGCACCAGTAGTAGCCACAGCCACGCTCCCCAGAATCCCAAATACCGCGCCTTCGACTGTCTTTTTGGGGCTGATTTCTGACAATCGCGTGCGTCCGAGCCATTTTCCAAATAAGTAGGCTCCAATATCTGCCACCATAATGCACACAAATGAGAGCAAGGTAATCGTGAAAGCACGAGGCAATATCGTCAGATCGAAATTTAGCAGCAGTCTAGACCAATCAGTGTCAAAAGGAAATGAACTTGCTGTCACTGGATCTACTCCGACTCGCAACCGAACCCAGTAGCTAGGCAAATAACCCCCATAAAATAGTCCGAATAGAGATGTAGAAATGTCCGCAATTGAAGCTATTTTGGGCAGGAACAGTAGATAAAAGCAAATTAGGGTACCTGCGACGGGAAATAGTGCATCGTCGAGATTAGAGCCTGTTGCCCCCACTAGCAACAGCACTTGACTGACAACCAGCGTAATCTTGGTAGCTGGGTGAATACCTTTGGCAAGTACCAGTTTAAAATACTCGCTCTGACCGAGATAAACAATAATACAAATCCCGATCGTAAAGTACCAGCTACCCAGCAATAACATACATAATGCTAAAGCGATCGCTACGATGGTGCTAATCAGACGGGGTAAAGACATTTCTAGCTAAATAAGTAGGTAAATAGGGTGTGGGTGTGAGAAGGTAATGGATGATTGATTATTGATGCTTACTCGTCTAATTTCATTCACGATGTGGCTAATGACTCCATTACTCATCACTAGCCAATCATTAAGCTAATTTCTCCGCGCTCAGAATAAACAAGGGATCGACAGCCGCCAGACGACGACTATTACCTCTAGTTTCTAGTCGATTGACAGCGGCTTGAACGACCTCAACATTGCGCGCGCACAGATGAGTAAAACTTTCGGATACTTCATAGAGAGCTTCTAGACTAGCTGCTGTCACTACGATTCGTCCTGTTGATGGTAGATATTCCCAAGCTTGTTGCAAAATAGGTTTAATCGATCTGCCACCTTCAATACATATTCGTTGCGGTACCGTCGAAATTTGGCTCAGACATTCCGGCGCACTACCGATGGCGATTTGAACATTTTTGACTTCAAATCGATCGCAATTGAGGCGGATTAGATTTGCCACTTCCTCATCGCGCTCGATCGCGACAATTTGTCCTTGAGGGCATAGTAACCCAATTTCCACCGGAATTGTCCCAGTTCCCGCACCAATATCCCACACGACGGAATTTGCCTCCAATCTCAATGCCGAAATCAGCAGTAACCTAATCTCGCGCTGACTCATCGGAATCCCTGGCAATCGCTCAAATAATTCATCGGGAATGCCTGGGGAGACATATTTCCACAGTTTGGACATAATTCTTGGAATATTTGTAGGGTGCTGATACCTAAAGATATCGACAAAGGTTGCAGTCTATTTACTCACATCTTACACTAGTCCACAGATCGACAGATTTTTGACGAGTCTCGATCGATGTGAGATTATTGACGATATCTTTTACCTCAATTGCTTAATTCGGATCTACTATTTCGATCGTCTCTAAATCTGGATCGCTACAACCAACAATTTCACCTTCAAGATCGAGGATCTGGCGCAAGTAATCCACAGCCTCAATAGTGATAATTTCACCAGAAATTAAGACTGGTATTCCTGGTGGATAGGGACAGATCGATTCAGCACTAATTTTACCAACTGCATCATCGATCGATATACTCAGATGACGCGATCGATCTGCCTGACGCGGTGTAATTGCCATCGACGTTAAGGTGTGTGGTAACTCGATCGATCGTAACTCTAGACATTTATCCTGAGGATGATTTGTTGCTAATTCGACAAATGCTCTCACCAATCGATCGATATCTGCGGATGTATTTCCCAGGCTAATAATAAAGGTCAAATGCCGTATTGATGGTAATTCAGCGACAATACCCAACCGAGCGGTCAAAATTTCATCGGCAGCAAATCCAGTCAAATTTAAACCTGTTACTGTCACTGTCAATCGAGTTAGATCGAGATATTTGCAGCCTGGAGTCGCAGTGTCTAGTTCAAAGACTGAAAGTCCCTCGATCTGAGAGATTTTCGCTCTAGCAATTTTGGCTAATTCGATCGTTTGAGACATCAACTCTTCCCCGTCTAATGCCATTTGTTGACGCGCAGCATCGAGGGAAGCGAGGAGTAAATAACTAGGACTAGTTGATTGAAGTAACCGTAAAGATCGACTGATGCGATCGCGATCGATCCGACTACTATTGACATGGAGCATCGATGATTGTGTCAGCGCACCCAATAATTTGTGCGTCGATTGGACTGTCAAATCTGCACCCACACTCAAGGCGGCAGGAGGTAAATCGGCATGAAAACCAAAATGCGATCCATGAGCCTCATCTACTAATAGCGGCAGATCGTAACTGTGGACGATCTCGGCAATGGCGGCAAGATCGCCACATGCGCCGTAATAAGTGGGATAGACGGCCATCACAGCCTTGGCATCGGGATGCTGCTCTAGGGCGAATTTAACTGACTCTGGAGTGATGCTATGAGCGATATCTAACTCTCGATCGTATTCTGGCGTAATAAAAATCGGCACAGCACCAGCATGGATAAGTCCAGCAATGGCTGAGGAATGAATATTGCGGGGCAAAATAATCTTGTCACCTTCGCCACAAGTCGCTAAAATCGCGGCAATTACTCCTGCTGTCGAACCATTGACTAGAAACCAAGTTTGCTGTGCGCCAAATACTTCTGCGGCTAGTGCTTGCGCTGATGCAATCATCCCCGACGGTGCATGGAGATTGTCCAATCCTGGCAACTCTGGCAAATCCCAGCCAAATACATCCGCACCCCACAGATTTTTTAGAAGTGGGTTCATGCCGATTCCCCGTTTGTGTCCTGGGGTATAGAATGATGCATGAGTTTTAGTTACCCAATCCTGAAGTGCATCGATAATCGGGGTTTGGGATTGATTCAAATTGTACATTGACCTAATAATCCGTAAATACCTGCTGTTCGGTCAAAACCATCGCGATTTTTTTCTCATAATAAGCTGCTTCGTTAATAAATACTGGATAAACTACGGTTTCTGCCTGATAGAGAATTGACTCTCCAGTCAGAGTTAGGAACATCGGCTGGTGGTAATGTAGTGGTTGATAGTCTTGGAATTGAAGTTGGGGATGAATTACAGCTTGGATTTCACCTACTGAATTTCTGGGAAAGTCTACTGTTGAAATCGCCTGATATACTGTCAAACTAGGTGAGACAGGTAGGAATTTACCTTGATTGAGTGCATCGATATAATCCAAGCTGGCGTGAACCAGCATTTCAGTTTGCGCGAGTATATCGGCATCAAGCACCCCTTGTGCGATCGCGCCAACCTCAATCGTACAGCCTAATGGGGAGAGCGATCGCACCATCGGCGCATCCTGTCCACACTGTAAGCCACAACAAACTCGCACTTCAGGATGCAGTGTACTTAAATAAGCAGCTAATCGCAAATTAAACGGGTGGGTACTAGAAGGTAAAATCGATAATCCCATGTTTGAAGTAGTAGTATGAAGATCGATAATTACGTCCGCGTTGGGTCGATTTTTCGGCCCTAATTGTGCGGCGATTTCCTTGGCGCG
>ENA-OFDP01000927-OFDP01000927.1-metagenomes-genome-assembly--contig:-NODE-927-length-12256-cov-3.615933_pt1 | contig 12256 bp, 12 predicted proteins | sample MGYA00153389_OFDP01 | MGnify analysis MGYA00153389 | reverse complement strand
ACTTCTCATCTGATTTAAATACATGGTATTCGGCATACAATTTAAGTTTTTCAATAGTCCCAGCTGCAGTAATAAACGTGTCTTCAATGCCTTGACGTGGTGTGGTTAAAAAGTGATCTGCCCAGCCTTGAAATAAATGATTAGTACCTAAGGGTGTTTGAAAACCGTATTTTCCATTATTGCTGGATAACTTTTCGTGATCAATGCGAATTGAAAACGTATTATAAGCAACACCGCCGCCAAGCCTAAAATAATGCGCATCGATTAGCGCGCTACCACCGCTATAATCGTCCTGTTTAGCATATTCAGCCGTATACAAGCCTCTCCAGTTTGGCGTAAAAATATGCACACCATCTAAACGCGCCCCAAAAGTTTTACTGCTTGCATCAGCAAAAGCTACTCCACCTACCTTTGGCACATCTTGGCTTGACCCTAAACCATTACCACCCTGCGGCGCAAATCCAGCAGCAACCGGGTTGCCCGCATTTTGGCCTGCATGAAGGTGCGTGTGGTGGCTGCAAAATGCAGCATTTGCACATTGGAGCGCAAGTCGCTGTCAAGCAGCGGGTGCTTGAAGACGCTTTGCAGCACATCGGCAAACTGAAAGCAGACAACCTGATGCGCGCCATTGAAGGCCCGGCTTGGGGCTACCGCTACCGGGCGCGTTTGTCGGTGCGTTATGTGCGCAAAAAAGGCGAGGTGCTGGTGGGCTTTCATGAGCGCAAAAGCAGCTTTGTGACTGACATGAGTCATTGCCCGGTGTTGCCGCCACACGTCAGCAACATGCTTCTGCCGCTGCGCGCACTGATTGCCAGCCTGGATGCGAAAGAAACTGTGCCGCAAATTGAGCTGGCGTGTGGCGACAACATCACCGCACTGGTGCTGCGGCATATGGAAGACTTGAGCCAGGGTGACAGAACCAAATTGCGCGCCTTCGCTGCCATCAATCCTGGTTTGCAATGGTGGCTACAACCAGGTGGGCTGGAGACAGTCGCGTTACTCGATGAAAATGTGCCGCAACTCATCTACGCATTGCCCGAATTCGACGTGGTCATGCCGTTCAAACCGACTGACTTCACCCAGGTCAACCCACATATCAACCAGGTGCTTGTCTCCCGCGCTCTGCGCCTGCTGGACGTGCAATCCAACGAGCGGGTGATTGACTGGTTTTGCGGGCTGGGCAACTTTACGCTGCCGCTAGCTACACGCGCGCGCGAAGTGCTGGGCGTGGAGGGCAGTGAGGTACTGGTTGCCCGCGCGCGTGAAAACTATGAATCAAATATGGCTGCAGGCCAACAGATACAGGCGCAAGCAGCTACTACCTTCATAGCACGTAACCTGTTTGAAATGACACCGGCAGTACTTGTCAAAGACGGCATGGCCGACAAGTGGCTGGTCGACCCACCGCGTGAAGGCGCTTTTGAGTTGTTCAAATCGCTGGCCGCTTTGCACACTCAAATCGTCACGGGTGTGCCGTGTGACGATGGTATTCATCAGCAAAGTCTGGTGTTGGGCAACTGGGCGCTGCCCAAGCGCATCGTCTACGTCAGCTGCAACCCCGCCACTCTTGCGCGTGATGCAGGTGTTTTGGTGCAAAGCGGGGCTTACCGCTGCGCGTCAGCCGGGGTGGTGAATATGTTTCCGCACACGGCGCATGTTGAAAGCATTGCGGTTTTTGATTTGATTTAGTCATGTTGAAAAAGAAAAAAGGGCCAAATGGCCCTTTTTTTACGAAGCAGTCAACCTTACTCGCGATCACCACCGAAGATGCCAAGCAATGCCAGCATGCTCTGGAAGATGTTAAACAGATTCAAGTAGATAGACAACGTAGCACTGATGTAATTCGTCTCGCCGCCGTCCATCACCTGCTTCAAGTCATACAGCAAAAAGGCGCTAAACACCGCAATTGCCAACGTGCTGACCACAGCCATCAATGCTGTCGATCCCACAAACACGTTGATCACTGCCGCCACAATAATGACCAGTGCACCAACAAAAAGCCACTTTCTCATGCCGCTCAGGTCACGCTTGATAACAGAGGCCAGGGTAGCCATGACAACCATCACGCCTGCGGTGCCGGCAAACGCCGTCATGACAAGTGATGCGCCATTGCTAAAACCCAGAATCATGCCAATCATGCGCGACAGCATCAAACCCATAAAGAAGGTGAAGCCCAGCAGGACAGGCACGCCCATGGCCGAATTTTTGGTTTTTTCAATCGCATAGATAAAACCGAAGGCACCAGCCATGAAGACAATCAGCCCCATAAAACCAGTCAGCCCTGCGGTGATGCCTGTGGCCACGCCAATGTAGGCACCCAAAACGGTTGGCAACAAGCTAAGAGCCAGCAGCCAGTAAGTGTTGCGCAAAACCTTGTTGCGCTCCGCTGGCGACGTTGTGCCGTAACCAATGGTTTGTGCAGTTTGAACGTTTTCAGTCATGAGAGTGAACTCCAGTAATCCAGCAAATGCTGACAAGAACTATTTTAAGGTGTTGCGTGGCAATTTCAATACGTTGCTGGCTGCGACTTCCTATTTTTAGTAAGGATTTATTTGAGTGTTTGTCAGAAAAATACAGGGGTATCGTCTTGTTGCAGCCTTTTATTGCTTATGCTCGGATCTTTGATTACCAGACCACATCCATGAAAACAAAGAGTACGCTCGAATCCGCCGACATCAAAACCATGGCCGCCGCCGCTGAAGCTGAGGCGCTGAAAAATAACTGGGCCGTCACCATTGCCATCGTTGACGATGGTGGCCACTTGCTGCATTTGCAACGCCTGGACGGAGCACCGCCCGTGTCCAGCCACATCGCACCCGCCAAAGCCAACACTGCTGCACTGGGTCGGCGCGAAAGCAAGGTTTATGAGGACGTCATCAACGGCGGGCGTATGTCGTTTTTGAGCGCGCCTACCATTGCCGGCATGCTGGAAGGCGGCGTGCCCATCATGAAGGATGGCCAGTGCATTGGCGCTGTGGGCGTGAGCGGTGTGAAGTCCAATGAAGACGCGCAAATTGCGCGGGCGGGAATCGCCGCGATTGGTCTGTGATTAACTTGCAGTCATTGCAGGAAAAAAGCCTGGCTAAATAACCTGGCGGGCATTGATGCCCGACAGGTTTGTGGCTGGCAAAAGCGACGTTAGGGGCTTTTGAAAAACCCGGTCGCCCCACGATGAAAACTATTTCGTAAGAATCAGTTTGCCCAGGCGTGTGGCCTGCAATTTATAGGTAAATCCGTTGTGGTTGATTTCGACTGCTTTTTGGCCGCGCAATATCTCACCGCTGCCAACGCAGATCTTCTTCATTGCAGCTTGTGCAGGAATGCCGGATGGCCGGGTTGATATGGGAAGCAATAAGGTTTGTGTCATGGTGTTCAGCCTGCGACGTGATTAATAACTGAATGATAACTATTCTCAATTAAAAGTCAAGCGACATAGCGTTTTGACAGCTTGATTTGCAAATTAATTTTTTGGCTCGGTGATGAAGCCGATTTTGCGCAGACCAGCCTGTTGCGCCGCCGCCATCGCCTCGGCCACACGCTCATAGCGCACCGCCTTGTCGCCGCGAATATGCAGTTCGGGTTGAGGGTTTTGCGCAGCTGCTGTTTTAAGCTGGGGCGCTAAATTGGCATCCGCAATTTTCACGTCATTCATGAAGTAAGTGCCCTGCGCATCGACTGACAGCCGTATCGTTTCAGGTTTGATGTTTTGCGCCTCGTTGGTGGCGCGCGGCAGGTCAATATTGATGGAATGTTTCATCACGGGAATGGTGATGATGAAAATAATCAAGAGCACCAACATGATGTCGACCATCGGCGTCATGTTGATTTCGTTCATCACATCATCGTCATTGCCAACGTTGAGGTCTTGTGTTCCGAAGGCCATATCAATGCTCTTTCAATTCAGGCTTTTTTCATCTGCACAACATTGGCCGCACCAGAATTGACCCGTGCACCGGTCACAAAATAAGCATGCAAATCATGCGCAAAGCGGCTCAGCTTTTGCAACACGCCCTTATTGCCGCGCACCAGTGCGTTGTAGCCCAGCACTGCAGGGATGGCCACCGCCAAGCCCAGCGCCGTCATGATGAGTGACTCACCAATCGGCCCGGCGACTTTGTCAATGGTGGCTTGACCAGCAGCGCCGATTGCCAGTAGCGCGTGATAGATGCCCCACACCGTTCCAAACAAGCCCACAAACGGCGCGGTTGAACCCACCGACGCCAAAATCGCCAAGCCGGATTGCAGCTTGCCAGTAAATTCATCCATGCTGTTACGCAGTGTGCGGGTGACCCAGTCGCTCACGTCGAGTGCGTCGTGCAAGTGCGCCTTGGTGTTGCGGTGGTGCAAGGTGGCTTCACGGCCTTCAAGGGCCAACTGGCGAAACGGGTTGGCCGGGTCTGCCCCCAGCTTGGTCAAGCCCGCAGAGAAGTCTTCGCTGTGCCAAAAGTATTCCGCGTTTTTGGCAATGCGCTTGTACTTGATCACGTCCAGCGTTTTGATGATGATGACCATCCACGACGCGAGCGACATGATCAGCAGCAACACCGCGACTGCTTTGGTGACGATGTCGCCTTGCGACCAGACATTGGCCAAACCGAATTGCGAATTCATTTAAATACTCCTGAAAATTTATTCAAGCACCCAATTGATGGGCACGTTAAACCACATGGCTTCAGCCACACCGCCGCGCTTGCCGGGCACAAAGCGCCAGCGCATCACGGTCGCCAATGCAGCATCATCCAGCCGGGCAAAGCCGCTTGACTTGCCAATTTCCGCACGCTGCGGCTGGCCGTCTGCGCCTATCAACACGCGTACCGTGGTTCGGCCTTGCTCGTTCAAGCGGCGGCTGATGGAAGGGTAGGCGGGTTTGGGGTTTTGCAAATAGTCTGCATCGCTGGAAGGCAATTGCACGGCTGGCGGCGCAGGCGCGGCGACAGGCGCTGCCGCCACGGGCGCGGCAATCGGGGCTGGGGCGGGTTGTGGAACTGTGCTGCCTGTGGGTGCATTGGGTGCAGGTGTTGGGTCTTGAATAGCCACCGGCAGCGGCGCAGCAACTGTGGGCGCTTTGGTCATGGCTTTTTTAACTTGCGTGGGCGGCGGCGGCGGCGGGGGCAGCACTTCCTTGGGCTTGGGCGGGTCGATGAACTGCGACAACACCACAACAGGCACTACCAGCTCAGCGGCGCGCATCAGCAGACCGCTGTACAGCGCGTAAATAAAGCCGACATGCAGCAGCACAACACACAGCACAATGGTCAGGTTGCGACTGATCATGGGCACGCTGAGATCCGGCGGTTGTGAGTGGGTAAAAGTAGCATTCATGCAGTTATACAACAGCGCCCAGGCTGTAAAAAATGTTTGCGTTATCAAACGCAGTTCAAAGCTTGGTCGCGCAGCACTAGCGCCGCAAAACCCACCACGCGCCGCCCAGTACCAGCAGCAAGCTGATAGGCAGCGCCATGTAAAAAGTAGCGTCTAAAAATTGGATGGTTGCCATGTGCTGCCGCCTTGAAGGTTGTCGGCTGGCTGGATGTTGGCTTGTGGGCAGATTGCACTGCACTGAGCCACCACATCCCGCGCACAACCTTCGCATTGACCGCATTGGGTGGCAACACCCAGTTCAAACTGAATCTCGTCAAAGCCCATGCCAGCACGTGCGTGCCGGGCGATTTGGCTGTCTGAAATTCTGCGGCAGATGCAAACGATCATGTGTTGGCTTGCTGGTTGGTTAGTGTGAAATTCAAGTATAAATGAGAATAAGTCGCATTTACAATAATTTCCCACTATTTTTTTAGCTACTTTTGTAACTCTTTTCAAGTATTCAGCGCAGGGGTGCTGGGCTTGTTGATGGCTTTGCGGTCTAGCCAGTGCGCCACAGCCAGCCAAACCGTCGGCACTACAACAAGCGACAGCGAAATCATTTGCGCTGTCAGCCCTTCAGCCAAACCCTCAGTCGCGGCATGCCACCAGGCGTTGTCAATCCCGGGTATCGAGTCTGATTCGGTGAACTCGTGCAGCGCATACACCACCAGTTGAACCGCAAAAATAACCATGAACCAGGCCGTCACCCGGAAAAAGCGCCCCAAATCAACCGCTTTGCCGTAGCGCACCCAGGCCCAGGCGATAGCAACGGCCAAACCCAGGCCGATCAAGCCACCCCAGACCAGGTGGCTCAGTTCAGCACTGCTCGCCAGCGCTGCCAGCATGGTGGCGGTCTCTACCCCTTCACGGCCGACCATGAAAAGCGTAAAGCCAAACACGGCCAACCAGGCTTTTGAGCCATCGAGCACACTGGTTTGCTCAAGCCGGGCGGTGATTTCTTTGCCCATGGTTTTGCCAGCCGTCATCATGTGGATCACGCACCAAATCACAGCCGCAGCGGCCACCAGCGCCATCACCCCTTCGGCTTTGGGCGACATCGCACCGATGCGCGACAACACAATGCCCAGGCCTGTCGACAACACCACAGCCACACCGAGCCCGCTGCGAATGGCCGACAGCAAATGCGCCCGCCCCGTGCGGCGCAGGTACAGCGTGGCAATGGCGACTACCAGCAGGGCTTCCAGCCCCTCACGAAAAGCAATTAAAAGTGTTTGGAACATGGTTTACCCCGGGTCGTTGATAGAAAAAGAATCGTGAAGAAACCGTTTGAGCAGCCATGCCAGTGCTTTTAAGTTCTGTGGTGCCCAAGTGAGCTGTAAGGCAACCGTCATCGCGCTAGCGGTCAGCATCAATACCCACAGCAGGCTGCCAAAACCTGCGCTTTGCGCTTTGATACAGAGTGGAAGGGTTAAACAAATTGCTATGATTCCTATAGCTGCTTGCGCCCGTATCCATTGGTCTGGATGCCTAAATGATTGGTAAAAAAGGCCAAAATGACGCTTTTGGGCAAGCGCCAGCAGGCCAAAGCCTGTCCAGCACAGTACAAAAGCGACAGCCAGCAAGACTATTGACAATTCAGGCATGATTTACGTTACCTTGCAAGGTTTGCGCCTCTGCTTTCTGCGCTTTGATGATGACCAGCTCGCCGTTGGCAGGCAGTTGTCTGGCTGCCACCAGGGCCAGGCCACTGGTCAGTAGAAGCAGCAAATCCATCCCTGCAACAGCCCACAAGCCTTGGCTCAGGCTTGCGCCCAAATGATGCCCAGTGGTAGCAACATTGAGCAGCACAGCAATGAGGGCTAGCACCACAATGGCCAAGGTCTGTTCGCGCCAGGCAACCCGCTTGCGCAACGCGGCGTGGCCCAAAGTGCCCAGCCACACGCCATAAAAAGCCCACATTTCCAGTGTCGCGCGGCCGTTGCCTTTGAAGCTGGCCTCAGCGCCCAGCAAACGGTTGGCAATGAAAAACGCCAGCGTGGCAAGAATGATGCCCGGCACGCTGGCGACGGCGAGTGCTTCCACCACACGCACGCCCTTCATCCCGTTTTTGGCATGGCTTGCGCGTCGGCTTTCAAGCCAGAATAAAAAACCGGTCGTGATCATGACGCAGCCTGCCAGGCCGCCTAAAAAGTACAGCGAGCGTAGCAACCAGTGGTCAAAATGCAGACGATGCGCACCAGCGATGAAGCGTTGCACACTCATGGCTGGCGCGGCCTCAAAGCGTTTGAGGACTTTGCCTGTGGCTGCGTCCAGATAGATTTGGTCAAGATTCATCGTCACTTCTTTCGCATAGCTGCGGCGCAGCTCGACGTAGCTGTGGGCATCGCCCGGCAGCCAGACGCGTACGAAGTCTGCTTTGCCGCCTGGCCACTGCTTTTCAGCACTTTGCAACATCGCATCGAGCGAGGCGATGGCGTTGGGCTGACCAGGGGTGTTGGCTTTAGCTCGGCGGTATTGGCCATAAGCCTCTTCAGTGAAGGCTTTTTTCGGGTCCTTGGCTTGTGGGTATTGACTCAGGTAGGCGCTGGGAAAGTACAGGCTGAACAGCAAAATAACGCCAGACAGTGGCATCAAAACATGAAACGGCAGCGCCAGCACACCCACCAGGTTGTGCAAGTCCAGGCTGGCGCGCTGCATTTTCTTTTTCGGCCTGAAGATGAAGAAATCGGCAAAGATGCGTCTGTGCATCACCGCGCCGCTGACCACCATGAGCAGCATGGCCATGCCCGCTATACCTACCAGCCACTCACCGACGTCCATCCATTTGATGTGCAGTGTGTAGTGAAACGGGAAGATAAAACCCGTGCCAGCCAGGGTGTCTGCATCTTTCAACAACACGCCCGTTTGCGGGTGCAAAAACCTGCGCTCAGTGGTTTTGGTTTTCTCGTCGCGCCAGCGCAGCTCGACAACCGGTACGCGCTCAGATGGCAAGCGCACAAACCACTGCGGCGCACCTTTGGCCAGCAGTGTTGCAGCATCTGTTACCGCACCATCGAGCTTGGTAGGCGGTTGGGTAGACGGGCTTGCCAGCCGCGTGGCGGGCATCATCCAGCGGTCAATTTCACGGTCAAAAACACTGAGTGTGCCGGTCCAGAAAATCACAAAAATCAGGCTGCCCAGTGCCACACCCGCCCAGGTATGAAGGGCGTTCATGGATTTGCGGAAAGTGGCTGTTGGTGCTGTTTGCATGGTCGGTTGCAGCGCTAGCGAGCCAGTAGCAAAAGGCCGTAGGCTGAGCCAGACCCCAATGCCAAACCCGTCCATAAAGACCGCAGCCTGACAGCGCCCAAAGCCCACACCAGTAGCATCAGGTATATCAAGAAACCAGCAATAGATGCGCCAACAACCGCTTCACTGCGTGCCATGCCAGCGCGCACCAGCAAAGCTGCAAACAACGCTACCAGCAGGGCAGTCAAGCCATAGCCGCCCAAAACTGCACCTGTGATGCGGGAAATAATTTTTACCAGCGCCATAAGCTGTCAGTTCATTTTGCTGGGTGTGGCCGTTGGCGGTGCGGGCAAGGGCGCATCTTCACGCGCCTTGTTTGAGCCGTAGTAGGTACCAACTGCCACATCGACAGGCTTGCCGTTAAGCGCCGGAATGCCAAAGTCAGTCACCCGCTTGTCCTTGGCATTGGTGTACTGGAGCAACAAGTTTGTGTCAGCGCTGATTTTGAAGGCCAGCGACGGCGCAATGCTGTGGCGGTCAATAAACTGCTGGGCTCTAGAGCTGTCGGAGTCTTCTTTGGCCAGGTTCAGCCTGAAGGCGACCGCTTCGCCCAGCGCCAGATTGATGTCGCTCGACAGCCGCTTCAAACCGTAGCTGCCCAGGTTCAAGGTCACATCGCCTGTAGTTTCGCCAAAAATCGGCTTTTTGGTCACCCGGTTGATCAAACCGCCAGACGAGCCGCGTCCGTACAGCACGGCCGATGGACCCTTGAGCACCTCAATCCGTTCCAAATTCGACAAATCCCGAAAATACAGCGCATCGTCCCGCACGCCATCCACAAACTGGTCAGCAATGGCACTGAACCCCCGAATCGTGACCTGGTCACGCTGGCCGTCGCCGTGGCTCAAGGCCACGCCGGGCACATTTTTGAGCGCGTCCTCCATCGACCTGGCGGCCTGGTCTTGCAGCAATTGTTTGGGCACAACGTTGACCGACTGCGGAATGTCGCGCAGTGCGGCGCTGTCTTTGGTAGCGGTGCTGCTGGCAGCAGGGAAATAGCCGCCGTCCGCGCTGGATTTGATGGTGACTGGCTGCAGGGTTTGGCTGTGCGCCATTTGGGCTGCGCACAAGGCCAGTGGTGTCAGTGTAAATATTGCTATTAATTTAATAGCTGCTTGCGCCCGATTTGATTGGCCTACAGGTCGATTTGTTACTGAAAAAGCAGGTTTTTTGAGGTTTTTGAGTGCCACGGGACGTTCTTGAGACAGTTGATTACTGGCTGGCTTGAACGTTTCCCGTTATTGGCTTGCTGATGAATGAATTGTAAGTCAGTAATGCGAATCATTTTTATCTGAAGGCATAAAAAAACCGACAAAAGTCGGTTTTAGTGGCTAAGCAAGACGACCAATGAACAAAGATTATTCAACAAAAAAATCGCAGTAACCCCATACAGCCAAATTGACTGCTAATGGGATTGATAGCGATATCCAGGCGGCAAGGGCTTATTGCGTGATCTGCGCAATCGATGCGCCAATGCCGTCTTTGGATGTTGTGCCGTTGGCGTCCAGGTTGTCGCGACGGGCTACATCGAAGTTAACAACGTAAGCGGTATTACCCACAAAAACAAGCGCTGAGGGGAATTCCAGCGGACCCTGGCTTGCATTTTTGGCAATGTTTTTGACCACGCCAGCGGGCGATACCGACACGATGGCGTTTAGCTCATTGGCGGCTACCCACAGGTCGCCGTTGCTTGAAAATGCCATGTCGTCCGCGCCTTCCAGCAAAGGGCTTTGCACCAGCAATGCGGGTTTGCCGCCTTTCCCATCAGTTCCGATAATCACTTTCCAAATCGCGCCACGCGACGTATCGGCCACGTGCAGGACACCCTTCGCGTCAAACTTTATGCCATTGGCCACGACAGCTTGCGTTGCTGTGCTGTTCGGCAATGTGCGCACGTTTCTGTCAATTTGAGCGACAGGCTGCGCTGCACCGCCATTTGCACCAACGCTGTAAACAACACCGCTTGCCCCGCCAGAAACATACAGGGTGCCTGCCCTGTCAAACGCAATGCTATTGGCGCCGGGCACGCCAGTGGCAAAAGTTTGCGCAATTCCGGGCTTGGCGGCGTTCAAGTCCGCTGCCTTGATTCGCACCACCTCGTTAAAGGGATTTGCGGCAAGGTAAAGGTCGCCCTTCGCATCAAATGCAATGCCGCCCGGTGAAGCATCTACTTTTCTGCCATCAGTCATGCGCGATTCAACTTTCCCCACCACAACAGGATTAGGTGACTTGGGATCCACGCGCAAAACATTGCCCGTGACACGGTCCGAAGTGAACAAAATGCCGTCACGGTTAGCCGTGAGGTTTTCAACAATGACGGTACGGTCTGTGCTTGACGGGTCAAGGTCCACCAGTATGGATACCGTTGGATTTCCAGCCTGCATGCCGGCGCAGCCCGCCAACACCAAAGCCGTCGTTAAAGCCATCAGGCTTGTGGATAAAAGTCTCATGATTTGCCTCTATGAAGTAAAAGTAATTAAAAAAATGCGAAGACAACAGTCAGGTGGGCGCTGACGTCCGCATCAAATGATCAAATGCGCCCAAGGCAGCCTTGGCACCATCCCCCGCCGCAATGATAATTTGTTTGAACGGCACAGTCGTGGCATCCCCAGCTGCAAACACGCCGGGAACCGAGGTTTGGCCTTTGGCGTCGACAATAATTTCACCATGTTTTGACAAGTCCACCACGCCTTTAAGCCAATCCGTGTTGGGTATCAGGCCGATTTGAATGAATACGCCTTCAAGCGTTACGGTATGCAGCTGCTCGGTGGCACGGTCTTTATAAATCAGCGCATTGACTTTTTGGTCACCTGTAATTTCAGTGGTTTGTGCGTTGGTAATGACTGTCACGTTGGCCAGGCTGTGCAGTTTGCGTACCAGCACAGCGTCTGCACGCAGGGTTTTGTCGTATTCGATCAGCGTGACCTTACCAACCACACCCGCCAGGTCAATGGCGGCTTCAACGCCTGAATTCCCGCCGCCAATCACCGCCACGTGCTTGCCCTTGAACAGCGGGCCATCGCAATGCGGGCAGTAGGTCACGCCCTTGTTGCGATAGTCGGTTTCACCAGGCACATTCATGTTGCGCCAGCGCGCGCCAGTCGCCAGAATCACAGTGCGCGATTTGAGCGTTGCGCCGCTCTTCAGTTTGATCTCAATCAAGTCCCCAGGCACCAGCGACTCGGCGCGTTGCAGGTTCATCAGGTCAACCTCGTAGGCTTTGACGTGCTGCTCCAGCGCCGCCGCAAAGTGCGGGCCGTCGGTTTCCTTGATCGAGATGTAATTTTCAATCCCCATCGTGTCAAGCACCTGACCGCCGAAGCGCTCCGCCGCGATGCCGGTCACAATGCCCTTACGCGCTGCGTACACCGCAGCCGCCGCGCCGGCCGGGCCGCCGCCGACGATCAACATGTCGAACGCTTCTTTGGCGTCGATTTTTTTGGCTTCGCGTTCAATACCCTTGGTGTCGATTTTTGCCAGAATTTCTTCCAGGCTCATGCGGCCCTGGCCAAACTCAGTGCCATTTAAAAAGATGGTTGGCACCGACATGATCTGGCGCTCTTTGACTTCGTCCTGAAATGAGCCGCCTTCAATCATGGTGGCGCGGATGTGCGGGTTTTGCACCGCCATCACATTGAGCGCCTGC
>ENA-OFDP01000926-OFDP01000926.1-metagenomes-genome-assembly--contig:-NODE-926-length-12262-cov-4.762104_pt1 | contig 12262 bp, 8 predicted proteins | sample MGYA00153389_OFDP01 | MGnify analysis MGYA00153389 | reverse complement strand
GACTGGAATACGGCGCTGGCCTATGTGGCCGACGGCTTGAAACGCGTCAAGGCCGAGTTCGGTTCTGCCGGCATCGGCGCCATCGGGCACCCGAGTTCAACGGTCGAAGAACTGCACCTCCTGGCCAAGCTGGTGCGCGGGTTGGGCAGCGAGAACATCGACCACCGCCTGCGTCATGCCGACTTTGCCAACACCGCGCCGGCAGGCAGCGCGCAGTGGCTGGGCACGAGCGTGGCTTCGCTGTCGCAAGTCGACCGTGCGTTGATCATCGGCTCGTTTCTGCGCAAGGACCACCCGTTGCTGGCGCAGCGCCTGCGCCAGGCCGCGCGCCGTGGCGCGCAGGTGCACAGCCTGCACGCGGTGCATGACGACTGGCTGATGACCATGGCGTCGCAGACCACCGCTGCGCCTTCCGATTGGCTGCAGACACTGGCTGCCGTGGCTGCTGCGGTGGCTGCCACTGCGGGCGTGCCCGCGCCGCTGGATGCGACTGCAGACACGCAAGCGCAGGCCGTTGCCGCGTCGTTGATGTCCGGCGTCAGCAAAGTCGTGCTGCTGGGCAACGCGGCCGCGCAGCATCCGCAAGCTTCGCAACTGCTGGCGCTGGCGCAGTGGATCGCCACGCACACGGGTGCGACTTGCGGCTACCTGGGTGAATCCGGCAACGGCGTGGGCGCGCAGCTTGTCGGTGCCATGCCCGGCGCGGGCGGCCTCAACGCCGGCGAGATGCTGACGCAGCCGATGAAGGCGATGCTGCTGCTGAACACCGAGCCCGTGCTCGACGCAGCCGATGCCGCTGCCGCGCGCAAGGCGCTGGCGGTGTCGGGCCTGGTCGTGGCGCTAACGCCGTTCAACAACGTGGCTGCGGACCTCGCCGACGTGATGCTGCCCATCGCGCCTTTCACCGAAACAGCGGGCGCCTTCGTCAACGCCGAGGGTTGCGTTCAAAGCTTTCACGGTGTCGTCAAGCCACAGGGCGACGCGCGCCCGGCCTGGAAGGTGCTGCGGGTCATTGCCAACTTGCTCGAGCTGCCGGGTTTCGATCACGAGACCGTGGACGAAGTGCGTGCCGAAGCGCTGGGCGATGTCGAAACGCTGGCCCAGCGGCTGGACAACCGCAGCAACGCGTCGTTTGCGGTCGCCACGCCCACTGCGGGCCTGCAGCGCATCGCCGACGTGCCCATCTACGCGTCGGATGCCATCGTGCGGCGTGCCCATTCTCTGCAGCTGACGGCCGACGCGCGGGCGCCGCTCGTCGGCCTGCCGTCGGCGCTGTGGGCCCGACTGGGCCTGCAGGCGGGCGCCAAAGTGCGCGTCACGCAGGGCGAGGGCACGGCCGTGCTGGCCGCGCGCGAAGACAGCACGCTGGCCGCCGACACCGTGCGGGTGTCGGCCGGCCACCCCAGCACCGCGTCGCTGGGCGCGATGTTCGGCCTGCTCGGTGTCGAGAAGGCGAGCTCATGATCGACTGGGTCACCACGTTCCCGCAAAGCAACCCGGCTTCGTGGCTGGTGCTGTGGACCCTGATCAAGATCGTGGCCGTCGTGTTGCCGCTGATGGGCTGCGTCGCGTACCTCACGCTATGGGAGCGCAAGGCGATCGGCTGGACGCAAATTCGCCCGGGCCCGAACCGCGTCGGCCCGTATGGACTGCTGACGCCTATCGCCGATGCGGTGAAACTCATCTTCAAGGAAATCATCCGACCCACGGCCGCTCACAAGGGGCTGTTCTTTCTGGGCCCGGTGATGACGATCATGCCGGCGCTGGCAGCCTGGGCGGTGATTCCCTTCGGCCCTGACGTGGCGCTGGCCAACGTCAACGCCGGCCTTCTGTTCCTCATGGCCATCACTTCGATGGAGGTGTACGGCGTCATCATCGCCGGCTGGGCCAGCAATTCGAAGTACGCCTTCCTGGGCGCGCTGCGTGCATCCGCTCAGATGGTCAGTTATGAAATCGCCATGGGCTTCTGCCTGGTGGTGGTGTTGATGGTCTCGGCCAGCATGAACATGACCGATATCGTGATGAGCCAGGGCCGCGGCATTTTTGCCAGCATGGGCCTGTCGATCTTCAGCTGGAACTGGCTGCCGCTGCTGCCGATCTTCGTCGTCTTCTTCATTTCGGGCCTGGCTGAAACCAACCGCCACCCCTTCGATGTGGTGGAAGGCGAAAGCGAGATCGTCGCCGGCCACATGATCGAATATTCGGGCATGAGCTTCGCCATGTTCTTCCTGGCCGAGTACGCCAACATGCTTCTCGTCAGCATGTTGACCACGCTGCTGTTTCTGGGCGGATGGTTGAGCCCGGTCGGTTTCCTGCCGGACGGCTGGTTCTGGCTGGTTGCCAAGGTCTTCGTCGTGGTGACGATGTTCCTGTGGGTGCGCGCCACTTTCCCACGTTTCCGCTACGACCAGATCATGCGTCTGGGCTGGAAGATCTTCATCCCCATCACGCTGGTCTGGCTCGTGGTAGTCGGCTTGTGGATTCAGTCGCCGCTGAACATCTGGAAGTGATCCCATGAGCACATTGACTGCCGTTCGCGAAGTCTTCACCAGCCTCTTCTTGACCGAACTGTTCAAGGGCATGCGCATCACCGGCAAGCACTTCCTGGCCAAGAACATCACGGTGCAGTTCCCCGAAGAGAAGACGCCTCAGTCACCGCGCTTCCGCGGCCTGCACGCGTTGCGTCGTTATGAAAACGGCGAAGAGCGTTGCATCGCCTGCAAGCTCTGCGAAGCCGTCTGCCCGGCGATGGCGATCACGATCGAGTCCGACGTGCGCGCCGACGGCAGCCGTCGCACCACGCGCTATGACATCGACCTCACCAAGTGCATCTTCTGCGGCTTCTGCGAAGAAAGTTGCCCGGTGGACAGCATCGTCGAAACCCACCACTTCGAATACCACGGCGAAAAGCGCGGCGACCTGTACTTCACCAAGGACATGCTGCTGGCCGTGGGCGACCGCTACGAAAAAGAAATTGCTGCCAGCCGGGTGGCAGACGCGCCCTACCGCTAGCAAGCCAAAGGGCTGCCGCGCACAGTCGAGGAGGCGCGCCGAACACCATGAATCCGATCACCGCACTTTTCTACGTCTTCTCTGCCGTGCTGCTGCTGGCCGCCTTCCGCGTCATCACCGCGCGCAGCACGGTGCATGCGGCACTCTTCCTGGTGCTGGCCTTCTTCAGCGCCAGTTGCCTGTGGATGCTGCTGCGCGCTGAATTTCTGGCCATCACACTGGTGCTGGTGTACGTGGGCGCGGTGATGGTGCTGTTCCTTTTCGTCGTGATGATGCTCGACATCAACACCGACAGCTTCCGCGACGGTTTCTACAAGCACTTGCCAGTGGCCGGCTTTGTCGGCGCGCTGATTGCGCTGGAGATGGCGCTGGTGCTGATGCGCGGCTTCGCAGTGCAGGCGCCGGTGCCCACCGCCCGGAGCATTGAGATCGGAAACACCAAGCTGCTGGGCATCGAGGTCTACACGCAGTATCTGTACCCGTTGCAACTGGCTGCCGTGTTGCTGCTGGTGGCCATCATCGCGGCCATCACGCTGACGCTGCGCGCGCGCAAGGACAGCAAGCACATGGACGCGTCCGAACAGGTGCGCGCCAAGAAGGCCGACCGCGTGCGGCTGGTGAAGATGGCGCCGACAGTCGAACTGCCTTCCGCGCCGCCGGCCGCGCCTGCTCCGCCTTCTCCGTCTACCCCGTCTTCCCCGTCTTCCCCGCCTGCCCCACCCAGGGAAGGCGGCGCTGCATGAACGTCGACACCATCACGCTGGGCCACTACCTGTCGCTCGGGGGCATCCTCTTTGCGCTGTCGGTGATCGGCATCTTCCTCAACCGGCGAAACCTGATCGTGCTGCTGATGGCCATCGAGCTGATGCTGCTGGCCGTCAACCTCAATTTCGTGGCCTTTTCGCACTACCTGCCGCTGGAAGCCGACCGCATGGCCGGCCAGGTGTTCGTGTTCTTCATCCTCACTGTGGCGGCGGCTGAATCGGCCATCGGCCTGGCGATCCTGGTGGTGCTGTTCCGCAACCGGGCGTCGATCAACGTCGAAGAGCTCAACGAGCTCAAGGGATGAACGCGGACATGGCTTCGTCGATCTCCCAAGGGCTGCTGCTCACCATTCCGATGGCGCCACTGGCCGGCGCGCTCATCGCGGGCCTGGCCGGCGACTGGGTGGGCCGGCGCGGTGCGCACGTATCCACCATCCTGGGCGTGCTGGTGGCTTTCATCTGCTCGGTGGTGGTGCTGGTGCAGGTAGGAGCAGGCGCGCGCTTCAACGCCACCATTTACGAATGGATGGTGCTGGGCAAATTGGTGATGGAGGTCGGTTTCCTTATCGACGGCCTCAGCGCCATGATGATGTGCGTGGTGACTTTCGTGTCGTTGATGGTGCACATCTACACCATCGGCTACATGAAGGACGACCCCGGCTACCAGCGCTTCTTCGCCTACATCTCGCTGTTCACCTTCAGCATGCTGATGCTGGTGATGAGCAACAACTTCCTGCAGCTCTTCTTCGGCTGGGAAGCGGTGGGCTTGGTCAGTTACCTGCTGATCGGCTTCTGGTTCAAGAAGCCCACGGCCATCTTCGCCAACATGAAGGCCTTCCTGGTCAACCGGGTGGGTGACTTCGGCTTCATCCTGGGCATCGGCCTCCTCGTGGCCTATGGGGGCACGCTGAACTACGCCGAGGCATTCGCCAAGGCGCCCGAGCTCGCCAAGCTGACCTTCCCCAGTCCATTTGGTGGCGGCGACTGGATGCTCATCACCGTGGCCTGCATCTGCCTGTTCATCGGCGCCATGGGCAAGAGCGCGCAGTTCCCGCTGCACGTGTGGTTGCCGGACTCGATGGAAGGCCCCACGCCCATCAGCGCGCTCATCCACGCGGCCACCATGGTCACGGCCGGGATCTTCATGGTGGCGCGGATGTCGCCCCTGTTCGAGCTGTCGGACACGGCGCTGAACTTCGTGCTCGTCATCGGCGCCATCACCGCGCTGTTCATGGGCTTCCTGGGCATCATCCAGAACGACATCAAGCGCGTGGTGGCCTATTCCACGCTCAGCCAGCTGGGCTACATGACGGTCGCGCTGGGCCTGTCGGTGTATGGCGTGGCCGTCTTCCACCTGATGACGCACGCCTTCTTCAAGGCGCTGCTTTTTCTGGCCGCCGGTAGCGTGATCATGGGCATGCACCACGACCAGGACATCCGCAACATGGGCGGCCTGCGCAAGCACATGCCCATCACCTGGATCACCGCGCTACTGGGCAGCCTGGCGCTGATCGGCACACCGCTGTTTGCGGGTTTTTACAGCAAGGACAGCATCCTGATCGCGTCGCACCACAGCACGCTGCCCGGTGCCGGCTTCGCGATGTTCGCGGTGTATGCCGGTGTGTTCGTGACGGCTTTCTATTCGTTCCGGATGTACTTCCTGGTGTTCCACGGTGAAGAGCGATTCCGCCACAAGCCGTTTCCCCCAGCCCACGCGCCGGAGGACGACCACGCGCATGACCACCACGGCGACCACCACGATGTCACGCCACGCGAATCGCCTTGGGTGGTGACCGCGCCGCTGCTGCTGCTGGCGTTGCCCTCGGTGGTGATCGGCTTCATCACCATCCAGCCGATGCTGTTCGGCGACTTCCTGAAGGACGCCATCCACGTCGACGCCGCGCGCCATCCGGCCATGGCCGCACTGACGGCCGAGTTTGACGGCGCTGCAGCCATGGCTTTGCACGGGCTGATGACATTGCCCTTCTGGCTGGCCGTCGCCGGCGTGGCCATGGCGTGGTTGTTTTACCTGAAGGCCCCCGCCATTCCCGCCGCGCTGGACCGCCATTTGAAGCCGCTGCGTGTGGTGCTGGAGAACAAGTACTACCTGGACTGGTTCAACGAAAACGTGCTGTCCGCCGGTGCGCGCGCCCTTGGTCGTGGTCTGTGGAAGGGCGGTGACGTGGCGGTCATCGACGGCGCCATCGACGGCTCGGCTCGCGCCATGGGCCTTCAGGTCGTGGAGGGCTAAGCACATGGCACAGAGCAAGAAGCAGAAGTCGCAAGTCGGCACCGTCGAGCTGATGAAGCTGTATGGCGTCGATGAGGCGATCGGGCTGGTCAAGAGCCTGGCGACGTCGAAGTTCGACGAGACCGTCGAGGTCGCGCTCGATGCCGATGAACAGGAAGCCTACACCACCAACCGCAAAGAGTACCTCGCCTTCGTCCGCCGCATGGGCATCGACTTCTCGCGGCCCGACGGCTGGGCCAGCTTCATCGCCTGCGCCGGCCGCGAAAACCCCGATTTTCACAGAGTTTGGGGCTACGTGCGCGCGTCGGACACCTCTGAACTGCAAAGGCGCTACACCGCGCTGCTGAAGGTGGTAAACCGAGTGGAAATGTTCAGCGGATTTTGCTATACACAGTTGACCGATACTTTTCAAGAAGCTAACGGTTTGCTGTATGCCGATCGCACTCCTAAATTTCCCATAGAGGCGATCGCGGCGGCAACTCTCGGCTGGGATATTCCCGAAGAAAGTTCACAGCCGCAAGCTATTACTCAGTGTTAATTGGGAATTGGGAATTGGGAATTGGGAATTGGTAATTGGGAATTGGGAATTGGGAATTGGCAGCAAACAACCAATAACCAACAACTAATAGCCAATAACAAACAACCAATAACTAATCACAATTTAGCACAAAAGTTAATACTGTTTCATCAATCCCCTTGAGCTTCAGTGGCTTATATTTAACAATTCGATCCTCATCAACATAATCTGCAACCGCCGCCGAAATCAGCACAGTGTTTGGTTCCGCCACCTCTTGCAAGCGGGCGGCAATATTCACGCTTGGCCCGATCGCCGTATAGTCCGATCGATCGGGCCCGCCAAACATCCCAACCACCGCAGTACCCTGATGAATTCCGCAGCGAAACCGCACCGGAGGAACGCCTTTTTTCCCCACAATTCCCTGCTCAATCCATCGCTGGTTTAGCTCCTTAAGAGCTTGCAGCATAAGCCTTGCAGCAGCTACAGCGCGGCGCACTTGCTCATTAGGCGTTAGTTCCTCCGGCGCACCAAAGAGAGCCATTACCGCATCTCCGACAAACTTGTCCACCGTACCGCCACTATCAAAAATAGCCTTAGTCATTGCCGCCAAATATTCATTCAACAGCTCAGCTACCCGGCGCGATCGCAGCGTATTTGCCATTTCAGTAAAACCAACAATATCACTAAACAAAATAGTAATCAATCGCGGTTCCGGGCGCAAATCCAGGGCCAAATCTCCAGCCGCTGCGGCCTTTACCATCGACGGCGGCAAAAATCGGCGCAGCACCGACTCAGTTAAATAACTGTTCAACTGTTGCACTCGGCGCTCGTTTTGCTTGAGGGCGATCAAATTCCGCACTTCCGCCAACAATTCGCGATCGTTAAAAGGCTTAGACAAATAAGCATCAGCACCCCGTTCTACTCCTTCAATTCGAGTATCTTCGTCGGCTTTAGCAGTCAGCAAAATTGTCGGAGTTCCCTGCAATTCCTCATCTTCTCGAATCATCTTAATCAAATCCAAACCGGATACCAAAGGCATCATCAAATCCGTTAAAATCAAATCTGGACGGCGGCTTTTTGCTACGGCAAATCCTTCTTGTCCGTTGCGGGCGAGCAAAACAGCAAAACCAGAATCTCGCAGAATTCCCGAGACATAAAAGCGCAAATCGGGATTGTCGTCAACCACCAAAACTGTGCCCGCTACTGTTTCCGAATTTACTGGTTGGAGAGCCTCAAAATTATTATTTTCTGCCTCATCTTCCGACAAATCTGCTTCCACATCTGCCAGTTCCACCGCTGCTTTGGATGAATGAAACTCCGCAGGTATTTCTAGTACGCGTTCTGGAGGCAAGTGAGTCGAACCGAAGTGCAGCCAAACGCTAAAAGTAGTACCTTCACCGTAAACTGACTCGACGGAAATTTGACCGCCGTGAAGTTCGACTAATTCTTTGACAAGTGCCAAACCTAAACCACTACCTTCGTAGGAACGACTGGCAGAACCTTCGGCTTGGTGAAATCGCTCGAACAAATAGGGAATTTGTTCGGTGCGAATGCCGATGCCAGTATCTTTTACTTGCAACAAGCAGTGAGCCCCGGCTGGTGCAACTGTCAGGGTGATAGTTCCACCTTCGGGAGTGAATTTGACAGCATTTGATAGCAGGTTGTAAATAACTTTGTCAAATCTTTCAATATCCAAATAAAGTAAAGGACAATCTTGCAGTTGGGTAATTAAATGCAGTCCTTTTTTCTCGCAGTAGGAGCGGAATGACTCTGCGGTAGAGGAACAGAAACCGACTAAATCGCAGGGGCGAAAACTCGGCTGCATTCGTCCGGCATCAAGACGCTGCAAGTCCAGCAGTTGATTTACTAAGCGCAGGAGGCGGCGGGAATTTCGCAAAGCGATGACGGCTTGTTCGTACGGTAAGTCTTCTTTGCGGTTGCAAGCTGATTCGAGAGGGCCGATAGTTAGTGTTAGAGGCGTGCGGAATTCGTGGGAGATATTTTGGAAAAATTCGGTTTTGAGCCGATCGGCTTCCAGAAGTCGTTCTGCCTGCTGTCTGGTAGTCTGGTAGAGGCGCGACTGCTGCACGGCCAGAGACGCTTGAGTTGCCACTATTTGAGCTAAGTCAATGTCTGAGAGGTTCCAGCAGCGGGTGGTGTCATTTTGGCGCAGGGAAATGCTGCCGATGATTTTGCCTTCGGAGAGTAAGGGAACGACTAACAGGGCGCGGGCTGGCGATCGAACTTGCAGTTCTGTAACATTTAACTCGGGGCGTTCGTTGAGGTCTTCGATCGCCACCGCCTCTTTTGATACCATAACTTGCAGCAGCACGGGATTGCCCCGAATTGGCACCAAAGACTGCGGCAGGGAAGGATGGGCAAAAACCCAGGCGCGAGGGTTCTCAGCAGCACTCGCAGAAGCCGTCCCAGCCCCGGGAGGGTTCCCAACTACCTCTGGATTGTTAAAACCCTGTTCCACAGCCACGGTATCCCTAGTTGTGTCGTAGAGCCCTACGCACTGAACGTATTCATCATCTTCTGTCCACAGAGATAGAGCGCAGCCGTCAACTTGCAAAGCTTGACCGAGTTGTTGAGTAATGGCTGCAAAAATATTTGGGGGGTCGAGGCTCGATCGAATTGCCGTAGTAATAGTATTGACTAAGGCCTCGCGCTTTGCCAGAGCCCGCACCTGTTCGTAAGCCCTCGCTTGAGAAAGCGCCAACGCCGCTTGGTCGGCCACCGTAATTACCAACTGTACATCGTGGTCTTCCCATTGGCGCGGTCGATCGAAGGAGTGCATCGCCAAGACTGCCATCAGTTCCATTTGGAAAAACAGCGGTACGATTAAGCTCGATCGAATATTCGCAGCTTGGTAAGCCTGTAGTCGCTGCTGATTGTCCCAGTTTAAAACTCTCTCATCAGTTTCGGCATCTTGAATCACCTCCACATCCAGAGTTTCCCAAACCAAATCCGGCAGTAAATCCGGCGAAAGTCCAGCACTAGCATCTGAGGGGCTGGCTTCAGCATCGCCCCGCAACCCTTTATTTTCCGCCTTCTGGTAAACAAACCACTCATCCGCCACCCGGCCATCTTGGAAAGGCCGCAGCAGACAGCAACTCACCTCAAACATCTGCCCGATAGTTTCCACAATTCTTTGCAGCATTTGCTGGTAATTGGGAGCCGATCGAATAGTATTGGTAACGGCATAAAGCAGCGATTCTTGCGAGAGAGCCCGGCGCAGTTCATTGGTGCGCGCTTTCAGGAGATTGTGAGTATTAACAGCTTGACTGACAAGAGCTCTGAGTTCTTCAGCATCCCAAGGCTTGGTAACGTATTTGAATACTTTGCCAGCATTAATCGCTTCGACTAAATCTTCAACATCCGTATAGCCAGTTAAAATAATTCGGATCACGTCCGGGTATTGAGCCACCGTCAAGCTAAGAAACTCCGTACCGCTCATTTTTGGCATTCGTTGGTCGGAGATAATCACGGCAACTTCACCCTCTTTTGCCAAAATTTCAAGGGCGGCGGGGCCAGATTCGGCTCTGAGAACTTTGTACTCTTTATGGAAGGTGCGGTAAAGTAAGTCGAGATTATCCGGTTCGTCATCGACCACCAGAATTTTTATCTTAGGATTTTCTTGGGAATTCATGCACCGTTCTCCTGTGCCCCGGGGCAGTTCGATTTAACAAGTCTGATGAAAGGAAGAATTCGCCGATTTCCATTGTTGAAGTCACAATAATGCGTCAATCTGAAATTTCTCTGCGTTTGTCGAAGCAATAATAAACCTTAATTTTTGATATCTGGGTTTTCAATTCGGAATTGTTCACAAACCACAGTTCTCTGTCGTGCACCCCAATTTTATTATTTATTGATAAACTCGTCTTGCCGGAAGTGTCGTTGACCCTTCACATCTATGCAAGAAAAGGAAACAGGAATCCGGCACTTATAACTGCCGTCTGGATATCTGATAATACATAGGAATAACAGTCCTGATTGTGAGTTGATTTGGCAAATTCATCTTCTATTTTCGCTCCACCAGTCTGTTTTATTTAGCATCTGAAAACTACCCGCAGCACGATCTAATAGGCACTCAATATCTTCACCTGTGTTTTGCCCCCAACGTTACAACAACTTTAACAGTCCGATCGCAGGATATAACCAGCGCTCCGACCATACCCTGACTGATATTCGGGGGTTGAGTGACCAACTACAGAGCCGGAGCGCGGGAGTGACACATTTGCTGTACGATTTGAGTTACATTTGCACTATTCCCCCGATCGTGACATCTCTTGTGCTGATGGCAGACCTTCGATCGGCAAATTACTGAACCTCAAACCGCAAGCTTGAGCATCCATCTGTTAATCTTAGCTAGGGATGTACTTTGTGGAAACCGGCCAATTAGCTCGATCGAGGTTTTGTAAGTCTCGATCGCCCGCAGCGCAGACTATCGCAGCACAATATCGAGCCAGAAGGTGAAACAGGTAAGGCCGGTTCGCTCCCGTAACGGGCGATGAAGCCCAAAACTGGTGAAAGTTGGGTTGTCAGGTTCTGGGGTCGGCGACGAACATCCGATCCGTTGGCGTGCCAGATGTTAGAATCGGTCAAACGTCGTTGAGTTTTGCAATTACCGCTTGACGGGTACATTTTAGGCGATCGGGTATTTCCGCAAGCAAAGAGCACTAGGGTGTCGGCAACCTGACGTTAAAACATTTTTGATTGTTTTTAATACCTTTGGTGATACCCACAAATCTAGCATTAGGGGATTGGTTTTGATTGGCCCTAAATTTAGTATAAAATGTTAAAATTTTCTCAATCACATCAAATACTACTTAAAGTCAAAAAAAATGTGATTTAATCCTGCTAATAAACGATGCCTATAAGTTACGTTTAAACTACGTTATAACATCAGTAAAATTTCTAAGGTGGGCAGCTTAGAACCTAGGGTAAAAAAAATAATATAGTGACCTGGAATTGTGAATCCTTCCTTTTTTTCCTCACCGTCTCACCAACAGCAAACTCCCGGACTTTCTGGCTGTTCGATCCGGGTAGCTGCGTCGAACGACTTAACGCAGCTAGCCGATATTTTGGCCATGAGCTTTCACTCCAGCGAGGGTTTTGTAGAATGGGTATATCCGGTGTTGCGTTTGGGCATTTACGAAGATTTAAAAAATCGACTGCGTTCTAAAACAGAACATTATATTTGTCTAGTCGCTGAGTTAGTCTCACCGGATCAGGGAACGCAGAATTATCGATCGCACCGAGATCAGTGCATAACAGGAACCATAGAAATGGCTCTGCGTTCTCGCTTCTCTTGGCAAATCCCGAGTTCTGACTATCCTTATTTGTCGAATTTAGCCGTTCACCCAGAGCATCGGCGGCAGGGAGTTGCTCAAAAATTGCTCAGTAACTGCGAGGAGACAGCCAAAGAATGGGGATTTTCGGAGATATACCTCCACGTTTTGGAAAATAATCATCCGGCGCGACAGTTGTACTATCAGGCTGGGTACCGCTTACAACAGGTGGATTGGAACTGGACTTGTTGGGTTTTCGGCCAGCCGCGCCGGCTGTTTTTACGCAAGCAGATTGTGCTTTCATAAACTCAGTATTTGAATCGAGCGTGGGGAATTGGTAATATCAATTCCGGCTGCGCCGAAATGATAAGAATCGCGAATTAAATAATTTACACATATTTGTGGGATGGGCGTCCCGCCCGTT
>ENA-OFDP01000925-OFDP01000925.1-metagenomes-genome-assembly--contig:-NODE-925-length-12273-cov-4.370764_pt1 | contig 12273 bp, 11 predicted proteins | sample MGYA00153389_OFDP01 | MGnify analysis MGYA00153389 | reverse complement strand
ATTTGATGAGTTCCACATACAAATCGGGTCGCCGTTTGGAATGATGGCGCGTTGCAAAATAGTCAGGTCCGTAGTGTCAATATAACGGTCACCGCCCGACAGTGCCAGGCGTAACATATCAATCGCTGAGCTGCTGGCCCAGTTCAAAAAATTGCCACTGAATGCGTTGTTGCACTTGACAGAGCTTGTGACCACGCCACTTACAGTTCCCATCACCACAGTCGCAAGGGCTACGCGATCAAACCGTTTGTAATCTGCGGTTGTGAGCCCGGTTGCGGGCGTTTCAGTGGGGGCGTTGTTGTAGTTGTAACAGCTCCTGGCGTCGTAGTACCCCAAGTATTCCTTGGTGTCGGTGTATGAGCTGTCATCACTGCCGCTTGCTTCGTTAACGTATTGGGCGCCTACCGTTGGAAACTCCACTGAAAGTGCGAGGGCCAAGGTCGGTACATCTCCAGCAGTCGCCGTGTAAAGCGGCACGGTAGCAATTGGCAGTGCAGGTATGTTGGCGGCTGTCGTGCCTGCCGATACAAGCATAGTCACCGCAGCCGACAAAACGATGACGCCTGCACCAATCCAGCGCCAATTTTTGCTTACTCTACGCCAGGCATTATTGGTATGGTTCAAAGTACTCTTTACTGTGGAATGAAAGGCAGTCATTACTGGTGGGCTATTTTAGAATTCAGGGGAGTTCATATGTGGCTCGTTTCTCGTTAATTCCGGTAAATCATTTGCACGAAAGCTTGAATTTCTGGACGAGGCCCAAAACCAATAGCTGTTACCCGGTAAACATATTTGGGATCGGCACCGCTCTTGTCGCGGGAACTAGAGCCCGGGCCAAACTGGTCAAGGACTGGCTCGACCACATAACGTGGCAACTTCGAAGGTTGCGCACCCACGGAACCTGTAGGAAATACGCGGCCCGTGTATTGGCCAAAAAAAGCGGTAGGTGCCGAAGTTGCTACTGAAGTGAAATCAACAGTCAGCCAAGCGGGCTTGCCTGTGGCATTCAAACTGCATAACCCTGCGAAATCGCCGCTGGCACCACAACCAGATGTGAAGGACTTGATGTCCGTGCTGGGAGCAAACAGATATCGCCTTGTAGACGCAGCGGGTCCGTATAGGTCATATTCAGCGTCAATCAATGCTGCCTCGGCAGCTTGCCAAGCAATTTGCTGGTCTCTGTCGTTGCGTGCCCCGCGTTCGGCCATCATTGATATTTGGACACCTGCAATACCCAAGAGGGAAACTATTGTCAAGATCACCATCACCATAATCAGTGACGCGCCTTTTTGGTCTTTTTGACCCATTTGATTGCAGTGGCTCACTTTATTTTCTACAGACGTACCAAGCATCTGGTGTGGCGAACTTGGCGAGATTGATGAGATCAATAGCTTTCTCATGTCTAGTTTCCCTGCTCATTTCTTAAGTGCACCGTAAACGTAACGACTTGTCTAAGACGCGTGTCTGCTGGCGTAACAAAAACAGTACCCACGTCTGTAGTTGACGACATTGCGCTGCCCGCTGCTCCGCCAGTAGAAGAAGCGGCTTGACCCAACGGATACAAGGTACTCGACACATTTCCTTGTGCAGAACCCAATGGCCCGCGCAAAACCATGCCAATACGGATTGACCTCACCCGTTGCCAGTTAAGGTTGGTAGCGTTCGCGTTACCGGCCACGACCATCTGGTCGGCCCTTAGATAGAGGTTGGGATAAGAAGTGTCTGCCAGACTGGCCGCAGGTGCGGCATTGGCTATGACACTTTCAACACCGTATAGGATTTGCATGTTTTCTACGCCGCTAATGATGGGCTGACCCGTTGCAGGTGAAGGCCAGGTATTGTTGTTGGCGGTGGTGGCTGAACACATCAGCGAAGGCTCGCCCAGACTGGTATTGATATACAAAATGCTGGTCATTCTGTCGTCCCTGTTGAGAGGAACAAAAGTCGCTGCAGCTCCCATGCAGTTGATCATGGATTTATCCGTTGTCGTAGCGTCCGCAAAGAGCTTGGACGGCTGATATCGCAATATCAAAACATCGCTGCCTTTTCCACCCTCTGATGTCCCCCAGGACAACATGGACGTCGAAGGATCAGTCGCAGAAACATCGGGTTTCTGATCGTTGTAACCGGTGATGTTTGCCAGCGAAACAGTACTGCTTGCCTGCCGTACAGTTGCTGCGTACTGGATGTCCTTGAAGCCGGATTGGAGCGCCAGCCTTTGAATCAAATCGACAGCGAATCTGCTGTTGTCCCTGAGCTGCGATGCAGCATCAACAGTAGAGAAACCTTGGCGACTCACAATCAGGGCTGAAACTGCGGCAATTGCAATTACCGAACTGATAACCAGTGCAACCAACAGCTCAATCAAAGTCAGCCCATGTTGCGACAACATGCGGCTTTTTGAAAAATTCACAGCCGTGACTCGGTTTTTTACCTTAACGCGCGTGATCATCAGGAGTTTCCTGGAGTAACTGGATAAACGATGGATGGAACTACTGCGCGCTCTAGCGCGTCAACACCCGTCTTGGATCGATCGGTCGAACCTCGGGTCCAGCCCAACTTGACAACAAAAGTAGCATTTGTTCCCGGAGTGCAACCCCACTGTGGCACGCCCGACGCATCAAAGGGTGCTGAATCGACACAAACAACCACTTTTGCGCCCGGCAGATCGGTATTTGCGCGTGCCAGCCACTCGGTCATCTGTGCTCTGGCAACTTCAGTGTTGTTTGCGCATGCAGTGGCTGTGTTGGACGTATTAAGGCAATAAGATGGGTTACCGTGCACCATTGCGGGTGGCGTTCCACTGCTGGTTATGTCTGCCAAAAATGGGTTTGTCGAAACAGTTGTACCGAGAGCTACCAACATATTGCTGCGCATCATTTCGGCTAACTCGCGGGCCAAGCCGCTGGCCGTTGATTGCAGCCGGGCTTCTCTGTTTGATTGAATGGCCGATGCCTGCAAACCGACCATTCCAAGTAAACCAAACGACAAAATAATGATGGATATCAGGACCTCAATCAACGAGAAACCTGACTGCGTCAATGTCATGCGCTTGTAAAGAGTAAGGCGGTTAAAGCGGGTTAACGTTGTTTTCATAATGTATAAATGCAGTTACACATGACTTTACATGTTTAGTCTTTGAAGCCATAGCGTCACGTGTGCCGCGTGTCTGTTCAAAATGACCGCTTACCCTAAAACAACCTTTCAAGTCGTCTTGAAACTCGTTTTTATCTCTTAACCTCATCCACCAGCGCCCGAAACTCATCAATATCCTCAAAGCTGCGGTACACGCTGGCAAAGCGGATGTAGGCTACTTTGTCGAGCTTTTTCAGCTCGCGCATCACCAGCTCGCCCAGGCGGGTGGAGGCGACTTCTTTCAAGCCGAGGCTGAGCAGCTTTTCTTCTATGCGCTCGATGGCGGTGTCTACCTGTTCGGTGCTAACGGGGCGTTTCCTCAGCGCCAGGTTCATGGAGCTGTGAATTTTGTTGCGCTTGTACTCAATGCGCCGGCCGTCTTTTTTGACGATGGCGGGAAAGGTGACGTCAGGCCGCTCGTAGGTGGTGAAGCGCTTTTCACAGGCGGTGCACTGGCGGCGGCGGCGAATGAAGTCGGCTTCTTCTGAAATGCGCGTCTCGGAAACTTGGGTTTCGAGGTTTCCGCAGAAAGGGCATTTCATCTGAGCGACTCCATAAATTCATTTTTTGGGCGAATTGTCGCGTTGCTCTGTGCTCGCAATCCTCATGCACCTGAAGTGCATTGCGGTTGCTGTGCGCAGAGCGCCTTGCACTTTATCCCGAAAATTTGAATTTCTGGAGACGCTCATCGTTTTTTATCTGGTTTTAGGCACGTTTTAGGCCTCTAGCACATTAAATACGGGCACAAGCAGCTATTTATTAAATAGCGACTCGCGCCTATCCCGCTATTTGTAAACCGGGAACCGGCTCGTCAGCGCCATCACTTTTGCGCGCACGGCTTGCAGATTGGCTTCGTCGCGCGGGTTGTCAAGCACGTCGGCCATCAGGTGGGCAGTGGCTTTGGCTTCTTCTTCTTTGAAGCCGCGCGTGGTCATGGCGGGGGTGCCTACGCGCACGCCGCTGGTGACCATTGGCTTTTCCGGGTCTTTCGGAATCGCGTTTTTGTTGATCGTCATGTAGGCGCTGCCCAGCACGGCTTCGGCTTCTTTGCCGGTGATGTTTTTGCTGCGCAAATCCACCAGCATGACGTGGCTTTCGGTGCGGCCACTGACAATACGCAAGCCGCGCTCGACCAGCGTTTTGGCCATTACGTCGGCGTTGATCAAAATTTGCTTTTGGTAGTCTTTGAAGCTTGGCTCCAGCGCTTCTTTGAAGGCAATGGCTTTTGCCGCAATCACGTGCATCAGCGGGCCGCCCTGCAGGCCGGGGAACACGGCGCTGTTGATCGCTTTTTCATGTTCGGCCTTCATCAAAATAATGCCGCCGCGCGGGCCGCGCAGGCTTTTGTGGGTGGTGGATGTGACGACGTCGGCAAACGGCACCGGGCTGGGGTATACGCCGCCAGCAATCAAGCCAGAGTAATGGGCCATGTCAACCATAAAAATCGCGCCAATGGCTTTGGCCACTTTGGCAAAGCGCTCAAAGTCAATGCGCAAGCTGTACGCAGATGCACCGGCAATGATGAGCTTGGGCTTGTGCTCATGGGCCAGCGCTTCCATGGCGTCGTAGTCGATTTCTTCTTTGGCGTTCAAGCCGTAAAACACCGGGTTAAACCACTTGCCGCTCAGGTTGAGCGCCATGCCGTGCGTCAAGTGGCCGCCTTCGGCCAGGCTCATGCCCATGATGGTGTCGCCCGGCTTTAAAAAGGCCAAAAATACCGCCTGGTTGGCCGACGCGCCGCAGTGCGGTTGCACGTTGGCGGCGTCTGCGCCGTACAACTTTTTGACGCGGTCAATGGCCAGTTGTTCGGCAATGTCCACAAACTCGCAGCCGCCGTAATAGCGCTTGCCGGGGTAGCCTTCTGCGTATTTGTTGGTGAGCTGGCTGCCTTGCGCCGCCATGACGGCGGGCGAGGCGTAGTTTTCACTCGCAATCAGCTCGATGTGGTGTTCCTGGCGGGCGTTTTCGCTGGTGATGGCAGCGAACAGCTCTGGGTCGGCTTGTTCGATAAGAATGTTGCGGTTGTACATGGTGGCAGTCCTGAAAAGACACTAAAGCGACATATCTCCTGCAGTCAGAAAAGTTGATGCAAGGGCTGCCCAGGCGAACGGCTGAACGGTTTTGCCAGCACATGGATCGATGTGCATCTGTCAAACCGGTACGCTCCACAGTGGTGTCCCACGTTAGCGGGGCTGACCGCTGGGGCCGCCCAGCCTATCGCCAGTTGCGTACGAACAAAGTGTAGCGCAGGCGCAAAACCAACAAGACTTGGTCAAGAAGCCAGAGCCGCCACTTTTTCAGTGCTCTGTGTGGCTTCTTTTTCAGGGCTGCTGTCTTGGGTTCTTTCACGCAGCTGCACTTGAATGGGCGCTGAAGTGGGGCCAGGGGCCAGCTTGACAGGCATGCTGCGCGGCTGCTGTAGAACCTGCTTGCCGCCGACCACGCTGAGCAGGCGGGCGTGCTCTGCCAGTACTTTGTCGGCATAACCGCCGTCAGAGTCCAGGTTGGCTGCACCCACGTAGTACTTCAAACCGCCTGCAACCGAGCCTGCCCTTGCGATGCATTCTTGCAGCACCTTCACGCCCACCCGCAAGTTGGTTACTGGGTCAAACGCTGCAAACTTGCCGCCAAAGTTTTCGTACTTGTCGGTGTGGATCTTGGTCATGACCTGCATCAGGCCCTGCGCACCCACAGGGCTTTGCGCAAACGGGTTGAAGCCCGACTCAATCGCCATCACGGCCAAGATCAGTGTAGGGTCAAGCTTGGCAGTAGCGCCAATTTCAAAAGCGCTTGCGACCAGCGCGCTCAGCGGCTCAGGCGCCACGTTGTACTTGCGAGACAGCCAAAATGCCAGTGCAGCTTGCTGCTTGGGCAAATCTTTTGGCTCGGCTGCGGTTGCGCGGTCAATGGCTTCGAGTTCAGTGAACTCTGGCGGGCCGTTGGCTTCAAGCTGGCGCTCTTGCAGCCAGGTGACCATCCGGTACTCGGCTTTTTTCTGCAAGTCGGGCCGGGCGGTCATGGTGATGGCGATGCACACCAAAGCCAAGCCCAGCAGTGCGAATCCGTTGTGGGTGATTTCAAAGAAGCCCTGCGCAATGTCTTGAGCAGTGCTGGAAGCACTGCGTCTTATTGCATTAGCTGCGTTTGCAGCGCGGCGTTTGAGTGGCGCTGCCTGCATTGCGCCAGATGGCGCGGTCAGCTCGGCTGGAGTTGTCATAGCATTCCTAGTCTTTACGCTTGCTCGGCTTGTTACGGCCTTTGCAAGTTCTGATCAGATCGCCATCCTGGCTGACCGGCTGCAAAAATTTGCCGGTGGCTTGGTTGGATGTTGACCCCGTTGGTCACGCTGCCAACACGACGTGAGGCTGGCAGCTGATGCGGGTTGTCCCTTAGTTTTGAGACTCGGCGGATTTTATTGGCTAGCTTAATAACCTGTCAATACTAAAAATATAGATTAATATGCCTAAATAAGAATATAAAACTGTATTGTTGGCAAAAATGTCCTTAAATCAAGCCTTTAGGCGAGTTCTTTGAGACATTGCTCTAACTCAAGATTGCGCCTGAAAAATGTTCGAATTGGTAATAAGTAGCGCGCGGCAGGTACTCTGGCAATCACACACCGCGCAGTGATTGATATTTATGCATTGCGCCATTCTTCGCGGGGGCGTATCTTGGAAGTGTTCGGTTTAGCCGAGCATCGTTGGGTGAGCCAGGAATGGCAACCCCAGCAAACTAATCAAAGCAATCACTTGCTTTGAATGCAAAGCGGGGCGATTTATCCCCCGCATGCAATCCCAGACGGCATGGGTTTTATGCTCGCCGCCGACCCCGGTCAGTTCTGCTGACCGGGGTTTTTAATGTGCGGCCTGGCAAACGCGGTGCACCATAAAACTACAAATTCAGCAATCAAAAACAGTGACGTTTTGATGTTTTCGCTCTGTTATCAGAACTCGGGGCATGTCCGGTGAAGCTTGCAGCAGGTCGCAGCCAATTCAAAAATCCAGATTCAACGCCAAGGCGTGGCTGAAAATCGCGTGCAGTTGGACGGAATCGACATCGACGTATCCGGCCGGTCGTTCAAATCCGGCAAAGCGCAAGTGCTGCAGCCCAGGCTAATTGTGATGCCCGACGGGCGGATTAATTTGCAGGATTTGCTGAAAACGCCCGGGACGGGAATGACAGCCGCTGCCAACGATACGTCAAACGCTACAACTACGATAGCTGCTCGCGCCCAAGAACAGGGCGCTAAACCATCAAAAGGCACTATAAATTCAACAATTTACGGCCACAATTACGGCCACCACTACTGCGCATGCGCCGCAAACCAGCACCGCCCTCATCAACTTCGGCCCGGTCAGCCTGGTCAATGGCAGCGCGGCGTTTTCTGACCGCGTCGTCAGACCCAATGACTCAGCCAACGTAAGTGACTCGACCGGCAAGCCCAGCGCGTTTTTTGGCCGTGGCCCTTACGTCATCAAAGTCACCATCAAAATCATCACCAACGTGATTGTCAAAGCCATTACCGCGCCGTTCAGTCTGCTGGCAGCCGCGTTTGGCGGCGGCCGTGGCGACGAGCTGAGTACCGTCGCTTTTCCAGGCGGCATCGCGGTGCTTGAGGGCACTTCAAAAGCCGGGCTGGACAAAGTTGCCAAAGCGCTGATGGACCGCCCATCACTGCGCCTCACGGTGGTGAGCACCATCAAGCTGGGGGCTGAGGCTGAGGCTGACGGCTACCATCGCGCCCGGTTTGATGAGCTGATACGCTCTGAGAAACGGCGCAGCACCGTGAAAAACGGCGGCACGCTCTCAGCCGCAATCACCGCCATACCCGCTGAATACCCCGCGCTGCTCAAAGAGGTTTACAAGCGTGCCGACATTGCCAAGCCTCGCAGCGGGATCGGCCAAGTCAAAAACTTGCCGGTCGAAAGCATGGGAAAGCTGCTGTTGGCCGATGTAAAAGTCAATCAGGACGCCATGCAGGCCGTGTCACTGCAACGCGGCGTAGCGGTAAAAAAATATCTGGCATTCAAAGAGCTGCTGCTGAACAGGTTGTTTTTAGGGGCCACCAAGTCGGGGAACGTCAGCGCTTCAGGCTTGAAAATTGATCCGGCACCTGACGCCAAAACTGACACCCCAACCGGGCGCGAAATGGAGGCCACGCGCCGTGCTCAACATCGCCACGTCCCGGCTTTGACCCAAATTTGCCAGAACCCCGCATAAATCAGCGAAAATACGCGGTTCGCGTTTATCCCGGCGCCAGTCATTTCTATTTTTAATTTTAATTTTTGCCCAGCCGCAGCCAATTGCGACAGGCGCACCACATGTTCAAATCTTCCAAACCCGCTCCTGTTGTTCAACCTGCTGTCAAATCCACGCCCAAGTCAGACGCACATCCGCTTGACGGCTTGACGGGTGGTGCGTTTTCGGCCCCCACGTCGAGCGAGCGCACTGCGCGCATACGCACCTGGCTTGCGACGGAGCCAACTGCCGAGCAAATGGCGGATGTGTACAAAGACCTGGCCAACCGCGACAAGGGCGCTGCCAAGCCACTTAAAGAAAAGCTGGACGAGCTGAAGCGCAGCAAAGGCCAAGAGGCGATTGCCGCCGAGTGGGCAGACAAAGCCGGCTTGTTGCTGGCCGCCAGCAAGCTCAACCTGGCCGATGCACTGGCCTGGCAGCGTGATGCTGCCAAAGCCGGCGCGCCGCTGTCCAAAGAGCCGCTGGCTTCTGTCAAAGTCAAGCTGGCCGAGCGCGTTAAAACCATTGAAGACCTGCAGCACCGCACGCAAGTCCAGCGTGAAGCCGCCGTGCTTCTGGGCCAGCGCATTGAAGTGCTGTCCATCAAGCCGTGGCGCGATGCACAAGCAGCGCTTGAATCCCTCACCCCTGACGTTGCCCACTGGCAAGCGCAAGCCGACGAGATTGCCAGCGACACCAATTGGGCAAGCGTAGACATTAAATTTCCGCCGCTGCTCGATGCATCCCGCGGCCAGCTGTTGGCGGTGTGGGGCGCGTTCCAGGCAGCGCTGGCGGTTACTGTGAAAGCGGCTGAAGACACTTCTGCGCCGTTGCCTGCAGTGCCCGTGTGGGCAGACGAGTTGCGCGCCGCGCGCGGTGTGCCCGCTGCACCGCAAGACGCGCGTGTTCCCAAAGCCAAAATTGACCCGGCTGTACTCAAAGACATGCGTGAAAAAGCCGCCAGCATCGTGCAGGCCGCCGTCGCCAAACTGGAGCACGAAGTCGGTGAAGGCCACGGCAAAGCCACGCCAAAAGTCGCGGCTGAACTGCGCATGGCGCTGCAGCAAAACATCCGCAACATCGACAGCACGCTGGAGGCCGCTGCCCACGCCGCGCTAACGGCTGCGGGCGAGCTGGAAGGCTGGCAGCGCTGGCGTGCCGACCAGATTCGTGAAGAGCTGGTCGTTAAAGCCGAGGCCTTGCTGGCCAAGCCAATGGGAGGCCGCAAACAGCAAGACGCGCTGCGCCACATGCGCGACCTGTGGAAAACTTCCGACCAAGGCGGTACGCCCAACCATGCGCTGTGGAAGCGCTTTGACGATGCCTGCAATGAGTCGTACAAAGTAGTCGAGGCCTGGCTGGAGACAGTCAAGGAGCAAACCGAGGCCGTTAAAGCCCAGCGCCAGGTGCTGATTGATGAAGTCACGGCCTGGGCTGCTGCACATGCGACCAACACCGACTGGAAAATGCACATTCGCAGTCTGAATGGCTTTGTTGAAAAATGGCAAAACGGCGGACACCTGAGCGAAAAAGCATTTGCAGAAATCCAGCCGCTGTGGAAAGCCGCCATGGACATTGCTGACGCGCCTTTAAAAGCCGCGCGCGCCGATGCACTGGCCCGCCGCAAAGCCATGATTGAAGAAGCCCAGGCGCTCGGCGCGGAGCCAGTGCTCCACATCGACGCCGTCAAGCACTTGCAGCAGCGCTGGCAGATTGAAGCGCAAGGCGTGCCAATTGAGCGCAAGCAAGAGCAAAAAATGTGGGACGCGTTTCGCAAGCCGATTGACGACGCGTTTCAGCGCAAAACGCTGGAGCGTGAAAAAGCCGCCGAACAAGCCACAAAAGCCTTGGGCGAATTTGACCGCATGGTACTTGGCGCGGCCAAGGCGGTTGAGGCCGCCACTGCCAGCGGCGATGCCCAGCAGATTCATGCTGCCGCCAAGGCGCTGGAAGCGATTGTTCGTGGTCAGGTGCCGGTTGCCGCGCCAGCTCTAGAGGCGGCCACAGGCTCAGATTCTGCATCAAATGAGCCTGTAGACCAACAAAATCGGGCGCCAGAAGCTTCTGAATCAATAGCAGATGGTACGCAACCAGTGGACGGTGTGGAACACATTGCAAGCGTTGACGAAGCCGCTGCAATTGAAGAAACCGCTATTGCGGTCGAAGAAGCGAAATTAGAAGGCGAATCGGAAGCTGTACCTGAAGCTGCAGCACAAGAAGACGCCGCACCCGTCGCTGCTCCGCCAAAACCTGCAAAACCAGTCGTCGCCATGCGCGGCGACGACCGCCCCGGCGCGCGCCGCACCGAGCCTGCCCCCGCGGGCCGCGGTGGCAAGTTTGGTGACCGCAAAGATGCAGGCAAACCCGGCGGCAAGCCAGGCAGCAAACCCGGTGGCCCACGCCAAAGCACCGACAACAAGTTTGAGCCGTACCGTCCCGAGCGTGAAGACCGCCCACGCTTTGCCGACCGTGACCAACGCCCCGCGTTTGAAGAACGCGGCCCGCGCTTGGGCGACGCCGCATTCAGAGCTCAGCGCGACGCGTTTGACGCCGCAAACAACGCCCTGAAAAAGCTCCACGTGCAAGCCCACGGTGAAGTGCTGACCAACGTGATTTCCGCTTGGGAAAAGCGCGACGCGGCGCTGCTGCCAAGTGTGCAAGACCTGGGCAAAGCGGTTACGGCCAGTGTGCTGGGCGGTTGGGCCAAAGCCGTCGCCACCCCATCAGGCAAAAACGCTGCCGAATCCTTGCTGCGCCTGGAGATGGCCGCCGACGTGCCCACCCCAGCCGAACACATCAGCGCCCGGCGCATGATGCAACTGCAACTGCTGACCAAACGCAACGCAGCTGCACCGTCTGAGACTTGGGGCGAAGACACTGCCAAAGTGCTGGCGGGTGACTTTGACGCTGCGAACGCAAGGCGCGTGCAAACGGTGTTGAAGGTGCTGCTCAAGCGCTGATTCCTTATTCCCTGCTTTTTTGGAAAGGGACAGGGTTAAGCGCTTTGACTTCTTCTTGACACACTCGAATTCATGCCGCATGATGGCATGAATTTAGATGTGTTTGTGTTCAAGGAGTCCAAAATGCTCAAAGAAGTCGGCGCCAGCGGCCAGATATCGCTGGGTAAAAAGTTTGCCGGACGATTGTTTGACGTCGTTATTCACGAGGACGAACGATTTGAGCTTTTTCCCATGAAAGTTGTGCCGCAAGGCAGACCATCAGCGACGTTGCTGGAGCGCGCTAATGCATCAGGCGGCTGGCTTCCTCCCGGCGGTTATGCCCAATGTTCGCAGTGGGCACTCGACAACCGCGAAGCCCTGACGGCCTATGCGCAGCAAATCGACGATGAGGGTACAGCTGCAGAGCAACTCGAAAAATTCCTGGCGCAGTCGTCGTCCGGTAACTAACCGAGCCAGCTCATGCCACGCTTTGACGTCTACAAAAATCCCAATCCCAAAGGTGCCCATGCCTTTTACCTCGACATACAAAGCGATCTGGTAACCACCGCCACCCGCTGGTGCATTCCTTTGCGTACAGCAAAGCCAGGGCAGCCAGTTGTAAACCGTGCGCAAGGCTTGCTCAAAGTACTGGGCGTTAGCTGCCTGCTGGACACGCCCAATTTACTGGCGGTGCCTAGCGCGCTGTTGAAGAGTCCTGTCGACCGTCTGGATGCCGCAGCCCAGGCGCTGGCAGAAGCATCGGTCGAATTCATGTTGCGTGGCTATTGACCGTAAGGCTTGAACCCATGACCCCTCAAGATTTCATAGCCAAATGGGGCCCGGGCGGTCCGGCGTTTTATTTAAACGAAGAGCAGGGTGCGCAAAGCCACTTTATTGATTTGTGCGACTTGCTCGGCGTGCCGAAGCCAGGAAGTGAAGACGGCTATTTGTTTGAAAAGAA
>ENA-OFDP01000923-OFDP01000923.1-metagenomes-genome-assembly--contig:-NODE-923-length-12287-cov-2.511854_pt1 | contig 12287 bp, 9 predicted proteins | sample MGYA00153389_OFDP01 | MGnify analysis MGYA00153389 | reverse complement strand
TGCGGCCCACGTTGAGTCCCGATGGTCGCTATATGGCGTACGGCTCGCGCTACGAGGCGCAGACAGGTCTTCGCCTTCGCGATCTCGCGACGGGCGTCGAGCGCTGGCTCGCCTACCCCACGCAGCGTGACGAGATGGAGTCGCGCGCACCGATGGATGCGCTGCCGGGCATGAGCTTCACACCGGACTCGAAGGAACTGGTCGCGAGCTACGGCAATCGCATCTGGCGCGTGAACGTGGACGGCAGCGGGCAGGCCGAGATTCCGTTCCGCGTGCAGGCCACCATCGAGGCGGGCCCCGAGCTCGCCTTTCGCTATCCGATCGCCGACAGCACGCAGTTCACCGTGCGGCAGATCCGCGATGGCGTGCCGTCGCCCGATGGGAAGATGCTCGCCTTCATCTCGCTCGATCGACTGTACGTGGAGCCGTACGCCATGTAGCGACCATCGGGACTCAACGTGGGCCGCACCGCCGATCCGTAGCGCGACGACTGCGCTTCGCGCTCGCCGGTCTCGCGGTCGTAGATCCAGACCTGGTACTGCGGAAACTGCGCATTGTAGTTCCAGGCACCCGTGCGCTGCGTGTACCAGATGGTCTTGCCATCGGCGCTGAATGCGGCGCCAGCCTGCTGCACGGCGCTGCCTGGTGCGGGGTTCGGCGGGTCGGTGTACAGCGCGACGCCATTGCCGCCATCGGCGTGGTACATCCACAGCTTCGGCAGGCTGCCGCGAAACGATCCCTTGCTCGCCACGATGTACTGGCCATCGGGCGACCAGTCGGGCGACAGGTACACCGACGACTTGCCGCGCGTGATCGCCTTGACGGCCTTCGTGCTCAGGTCAATCACGTGCACGTTGTCAGCGCCATCACGATCCGAGATGAACACCACCTGCTTTCCATCAGGACTGAATCGCGGCTGCGCATCGTATGCCATGCCGCTGGTCAGCCTCGTCGCGTCGCCGCCGGTGAACGGCAGCGAATAGAGATCGCCAAGCATGTCGAAGACGAGCGTCGTTCCATCGGGGCTGACGTCGAGCGACAGCCAGGTGCCTTCGCGCGTGTCGAGCGAAAACGTGCGGCCGGCTTCGAGTGGCAGCGGTTTTTCAGACGGGCGGGCACCGGCACGGGGTGTAGCGCCCTGCCCCTGTGCGATGTGCGGGGTGGTGGTAGCGATTGCGACGGCGCACAAGGCGCGGAATCGCCACGGCAGACGGGACATCGGGAGCCTCCAGAGCGGGAGCGGTACGTTACGCCCGCCCCTCGCTCATCGCAATCACGATCTGCTTGTACGGCACAGTGGTGGCATCGCCGGCTGCGAACACGCCCGGCATCGAGGTCTGGCCACGTTCGTCGATGACGATTTCACCGCGGGATGAGAGCTCCAATGTGCCTTTGAGCCACTCGGTATTGGGCAGCAGACCGATCTGCACGAACACGCCGGCCAGCGGCAGGCGGTGTTCGCTGCCATCGGCGCGGCTCTTGAATACCAGGCCATCCACCTTCTGGCCGTCGCCGGTGATCTCGGTGGTCATGGCGTTGACGTGGATAGTGACGTTGCCCAGGCTCTTGAGTTTGTTCACCAGCACCGCATCGGCCTTGAGCTGATCGGCGAACTCGACCACGGTGACATGGCCGACCACGCCGGCCAGGTCGATGGCGGCTTCTACGCCCGAATTGCCGCCGCCGATGACGGCCACGCTCTTGCCTTTGAACAGCGGGCCGTCGCAATGCGGGCAGTAGGCCACGCCCTTGTTGCGGTACTCGGCTTCACCGGGCACGTTGACGTTCTTCCAGCGTGCGCCGGTGCTGAGGATGACGCTGCGGCTCTTCAACACGGCGCCGTTGTCCAGCGTGACGCTGATCTCGCCGCCCTCGTGGCTTGCCGGCTCCAGCGCGGCCACGCGCTGGCCGTTCATGATGTCGACGTCGTAGGCCATGGCATGCGCCTCCAGCGCGGCGGCGAACTTGGGGCCCTGCGTTTCCAGCACCGAGACGTAGTTCTCGATGCCCAGGGTGTCCAGCGTCTGGCCGCCGAAGCGCTCGGCCACGATGCCGGTCTTGATGCCCTTGCGCGCCGCGTACACGGCCGCGGCCGCGCCGGCAGGGCCGCCGCCGACGATGAGCACGTCGAAGGCGCCTTTCTGCGCCAGCTTGGCAGCGTCGCGCGCGCCAGAGCCGGTGTCGACCTTTTTCAGGATCTCGGCGATTTCCATGCGGCCATTGCCGAAGGGCTGACCGTTCAGGAAGATGCTGGGCACGGCCATGATCTGGCGCTGCTCGACTTCGTCCTGGAACAGGCCGCCGTCCACCGCCACGTGCTTGATGCGCGGGTTCAACACGGCCATCAGGTTGAGTGCCTGGACGACATCAGGGCAGTTGTGGCAGGTGAGGCTCATGTAGGTTTCGAAGACGAAATCGCCATCGAGCGTCTTGATCTGCTCGATGACATCGTCTTCGATCTTGGGCGGGTGGCCGCCGGCCTGCAGCAGCGCCAGCACCAGCGACGTGAACTCGTGACCCATGGGGATGGCGGCGAAGCGCACACCCATGTCAGCACCCTGAGGTGTGATCTGGAACGACGGGCGGCGCACATCGGTGCCATCGAAGCGCGCCGTCACCTTGTCGTTCAGCGCCGCGATTTCGGTCAGCAGTTCGCGCATCTCGGCCGAGGCCGGCCGGTCGTCCAGGCTGGCCACCAGTTCGATCGGACGCTGCAGGCGTTCGAGGTAGGCCTTGAGCTGGGCTTGGATGGTGCTGTCGAGCATGGCGGTCTCCTGGGATGTGCGTGGGCGTTCAGGCCCGGTCGACAGCGCCCCTGGGGGACGCTGTCGACAAGACCCGAAGTTCTTGTCGAGCTTGGATTTGCCCGGCGCCATGGCGGCGCCGAGCGGGGCAGGCTTAAATCTTTCCGACGAGGTCGAGCGACGGCGTCAGCGTGGCGGCGCCTTCGTTCCACTTGGCCGGGCACACCTGGCCGGGATTTGCGGCGGTGTACTGCGCGGCGCGCAGCTTGCGGACGGTTTCCTTCACGTCGCGGGCGATTTCGTTGCTGTGGATTTCGGCCGTCTTGATGACGCCATCGGGGTTGATGACAAAGGTGCCGCGCAGCGCCAGGCCTTCTTCCGGGATGTGCACGCCGAACGCGTTGGTCAGCGTGTGCGTGGGGTCGCCCACCAGCGGGAATTTCGCCTTGCCGACGGCGGGGCTGGTCTCGTGCCACACCTTGTGCGAGAAGTGGGTGTCGGTGGTGACGATGTAGACCTCGGTCTTCATCTTCTGGAACTCGCCATAGTTCTCGGCCGCGTCCTCGATCTCGGTCGGGCAGTTGAAGGTGAAGGCGGCCGGCATGAAGATCAGCACCGACCAGTGGCCCATCAGGCTCTGCTCGGTGACTTCAATGAACTTGCCGTTGTGGAAGGCCTGGCTCTTGAACGGCTGGACATGCGTGTTGATGAGGGACATGGGGGTGGCTCCGTGAAGGTTGAAGAAAAAAAGGGCGCAAACGTTTTCGCAAGTTGGATTGTGGGTCGGGCCGGGCGTTCGCGGGGTTGATTGCAGGCATGCCGTCCATGAGGTTTGCCTATAGCCTGGCCTGCAGGATGCCCGGACAGCCAGGGCCGCCAGCACAAGTCCTGGGCGGCATACGTAAGTGTTCAATTCCAGATCACAGCCCGGTGATGGCGCAAGTAGCAGAGTCGACCAACCCCGTGATGCAGAGCCTTGCAGAAATCAAGGTTGCGAACAAGACCAATGACGCCGAGATCTCGGCTGGAAAACAAGAAAGAGACCAGATCAAAGCCGAGGCCAAGGCCCGTGCCAGAGGCTGGAAGTGCTCGCGGCCTGACGCGGCGGCAGCGGTGCTGCAGCCTATGACAAAGCCCGGAATTGCGGCACCAGGCAAGGCCAGTTGCAGCGATCGTGCATGCCGGCATGGTTCACGATTTGAACGTGCCCTGTGTGGTTGCCTACACCGAAGACCCATTCCATGACATCCGCAGCCAGTGCCTCAGCCATCGCCCGCGACAGGGCGGGCGCCTTGGATCCAAGCGCTGCTGAAGAGTACGGAGGTGCGCAACAAGGTCGAAGAATGTGTCGACCACCTGGCCTCGAAGCATCAAGCAGCAGATGTCTCAAGGCGGGACCATGTTGCCGGCCCATGAGTCGCTGCAGGAAAACGAAGTTATCGAGGCCGAGGTGCACGAGTGCTCCGATGATCTGCAGCACGTCATGGAGGTGCTGGACAAGGACGTCGACAGCCTCAAGCGGGTAAAGGTCGCGCTGGCCGATGCGCATCGGGCGCGACCATGACGCCGTCTGCCGCAACGGCGGCGACGAGTTCCTGTACCTCCTGGTCAACCCGCAAGGCCGGGACAACATGGTGCGGATCGCTTGCGACACCCTGACCAACATCGCCCGCCCGCTGACGGTGGCGCTGCGGGCACATCAAGGCCCGAGCTTTTTGCGCAGCTGTGCGACTTCAACGTAGCCTTCGAACGACTTCCCCATCAGCGCCAGGCGGTCGAGCTGGGTCAGGGCGCGGTCGCGTTCGTTCGCCTGGATGTAGAAGCGGGCCAGGTTCAGGCGCAGACCGGCCCCGTTGGGCGCCAGTTCGATGGCCTTTATCTGCCATTCGATAGCTTTGTCGAGCTGCCGCTCTTCGGCGTAGGCGGTCGCCAGCGTGTCCAGCACCACCGCTTCGCGAGGTGCCAGGGCGGCTGCCTTTTCTGCCAGGGGCAATGCGCCCGCCTTTTTCATCTTCACCATCACGTAGGCGACGTTGTTCATCGCCAGCGCATTGCCCGGAAGACGCTCGAGGACCTGCCTGTAGCGACGTTCGGCCTGTTCAAGGTCGCCGCTACCCAGTGCGGTGTCGGCCAGGTGGACGATGAAAGCCGTGTCGTCCGGATGCTTCGACAGCCAGGCCTCGGCCCAGCGATCGGTTTCCGCCACGTTGCGCGTGCCGAGCAGTGCCATGTGCAGGTGCTTTGCCGCTTCCGTCGAAGGCGCCAGCGCGATCGCCTTGCGAAACGCGGCGGCGGCCACGTCGTACTTGCGCATCGTGAGCCCGACCTCGCCTTCCAGCGCGAAGCCGACCGCCTGGTCGGGACGCTGCTCCTGGACCTTGCGCACCAAAGCCAGCGCATCGCCATTGCGCTTTTGCCTCAAGGCCACGGCAATCGCGACTCTCTGCACCTCGATCGAGCGCGGTGAAAGTTTTAGGGCCAGCCGGATGAGGTCGCTGGCGCTGTCGAGCTTGCCGATGACCAGGTTGGTCTCTGCCAGCCGCTGGTAGGGCAGCGCCGCCTGGGGGAAAGCCTGTTTGGCCTCATTGAACGTGCTGAGCGCCTGCTGGACGTCGCCGCGGGTGAGCTGCACGCGGCCGAGCCGGTCCACCAGCGTCAGGTTGCGGGGCACGGCGACCACCGCAGCCTGCGCCGCCGCCAGCGCCCGGTCAAGCCCGCCTTGGGCGACGTGCTCGTCGATAAGTGCCGCGTGCAACGCCGCGTCGGCCGGCTGCGCCTTCACGGCCTCTTCCAGCAGCGCAGTGACCTCGGCGGGGCTGCCCCCGGTCTGGCGTGTCAGCGTGGCCAGCGCCAGCCGCACCTGCGAGTTGCCCGGTTCGCGCTGGCGCACGGCCTGCAAGCGCGCGCGCGCCGCGGCCGCGTCACCGGCTGCCACATCCAATGCAACGAGTTGGGCCGTGGCGGGAAAGTAAGCCGGCTCGAATACGAGCGCTTTTTCGAAGTGTTTTCGCGCCGCTGCGGTGTCGTTATTTGCCAATGCAATCTGGCCGCGCAGGTGCTCTGGCAGGGCCTGCTCGGGCACTTTTGCTGCCAGCGCATCGATCGCCTTCAGGGCGGCGGCGAACTCGCGGCGCCCGATGCGGGCGCTGGCCAGCGCCAGATCGGTGGTCGTGCCGGCGTCCGACTTCGCAATCGCCTCCAGTTCGGCAAAGACAGCTTCGCTCTGCGACCGACCCAGGCGGGCCAGCGCGGCCGTGGTGCGGATGACCTTGTCTCCGGGCCGGATCTTGAGTGCCTGGGCGAAGCTTGCATCGGCCGCCGCAAGGTTTCCGACGATCAGGTGTGCTCGTCCAGCCAGCGCCAAGGCCACGGCATCGCCGGCTTCTGGGCGCAGCAAGCGGTCGAGCACCTCCAGCGCCCTCTCGGCCCGGCCCGTGCGCAGGTAGACCTCGGCCAGCAGGTGCCGCGGCAAGGGCGCGGCTTCGGCCACCTTCACACCACGCACCAGCAGCGACTCGGCCAGTTCGAGCGAACCGAGCTGCATGGCCGCCTGACCCGCCAGCAGCAGCAATCGCAGGTCATTTGGCGAGCCTGCCAGCAGCGGTTCGGCGACGGTTTGCGCGCGCAGCGCGTCGCCCTTGCGCAGCGCCAGCACCGCCTCGAAAAAGAAAGTTTGCGGATGCTTCGGCAGCGCTTTCTTGAGCGCGGTCCACTGTGCGGTTGCGCCGTCGAGGTCGCCGGCTGCGATCAGCATGGAAAGCACCGCGGCCTGCGACTGCACCAGGCCCGGGCGCAAGCTGAGCGCCCGCCGGTGGGCCTCGATCGCGGGGCCGACTTCGGGCGTGTCGCCACTCATCAGCAGGTCGCCGCGCAGCGCCCAGCCTGCCGCGTTGTCGGGCACACGCGCCAGCAGGGCGTCCACCTGCTGACGCGCGTCGGCCGTGTCGCCCTGCACTGCACGCAGCCGGGCACGCATGACCAGCGCGTTCGCGTGGTCCGGCACGAGCTCGAGCGCGCGCGCCACTGCCTGCGCAGCCTCAACGACCTTGCGGTCGAACAGCAGTGCCGCGGCGACGTGCAGCTTCAAATCGGCGGTGGCAACGCGGTCGGCGAACTCGGTCTGCTGGAACTCGGTCAACAGCGCCATCGACCGGTTCAGCGACGTCAGCACCTGAGCCAGCAGCGGAACGACCTCATCGTCGGGATAGCCGTACTGCAGCGCAAAGCGCAACTGCTCTTCTGCTGCGGCCCAGTCGCCAGCGTCGAACAGAACCTTGCCCAGCAGAAACCGCGCCTCGCCCGCCTGCGGCTTGCGCTGCAGAAGTGCCCGCAACTCAATCGTCGCGGCCTGGACGTTCTGCTGCGCCAGGTGGCTGCGCGCCGATTCCATGATTTCCAGGTTGGTGCGTTCGCGGCAACCGCCCAGCGCCATGCAGACCGCAAGGACCCAGACACCCCAACTGAAGCGCGTCATCAGACATCTCCTTGCCTGGCCGGCGGCCACAACTCTGGCCCTCCATTCCATACCCAACTTATTTTTATCCGCTCTCGCTTAGCACGCTACGCCACCGCGCATATCGAAGCGGCCGACGCATGACGAAATTCCGGTCCACCACTTAATCAGGAAGGGTGTGTGGGGAAATGAGGGACTTTGCGTGTCGATATGTTTTACATTGTAAGCAGCGAGCAAGTCATAAATTGTTATGAATCAACCACATACAGGGGTGGCACGCAGATTGCGTACTTTCAAACAAGTAGGTTGCCGAGCCAGCCTACCAACAACAAAAAGTTTTCGAGGAGATTTCGACCATGTTTACATCATCTTTTTTCAAGACAACTTTGACAGCAAGCCTTTTGGCTGTTGGGGGCTTCGCGCAGGCAGGCGTACACCTGAATCTGACGAATCGCGTGGTTGAAACCACTGGCGGCGCGAATGTGGCGATCACGGCGGGCGGTTCTGGCGTCATCAATGGTGCCACCTACACCCGAACCGACCAGCGCCCGACAGGTACCGGGTACATCGATCCCTTCGTTCGTGTCGGCATGCAGGGATCGGCGGGCAAGGATGTCGTGCAGGCCTACAACACGACCGTCAACGACGTCTTCAACAATTCCAACGAGGACAACTGGAACCACGCGGTCAAATTTGGTGAGGTACAGCTTCAGACTGTCGGCGGTGTAAGCGTCATGCGCTTCCTGCTGGACATCAACCAAAATCGCGGCGGGACTGGCGAGTTGCTGAACCTTGATGAGGTGCAACTCTTCATTTCCACGTCTGCCGACCAGTCCGTGACGAGTTTCGATGGCAACGGGAAGCTTGGGCTTGGCAGCTCGCAGCTCGTTTACCGGATGGACGGCACGAACATTGATACCGACACCAAAGTAACGCTGGACTATTCATTGAACAGCGGCAGCGGCAGTGGTGACATGTACTTGGACGTACCAGTGTCCATGTTCGACACTGCATTCAGCGCTGGCGGTTACAACAACACAGCCCAAAAGAATGGTGCGTTCATCTACCTCTATTCGAAATTCGGCAGCAATCCGTACAGCAACAACGACGGCTTTGAGGAGTGGGCTTTCTTGAAAAATGCACGTCCTGTTGAGGGCGGCGACGGTGGTTTCAGCGGGCGCGCACCAGAGCCCGGATCCTTGGCGCTGGTTGCGATCGCCTTGCTTGGTGCCGGCGCCGTACGGCGTCGCCTGCGGGCCTGAAGCAGTCGAACCCGGCAACAAGATCACACCAAGCCCGCTTGTGCGGGCTTTTTTCATGGTGCGTCAGCACGGCCGGGCGCTTCAGCGATGCACCGTCAACTGGAGTTGAGAAGGAGCGCACTGTCAGCTGCGCCATTAACCCGCTTGCCGTCGACGATTCAGTTCTGAGAAATCCCGACGCTGCCGGAATCGCTGACCGTCTCGACGATCAGCGCCGACGATGCCGGGGCCGTGTCTGCGAGCGTCATCGCCTGCAGCACGGCCGCCGCCGCGGCTGCCGCGTGGCCCTCGTCGGCCGCATGCACCCAGGCCAGCGGGTCGCCCGATTGGACGCGTGCCCCCAGCGCCACCACGCCGGCCAGTCCGACTCGCGCATCGACCTGGTCACCCGGCCGGACACGGCCACCGCCGAGCGCCACCACGGCCAGGCCGAGGGCGCGCACGTCGATCTGCGTGACGAAGCCGTCGCGCGGTGCGGGCACCGGGCGCTGCACCGGCGCGGTGGGCAGTTGCGCGTCGTGCAGCACGTCGCCCGGGCCGCCGAGCTGCGCCACCATCTGTGCGAAGCGTTCGGCGGCGGCGCCGGTGGTCAGCGCGTGTTCGGCGCGGGTGTGGGCGGCTTCACGCGTGGGCGCGAGGCCGGCCAGATGCAGTGCCTCGGCAGCCAGCGCCAGCGTCAAGACGCGCGAGCGCGGCTCCTGCGCGGCGCCGGTGAGGAAATCGATGGCCTCGCGGGTTTCAAGCGCGTTGCCTGCCGTCCAACCCAGGACCTGGTTCATGTCGGTGATGAGCGCCCGCGCCGGCAGCCCGGCGCCTCGCGCCACCTGCACCAGGCTGGTGGCGAGTTCCCGCGCCTGCGCCAGCGTGGGCGCGAAGGCGCCGCTGCCCACTTTCACGTCCAGCACCAAAGCTTGCAAGCCAGCCGCCAGCTTCTTGCTCAGGATGCTGGCGGTGATGAGCGGCACGCTTTCCACCGTGGCCGTGACGTCGCGGATGGCGTACAGCCGCCGGTCGGCCGGGGCCAGCGTGTCACCGGCGCCGACGATGGCGCAGCCGGCCTGGCGCAGCGTGGCCAGCATCGTGGCGCGGTCAGGGTGGATGCCGTAGCCGGGCAGCGCTTCCAACTTGTCCAGCGTGCCGCCGGTGTGGCCCAGGCCGCGACCGCTGATCATCGGCACGACGGCGCCGCAGGCGGCCAGGATGGGTGCCAGCATCAGGCTGACCTTGTCGCCCACGCCGCCGGTGCTGTGCTTGTCGACGATGGGGCCGTGCAGCCCGGCGTCGTGCCACTGCAGCACCTCGCCCGATTGCTGCATCGCGCGGGTAAGCGCCACGGTCTCGGCGCGGTCCATGCCGCGCAGCACGGTGGCCATGGCCAGCGCGGCGGCCTGGCTGTCGCTCCAGCTGCCGTCGACCAGGCCGCGCACGAAGTCTTCGATTTGCAGCGTGCTCAGCGTCTGGCCGTCGCGCTTGGCGGCGATGACCTCCACGGGCGCGCGCACCGGCAGGGCGTCGGCGTTCATTCGACGGTGTACCGCAGGTCCGGGTCGGGTGAGGGCGCAGTAGCCAGGAAATTGACCAGCGCGTCGATGTCGAGTTCGCCCCCCAGGCGGTTGCGCCCCTGCCGCAGCAGGGCGTAACCGTCGCCGCCTTCGGCCATGAAGCTGTTGACGGTGAAGCGGTAATCGCGCGCCGGGTCCACGGGCTGGCCGCCGATGCGCAAGTCGTGCACGCGCTGGCCCGGTGCGGCGCCGGCACGCCACACCCAGCGGATGGACGACGACGGAATCAGCCCGCCGGGCCGGGACTGGCTTTCCAGCAGCGCCCGGACTTGCGCGCCGCTGAGCGTCATCACGACCAGACTGTTGCCGAAGGGTTGCATCGTGAACACGTCGCCGAAGCTCACGTCGCAGGGCGGCGGGCTCGTTTCGCTCTTGCAGGCCAGCGAGGCGCGCACGCCACCGGCATTCATGAGTGCGAACTGGCTGCCACCCCGGTCGGGCGTGCGCGTGGCGGCCCACTGCGCGTCGGCCACCAGGCGGCCGGCGCTCATGTTGCCGTTGTTGGCGCCGCTGCTGAAGTTGCCGCCGATGCGGCCCACCGTGCGCTCGGCCAGCGGCCGCGCCCGTTCGGCATAGGCGGCCACGCGCGCGGCCACGTCGGCGTCGGGTTGGGCGCTGCGCAGGGCGGCGGCGTAGGGCGCGGGTTCCTGCGCGGTGATGAGTTCGCGGTGGGCGGGCGCCGTCTTTTCGTTGAAGACGGGCAGGTTGCGGTGGAAGCTGCGCGCACGATCGACATCGCCCGTCCTCGGGTCGAGCACGAGGTCGAGCACGCTCACCCCGCGGCCCAGCGCCACCGCCTGCATCACCGGGCGGCCGTCGATCACACAGCGGTAACCCTGGTGCGAATGGCCCGACAGCACCACGTCCACGGCCGGCGACAGGCGGCGCTCGATGTCGAAGATCGCACCGCGGCGGTTGGCGCAGCCGCCGTCGTTCCATTCCATCGTGCTGCCGGCCTCACCGGTGTTGCCGCCTTCGTGGATGACGGCCACCAGCGCCTGCACCCCCTGCGCCTGCAGCCGGGCGGCCTCGGCGTTGATGGCGTCGGCCTCGTCGACGAAACGCAGGCCCGCGACGCCCGAGGGCACCACGATGGACGGTGTCGATGCCGTGGTCGCGCCGATGAAGCCGACCCTGATGCCGCCGTAATCGCGCACCCACGACGCCGGGAACAGCGTGCGGCCATCGGCAGCCACGATGTTGGCCGCGACATGCGGAAACTTCGCCCCTTCGTGGCGGCCCAGCGCGCAGCTGACGGCGGGGTCGCCGGCCTTGGGGTCGCGGCAGCCGCCGCCGAGCACGCGCCGCAGTTCATCGACACCGGCGTCGAACTCATGGTTGCCCGGTGCAGCCACATCCACGCCCATGCGGTTGAGCACGTCGATGGTGCTTTCGTGCCAGAACAGCGCCGAGACCAGCGGCGTGGCGCCGATCGAGTCGCCGCTGGTCACCACCACGCTGTGCGGCGCAGAACCGCGCAGTGCCTGCACCAGACCGGCTTGGTGGGCCGCACCGCCCATGGCCACGCGCAGCGCCTGGCCCGGGTTGGCGGGATCGGGATGGGGCAGGCTGAGCGCGGCGCTTTCCAGGTTGCCGTGCAGGTCGTTGAAGGCGATCACGCGCAGCAGCACCGGCGGTAGTTGCGCGACGGGCGGCGTGACGGGCGGCGCGGCGCAGCCCGCCAGCAGGGCCAGCAGGCCGGCGGCCAGCAGCGCGGTCCCGGTGCCGCGTCGCCGGACCTCCGGGTCGACCATCCCGGCCAGCTCGACGGTCGCCGCACCGAAGGCGTAGGTCCCGAGGAAGCCGACCAGCCGGTCGTCCTGCCAGGCCAGGACGTCCTGCTGGCGCCGGCCCGAGCGGGCCCGCAGGACCGGCCACTCCAGCTTGAGCCGCCCGCCGTCGACGGCGACGCGCAGCATGACGGGGTGACCCTCGTCCTGGGCCAGTTTGGCCAGCCGCCGGGCGGCGGTCGGCGCACTGACCAGGCCCGGCAGGCCGTCGGTGCCGTAGACGGCGGCGGCGTCGGCGTTCGCCACGATCTTCGCCTTCGCCGAATCGCCGGTGAAGGCGGGCGTGCCGGTGGCCGACATCGGCTGCGCGCTGTTCGCAATTTACGCCACGCTCTCGGCCTATATCGGTGCCAGGACCAGCGGCGAAGGGCAGTACATCGACGCGGCCTTGTTTGATGCGGCTATGGCTTTTTCGGTCTGGGACATTTGCGACTACTGGGGCACGGGCAAACAGCCGGAGCCGCTGGGCACCTCAA
>ENA-OFDP01000922-OFDP01000922.1-metagenomes-genome-assembly--contig:-NODE-922-length-12289-cov-4.950793_pt1 | contig 12289 bp, 17 predicted proteins | sample MGYA00153389_OFDP01 | MGnify analysis MGYA00153389 | reverse complement strand
TGATAAGTCAAAATTCTTGGCACGGGCTGGATTTACCTCAGAAAACCCAGAAGCACTGAAAGCAGCCATCCAGTCAGTTGTGGGAGTAGGTGAGGCGATTGAAGAGAGGAATAACGAGTATGGAATCTTTTATCGAGTTGTAGGAGAACTCGTTGGTACAAATGGTATAAACCTATCTGTCGTTACAATTTGGCTGCAACGACGGATTGATGGAAAATTTCAGTTTGTGACGCTACAACCTTTTAAGGAGACTTAACATGATTCTAAAGCTATATCAGGAAGTTGCTTTAACTCGTGACTTACCAGAATATCAACTCAGAGCTGGAGATATTGCCACATTGGTTGATTTTGTTCCTCATCCTAGTGGTGGTGAAGAAGGCTGTCTGTTGGAAGTATTTAATGCTGTTGGTGAGTCTCTTACAGTTATAGCCGTCCCTATCTCTACTGTAGAAGTTCTCCGCCCTGATGAAATCTTAACTGTTCGTTCTTTGGCAACAGCAGGTTAATCTATCGATTGGTGGTAGTGACGAACTCTTCCTGATTGCGAAGCATCGAAACATAGACAACAGCGAAAGTTAGACGATTCCAATTAGGTTGATTTAGTGTGAATAAAATACCTCCAGCAAGTGCTGCCCAGCCCACGGGGCCGAGTATAAGCGCAATCCCCTGACTCATGCCCATATAAATTGCAAAAGGTAACGTAATGCCCAAAGCATTAGTTAGACCGCCCAGAACAGTGCTTGCCAACAGATACACCCCAAAACCACTCATTTTTGCAATGGTGATTACACTGCCACTCAACAGCAAACTTTCAAGAGCTGGATCGCTGCTATCTCTTTTCATCTCTATAACAAGCTTTTGTCTTTGCTCTGGTGAAAGTTGCTCGAGCATATTCTGAAACAGTTTGGTCACAACAGCAGTTTCAATCTCTTGGGTTTCTAAGTCGCGCCACTGACGACCGCTTAATGTGGTTGCCCAATCAATACTGATACGATCGGCAACATCTGTTACAACTTGTTTCCAAGAATCATTCCAGAAAAGTTGGCCAATACTTCCAGCTCTGAGATAGCGTACATGATTGCAAAGAATATCAGGAGCATCACCAAATGCCGATTCGGTCAGCTCTGCTAGGTTTTTTCGTTGCTCTTTTGTAGCTGATTGAATGATTTTGTAGAACTCTTGCATTGCTGGATTACCTCAAATATTCCACAAGTAGCTAGCGCACTATACCGTAAATCGCATATTTTTGGCGAACCATTATGCAGTAGTATTAATTTGTCTCTCTTTCTTTGCACATCTTTCATGCGGCGGGATTCAATTTTCTACAAACTGTTCGGACAAGCGCCCACTTTGCTGTTCGATCTACTGGCGACAACTCCAGCAAATGCTGCCAATTATCGCTTTGACTCGGTTGCAGTCAAAGAACCTAAATTTGAAATTGACGGCGTATTTTTGCCCCCAGAATCTGAGGAACCGGGCATTGTCTATTTTTGTGAAGTTCAGTTTCAGAAAGACGAACAGCTTTACGAACGATTGTTTGGCGAATCGTTTTTATACTTTTACCGCAATCGCAGTCGCTACAGGGATTGGCAAGCTGTAGTGATTTATCCATCTCGCAGCGTCGAACAAAGCGATGTTTATCCTTATCGAGCTTTGCTCAACAGCAATCAAGTGCATCGGGTGTGCTTGGATGAGTTGGGGGATATTCGCGCTTTGCCTTTAGGAATTGCGCTGATGGTGTTGACGACTGTCGGGGAGACTCAAGCACCAGCAGAAGCAAGATATTTGCTGAGCCGAGTGCAGCAAGAAGTTCCACCAGCAGCAGGTCGTGACATAATAGATCTATTAGCAACTATTATGTCGTACAAATTTACATCGTTGAGTCGAGCCGAGGTGGAATTGATGTTGGGAATTACATTACAGGAAACGAGATTCTATCAAGAAGCTAAGGCGGAAGGACGGCAGGAAGGACGGCAGGAAGGACGGCAGGCAGAAGCCTGTGCCCTGATTGTCCGACAATTAACCCGTCGGTTACGGCAAGAAATTTCTGAGGAAATGCGATCGCGCCTTGCCAATCTGCCCTTGCTAGTTCTCGAAGATTTGAGTGAGGCGCTGTTGGATTTTGCTACTATGGCGGATTTGCAGGCTTGGTTGGAGGTGCAGCAGTCGGAAAGATAAGAATTTAGCGAGTTATGAGGGCTTCAATAGCTGATGCACCTTACTCGCTAAATTGAGTCTGCCTCATCTTGCTGTCGAATTGCTGACTCAATTTCGTCAGGATAAGCTTCAGTATAAGCCCAAACATTTACCAAATCAGCAGCACTGAGATGGGGATAGCAATCTAGAATAAAAGCATCGGTAGCGCCGTCATTTCGATAGCTGGCGAGCAACAAAACGGGAATGCGAGTTTTTCAATACAAGCATCACCGCCCATCACGCCGGGAGTTTTTGTAATCGGGCGGCCGCTGTTTTTCAGGCTTTGGGTTAAGATGCTGATTGCCTCAGCTTTGTCGATCGGCGTTAAGGCCAAAAGTTGTGCTTCTAATTCTTTGATTGTCATAGAATATATTTGATTTATGAATGGATCTGGACTTGAATTCTGTTATGAAATGCTTGATTCTGTTGGCGGATGCCATCCAGCACTAACCCACTGATGCCTGACAGTAACAGCAATAGGATTATTTAGTTGTAGTGCTGTTACTGTTGCGCGACCGCAGTCTGTAAGTCCAATAATTTCCGTAGCATCTTCACTCCAAGCAAAATATTGTGACCATTGTTGAGTGCGCGGATTAAACAACTTAACGCGCCTTTGCGTGACTGCATCTAATGCGTCAATTTGAGTTCCTTTGTAATTATTGCACAGACTACAAGCCAGCCAGAGATTTTCTTCCTCGTCAGTACCGCCAATCGCTTTAGGCATAATATAGTCAATTTCCAATATTCCCAGGACATACATTTGTAAGCTGCGACAATAACCGCACCGATTTTGAGCTCATGCGCGAACTCTGACTAGAACTTGTTCGGAAATTGCCATTTTGATTATCCTTTTAATGGTTCGAGCAAGCCACGCCGCACAGCTTCATTTAAGGATTGAGCCTGTCGCAATAGTCTATCTTCATAGATGTGGATTAATACTTGTAATTCCTCGTGTTCTACAGAGGTAATTGTACCGGACTGTTGGCTGTCTAGCAATTCATTCAATCGTTGTTCTTGGACTGGTTGCAGGCGGAGTTGAGTCAGAGTGATTACTTCTGAATCAGACAATGCTGAAACTGGTTTAGCGGTTGGTAATAGGAAGATTTCCAGAGTTTCTACTAGAATCTCACTGACGCTGCGGTGGCGTTGCTGCGCTAGTAATTCTGCTTGGTGATAGACTTCATCTGGCAAATTCAGGGTGATTTGGGCGGTCATAGGTGGAAGGCTATGAAACGAATATTTATATTATGCCATATTTTCCTAATTGATATTTTCAGGTGTATCCAAAATTGCGTCTGCCTCGTCATTCTCGCGGATAGCTATTTCAATTTCATCTGGAAAAGCTGCCGCATAAGCCCAGGCATTTGCTAAATCGGTAGCTGTTAGTGTGGGATAGTTATCTAAGAGTCGAGACTCGTTCATACCCAACCGACGAAAGCTCTCCAGCACCCAAACCGGAATGCGAGTCTGTCTGATACAAGCATCACCGCCACAGACACCAGGGGTTTTGCTAATTCCTTGCCAGGTATTAGCTAAGTTTTGAGTTAATAATTGGATAATTTGAGCTTTCTCGGTTGGCGTTAAGGCTAGGAGTTGCGCTTCTAATTCTTTGATTGTCATATAATCTATGTAATTTATGGATTAGGTATCTATTTGCTATTGTAGTGCGATCGCCCGAAATCATCTATAATAGAAAGGTCAGTGCTCGCGACACCGAAATTATGAACATCAAAGTCGTATTAGAACCCAGTGATGAAGGTGGATATACCGTCTATGTTCCATCACTGTCAGGCTGTATCAGTGAAGGGGAAACGATTGACGAAGCGTTAGCAAATATTCAAGAAGCGATCGAACTTTATTTGGAGCCGATGGCAGATGAATTGAGCATTTCCGAAGGTGCAATTGTGAGGGAATTGGTGCTATGAGCAAAGTTCCCAATCTTCCTTATACTCAGATTATTGCTGCCCTACAGCGAGATGGATGGGTATTTGTCCGCCAACGGGGGAGCCACATTCGACTGCAAAAATCTATGCCAGATGAAGTCTTGAAATTGACTGTCCCAGCTCATCGCTCAGTCAAGCGTTCTACTCTAGCTCACATTTTAAAACAAGCTCGTATAGACCTCGATAAATTCTTGGATTTATTATAAGTAAGAAGAGAAGTTCCCTTCAGTATTGAGTTTTTACAATTTAATTTCATACATAAATCATTCTCACCTCTACCTAAAGAAGTATCTTTTTAACTACTGGCTTTCACCCCGCACAACCTCCGGCTTTTCTGCCCCCGATCGCAGCGCGCTTGTTATTCAAAAATTAACGTTAATTTAAACTTTGATTTAGATGAAACTGGTATACAATTCAATTGTTTGCTCGCAAAATATGGAGTAAACATAAATTACGCACTCCGACAAAGAAACCGGGCTTTTCCCCGAATCTGCGGGTTGCAACCAAGTATTTTTGTAAAAAACCCGGTTTCTAGGTCTCCATCAAATTTCAAAACAGAGTTAACCGATAAATCACCAAAACTCAGGATTGAATCGCTTATGATGCTAGGAACGACCGAAATCCCCCAATTAAAACCGCTTTCTGACTCAGAACTCGGCAAAATCAACGCTTACTGGCGGGCGGCTAACTACCTTTCCGTCGGACAAATCTATCTCCTCGACAATCCGCTACTCAAAGAACCCCTCAAACTCGAACACGTCAAACCCAGACTCCTCGGACATTGGGGCACCACTCCAGGCCTCAACTTCATCTACGTTCACCTCAACCGCCTGATCAAAGCCCAAGACTTAAACGCCATCTACATCGCAGGCCCAGGACACGGCGGGCCGGGCTTGGTCGCTAACACCTATCTCGAAGGAACTTACACCGAATATTACTCGAATATTTCCCAAGATGAAGAGGGAATTCAACGGCTGTTCAAACAGTTTTCGTTTCCCGGCGGTATCCCCAGTCACGTCGCCCCGGAAACTCCGGGATCGATTCACGAAGGCGGCGAACTCGGCTACGCCCTTGTCCACGCTTACGGGGCGGCTTTCGATAACCCCGATTTAATCGTGGCGGCGGTTGTCGGTGATGGGGAAGCAGAAACCGGCCCGCTGGCTGCTAGCTGGCATTCTAACAAGTTTCTCAACCCGGTTCGGGATGGGGCCGTGTTGCCGATTTTGCACCTGAATGGCTACAAAATTGCGAATCCTACCGTGTTGGCCCGCATTCCGCGCGAGGAATTGGAGAGTTTGATGGTTGGTTACGGCTACAAACCTTATTGGGTCGAAGGTTCTGACCCGGAAATGATGCACCAGTTGATGGCTGCAACAATGGATACGGTCATTGGTGAAATTAAGGCGATTCAGCAGGAAGCCCGGACTAATGGCTATTCCGATCGCCCTCAGTGGCCAATGATTGTACTTAAAAGTCCCAAGGGTTGGACTGGGCCGAAGGAAGTTGATGGGAAGAAAACTGAGGGCTCGTGGCGATCGCACCAAGTCCCATTAGCAGAAATGGCTTCTAAACCAGGACACGTCCAACTCCTGGAAGATTGGATGAAAAGCTATAAGCCAGAAGAACTGTTTGACGACAAGGGTAAACTGATTGCAGAATTGGCGGAACTTGCACCCAAGGGCGATCGACGGATGGGAGCAAATCCGCACGCTAACGGCGGTTTGCTGCTAAAAGACTTGAAAATGCCGGAATTTGCAGACTACGCCGTAGACGTGCAAAAACCAGGCACTGTAATGGCAGAAGCAACCCGCGTTTCCGGCCGCTTCCTGCGAGATGTGATGAAACTCAATCAGGAAAACGCCAATTTCCGAGTTGTCGGGCCCGACGAAACTGCTTCAAACCGCCTCGATCCGGTGTTGGAGGTGACGAATCGGGTGTGGGCGGCCCAAACTTTGCCGGAAGACGACGGGCACCTGTCTCCCGACGGCCGGGTGATGGAAGTCCTCAGCGAACATCTGTGTCAGGGTTGGCTGGAAGGCTATTTGCTAACAGGAAGGCACGGATTTTTCTCTTGCTACGAGGCATTTATTCACATCATTGACTCGATGTTCAACCAACACGCCAAGTGGTTGAAAACTACTCGCGAGATTCCTTGGCGCAGACCGATCGCATCTCTCAACTACCTCTTAACTTCTCACGTTTGGCGGCAAGACCACAACGGTTTTTCGCACCAAGATCCGGGTTTTATTGACCACGTAATTAACAAGAAATCGGAGGTTGTGCGGATATATTTGCCGCCGGATGCGAATACTTTGCTGTCAGTAACTGACCACTGTCTCCGCAGTCGCCATTATGTCAACGTGATTATTGCTGGGAAGCAGCCGGCTTTGCAATATTTGGATATGGATGCTGCGATTAAACACTGCACTGTCGGTATCGGGATTTGGGAGTGGGCTAGCAACGATAAAGGTGGCGAACCGGATGTGGTAATGGCTTGCGCGGGTGATGTTCCGACGCTGGAAACTTTGGCCGCTGTTGACATCTTGCGCCGAGATTATCCTGAGTTAAAAGTGCGGGTGGTGAATGTGGTGGATTTGATGACGCTTCAGCATCACACCGAACATCCTCACGGTTTGTCTGACAAGGATTTTGATGCTTTGTTCACGACAGATAAGCCGATAATTTTTGCTTTTCACGGCTATCCTTGGCTGATTCACCGGTTGACTTATCGACGGACAAATCACCCGAATATTCACGTTCGTGGTTATAAGGAAGAGGGAACAACTACCACGCCGTTTGATATGGTGGTGATGAACGATCTCGATCGCTTCCACTTAGTTGGTGATGTAATTGACCGGGTTCCGAAACTGAGTTATGCTGCGGCTTACGGGAAACAGGCGCTGCGGGATAAGCTGATCGAGCACAGGTTGTATATCAATAAACACGGCGACGATATGCCGGAAATCCGCGATTGGAAGTGGCCGCACGGTGGTGCGGTTTCGTCTGAAACGCCGAAGGAAACTAAAGATCCGACGGCGACAGGAGATCAAAGCGTGCGATCGGGTGCTCCGGGATAGCGATATTCTGGGTAGGGGCACGGCCATGTCGTGTCCGTCACAGTGGATTAGGACACGGCAGTGCCGTGTCCCTACGGGATTCCATTTGTATTAGAATAAACAATATTTTTATGCCTGCGCTATCTGCGTTATGGAGGCTAGAGCGCGATCGAGTAATACCTCAACTTGGGCGCGAGTTACTCCCGGAAACCATTCGAGAAACTGGTCAATAGAAGCGCCATCTTTAAGATTCTCGAAAAAGGCGGCAGCAGGTACGCGCGTTCCCCGAAATACCCATGCACCACTCACCTTGGTTGGATGACGTTCAATGACTTCAAATAGGTCTATAGTCTGCATGACAAAATTCGTCGCTTTTTGCGGATGAAGTAAAACAACTAAGATATAATTAGTATTAGCATAAATCAACCACGATTTAGGATTTGTATATTCAAAAGGATCGGTAATGCTTAAAGAAATAGAAATTCAAAATTTTAGGTGTTTTGAGCAAATCAAAATTTCTGGGTTTGAAAGAGTAAATTTAATCGGCGGTAAAAACAATGCTGGCAAGACAGCCTTGCTAGAAGCACTGCTACTCAATGACGCTCCACAAGCTAGAAGTTTAGTAATGCTGAAAGCGCTGAGAAGGGAACCGTCAAAAGTTATTGAAGCCATGCCTGATAAAGCTTGGGATAACTTATTTTATGTACTTGAAAAAGGGAGAGTTATAGTAATTATCGGAAAACATGAGAATAAGGAAATTCATCAAATAGAAGTATCAATCGATAAATCTAGTAATTTAAAAGAGCTTCTTTTAAATAAAGATGCTGAGGAGGTTATAGATTTTTTGTCAAGTAACACGTCAGGTTTATCTGTATTAACTATTAAGTTAACTAGAAATGATGAGGAACCTATTAAATCATCTGTAATCGCTAGCTCCAAGGGTGTAATTACTTCAAGCATTCCTAATGCTGACGGCTCATCGCCCATCATTCCATCTTTTATGAGGAATTCGGGGAAAAATCTTACTGAAGCATACGATCGATCACGTTTAGATGAAAAAGATAGCGAAGTTTTAAAAGCTTTTCAGATTCTAGACTCTTCAATAGAATCAGTAGAGAGTTTTTCAATTGGGGAACCCACGCTCTACTTGAGAAGAAAAGGCGAAAAGCGTTTGCCTTTATCATTGTTTGGAGATGCCATGAACCGAGTTGCAGAAATTATTCTTAAACTGGTAAACAACCAACATAAAATATTGCTAATCGATGAAATTGAAAATGGCATACACTATACGAGTCAGCGAGAGTTTTGGAGAATGTTGTTTCGGTTAGCGGTTGAACTGGATACCCAGATTTTTGCGACAACTCACAGTTTAGAAATGCTGCAAGAATTTGCTTATGTTGGTTTAGAACAAAATCAGGAATGTAGCAGCGCCTATTTTGAACTAGCAAAGAAACCCAAAACCAATGAAATAATTGGCATCAGACGCGATTTGGAAACTTTGAATTACGCACTAGAACATCAGAAAGGAGTGAGAGGTGAGTAATATTGTCATAGTAGAAAGTAAAAATGATGCAATTTTTATGAAGGCACTGGTTGATTTTATCAACTGCGATATCCAGATAGAAGAACCAATTTTTATAGATGATTATGAAAGTTTGGAAGGTTTGAATGAAACAAAGTTAATAACTACGTTAAAAGCTTTAGATGCCGACCTGCAAAAAAGAGATATAGAAAAGATTGGAATTATTATCGATATAGATAATGATTCAGAGCAAGAGCGGCTGGAATTGGTAAATAAATGTATTAAACAGGTGTTTGAATCTGAAACTTTGTTAAGCACTAAACAATTTATCGATATTTGTGGAGATAATGGAACAAATGCAAAATTGGCTTGTTACTTTACAAATTTTGAAGGTAAAGGCGAACTGGAAACGCTTTTAAAGGCAATCAAGGCTAAAGATTCTCCTTATGCTGATTGTTTGGATAGCTGGAAAACTTGCCTAGAAAGTCTGGGAAAGAAAATCAACCAGAAAGATTTTGATAAATTCTGGATTAGCAACTATATTAGATATGATACTTGCTCAAATCAGGAACAGAAACAAGCTGGAAGAAAATGCAGTATGTCTGGGTTTGATTATGTTATGGAACACAAAAAAGATATTTGGGATTGGGATAATCCGACTCTTGATGATTTGAAGGAGTTTTTTACACTCTTTTGCTAACATAGTAAAATTCACACACAATTAACTAACTCATGAGCTTAAAAATCTACTTTCTGCGACACGGTGAAACAGTTTACAGCAAGACAGGTGGCTTCTGCGGCGATCTCGATCCAGAGTTAACAGCCGAAGGTGCTAAAATGGCTGAACAATTTGCCGCAACTTACGCGAAATTGCCTTGGGATGCTGTTTATGTCAGTCCGATGAAACGGACGATCGCAACTGCAACACCTTTGTGCGATACTGTGGGTATTGAAATGCAGTTGCGCGACGGACTTAAGGAAATTAAGTACGGTGAGTGGGAAGGCAAAACCTTAGAAGCTGTCAAGCAAGAATATCCTGAAGATTATATTAACTGGCTGACTGAACCTGCTTGGAATGCACCGAATGGCGGCGAAACTTCTGTGCAAATTGCTAATAGAGCTTTGTTAGTTATTGGAGAAATTGAGGAAAAATACAAGAACGGAAATGTTTTGGTGGTTTCACACAAGGCGACTATTCGGATTATTCTGTGCGGTTTGTTGGGGATTGATTTGGGAAGTTATCGCAATCGCATTGCCGCTTTAGCAGCTTCTGTTAGTATTGTCAAGTTTGATGTGCGCGGGCCTATGCTGGAGGTTTTGGGCGATCGATCGTACATGGATGAAACTCTCCGCAATTTACCAGGTACTTGAGGTTTAGCGATGAAAATATTGGTGCTCAATGCAGGTTCTAGCAGTCAAAAGAGCTGTCTTTACGAGTTAAATGATGTTTTGCCCGATCGACCTTTACAACCTCTCTGGGAAGCTAAAATCGATTGGACTCACCAGCAGGGTGTATCAGAGTTGAAAGTCAAGACAGCAAAAGGTACTCAGTTTGAAGAGGAGTTTGCATCGGAATCTCGCACAAATACTATTTCTCGAATGCTAGAGACTCTTTGGAAAGGCAAAACTCAAACCATTAACGATTTAAATGAGATCGATATTGTCGGGCACCGCGTCGTACATGGCGGGCAAGACTATCAGGAAAGTACGTTGATTTCGCCGGATGTTAAAAAGACGATCGCCCGTTTAGCTGTTTTCGCCCCCGTACACAATCCCGTGAATCTCGAAGGCATTGAGGCGATCGAGCATATCCTCCCAAATGTACCGCAAATCGCAGTTTTTGATACAGCTTTTCACGCACAGTTATCGCCCGCCGCTTTTGTGTATCCCGGCCCCTACGAATGGCTCGAAAACGGGATTCGTCGCTACGGTTTTCACGGGATTAGTCATCAATATTGCGCGCGCAGGGCTGCCGAAATTCTGAACCGAGATTTGGCAGATTTGCGACTAATTAGCTGTCATTTGGGCAACGGATGTTCTCTGGCCGCTATTCACGGCGGGGTGAGTGTGGACACGACGATGGGATTTACGCCTTTGGAAGGATTGATGATGGGAAGTCGATCGGGCTCGATCGATCCTGGTATCATAATTCATCTGTTAAGGCGATCGGATTTAACTGCTGAGAAACTTGATGATATTCTCAATCAAAATTCTGGCTTAAAAGGGATTTCTGGGGTGTCTGGCGATATGCGGCAGATTGGAAATGCTATTAGCCAAGGTAATGACAGAGCTCAACTTGCTTTGGATATTTACATCCACCGCTTGCGCGCCGGAATTGGGGCGATGCTGGCGAGTTTGGGAGGGTTGGATGCTGTGATTTTTACGGCGGGTGTTGGAGAAAATTCTGCGGTTGTGCGATCGGCTGCTTGCGAAGCTTTTGGATTTATGGGGTTAAAATTGGATGGGGATAAAAATCAACAAGTGCAGGGCGATGAAGATATTGCGACGGCTGATTCAGCGGTGAGAGTTTTGGTAATTCACACCCAGGAAGATTGGGAAATTGCGCGGGAATGCTGGAAACTTTACTCGTAGATAATGAAGTTTACATAGCACATTAGATGTTGTAAATTTAAGGGCGTACTTTTGTCGTAAGAGGGAGTGAGCTTATAAACATCTCTGTTTTCGCTATAATAATATTATTTTTGAAGCATACCTAATCCAAAATCATGGTAACAACAGTAAGCGTAGAACACATTGAAACCACACCGGGAATACGAGGCGGGAAACCCCGGATTGTTGGGACAAGAATCGCCGTACAAGATGTCATGGTGATGCACCTAAAAATGGGTTATTCTCTTTTAGAAATTGCCACTAAGTACGAGCTACTCATAGCATCAGTTTATGACGCTATGGCTTATTATTACGATCATCGCCCAGAAATTGATATGAAGATGGCAGAAGATGATGCTTTTGTGGATGAGTTTATGCGTCAAAATCCAGGTAGGTTACAAGCAAAAATAAAGGAATTAAAAGGTGAGTCTGCGAATTAGGTTTCACTTAGATGAGCATATTGATCGTGATATTGCTAGGGCATTACGTCTCTATAGTATTGATGTGACGACAACCGTGGAAGCAGGATTGAGGACTAAGATGGATGAGCAGCAGTGGTTGTTTATTCAACAACAGCAGCGAGTGCTTGTCACTCAGGATAGAGACTTTCTAGCTATGGCTGCTATGAGTAAGGATCATCCTGGTGTGGCTTATTTTAAACAGGGTAGTCGTTCGATCGGGCAAGTAATATAAATTTTGATTGTGCTCTATGAAATTTACATACCTGAAGATATGGTCGGAATGGTAGAGTATTTGTGAGGACGAAGGACGATTCCCTACCGGATAGCTTCGCACGCGCGTACTTTATTGAAATACAGATGAATGGGGATAGATGAGCGATCGCCCTTTGTCTGTTTTTGCTAAAATTAAATAGCTCTAAACATTATAGCAATCCTAAATCATTTGCATAATTCTTGTAGGGGCAATCCCCCCGTGGTTGCCCCTAGATGCTGGGGTAGGCA
>ENA-OFDP01000921-OFDP01000921.1-metagenomes-genome-assembly--contig:-NODE-921-length-12291-cov-5.925874_pt1 | contig 12291 bp, 9 predicted proteins | sample MGYA00153389_OFDP01 | MGnify analysis MGYA00153389 | reverse complement strand
TACAATTGATCGCGGTAGGGACACGGCACTGCCGTCTCCTCCTTCTTCTCCTCCGTTTATATCATTCCGATGCAAACGGATTTGATATGATACTGCGATCGGTGGGTAAAGATTATATGCAGCAGGAACCTAAAAAAAATAGGTTGGGTTTAACAGAAGTAAACCCAACCTATTAATTTAACGAGACTTAGAAGTTTAGCCTTGATTCACAACAGTTGTTTTTAAACTATCTTGCGACTCGGATTTAGTAACAAGGCCTTGAGTTACCACAGATTCCTGAATCGGTTTCCGCGCTTCGATTAAAGCTAAAGCTTTGGTGACACCTTCAGGTAAAATCACTACCAAACTGCCGGCCGGAGCTCCATCTAAAGCTTTGTTGACCGCAATTGTTTCGTCGAGAAGCAACTCGTATTCAAGTTTAGGTCGATCGCCAGTTCGTGCAGAAATCGCCTCTGCAATCCCCTGACAAATTAACTTGGCCACCACACCGGGTTCTCGCCCGCGCCTGTCTATATCTTCTTTGACAATAATGCGATCGAACATCTCGGCCGAAAGTCTGCCCAGCGTGACAAAATCTTCATCTCGTCTGTCTCCAGGAGCACCAACTACCCCGATCCGCATTCCATCCCAATTCAGCACGAAACTGCCTAAAGCTTTGTAGCTGTGGGGGTTGTGGGCGTAGTCGAGCAAAGCGTGATAGCTGCCCAAATTAAACAAATTCATTCTTCCGGGAGTTTGGTCAACCGATGCTTGGAAGCTGGACAAAGCCGATCGAATATCTTCTATTTTCACTCCTTGGGCAAAAGCTGCCAAACAAGCAGCCAAAGCATTAGCAATCATAAACGGCGCGCGTCCGCCCATCGTCAGCGGCACGTTAATCGCCTGTTCGATTCTCAGCGTCCAATCGCCTTTCAAGATCGACAAATACCCGTTTTCGTAAATTGCTGACAACCCCCCCGCAGCGGTATGTCTGGCAACCAGTTCGTTATCCGGGTTCATCGAAAAATATGCAATTTGAGCCTTGACACGCTGCGCCATTTGTGCAACTAGCGGGTCGTCTGCATTCAAAACTGCGTAGCCTTTGGGCATTACCGACTCGACGAGGACGCTCTTGAGTTTGGCTAGTTGTTCCACGGTGTCGATGTCGCCAATGCCCAAGTGGTCGGCCGCGACGTTCAAGACGACGCCGACATCGCACTGGTCGAATCCCAAGCCCGATCGCAAAATTCCGCCTCTAGCAGTTTCGAGCACGGCCACTTCCACCGTCGGATCGGACAAAATCAACTGAGCGCTCTGCGGCCCGGTATTATCTCCGCTTTCGACCAAATATTCACCGATATAAGTGCCATCGGTAGTTGTGTAACCAGTAACCTGACCGGTTTGCTTGACAATGTGGGCCAGTAGGCGAGTAGTCGTAGTTTTGCCGTTGGTTCCGGTTACGGCTAAAATCGGCACCCGGCTGGGTTGAGGCGAGGGGAATAGCATATCGAAGACTGCGCCGGCGACGTTGCGGGGCAAACCTTGACTCGGCGCGACGTGCATTCTGAAACCCGGTGCTGCGTTGACTTCGACGATGACGCCGTTCGTATCGCGCAATGGTTTCGAGATATCGGAAGTTACTACGTCAATGCCGGCGATGTCTAAACCGATGATTTTGGCGACTCTGGAAAATAGCCAGACGTTTTCGGGGTGGATTTCGTCGGTACGATCGACTGCAATGCCACCGGTACTCAAGTTTGCTGTGGCGCGCAAGAATACTCTTTCGTCGGCCGGCAATACCGAGTCCATCGCGTATCCTTGTTTTTGCAGCAAATCAAGGGTCAATTTGTCGATCGTAATTCGGGTGAGCACGTTGTCGTGTCCGTCTCCCCGCTGCGGGTCGCGATTTACTTCTTCAACGAGCTGTTCTACTGTAGACTTGCCATCTCCGACGACGTTAGCGGGGACTCGTTCTGCGACTGCTACGACTTGTCCGTTGACTACTAATACTCTGTGGTCGCGCCCGGTGTAGTAGCGCTCGACAATCACGTTTTTGGTTTTCGATGCTGCGCTGGCTAAGTCGTAGGCTTCTTCTGCTACTTCCCAGGAATTGATGTCGATCGTAATCCCGCGGCCGTGGTTGCCGTCTAGGGGCTTGAGGACGATCGGATAACCGCCGACATCTTCGATCGCCCCGCGCAGTTCGTCCAAATAATTAATCACCGTCCCTCTCGGAACCGGCACACCCGCAGCGCCGAGGATATTTTTGGTACCTTCCTTGTCGCAGGCTAGTTCTACCCCCAAAACTCCCGTGCGATTGCTCAGAGTTGCCTGAATCCGCTTTTGGTGAACTCCGTAGCCGAGTTGAATCATAAACCGGGCGCTCAAAGGTATCCAGGGAATGCCCCGCGCTTCTGCTTCCTTGATCAGTGTTTCCGTGCTCGGGCCCAGGGCCGCCGACAAACCAAACTCTTTGAGGTCTCTTAAATCTTGGACTAATTCTGCTGCTGGATAAGAACCAGTATCGGCAATGCTCTGGCACATCCGCACGCCCGCTCGGGCGGCATAGCGACCTGCTTGTTCGTTTTGATACTCGATTACGACTTGGTAAGTGCCTAGTGTCGCAGTCTCGCGGGTGCGACCGAACCCGACCGGCATTCCTGCCATTTCCTGAAGTTCTAGGGCTACGTGTTCGATTACGTGTCCCATCATCGTGCCTTCTCTGACACGTTGCAGGAAGCCTCCCCGATGGCCGGGAGAACAGTGATGGTCGTACAAACTCGGGAGTGCGGCGGTCAACCCTTCGTAGAAGCCAGGAATTTCAGATGTGGTTTTATCTGCCAATTCCTCTAAATCCAGACGCATCAAGACGAGTTTGTGGCGTCGGATGCTCCAGTAGTTGGGGCCGCGTAAGGTCTGGATTTTAAGTATTTTCATGGCAGTTAGAGGGGTATGGGTCGCGAAATCTTATAGGTAATTGGATCATTTATTCAATTTCGGGCTTGATTGCTCGATCGACTGTTCGCTGCGAACAGTTTGGCACTGAATTTGCAGTTATGGGCCGCTGGTGTTCAAAATTCAGGCGCGGGCGATCGATCGTCCGAGAAACAAGTACAGGTTAATCGCAGGTACAAACTAGAACGCAGAAGTTGACACTCCTGGGCTCAGATGAGCGTGAGGATTCTTAGTTCAGCGATCGGACTTAAATCAAGAACATTGCTGCACCTGACCCAGAGATCCAGTCTCCCTAAGCGTTTACGACCTCAAGGATCGAAGTTCCGACGTGCCCCGTCGTACCTATCCCGCGATTGAGGATATTAATTGCAGCATTACGATCCCTATCCATTTCACATCCACACTGACAAGCGTGGGTGCGAGTGGATAAAGATTTTTTAACGACTTCCCCACAATTACTACATTCTTGGCTTGTGTAAGCAGGGTTTACCGCGATGGTAATCCGACCAAACACTTTCCCAAAGTATTCTAAGAACACTCTGAACTGATACCAAGAAGCATCGCTAATTGATTTTGCCAGACAATGATTTTTAATCATGTTAGACACTCTCAAATCTTCATAAACTACTACGTCGTTTGACGTGATTACGCACCTTGCTAACTTGATAGCATGATCTTTACGCTGTCTACTTATTTTGAGATGTCGCCTACCTAAAATCACTCTAGCTTTGCGGCGATTTGACCCACCCTTGACTTTCCGACATACAAGACGCTGGGTACGTTTTAACCGCGTTTCACCTCTACGCAGAAATCTAGGGTTAGGAGCCATTTCGCCATTTGAATCGGTGTAAAACTCTTTTAACCCGACATCTAGTCCAATTGTTTTACCTGTCATTGGAGCGGTTTCTAGTCGGTCTACTTGAATGCAGAATTGGACATAATATCCATCTGCTCGTTTAACTAACCGTACCCGTTTAATCTGATCTGACGAATAGAAATTAAGGTCACGAGTACCTTTTAACTTCAATTTCCCAATTCCACACTTATCGGTAAAGGTGATTGATTTTCTATCTTCTGAGAGCTTCCAAGAATTAGTTTTGTACTCAACAGAACGACAGTCTTTCTGGAATTTAGGAAACCCAACTCTTTTACCTTTAATGCCTTTTTTGACATTATCTAAGAATCGAGAAATACTAGCCCATGCTCTTTCCGCACTTGCTTGTCGAGCCATTGCACCTAACTTATTCGCAAAGTCAAATTCAGACGCCCAAATTGCACAGTATTTGGAAAGATCGAACCATGATTTAGCACCACCATCCATCCACAGCCGGATCGATTTATTGCGAATGAATTGACAAATTCTAATCGCTTCATCGACTGCCTGGAATTGATCTGGTTTTGCGTAAGCCTTGAATTCGAGAACGAGCATCTTAATTTCCTCCTGTTCCTATGATGACATATTTATCATAGGAAATTTCTATTTTCTCCAGAAATATGGAGAAAGTCCCCCGCTTAAGGGGGAGGCTCTAACCCCAATTTTCTGGTAAAATTTGCTGTAATTCTACCTTCTGGCATCAGCCGGACGCTGCTTCGGCATCTATTCTATTGTTGTATCCGCGATTCGGCTCGAATGCCGCATAATTTCTCCTGAATCAATCACCAGAGATATTCTGGATTAGTTGGTTGTGCGGCATTCCGAAGGCCAGCCAGATTCCGCACAGGCTGCTGAGGGCATCGGTTTGCCTAGGGGCATATTGTAGCAATCTCCGTGACACAAGACGTGCAACCGCATATTGAACAAACTTAAGGGTTCTGTCGCTCCTATTTGAGACTCATTGGTATAAAAATTTTCCCTAGGATCAACAATAGTCACCGTGCCTTTACCGAGGATTTTCATAGTATCGTCTCCCTCAAACAAGGCGCAGGTATCTTCGTCAATACCAATAGCGATGTGCTCGGGATGGGAAGCCACAGCCGACAGCAAGCGAGCCATGCGGTTGCGGTTGTGAAAATGCTGGTCTACGATGATCTCAGGAATAATGTTAAGTCCGTTTGCCATGTCTACTAAAGAACGGTTCGGTGATGCGCCACTTCCGCCACCTGCAATCATGTGATATCCCATCACCGCAGCACCCGCGCTGGTACCGGCGAGAGTAATCTTGCCTTCTTGAGCTTCTTTGCGAATTTTCTCCATCAGCGGGGTGTCCGCCAGCAGCCCGCAGAGGCGCAGTTGGTCACCGCCTGTGATGAATACGCCCGTACAGTCTTCTAAGTAATCTTTCCAGACGGGGTTTTCGGCTTGTTCGCGTTCGCGGATGTCAACCACTTTGACGGCGCTAACGCCCATTTCATCAAATATAGTGCGGTAGCGGTTGCTAATTCCTTCGGGATCTCGCGAAGCGCAGGGCACAATCGCCAACCGAGCGTTTGCACCCCCAGAACGGCAAAAAAAGGTGTTCAGAATCTCTCTTCCGTGAACTTTGTCTTCGGCTCCCCCGATCACCATAATCGAGGTTTTTGGGCGATCGGGAATATTGTGTTCAACGGGTTGAGATGTCAACTGCTGCATGATGTGTCTTCCTCTGGTGGATGTGAAATTCAATTTTGCCGTGCTATGGGTAAAATGGGGCTTTTTAAGAGCGAATCTGGTTTGGGGGGAGTCAAGTGCGATCGCCGTTTCAAGCGATACCGCAGTTGTTTGGGGCGAGTTTACAAAGCAGCCGCTGTCCTGAGAACAGATTATTTTTTGAGAATATCGGCCCGCAGACACAGGAAGAGAATTTAAATTGCAAAAATGCTTAGAGATTATAAGAAATTATCAAAAATAAAGCAATTACTGAAAACCGATCTCCCTCTAACGGTCAAACTAGAGGTGATGTATCAATAAATTCCAATTATTGTGCGATTTGACGTTGTTACCCTATTTCCAGACTTTTTCCTGGCTCCCCTGGAGTCGGGACTGATGGGCAAAGCCTTAGCTAAAAATATTGCTGAGGTGAATTTTGTCAATCCCCGTGATTTTACCACAGACAAGCACCACCGAGTTGATGACGAGCCTTACGGGGGCGGAGTGGGGATGCTGATGAAGCCGGAACCGATTTTTGCGGCGGTGGAATCCCTGCCGGTTTTGCCGAGGCGCGAGGTGATTTTGCTGACTCCCCAGGGCGAAACGATGCAGCAGGGGATGTTTCGCTCCTTCGCCGCTGAGTGCGATCAGTTGGTGTTAATCTGCGGTCATTATGAGGGTGTGGACGATCGAGTCTTGCATTTAGTCACTCGCGAAGTTTCTCTGGGCGACTTTGTGCTCACCGGGGGCGAAATTCCGGCTTTGGCTTTGATTAATGGAGTTTTGCGCTTGCTGCGGGGAACCGTGGCGAAGGAAGATTCCCTAAAGTTTGAGAGTTTTGAAGACGGACTTTTGGATTATCCGCAGTACACTAGACCGGCGGATTTTCGGGGTTTGAAGGTTCCTGATGTGTTGCTATCTGGGAATCACGCAGAAATTGCGCGCTGGCGTCGGGAAAAGCAAATTGAAAAAACTCGATCGCGCCGGCTGGATTTGTACGATCGGTGGTTGGAGGAAAAGGGAGAATAGATAAAGGGCGATCGGATTCAATCAAATTCATCTTTTGTGGAACAGGCCACAAAGCCTGTTCTGATAGCAAGAGATCGCAAACTCAATAGTCCTGATTTTCAGCGATTATATGAAATAATTATCTTCTGCTATACTTCCCAAACCAGAGATTTACATGAACATCCGTATCGGCAACGGCTACGACATTCACTGCTTAGTTCCAGAACGCCCCCTGATCCTCGGCGGAGTCCGCATTCCCCATGAATTAGGATTACTTGGTCACAGCGACGCAGACGTACTTACCCACGCTATTATGGATGCGATGCTCGGAGCACTTAGCCTCGGAGATATTGGCCTTTATTTCCCACCGACTGACCCCAAATGGAAAGGTGCCGACAGTCTCGTATTGCTAGAACAAGTTAATCAGTTAATATTAGATAAAGGCTGGGAAATCGGCAATATTGACTCGGTGGTGGTGGCCGAACGTCCGAAGCTGAAACCGCATATTGAGCAGATGCGCGATCGGCTTTCTTCCGTCCTCAAAGTAAACCCAGACCAAATCGGCATCAAAGCCACCACCAACGAAAAGCTAGGCCCCGTCGGCAGAGAAGAAGGCATCGCAGCCTATGCTGTAGTTTTGTTGGGCAAAAAATAGAACTCTAGAATCTCTAATTGACTGTAAAGTTAATCTCAAATCCAACATCGCTAGGAAGCCTGAAATCATGGACACTGACACTTGGGAGTTACAATTACCCGTAGACGCGGATGTGATCGCGTTGGATAAGGACGATAACATAGTCGTGCTAATCGAGGTTAAAATTATTCAAGCTCAAGAAACAGCAGCAAAGCAGAAGATTGCCGATCGCATGATATCTTGGATGAAAGCTGCGTTGGCAAAAATGTCTGAGGAACGCACACTCATTCCTTATGCTATGTTTGTTGACACCGAACAAATTCTGATTTTCAAATGGGACGGAGTAAATTTATCTGAACCAGTTTGTTCTCTAAACACTGGTGAAATACTTCGCCATTATGAGCCTGAATTTCACAACAAGCGGATATTTAAGCGATACCTAACAAGATTGATTGAAGCATGGCTGCGCGACTTAGCTTATCATTGGAAGTCTCAGATTCCAACTGCGTCAGAACAGATAGAACAAATCGGTTTACTACCACTGCTAGCAGGTGGAACGACCAAATCAGGAGTAGAAATTGGTGGCAATTTTATATATCGAGACTAACTTTTTGATGAGTATTGCTACAGGACGCGACCCTGATGCTAACAACTTGTTGTTAAGTGTACCGAAGTCAGTCAACATAGCAATACCAGATATTTGCTGCATGGAAGCACTATCAGCTTTAGAAGATGAGATCAAGCGACGCAACCGTTTTTTCGGTGAAATGCAACAACAAATCAGTCAACTAAAGCGAGATCAAACTTCACCATCTGCCCAGTCTCTTCTCTTCCACTTAGAGGAAGCTCTTACCGAGAATGAGGGGCTGCTCAATGATATTAATGTACGTCTTTTTAATGCTCTTGATTTGTTGGCTGCAAAAGTAGAAATAATCCAATTAACAGCACAAATACTTCGAGAAAATTTGAATTCAATTTTTATTGAAGAAGACCCTACAGACAATTTAATTCTCAATTGCATTTTGAACCATGCAGAGTTACAACCTAATCAAGTCAAAGTATTTTTGAGCAATAATACAAAAGAATTTGGTCTGCCGTCAGTTCAAGATGCTTTGCGGGAAGTAGGGATAACCAAGTATTTTTCGCGCACTGAAGACTTTCTCGGTTGGCTACAATCTCAGTCGTAGTCGCACAGAAATGGTATAGTTAAAAAGTTATGAAAACTCCTATGATGCTAAATTCAAAACTGCGATCGCTCCTGATTTTACTGGCGGCAATTGCCGCGATAACTCTTTCTGCGTGCACTCCAGCCCGATCGCAATTAACAAACAGACTCATCGTTCCCACCCCCAGCGGCCCGGCCACCTTCAACTACCCGCTAAATCAATCTGCATACAGCATTTTTGGCTATATGTACGAAGGACTGATCAACGAAAACGGCTTGACATCGAAGCTAGAACCCGGTTTAGCCGAGTCCTGGGAAGTCTCCAAAGATGGCAAAAAAATCGTCTTCACCCTGCGAGAAGGTTTGAAATGGTCTGACGGCGCACCGATGACAACTGACGACATTATCTTCAGCTATGAAAAAATTTATTTCAACGACAAAATCCCTAGCGGTTTGAAAGATACTCTGAGAGTTGGCATCAGCCGCCAATTCCCAAAACTCAAAAAAATTGACAGCCGACGCGTAGAATTTTCAGTTGCAGAACCCTTTGCTCCATTTATTAGATATGCTGGCGGAATACCGATTTTACCGGCTCATATTTTGCAGGAATCTGTTCGCAATACAGATGCTAAAGGTAGGCCTCTGTTCCTGACTACTTGGAACACGGATACCGACCCAAAAAAAATTGTCGGCAACGGTCAATACCGAATGCTGAGCTATACTCCTAATCAGCGAGTTGTGTTGGAACGAAATCCCTATTTTTGGCGCAAAGATGCTGAGGGCAATCCTCAACCTTACATCCAGCAAATTGTCTGGCAAATTATCGAAAATACTGACAATCAACTGCTAAATTTTCGATCGGGGGATTTGGATACCTTGGACGTGCAGCCGGAAGTATTTCCGCTGCTGAAACGCGAGGAAAAGCGCGGCAAATATACGGTGTTTAACGGCGGCCCGGATACTGGCAGTGTATTTATGTGTTTCAATCTCAACAAGGGCCGCAACGCTCAAAATCAGCCGTTTGTAGACCCGATCAAGTCTCGCTGGTTCGCGACTAAGGAATTTCGGCAGGCGATCGCCTACGGCATCAATCGGGACGCCATGACTAACAATATCTATCGCGGACTTGGAGCGCCACTGCATTCCCCAATTCCGGCACAAAGTCCGTTCTACCTGTCTCCCGAAGAAGGACTGAAAACTTACAGTTACGATCTGCAAAAATCGAAAGATTTACTGTTAAGTGCTGGTTTCAAGTATAATAGTGAGGGTGAATTGTTGGATGCTGAGGGCAACAAAGTGCGGTTTACTTTGTTAATGGCTGCGGGTAAAAAAGTGCGGGAACAAATGGCAACGCAAATTAAGCAAGATTTGGGCAAACTGGGAATGCAAATTGATACGCAGTTCCTGAGTTTTAACACTTATGTTGAAAAGCTGCGTTTGACTCGAAATTGGGATACTTACCTCGGCGGTTTTAGCGGAGGTACTGAACCGCACAGCGGCTACAATATTTGGTCTGTCAAGGGCACTTTGCACAGTTTCAACCAGGGCCCGCAAGCCGGAGAACCGCCGATTAAGGGTTGGCAAGTATACGACTGGGAGCAAAAAATCGATGACCTTTACGTGAAAGCTTCCCAGGAACTTGATGAGGCGAAGCGCAAAGAACTTTATGGCCAGACGCAGCAGATTATCGCGGAACAAGTGCCGTTTATCTATATGGTCAATCCCTTGACTTTTGAGGCTGTGCGCGATCGTATTTCGGGCATCAAGTTCAGCGCCCTAGGCGGTGGTTTCTGGAATTTGTACGAGCTAAAAATTACTGAATAGTCAGTTATCAGTTGTTAGTTGTCAGTTGTTACCAATTACCGATTACCAATTACCAATTACCAATTACCTATTCGCAATTCGCAATTCGCAATTCGCAATTCCCAATTCCCAATTCCCAATTCCCAATTCCCAATTCCCAATATTCATGGAACCTGAAATCTTACAAAAGTTACTCGAATCTGTGGCTGCCGGCGATGTCAGTCCCGCCGTCGCTTTAGACAAATTAAAGCATTTTGACTTTGAACAAGTGGGAGATTTTGCAAAAATTGACCACCACCGCAAATTAAGAACCGGTTTTCCTGAAGTCATCTGGGGCCCGGGAAAAACACCAGACCAAATTGTGGAGATTATGGAGGCGATGCGCGGGCGAAATTCGGCGGTGATGGCGACGCGAATTGAACCAGAAGTTTTCGAGCAATTGCAGCAAAAAATACCCGATTTGTGCTACTACCAAAAGGCTCGAATTTGTGCAATCTCTGCTACTTCCCCAACTTCGCAACATCCAGGTAAAGTAACAATTATTAGTGCGGGAACAGCGGATTTGCCTGTAGCCGAAGAAGCGGCAGTTACTGCGGAACTTTGCGGTTTTCAGGTGCGGCGTTTGTGGGATGTGGGAGTTGCGGGGATTCACCGCTTGCTGAGCAACCGGCACGTAATTGCTGATGCTGATGTGTTGATTGCGGTTGCTGGTATGGAAGGTGCTTTGGCGAGTGTGGTTGCGGGTTTGGCAGATTGTCCGGTGATTGCTGTGCCGACAAGTGTTGGTTATGGCGCGAGTTTTGGGGGAATTGCGCCTCTTTTAACTATGCTCAATTCTTGTGCGGCTGGTGTTGGTGTGGTGAATATTGATAATGGGTTTGGTGCGGCAATTTTGGCTTGTCAAATTCTGAGAACTGCTGGTCGTGTTGGGAAAAATTAACAAACAAACGCGAAACCCAATACCTGATCTTCAATTCTATGATTACGATCGCCCTTAATTCACTACAAAGGGCGATCGCCCTTTGTATTATAGCAACCGCCAAGGTAATTAAGGCATTTATACGATCGTTCCCTGAGCCCTTCGGCTACGCTCAGGATAAACTCCGTCGAAGGGTTCAATGACCAAAGCGCCTTGGCGACTGCTCAAAATCCCCTAAATCAGCATGAAATTAGCAGATGTTATCGCATTAGCACTCACGCCAGCAATAACACCTAACTCCTCTCCTGTCAAGGCATTTTTGATGAGAGTTCCCTGAGTATTTTGAGTTATTGCTAACTGGCTAAAGCTCAAACCTCCGGTTAGTGCGATCGCATCAGTACCGAGAGTAAAATCACCGATAATGTCAAATCCTCGACCCGCTTGCAATACAAAGATATCGTTACCGCTACCTCCGATTAAACTATCATTTCCCAAATCTCCGTAAAGGATATCATCCCCTTTCCCACCAGTGAGAGTATCGTTATCTTCGCCTCCGTAAAGAGTATCATTTCCTTCACATCCTCCCAGGATATCTGCTTGTTCGTTACCGCTGATAAAATCATTGCCAGCCCCACCGCAGATGGTATCTGTACCCTGGTTTCCAAACAGGTAGTCATCACCTTCACTACCAAGGATGATGTCATCACCTTTGCCTCCAAATAAGGTGTCATCATCCTTACCGCCATCGATAAAGTCATCATTTCTATTCCCATAAACGATGTCATTACCTTCGCGACTATTTATGGAGTCATTGCCTTTGCCTCCGAAGATTAAATCATTGCCCAAGTTGCCAAGAATGATGTCGTTTCCTTCATCTCCAAATAGGAAATCGTCACCTTTGCCACCGCTGATGAAGTCGTTGCCTGTGTTGCCGTTGAATATGTCGTTGCCGGCACCCCCATATAAGTTATCATTCCCGGATTTGGCATCGAATATGTTGCCGTTGTTGCTGCCTAGAAATTGGTCATTTCTGGCAGTGCCTATTTGAATGGCAGATACACCGAGTATGGTGTTTTCAACTGCATTGGGTTGGTTTAAGTTGGGATAGTCAATGCGATCGCAGATGCAGTCGTCGTTGGGGATGTTGGTGGGTGTTGGTGTCGGCGTTACCGATGGTGTTGGCGTGGGTACAGGTGCAGGAGTTGGCGTGGGTACAGGTGCAGGAGTTGGTGTGGGTACAGGTGCAGGAGTTGGTGTGGGTA
>ENA-OFDP01000920-OFDP01000920.1-metagenomes-genome-assembly--contig:-NODE-920-length-12292-cov-2.501267_pt1 | contig 12292 bp, 5 predicted proteins | sample MGYA00153389_OFDP01 | MGnify analysis MGYA00153389 | reverse complement strand
ACCTGACAGAAGCTGAGAAAATGCTCGTGAATGGGATTCAAGTTTGGGAATCGATGCGTCAACTGCTCGGCTCCAACGATGCAAATAAAGTCTCCATCTTTGAAGGACAAGCTGGCACTTATCGGACTTTACAACAAGTCCGGGTGGCTCAGAATAACCCGATCGCGGCTTTAGAAATTGCTGAACGGGGACGCGCTCGTGCCTTTGTCGATCTCCTGACACAGCGCTTATCAACTGGTGATGCCAATTCGGTCATCGCCACTGCTCCCAACCAGGAGCAAATCCGCCAAATTGCCAAAGCACAGAACGCCACTTTGGTGCAGTATTCCATCATCTACGACGGCTTCCAGATTCAGGGCAAACAAGTAGCAAGGGAATCCGCGCTCTACATTTGGGTGATTCAACCTACAGGTGAAATCACGTTCCGCCAAGTTGACCTCAAACCCCTTTGGCAAAAACACAACGCCTCCCTAACCAACTTAATTATTGGCAATCAAGAATTCCTGGCTGTTCGCAGTCGCAGTGGTAGTAGTTTTGCCAAACCTCAACCCGACTTGCCGACGCTGCATCAACTGCTAATTGATCCAATCGCTACTTTTCTCCCCAAAGATCCCAATGCTCATGTCATCTTCATTCCCCAAGATGCCCTATTCCAAGTCCCCTTTCCCGCCCTGCAAGATGCCAAGGGCAACCACTTAATTGAAAAACACACCATTCGCACTGCCCCCTCAATTCAAGTTCTGGCATTAACCCGGCAACAACGGCAAAAGTTAGCCAATCAGCCAGCTAACCGTCGCGGTAAAGCTCTGGTGCTGGGCAATCCCACCATGCCTCAGGTCTCTTTATTCCCCGGAGAGCCGAAACAAGCCTTATCGCCCCTGCCCGGAGCCGAAGCGGAGGCTAAAGCGATCGCCCCACTGCTCAACACTCAAGCGATCCTCGGCGCTCAAGGCACCAAAGCCGCGATCGTTCAAAAAATGCCCCAGGCATCGATCATTCACCTCGCCACTCATGGATTGCTGGATGACGTGCAGGGATTGGGTAGCGCGATCGCCCTGGCTCCCTCCGGCAAAGATGACGGCTTATTGACCGCAGCAGAAATCTTCGATATGAAACTGCAAGCCAGTCTAGTCGTCTTGAGCGCCTGCAACACAGGGGAAGGCAGAATTACCGGAGATGGAGTGATTGGTTTGTCGCGATCGCTGATTTCGGCAGGCGTGCCCAGTGTGATTGTTTCTCTGTGGGCAGTTCCCGATGCGCCAACCGCAGAGTTGATGCAGACGTTTTATCAAAACTTGCAGAAGCACCCAAATAAGGCGCAGGCACTGCGGCAGGCGATGTTAACCACGATGAAGACCCATCGTCAGCCGCGAGATTGGGCAGCCTTTACGCTTATTGGAGAAGCAGAGTAATGCTGCTCTGAAGGACGATCGGCGTTGCAATTCACAAGTAGAACTATCAGGAGGCTCTAGTATGCGATATTCATCAAATCGACCTATTCCTGGTGTATTCATTCTTCTGGCGTTGGCACTCGCTGGTTTACTTCAAGCTCCTCGTCTAATCTCTTCCTATCAGTTCCAACAAGGACTCACGTCCTATGACGAAGGAGATTATCAAGAGTCTGTATTAGCCTTTCGTCAGGTAATTAAGCACGATTCAGATAATGCAGATGCTTATTACAATTTAGGATTGGCGCTCAGCCAGGCGGGGGACCTCGATCAAGCGATCGCCGCTTATCAAAAATCCCTTGAATTAACTCCCAAGAACCCAGAAGACATTCATTTCAGCCTCGGTAACGCCTTGCAGAATCGTGGCAGACACGATGAAGCGATCGCGGTTTATCAAGAAACGATTGAACTGAATCCGCTCAGTGCTGATGCCCACACCAATTTAGCCGGTCTGCTGTATCAGCGAGACGATGTTAACGGAGCGATTATAGCCGCCCGCAAAGCCATTGAATTGAAACCCAATAACGCAGAAGCTTTGGTTACTCTCGGAGCGGCTTTATTGGATCAAGGGCATCTGGAACAAGCCAGCACCAGGCTAAAGCGGGCGATTGAGCTGAAGCCAAATGAGGCGATGGCTCACAACAACTTAGGGGCAGCCTTGAGTCAGCAGAAGCAAGCAGATAAAGCGATCGCCCAATACCAGAAAGCAATTGAGCTAGACCCAAAGCTGGCGATCGCCCACAGTAATCTGGGCTTGGTCTTATCTAGACAAGGCAAGCAAACCGAGGCTTTGACTAAGGCTGAGCAAGCAGTAAAACTTGATGCAAAATCGCCCAAGTCTCACTATGCTTTGGGGGCAGTGCTGTTAGCCCAAAATAAGCTACCCAGGGCAATCTCAGCGCTGAAGCGAGCCGTTGCACTGAGCTATCACGATGCTGAGGCTCACTTTCTCTTGGGAGTTGCTTTGTATGAAGATCGGCAGGAGCCGAAGGGGATTGAGCATCTAAAACAGGCAAAAGAACTCTCTAAAGCACAAGGCAAGGTGAGCCTGACGAAGCAGGTTGAGCAAGTGTTACGAGACATTGAGGGGGCACCATTATGACGCAGAGAGGGGATTCCCTCAAATTCAGATTGCGAGATGAAGGACGATCGCCTTAGACAAATTGAGACAGTCAAGCGAGACAGCAGGCAGCGCGTCAATCTAAAGCGCTCCATCTAAAACTCATCGCCCCTTAATCCAAAATTGCCACGGAGTTCTAATCTACTATGCTCACTCAGTTAAAACGATTCAAACGAGCCAGCCGTAGCGTCAAACGGGTTTTCCTTTGTTTTATTTCCTGTATTCTATGCCTGGCGATGTCTGAGCCATTCCTGGTCGCTTCTGGGCAACCCAAAGTCGGGGTAATGCAGTCAGAACTGGTTAAAGATAGCAAGGTTCAGATAGCGGCTCAAACTGCCACCTCTCCTGCGGATGACAAGTCGCCAGAACCACAGGTGTTAGTTGTAGAAGTAGTGGTGCAGGGCGGGTCGGAAAAACTACAAGCAATCGCTTATCAAGCGATTGCCACCAAATCGGGGCAGGCGACAACGAAATCGCGACTCCAAGAAGATATCAACGCCATCTTCAAAACTGGCTGGTTCAGTAACGTTAAGGCAGAGCCAGAGAACACGCCAAAAGGCGTGCGGGTCACATTTATCGTGCAGCCTAATCCAGTACTGCGTCAGGTGAATATTGTGACAATTCCCACTAGCAATTCTGTCCTACCTGCAACCGTGGTGAACGATACCTTTCGATCGCAATATGGCAACATTCTCAATCTACAAACCTTGCAAGCAGGTACTGACAAGCTCACTCAGCGTTATCAAGCCAACGGCTATATCTTGGCAAAAGTGCTGAAAGATCCAAAAATTTCTGAAGATGGCATCGTGACTTTGCAGATTGCAGAGGGGGTGATGAATCCCGTGATTGAGTCCGTGCGGGTGCAATTTGTGAACTCAGAAAATAAACCAACGACCGTTCAGGAGCAGATGGTTGGCGGTAAAACTCTTGCCTCGGTGATTCTCCCGGCAGTCAGGTCGAAGCCCGGCATGGTTTTTAATCGCGCTCAACTTGAACAAGACCGGAAACGAGTCCTTGACTTAGGCATTTTGCAAGATGCAACGTTGGCATGGGAACCCGGCAAAAATCCTCGGCAAGTGGCTGTGGTGCTGAACGTGCAGGAAGCATCGGGCACCACTGAGAAGTTAGTGAACAAGGCAGAACGGGTGAACAAAGCGGAGGCAGACCTGCAACGGGCACGCTCTCAGAGAGATTCGATCGCCGAAGCCACAGCGTTGCGAACCCTTGCCGAAGTGCGGTCTGATGTTGCTCTTTACCAAACTGCCCTCAACCTTTCTCAAACGTCTAACGATCGAGCAGGAGCAGCAGAAGCGCTTAAGGGATTGGCTTATATCTACAACAGTCAAGCCGATAGTAAAACAAACGACAGTAACAACGAAAATGATAAAAAGTCCATTGACAAAGAGAAGAAAAAGCAAGCCGTTTCCACCTATCAAGCCGCACTGAAGATTTATCAAAAACTCAACAATGACACCCAAGCTGCCATCATCTTGAACAATATCGGCTATCTTTTTCAAGAATTGGAGGATTATCCAGCGGCGATCGTCACCTACCGCCAAGCCGCACCGCTGTTTCAAAAGCTGAAGCACCCCTTTTGGCGGGCGCTAACCCTGGGTCATCTGGCAGCAAGCTACCGAAAAATTGATGAGATTGATCAAGCTTTGGTGACTCATCAACAGGCTCTACTGGTCTGGAAATTCCTGCGCGAGCACCCTAACCAGCTCCAATCGTCGTCAGTGATAGTTAGCGTCGATCAACCGGACGATCGCCAAAGTCAGATAGGTGCTTCCTGGATATACCCTTTCCAAGGTGATATTCAGTTCTACATTGGCACCAATGACCTGCGAAAAAGTAGCCTTGCCGATGTGCGCGTTGGGGAAGCCCTGACACTTCTCAATATTGGTGGTATCTACCAAGCCGTTGGGGATTATCAGCAAGCACTCTATACCTTTAAGAGGGCTTTACCGCTCTTTCAAATTTCCCGTAGCACCATTCAAGCGCTGGTACAGGATGGTTCGATTGATTCTCCCTTAGTAGGCGAACTCTTGGCTGAAATAGTGGATATGCTTGAATCATTTCTGATGAGTACGCTTTACACAGATATGGGCTGGCAGCAGCAAGCGCAGAGCCACCGCGATCTCGTCTTAGCTGGGGGACGCACCCTCCTGGAAAAAGTGCGGCAAATCGCCACGACAACTGGACAAACACTCGAGCTAGAGAGCTTTCTACGGATTATGAGTCCTCTATTCGGTGTTTTTAGTAGTTTTATCTCTAATGCTGGTAGCAAGTTGTCTGAGGCACAGAGCAGCCAGATAGTTATTGATTGGATCAACCAGTCCATGCCGTTCGTTCAAGAACTCATTGCAAAACAGCAATTACCATCCCAATGGCGACCTTATCGCCCGTGGCTAGAAGCAGCATACAACTACTTTTTAGGAGAGCAGTTAGCGAAGGCAGATAAACCTCAGCAGGCAGTCGTTGCTTATCAGCAAGTGCTGTCACAGTGGCAAAATCTGCTGCCACTCAATCTACAAACTCTGCGATCGCTAAATACTAATACTTCTACCTTCTCTTCTACGGGTAGCGTATCGTTAATTTCAGAAAGTTTATCAAAAGGTTTAGATCTCGCAGAATACATCGCCCACGCTACCGTCCATAACGCGATGGGTAAGGCACTGCTCGCATCTGGCAAAAGCCAGGAAGCCATTGCAGCGCATCAGCAAGCAGTACAAATTTTGCAGGCTGGTATCGCTCGCACCTCAACAACCAAGCCTGCTCATACTCAACCGACCAATGCTCTCAATCAGATGTTGCAAACCGAGTTGGCGAAAATTTCTGATGCCACAATCGCTGATACGCTTTATCAATTGGGCAAAGCCTACGCCGCAAATCAGCAGAATGCCCTAGCGCTAGAATCCTATAATCGCGCCTTACCGCTGTGGCGCAAAGCCAATAAAATTTTGCAGGAGGCTGACACCTACTGGGAAATGGCGATCGTTCAACGACAGCAGGGCAATTTAGCGCAAGCAAAAACTCAGATTGAAACTGCGATCGAGCGAATTGAGTCAGAGAAGGCACAGATTGGCTATCAACAGCAACAGCAGGGGACTAAACCCGCGCCGCAGAAGCCTAACCCCTACAAATCCTATATCAATCTAGTTGACTACCTTGCCTCGAAGCAGAATTACTACGGGTTTTACATCGATTTGCTGATGCAACTGCACCAGCAATCCCCTGCCGCTGGCTATGAAGAGTTGGCATTTCAAGCCAGTGAGCGATCTCACGCACGCAGTCTTCGTGCGATGCTCAATCGCTCCACTCGCCAACCCACGCGCTCAGATTCTACTAATCCATCGACTAACCCGTCAGACAAACTGCAAGCCATTCAACTCGCCCAGGTTTCGTCCTCAAACGATCTGCAACAGCAACTTCTAGACGACAAAACTATCCTGCTGGAATATGCCTTGGGCAAGGAACACAGCTATCTGTGGGCAGTGACAAAGAAAGATCTGCAAACCTACATCTTGCCGAAACAAGCTGAGATCGAAGCCGTCTCACGGGAATTTCTCGAACTGATGCAGTCGCCGCTTTATCGCGTGGGCGATCGCCGTGGTGGTGCTCTAGCCTCTACCAATGCTGTTGAAACCGATGCCGCTGCTCAACTGAGTCGGATGCTCCTAGAACCTGTTGCAGAGCAATTAGGCACCAAACGGCTATTAATTGTCAGTGATGGTATTTTGCATTATTTGCCGTTTGCCGCCTTGCCCAAACCCGGAACCACCGGAAGAAATGAGGTTCCTCTATTGGTCGATCATGAAATTGTGGGGCTGCCTTCTGCCTCAATGCAGATCGGGTTACAGCAGAATCGAGCCAATGCTAAGGCACCCACTAAAACTCTGGCAATGCTGGCAGATCCCATTTTTAGTCGCGACGACCAACGACTTCAAGATCGCGCCCCCGATCGCACTGCTGATGTTGAAACCCTTTATCCACGTCTACCCGCCACGCGGCGAGAAGCAAGTCAGATTGTGGGACTGGTTCCCGTCGCCAAACGTCTACTGAAATTGGACGCTGCTGCCAGTCGTCAGGTGGCGATTAGTCCAGAGTTGACGCAGTACCGCATGGTGCATTTTGCGAGTCACGGCATTCTCAATAGCCAGAATCCGCAGCGATCAGGCATGGTATTGTCTGTCCTTGATAACCAGGGGGAACTTCAGCGCGGTCTACTGTCTACCGCTGATGCATTTAACTTGAAGTTATCGGCAGATCTGGTGGTACTAAGTGGGTGTACCACCGCGCTGGGCAAAGAAATCCAAGGTGAGGGGTTGATTGGTCTGACTGGAGGATTAATGTATGCCGGTGCTAAGCAGGTCGTTGCGGGATTGTGGAATGTGAATGATGACTCCACCGCTCTGCTGATGACTCACTTCTATCAAAGTATGTTGAACCAGGGGTTGTCACCAGTTGCCGCTCTGAGATCTGCACAAATCAAACTGTGGCAAAGCCAGAACTGGCAAGCCCCCTATTATTGGGCTGCTTTTACACTACAAGGAAGATAAAACGCAGATTGTTCTTGAATCAATAGCGATGGGAAAACCATGCAGATCTTAGTAGATACACCAACTCAATTAGTAATCAAAATCTACGACGTTGAATATTCAAAACCTGGGAAAATAATTAATGCCGCTTCCCTCGTAATATTTGTAGTTATCTTCCTTCATCTAATCAATATCACTCAGGGGCATATCCTGGCTGCTCTATTGATTGCTTTATGTGTGAGTAGTCCCATCTTTCTAATAAATTGTTTGTGGCTAGGTAGGCAAAACAAGTTCTTCACTTTCGATCAGTCCCTCGAGAAATTGGTAATCGAGCGACAAAGTCGCTTTGGCTTCAAGGTAACGTGTGTGTTGGGAATATTCTTAATCGCCTTTTGTATATTAGGTTTTTCAAGCAAAACAAAATATACAAATATTGCTGATGTTTCCAGTATTTTCCTTGTTACTCTAACGTTAAGTTTGACCGCTTTACTTTTATTTGGTTGGTTCAACCTATTGTTTAATGGGCTGAAAACGAAGTTGATCAGGCGGCAATATTTTTTCGTATCTAAAGTTAAGGTTGGAGAGTATTGGCTGCGCCATATCAATGACGTAAAAATTCAATGTTCAAGCATAGTTGGTATCTATGGAATTGTTTTTGAACATTGCAAGATTATCTTGTCAGGTGCGCTTCACATTGAGATGAAGGATGACTACGATGAACACTGTAGTCAACAGTTAGCGCAATGCGTGGTCGATCGGATTAAAAGCTTCTTGGCTAATTAGTATTCACGGGCAAAACATAAACACTGTCTGAGCAAAGGTTGCTGAACTTACACCGCAGTTTGGATAGCGGGCGCGGTTTGGCAAATGAGATCGCTCGCCCTAACTCCCTTTGGCAAAGACGACGGTTGGCTCGCACCTAAAAAGTAGCATCAACCCCTCAAGTTGCACTTTCCCGCAATCATGGTTACGCGTTCCTACCATGCGATTTGTGGGTAGAACGAATGCCCTCTCAGTCCGTTCTACTTAAGCTTTAAACCAAGAACTCAACATTCTTGCCCATCGTAACCCTGACACGGGAGAACCATCAATGAAACGGGTATCTAAAGCTTTTACAGTGTTCAACACCCTTGCGATCGCGCTGACAGAGCGCAAAACTGTCGAATTACAGGTGAACTAACATGGTTGCCCAAACAGACGTTTACACGCTCAATTTGCCCTGGGATGAACCCCCGTTAAACCTGCTTGCAGACGAACAGAAATTACATTTTCGGCAACAGGCTCAAATTAGCCGCCATACGACCGGAGAAGTGCTGTGGTCGAGCCAAACGCCCGGTAGTCAACTGCTGTTGCTGGCTGGAAATGTTCGTCTGGTGCAAGAGAAAGGAACTTCAGCCTTAGAACCGGGAAACTCAGTTTTGCTGAAGCCAGGAGATTGGTTTGGCGATGCTCTAGAACTGGTCGGACAGTGGAAAGCGAGAGCCGCCAGTAAAGAAGTGGTGGTTGCGTTCTGGCAATCTGGTCTGTGGCAGGAAGCTGCCGCTCCACTGCTGCATGAGGTTTGGGCAGACTTGCGCTGGCGCTATCAACCGCTCGATCCCCAACTGCCACATCCAGCATCGGGCTACCCCTATGTGTTTAGTCTCAACAGCGCCGCCGCTTGCCTAACCATGGTGACGCAACACTTGCAAACTCCGATGCCACTCAAGCAAGTCCAGCGGCAAGTAAGGGGACAAACGGCGCAGAATTTGGTGGCAGGGGCTGAGACGATCGGGCTTCAGCTTCATCACATTCAGCAAGTTAGTTGGGTGGGACTCGATCGGCTAACGTTTCCAGCACTGCTGCACTGGCGGCAAGAACACTGGGTTGTGGTGTATGAGGTGAATGGAGACCGCATGGTGATTGCCGACCCGCTCAATCGTCATCAACGGTGTGAGAGTGTGCCGCGTGAAATGGTTGAGGCGGTTTGGGATGGGCAGTTATGGCTGGTAGAACCCGTACCGAAAGCTGAATCGTTTAATCTGCGCTGGTTTATCCCCGCTGTCTGGCAGTATCGCAAACTGCTAGGGGAGGTGCTGTTAGCCTCGCTGGTGCTGCAAGTGTTGGGGCTGGCAACCCCGATGTTGACGCAGGTAATCATTGACAAGGTGATTGTGCATGAGAGCTTATCGACGCTGCATGTAGTCGCGATCGCGCTTCTTGGTGTAGGCATTTTTGAAGCGCTTTTGGGCATCATCCGCCTCTTTTTGTTTACTCACACAGCACGTCGTCTGGATCTAAATTTGTCGTCACAGCTATTTCGCCATCTCCTAGAGCTACCGCTTGCTTATTTCGAGGCGCGGCGAGTCGGAGACACGGTGGCACGGGCGCAGGAATTGGAGAACATTCGCCAGTTTTTGACGGGAACCGCTTTGACGGTAGTGATTGATGCCGTTTTCATCTTTGTCTACTTAGGCTTAATGCTGTTCTACAGCCCAAAACTAACCTTGGTCAGTTTGGCAGTGATTCCCGCGTTAGTTGGACTGATGTTGTTCACCACTCCGATCTTGCGAACCTGGCTGAATGAGTCATTTAATCGTCATGCGGATAGTCAATCTTTTTTGGTAGAGACGGTTTCAGGTATTCATGCGATTAAAGCTCACTCGGCTCAGTTGGCAACGCGAGAACGCTGGGAGGGATTGTTTGCTCGCTACGTGCGGACTAGTTTTCGCGCCTCTACTTTGTCGAATGTCGATGGTCATGTCGGCGAGTTTTTGACCAACCTTTCAGAACTGATGATTCTCTGGTTTGGGGCAATGTTGGTGATCGAACATCATTTGACAATCGGGCAGTTAGTCGCCTTTCAAATGCTGTCAGGCAAAGCGATCGCGCCGCTTCTCCACCTAGCTCAACTGTGGCAAAGTTTTCAGCAAGTGTTGCTGTCGGTCGATCGCATCGGTGACATTCTCAATGAAGCACCGGAAGCAGCAACAGACAGCGGGTTAGTGCTGCCGCCAATTCAGGGTCAAGTCAGCTTCGACCAGCTATTTTTCCGCTATCAGCCAGACCTCGAAGATGTGCTAAAAGGCATCTCGGTTGATCTAAAACCGGGTATGTTTGTCGGCATTGTGGGGCGGAGTGGCTCTGGTAAAAGCACTTTGTCGAAGCTGATTCAACGCTTGTATCACCCACGATCGGGACGAATCTTACTGGATGGTTTTGATGTTAAAGGTGCCAATCTAGGGTCTTTACGTCAACAAATTGGAGTTGTATTACAGGACGATTTTCTCTTCAACGGCACGGTCTTCGACAACATCACGTTCAACAATTCTGACATCCCACCCGAACAAGTTGTTGAAGCGGCAAAGATGGCGGCGGCCCATGACTTTATTTCAGAACTGCCCCAAGGCTATGAAACCTCGATCGGAGAACGCGGCACTGGGCTGTCAGGTGGACAACGACAACGATTAGCCCTAGCACGAGTCTTCCTCTCGAAGGCACCGCTTTTGATTCTTGACGAAGCGACCAGTGCCTTGGACAGCGAAACGGAACGCCAGATCTTGCAGAATTTGCAGCGAGTTCGCAATGGACGCACCGTGTTGATGATTACGCACCGCTTTGCGCCGCTCAAATACGCCGATCGGGTTCTAGTGCTCGAAAAAGGGGTGCTGATCGAGCAGGGTTCGCATCAGGAGTTATTGCAGCAACAGGGCATCTATTGGGCGCTGCATCAACAGCAACAAGCGGCAGCTTAATTTTCGCCATTAACAGCCAACACTTTACATTGGAGAACCACCATGAAACGCGATTCTTACTCAGACCCACAAGCTCATACAAGTTTTCAACCCCAATCGTCTCAACCTGCGATCGAGCCAACTCAGCTTAGTCAGCCTGTTCATCACAGCAGTTCTACAAGCGATCTGAGTGCCAAATGGTTGAACAAAGCGAGTGGCTGGATGGCTGACAAATTGCAAACCGCACAAAATTTTGTGAATGGTTCGGGAGACGCGATTCTCCAAGGGAGAGGCTACGCCAACGCACCTGATCAGATTCTTCCCGCTTTGAAAGGAACTGTGAAACCAGCACTATCTCAGGCTGGTCGAACGAATCAGCCGCTTGTAGGTGTGATTGATGCGGGGTTTGGCACCGATGAGCATGGCGGCAAAATGGTTGCAGCGATTCAGAAAGAGAATCCGCAGGCAAAGATTTGGCAAGGGGGTGGCGTGGGTACAGGGGGCGGGTTAGAGTCGCTCACTGAGTTTGTCGATGTGGCTAAGGCGACAGGACAACGTGCGGTTGCTAACCTCAGCTTTGATTTAACCGAAGTGCATCCAGACGGCAGCACTTCTACTCGCGCTCAACTGACGGCTAAAGAACAGTCTGCCTTATCCTATGCTCGTGACAATGGGGTGTTAGTGGTCGCATCGTCGGGCAATCAGGGCGGTGCGATGTCTGCTTTGGGGCAAGCTTCTCAACCGTCTGACAATCTAATTGTGGTCGGTGCAGCGAAGGGGAGCGATCGCGCTTCCTACTCCAGCTACGGCAATGGCTTAGATCTGGTTGTAGAGGTAGGGTCTGCGGGAACATCCCTCGCTGCCGCCAAAGTGACGGGTGCGATCGCCAAATTGTGGAGCGCCAATCCGGGATTAAACAGTCAACAAGTCGAGCAAATGCTCACCACCACAGCCACCGATTTAAAGACTCCTGGCTGGGATGCTGAAACGGGCGCGGGGTTGCTGAATTCGGGGGCAGCGATCGCTCTAGCAACACACACCGCTCCTGAAGCGATCGTGTTTTCTGGCGCTCAACTGATGCAGCAAGTGCCTGGATCTTTCGTGACCTGGGAAAGTCGGGATGGCGCTGTGGCAAGTGAACAAACAAATCGCTTTATTGGCGGTTTTGCCAAGCGCAATACCGGAGGAGCCAACCTCGTGAAGAAGCCTGGAGCCAACTTCGCGAGAAAGCCTGGAGCCAAACTAGTAGCGCAGCCTGGAACCAAATTAGGGAAGCGGATGGTTACCGGAGGAGCCAAGAAAATTGAGTCCGGAGGGCATGATCAGACACTAGGTAGAATTAGCGGCTTGGCGGCCGGAACCGCAATCGGTCAGGGAAGAAAAGACTTTTTCCTGGGCAGAAGACTGGAGAAAGATCCTAGAGCGCTTGCTGTTGCGAGAAGAACAATTAGAGGGCAACTGGGTGCCCAAGGT
>ENA-OFDP01000919-OFDP01000919.1-metagenomes-genome-assembly--contig:-NODE-919-length-12296-cov-2.814803_pt1 | contig 12296 bp, 12 predicted proteins | sample MGYA00153389_OFDP01 | MGnify analysis MGYA00153389 | reverse complement strand
CTTCGGCGCCTTCTGCCGCCCGCACTCTCAACGCCCGCGCGCCAACAACCAGACCCCCACCAACACCAGCGCCGTCCCTGCGCCGATCCACGCATTGAACGGCTCGCCCAGGATCACCACGCCCATCAAAATTGTCGAGATCGGCCCGATCATCCCCGTCTGCGCCGTCATCGTGGCGCCGACGCGCTCGATGGCCAACATCACCATCAGCACTGGGGCAAAAGTGCAGAGCAAGGCATTCAGCACCGACAGCCACACCACTTGCGGCGCCACCAGCGCAGCGTCCAGCGGGCGCAGCAGCACGAACTGCAGGATGCACAGCACGCACGCCACCGACGTGGCCCAGCCGGTCAGGCGCAGTGCGCCGAGCCGCTTGACTTCAGCGCCGCTGGTGACCAGGTACACGGCATAGCTGAGCGCGCCACCGAAGACCAGCGCGGCGCCCTTGAGCGTGTCGGCGCCCGTCAGGTTGGCCTCGTGCCCAAAGACCAGCAACACGCCGCAGTAGCTCACAGCCAGCGCCAGCAGTTGGCGCGGCTGCACGGGGCGCTTGTAGAGCAGCACGCCAAGCAAGAGCACGATCGTGGGGTTGAGGTACAGGATCAGCCGCTCCAGGCTGGCGCTGATGTATTGCAGGCCGGCAAAGTCCAGGTAACTCGCCAGGTAGTAGCCGCTGAAACCGAGGCCGCAGACCACCGCCAGGTCGCGCCGCGTCAGGGGCGGTTTGCCGCGGCCGGCCCACCAGGCAAGGGCCAGGAAGAGCGGCAGCGCGAAGAGCATGCGGTACATGATCAACGTCACCGCGTCCACGCCGTGGCGGTAGGCCAGCTTGACGATGATGGCCTTGCCCGAAAAAGCGATGGAGCCTGCGGCAGCAAGAGCAAGACCGCTGCCTGGATACGTCGGCGGCTGCGAGGATGGCAGGTCGCTGGCGCGGCTCAAGCGCTGGCCCGGTCTTCAGCCGCGCGCCGCTCCAGCATCCACAGCGTGTCGTGCTGCTGAAAGCCCAGTTGGCGGTAAATGCCGATGGCCACGTCGTCAGGGTCGGCGCCCAGCACCAGCGTGTGCCAGCCCATCTGCATGAAACCGTGCGCGCAGGCCGCGTGCACCAGCGCGCGGCACAGGCCCCGGCGGCGAAAGTCGGGGTGGGTTTCGACATGCTGGAAACGCCCGACGTGGCGTTTGCCATAAAGGCCCAGCGCGGCCACCACCCGACCCTGGCGCACGGCGCCCCACCAGTGGCCCATACCGGCAGCCGCCATATCGGCATAACGCTGCATCTGATGGGTGCGAAACTGCCGGTAGCCGTCGGGTTCGTAGCCTTCGTCGTTGCAGGCCATACTGAGATCGACGACACCGCTCATTTCAGACGGTAGTCGCAGCGGACGCAATTCGAAGTCGACACCGGGAACTTGCCAGACTGCCGGCAATGCCAACAACTCGCTGCGCTGCAGCGTCAGCGTGGCCACGCCAAAGCTGGTGAAGCCGGCGTCGATGAAGGGCTGCGGCGCGGTGAAGCTGTCAGCCTGCGCCTGCATGCCGAACGCCACATGCCCAGTGCCGGGTTCAGGCTCCACGATGGCTTCTTCAAAGCGCTGCATCCATGCGGCGAAATCGGCCGCTGTCGGCAGGCGGTTGTAGAGCAGGAAGTTGCCCCAGTAATAGCCGGGGCTGCGTGGGCTGCGCACGACCATGTGGTCGTCGTGCTCGGACACGTCGCCGTCGAATTCGGCAAACATCAAGTGGGTCTCCCACCCGGGCGACAGGGTCTGGCGCATTCCCTGCCCTCGGCTCAAAAGCCGGCGGCCTGTCCGTCGCGGCGCGGGTCGCTGGCCGCGGCGTAGCCTTGCGTTGCCGCGTCGCCCTGCCCTTCGTCCAGGCGCCAGATGAACTGGCCGGCACCGTAGTCCTGGTAGCTGTCGGCAAAGGGTTCGACGCGGTGGCCCAGGTCGCGCAGGCCTTGGGCGGTGGCGGGTTCGAAGCCCTGTTCGGCGTTCACCAGGCCGGCGTTGAAGCGCCATCGCGGCGCGTCGCAAGCAGCTTGCGGCTGCTGCTTGTAGTCCAGCATGCGGACCAAGGTTTGCAGGTGGCCTTGTGGCTGCATGTCGCCGCCCATCACGCCAAAGCTCATTACCGGCTTGCCGGACTTGGTCAGGAAAGCGGGAATGATGGTGTGGAAGGGCCGCTTGCCCGGGCCCACCAGGTTGTCGCTGTCAGCCCGGAGCGTGAAGCCGTGGCCGCGGTTTTGCAGGCTCAGGCCGTAGCCCGGCACCACCACGCCCGACCCAAAGCCCATGTAGTTGCTCTGGATGAAGCTGACCATCATGCCGCTGGCATCGGCAGCGCTCAGGTAGATGGTGCCGCCCTGTGGCATGTGGCCGGGGCCGAAATCCTGGGCGCGCTGCGGGTTGATGAGTCTGGCGCGGCTGGCCAGGTAGCCATCGTCCAGCATCTGCGCCGCCGTCATGCGCATGCTGCGCGGCTCTGCCACGTGCTGGTAAACGTCGGCAAAGGCCAGTTTCATGGCTTCGATCTGCAGGTGCTGGCTGGCGATGCCGTCCACCGGCAACGCAGCGATGTCGAATTTGTCCAGGATGCCGAGCGCAATCAGCGCCGCAATGCCCTGCCCGTTGGGCGGGATCTCGTGCAGCGTGTAGCCGCGGTAGTCCTTGCAGATCGGCGTGACCCATTCGGGCTCGAAGGCGGCGAAGTCGGCCGCCGTCATTGCGCCACCGTTTGCCTTGGCGTGGGCTTCGGCAGCGGCGGCTATTTCACCGCGGTAGAAGGCTTCACCCTTGGTCTGGGCGATGAGGCGCAGCGTGCGCGCGGCGTCACGAAAGGCAAACTGTTCACCCACCTGCGGCGCGCGCCCACGCGGCATGAAGGCCTGCGCAAAGCCTGGCTGTGACGTGATTTCTTCCAGGCTTGCAGCGTTGCGCCACTTTTGCTGAATGATCACGGGCACCGCATAGCCGCGCTCTGCGGCGTCGATGGCCGGTGCCAGCAAGTCGGCGAACGGCAGCTTGCCGAAGCGCGCATGCAGCGCCGTCCAGCCGGCCACCGCACCGGGCACGGTGACGCTGTCCCAGCCCCTTTTGGGCGGCGTCTTGGCGTCATCGCCGTAGCGGGCCTTGAAGTAGTCCGGCGTCCAGGCCTGCGGCGCGGTGCCACTGGCGTTGAGGCCGTGCAGATCGTTGCCGTCCCACAGGATGCAGAAGGCGTCGGAACCCAAGCCGTTGCTGCAGGGTTCAACGATGGTCATGACGGCGGCGGTGGCGATGGCCGCATCCACCGCATTGCCGCCAATCTGCAGCATGCGCAGGCCCGCCTGCGCGGCCAGCGGGTGCGACGTGCTGACGACATTGCGGGCGAAAACGGGTGAACGTTGGCTGGCGTAGCCAGTGGTCCAGTCGAAAGCGTTTTTCATGGCGTTGGATGATTGCATTGAGACGCAGCTGTGCGTCGGGATGAAACTTCTGCAGCGAGTATCACGCTTGGGCCTGCCTATGGCGGCGGCCCAACCGGCGCGGCCACGTGGTCGCCCACGTACCGGTGCAGCTGCGGTGGCTCAGCCCCCAGGTGAAACGCCAGCCGCTGCGCGCGCAGTTCAGCGTCGAAGGCAGTGAAACGTTCCAGCCGGCGCTGATGTTCAAGCCAGTTCTCGTCGACGAAGTACTCGACATAACGGCCAGGTTCTGCGACATCGCGGAATAGACCCCAGGACAGCGCACCCTGACGCAGCCGCGCGCGGCGCGTGCGCTGCATGACGTCGGCAAAGTCGGCTGCGCGTGCCGGGTCGATCTGGTATTCCAGCGTCACCATGACCGGGCCTTCGTCGGGGCCGACGGTGTCGCTCGGGCTGGGTGCGCTGCGCGGCGGGGCCGGTGTGAAATCGATCTCGGCGCCACCTTCGACGGTCAGTCTGCGCGTCAACACCAGCACCACCACCCCAAACGCCGCAGCGCCGAACACCGCTTCGCGCACGCCCACCATGCTGGCCACCTGGCCCCACACGAGTGACCCCGCTGCGGCGCCACCCATCAGCGCCATTTGGTAGATCGACATGCCGCGCGCGCGCACCCAGTCGGGCATGGCCACCTGGGCGCTGATAGTGAGCGAATTGGCCACCGATATCCAGGCCATGCCGATCACCACCATGGCCGGCAGCGCCACCCAGATTTCTGGCACCAGCACCACCACACACGACATGGCGGCCTGCACCAGCGTGCCGTAGCGGACGAATTCGTTGCGGTCGAAACGCGCGCGCCACTGGCCAAACCGCAGCGCGGCAACGATGGCGCCGGCCCCCACGCAGGCCAGCATCAGCGTGAACGAGCCCGCTCCGCCGCCGTGCAGCCGCGCAGCCACCAGCGGCAGCAAGGCCATCAGCCCCGTGGACTGCAGGAAGAACAGGAAGATGCGCAACAACACCACCTTGAAGCGCGGGCTTTGCATCGCGAAGTTCAGCCCCACGCGCATGGCCCCAACGAAACGCTCGCCCGGCAGGGTGCTGCTGCGCGGCACCGAGTGCCAGCGCAGGATGAGCACGAAAGCCACCACGGCCAACAAGGCGTTGACGACAAACACCGCCGCCGGACTGAACGCCGCCAGCAGGCCGCCGGCCAGCACCGGGCCCACCACGCGCGACAGGTTCATCGAGATGCCGTTCAGCGCCAGCGCCGAAGGCAACTGCGAGCGGGGCACCACCTGCGGCACGATGGCGGCGAAAACCGGCCAGCGCATGGCCAAGCCAATGCCATTGCTGAAGGTCAGCAGCAGCAGCAGCGGCGCGGTCAACATGCCCGCCAGCGACAAGGCCGCCAACACCAGCGCGTTGACCGCCACCCACAACTGCGTGGCCGCAAAGTAACGACGCCGGTCGAGGATGTCGGCCATGGCGCCACTGGGCAGGCCGAGCAGGAACACGGGCAGGGTGGACGCCGTTTGCACCAGCGCGACCATCACCGGGCTGGTGGTCAGCTGCGTCATCAGCCAGGCGGCGGCAACGTCGTTCATCCACATCGTCAGGTTGGCGGCCAGCGACGCCGCCCAAAGCCCGCGGAAGACGGGCCCCCGCAGCGGCTCGAGCGCCGCCGGCAGTGAGGTCAAACGTCTTCCTTGAACGCCACCTCACGCTTCTTACGAATGGCCGGCAGCGTCACCACCACGATCATCAGCGCTGCGGCAATCAGCAGGCCGGCCGACAGCGGCCGGGTCATGAAGGTGGTCCAGTCACCGCGCGACAACAGCAGCGCACGGCGCAGGTTCTCTTCCATCATCGGCCCCAGGATGAACCCCAGCAGCAATGGCGCCGGCTCGCAACCCAGCTTGTAGAAGGTGTAGCCGACCAGCGCAAAGCCCGCGCCCATGAAGACGTCGAAGGAACCGTTGTTCAGCGTGTACAGGCCGATACAGCAAAAGCACATGATGGCCGGGAACAGGAACCGGTAGGGCACCGTCAGCAGCTTGATCCAGATGCCGATGAGCGGCAGGTTCAAGACGATGAGCATGGCATTGCCCACCCACATGCTGGCAATCAGGCCCCAGAACAGCTCGGGGTTGCTGGTCATCACTTGCGGGCCGGGCTGGATGCCCTTGATGGTCATCGCGCCCACCATCAGCGCCATCACCGCGTTGGGCGGAATGCCCAGGGTCAGCATCGGGATGAACGAGGTCTGCGCGCCGGCGTTGTTGGCGCTTTCGGGTCCGGCCACGCCGCGGATGTTGCCCTGGCCGAATGGCACCTCGCCGGGCTTCATCGGCATCTTCTTTTCCAGCGTTTAGGCCGCAAACGCCGCCAGCAAGGCGCCGCCCCCGGGCAGCACACCCAGGATCGAGCCCAACGTGGTGCCGCGCAGCACGGCAGGGAAGGCGCGCTTGAAGTCGTCCCGGGTGGGCCACAGGCCTTTCACGTCTTTGGTGAAGACCTCGCGTTTCTCGGCCGGCTGGCCCAGGTTGGCGATGATCTCTCCGAAGCCAAAAACACCCATCGCGATGGCCACGAAACCGATGCCGTCGGTGAGCTCCGGGATGTCGAAGCTGTAGCGCGGCACGCCCGAGATCACGTCGGTGTTGATCTGCCCCAGCAGCAACCCCAGGATGATCATCGAGATGGCCTTCAGCAGCGAACCCGAGGCCAGTACCACCGCGCCGATCAAGCCCACCACCATGAGCGAGAAGTACTCAGCCGGGCCGAACTTGAAGGCCAGTTCGGTCAGCGGCGGCGCAAAGGCCGCGATGATGATGGTGCCCACGCAGCCCGCGAAGAACGAGCCCAGGCCGGCAGCAGCCAGCGCCGCGCCGGCCCGCCCCTTGCGCGCCATCTGGTAGCCATCGATGGCGGTGACCACTGAACTCGATTCGCCAGGCACGTTGATGAGGATGGCCGTGGTGCTGCCGCCGTACTGCGCGCCGTAGTAGATGCCGGCCAGCATGATGAGTGCCGGTGTGGCGTCCAGCGCGTAGATGCTGGGCAGCAGCATGGCAATCGTGGCCACCGGCCCCAGGCCCGGCAGCACGCCGATCAAGGTGCCCAGCAGCGCGCCGCCAAAGGCGTATAGAAGGTTTTGCAGCGTGAACGCCACGCCGAAACCGAGTGCCAAGTTGTTAAGCAATTCCATGATGTTCGCCCTCAGCCGCCTGCGAATTTGGGCAACAAAGGAATGGTCAGCTTCAGGCCCCAGATGAAGATCACCCAGCAGCCGCCGGTCAGGAGCGCCGCATTGATGAGTGCCTCCTTCCAGCGAAACTCGTCGCCGGCAATGGCCGACACAAACACCAACAACGGCAACGCCATGAACATGCCCAGGTTGGGCAAGGTCCAGCCAAAGCCGGCAATGGCCAACACGATGACAATCAGGGGCTTCCAAGCCCACGGCCCGATCGGGTCGCGGCCCTCGACTTCAATGGTCAACGCCTTGAACAAAACCATGGCGCCCAGCGCAGCCATCAGCACACCCAGACCAAAAGGGAAGTACGCCGGGCCGGGCCGGGCTGAGCTGCCAAAGTTGTAGTTCAACGCGCCCCATGCGAACAGAATGCCCACCACCACGAACATCAATCCGGACCAGAAGTCCCTCTCGCTCTTGATTTTCAACGTGTGTCTCCAGCCATGTGGTGTTTGCGCCGCATTCTAGGTAAGGCCCCTGCCCCGCCCGCTGTGGTTTCCACGTATGGAAAGCGTGCCACCCGCATCAAGGTGCAACGTAGGGCCGCACCATGCGCAGCCACGTTCGCGCGCGCAAACCGTGGGCCAGAAAACGCGTTTCGACGTGCACCGCGCGCGCCGACAACTCGCTGCGCGCCGGCACCACCACCGAGCGGCCGGCCACCACCACGGTGTTGCCTTCGCGCGTGGGGCGCAGGCTCCAGACCTGGTCGGCACCGAAAACGGCGGCGATGCGCGCGATGCTGGCGCTGAAACTGGCGTCGCGGCCGAACAGGTTCACACTCATCACGCCGCCTGGCTGCAGCACAGCGCGGCACGCCTCATAAAACGGCTGCGAATCGAGCACCGGCGCGGCCGCTTCGTGGTCGTACAGATCAACATGCAACATTGCCACGCTGGCTGGCGTGGCCTGGGCCAACCAATGCGATGCGTCGCCGCGCACCACTTCGGTTTGCGGCGGCAGGTGAAACCAGCCCACGTTGGCCGCGATGACCTGTGGGTTGATCTCCACCACCGTGTTGGCCATGCCCAGCTGCTGGCTCATGAACCGGGTGATGGCTCCCGCGCCCAGCCCCAGTTGCACGGCATGGCCGCGGCCCAATTGATCGCTGGGCACCCACAGCAGGCTGGCCAGCATGCGCTGCACATAGTCGAGTTCCACACGCTGTGGCTTGCTGATGCGCATGGCGCCCTGCACCCACATCGACCCCAGGTGCAGGTAGCGTACGCCGTCGAATTCCGACAGCGTGGCGGGGGGTAATTCGGTGCCCATAGGCGGGTCGGCCGGCTCAAGTCGTCGTGTCACAGGCCGTGGCCTTGCAGCTCATTTCGGCCAGACGCGGCAGCGCGGCTTGTGCGTTGTGAGTGGTGACAGCCGCCGTGTGTGCCAGCGTCCAGCCGCGCAACGCGGCGAGTGTGCGCGCGATGCGCGGCAGTTCGGCCGGTTCGTTGCGCCCCTGCGCTGCACCGGCCAGGCGATCGGCCGCCGTGCGGTAGAGCCAGTGCGGCGGGATGTCGGGTGCGTCGGTCTCCAACACCAGCGCTGCTTCGGGCAGGCTGCGCGCCAGTTCACGAATCTGCAGCGCGCGCTCGAAAGTCAAGGTTCCGCCAAAGCCCAGCCTGAAGCCACGCTCGGTGAAGTGCCGTGCCTGCACGGCGCTGCCATTGAACGCATGGGCGATACCCCCGCGCACCTCGACTTGACGCAACCCCTTCATCAACCCGTCGGCCGATCGGCGCACGTGCAGGATGACGGGCAGGCCGGCATCACGCGCCAGCTTCAACTGCGCGGTGTAGAAAAACGCCTGGCGTTGGCGGTCAAGGCCCGGCACAAAATGGTCCAGGCCGATTTCGCCCACCGCCACCAGGCGCGGGTCGTCGCCGTGCGTTTGCAGCGCGATTTGCAGGCGGTCCAGGTCGTCTTCGTGCGCCGCGCCAACGCACAGTGGGTGAATGCCCAGCGCGTAGGCGGTGTCGAACTGGTGCGCCATCTGGCGCACACGGTCGAAGTGGTCAGCGGCCACGGCAGGCATGACCAGCCGCACCACGCCGGCGGCGCGCGCGCGCTGCACCACGCTGGCGCGGTCAGCGTCGAACTCAGGGGCATCCAGGTGGCAATGGCTATCGGTCCACATCGCCCGATGATGACGCAGCGCCGCCGCTGTCTTGGCCGCAGGCCGCGTGCAGCGGGCCGGGCTTCCGTGATACCGTCTTTCGGCCATTCCGCCCTGCCCCGCACGCCGTACGCATGAGCAAGGACCCGTTCTACAGCCGCTCGCCCCGCAGGCTCCCGCCGCCGGTTCGACCAGGGGTCGCAGTTGAGGCGAGAGCATCGGGCGCAGTGGCCGCGGCCAGGCCTGACTCCGCAGCCGCACCGGCGCCGCGGCCACAGCGCCAACGCCAGCGCATCCTTACCTGGGCCAACCGCCACCCGGCACCACTGTGGGCCCTGGCTGGAGCGTTGCTGGCGTGTGCCGCCATGTTGTTGACGCTGCGTGTGCTGCCGGGGCAGCGCCCGGTTACGCAAGACGACATCGACACTGCCGTGCGCGTCTCGCTGGAAAAAGAACCCCTGCCCTCGGCCGCAGCCAAGGCGTACGGGGCCATCCTGCCGAGCGTGGTGCGCGTCATCGGGCTGATGAGCGAAGACGACGACGGTGAAGACCGGCCCGAGAAACGCGCCATGGAACGCAGCCTGGGCACGGGCGTGGTGATCATCGACAACGGCACCATCCTGACCAGCCTGCATGTGGTGTCCGGCGCGCGCAAGGTGCGCGTGCGCTTTGCGAACGGCCACGAGAGCGACGCGCAGGTGATCAGCGCGCAGCCTGAAAACGACCTGGCCGTACTGAAGGCGCTGAGCCTGCCCGACGACCTGGAAGCCGCCACCATGCGGTCCACCGCCGACCTGCGGCCGGGCGACCAGGTCATTGCCGTCGGCCACCCGTTCGGCATCGGGCCGTCGGTGAGTTACGGCGTGGTGTCGGGCCTGAAGCGTGAATTTCGCTCGCCCGAGGGCGAAAGAACGCTGACCAACCTGATCCAGTTCGACGCCGCCGCCAATCCGGGCAATTCGGGTGGGCCACTGGTCACCATGGACGGCCACGTGGTGGGCGTCGTCACCGCCATCCTCAACCCGTCGGAACAGCGCACCTTCATCGGCATCGGCTTTGCCGTGCCGATCGAGAGTGCCGCCTCGGCCGCCGGCATGCCGCCGTTCTAGAAAGCACCGCTGCCATGCAAGACACCGCCGAGTCCACCGCCACGCTGATGGAGCGTCTGCTGTACGAAGTCAAACGCGTGGTCGTCGGGCAAGACCGATTTCTGGAACGTGTGATGGTGGCCCTGCTGGCCCAGGGCCACTTGCTGGTGGAAGGTGTGCCCGGGCTGGCCAAGACTCTGACCGTCAAGACGCTGGCGCGCACCATTCGCGGCAGTTTCAAGCGCATCCAGTTCACGCCCGACCTGGTGCCGGCCGACCTGATCGGCACCCGCATTTACAACCAGAAAACGGGCGAGTTCGGCACCAGCCTAGGCCCGGTGTTTGCCAACCTGCTGCTGGCCGACGAGATCAACCGCGCCCCTGCCAAGGTGCAAAGCGCGCTGCTTGAAGTGATGCAGGAACGCCAGGTGACGATTGCCGGTGAAACGCACCGGGTGCCCGACCCCTTTGTGGTGATGGCCACGCAGAACCCCATCGAAACCGAAGGCACTTACCCGCTGCCCGAAGCGCAGGTCGACCGTTTCATGATGAAGGTGCTGGTCGACTACCCCACCGAAGAGGAAGAGTTCGTCATCGTCGAACGCGTCACCGGCGCGGCGGTGGAAGTGAATGCGGTGGCCGACACCTTTGCGCTGGCTGCCTTGCAGCGTGAATGCCGGGAGGTATTCGTCGACCCCGCATTGATGCAGTACGCCGTGAAGTTGGTGGCCGCCACGCGCCGCCCCGACAAATACGACCTCGCCGACATCAAGCCTTACCTCACCTACGGCGCCAGCCCGCGCGCCACCATCGGCATGGTGGAAGGCGCGCGTGCCCTGGCGCTGTTGCGCGGGCGGCGTTATGTGCTGGCGCAAGACTTGGTCGACCTGGTGCCTGACGTGATGCGTCACCGATTGGTTTTGAGCTACGAAGCGCTGGCCGAGAACATCACGGCCGACCAGATCGTGCAGCGGGTGCTGAAGAAGGTTCCAGCGCCTGACAAGCCACTGGGCACGCATGCCTGAATCGGCCGTCGCCACGACCACGCCAGACCGGCTGCTGCGCCAGCTGGAATGGACCGTCGTCCGCCGCCTGGACGGCTTGCTGCAGGGCGACTACCGCACGCTGCTGCGCGGCGCTGGCATCGACCTGGCCGACCTGCGTGAATACCAGCACCACGACGATGTGCGCCACATCGACTGGAACGTCACCGCGCGGCTTCAAGTACCGCACGTGCGGCAGTTCACCGAAGACCGCGAACTCACCGCGTGGTTCGTGCTGGACCTGTCGGGCAGCGTCGATTTCGGCTCGGGCGACACCACCAAGATGGCCGTGTCCACGGCCTTCGTGGCCACGCTGGCGCGTGTCATCACCCGCCATGGCAACCGTGTGGGCGCGGTGCTGTACGGCAGCCAGGTTGAAGGCGTGCTGCCGCCGGGCGCGTCGCGACTGCATGTGTTGAACCTGCTGCAGCGCATGCGTGCACCGCGGGCTCGGCATGCGGGCACGGTGGGCCAGCCGCGTGCCGGCACCCGGCTGGGCGACCTGTTGGCGGCCGCCGCCGGCGTGATGAAGCGGCGCTCGCTGGTGTTCGTGGTGTCGGACTTCATCAGCGCACCGGGTTGGGAAACGCCCCTGGCTCGCCTGGCGCAACGCCACGAGGTGGTGGCCGTGCGCCTGCTGGACCCGCTGGAGATGGCCTTGCCCGACGGCGCCGGACTGGGCTTGATGACCGTGGAAGACGCCGAGACCGGCGAGCAGCTGTTCATCGACGCCGCCGACCCCGGCTTTCGTGACCGCTATGCCGCGCTGGCCGAAGAACACGACAGCGCGGTCATCAGCAGCCTGGCGACTTCTGGCGCCGACATCTTGGAGCTGGCCACCGACGACGACCTGCTGGACGCCTTGCTGCGCTACGCCGACCTGCGCCGGCGCCGCGCGCGCAGCAAGGCACCGCTGCGCTTTCCGGCCCACCTGCGCCGCGCGCAGTCTGTCGGCAATAGCGGCAGCGCAACCACCTCGGCGGTGGCCCGACCGTGATGAAGTTCATCTGGCCCAGCCTGCTGTGGCTGCTGCTGCTGCTGCCGCTGCTGGTGTGGGTGTATCGCTGGCTGCTGGCGCGCAGACGCCGCAGCACGGTGCGGCTGGCCAGCATCGCCGTGGCCAAGGCAGCGCTGGGCAGCGGCCCGGGCTGGCGCCGCCATGTGCCCCCGGCGCTGCTGTGGCTGGCCCTGGCCGCGTTGTTGCTGGCAGTGGCGCGGCCGGCGGCCACCATCTCGTTGCCGCTGGCCGAACGACGATGGTGGTTCGCAAGGGCAGCCGCTTCTTGGGCGTGGTCGGCGTGATCGGCGTGATGGACACGCCGCGGCCGGTGGCGGCACAGGTGATGACCGAGCTGCGTGCGCTCGGCATCAAGCGGCTGATCAT
>ENA-OFDP01000917-OFDP01000917.1-metagenomes-genome-assembly--contig:-NODE-917-length-12306-cov-3.083177_pt1 | contig 12306 bp, 4 predicted proteins | sample MGYA00153389_OFDP01 | MGnify analysis MGYA00153389 | reverse complement strand
CGGGGCGGCAATCTCTGCGGCCACTCCAGACGTGTGGCCGATTTGTGCAAAAAAATCAACCACAAGCTGCAACTCAAAACCAGTTTGAAACAGGAAATTTTCGTTGCAGCCTTGCCGCATGAAATTGGAATAATTGGCTTTGCCGATGACATGCTCCCCACACCGTTTTCCAAAATGAAGCCCGATCAGTTCGAAGCCTATCAAATGCATGTACCACATGCCAAGCAGTTGTTGCTGCCTTTAAAGGACCTACACGGAGCATAAAAAATCATCAATGCCGAATTTGAGCGATTCGATGGCACTGGTTTTCTCGATCACTTTGACGGAGAGCTCATTCCAATCGGAATACAAACACAAAGCCGCCTTAACTCTGACGAAGCCCGAATGATGATTTCACTCGGCAGTAGATCGCGCTACAACCCCAAAGTTGTCGCCGCGTTCGTTGAGACCATCAGCGATGCATCACAGAAGGTTTCAGGCATTCCCGACATGCCAGTCAAATCAGAAGAAATGGAAATCGGGATGGTGCTCTGGCGCGATTTGATCACGCCCAGTGGACTGCTGATGCCATCCAGTGGGCACGTTCTTGACGCACGCATGATCGTTCAAATCAAGAATTTTGAAAAAATTAGAACTTGAAACTACTATTCAAATATCAAACTTTGTTTTTAGAAAAAAACTTGATCTTAATTAATAGAACAATTCTTAGAAAAATAGTTATTAACAATCTACTATAACTTTTTAAAACATCAACCGTACAAAGGGCGACTAATAATACAGTGGCCTATGATCAATTCTACACGTAAAAGGTTTAATGTTTTTACCTTATTTCTCTTTTCGCTACTCTTTAGTGCTGGTTTTGCTTCAGCTCAATGTCCCAGATTTTTCAATGGGACTCTTGCATTATCTTCAAATCCTTTGTGGGTAAGTTGTTCAGGTACAAGCTATAATTTAATTTTACAGTCTGATGTAACCATTGGACCATTTACAGTAAATTTTGGAGATGGATCGCCAGTTGCCTCTTACCCTGGTTTAGTACCTCCTGCTTTTGTTTCCCATTCTTATTCATCTACAATTGACACATTTATTGTGACAATAATAACTGGGAGCGGATGCACAATCATCGGTAAAGTTGTAATGGAAAAAAACGTAAATGCATCCATTCAAATTCCAATTGGAGGCGTAACAGCTACTTGTGCACCAGCAACCTTGCAGTTTATTAACTCAAGTACTAATGTTTCGAAAACTACCCGATTTATTTGGAATTTTGGTGATGGATCGCCGCTAGAATATTACGATTGGACCAATGCTGGGAAAATTGTAAATCATACCTACAAAAAAAATACAGTAAGTTGCGAAACGAAAGTACTACTATCTGCAGAAAACTATTGCAGTTTCGGAAATCCTACTTTAGCTACTTTTTATCCAATACAAATTTGGGATGTGGATACTGCTGTAGTCTCAGCCGATAGAACTTTTCTTTGTTATCCAGATACTACCGTACATTTTACCAACCAAACGGTAAAAAATTGTTTACCGCAAGGCAATACCAATCAGCGTTATGAATACTGGAATTTTGGTAATTATTGGGGAAAAGGAACTGATTCAATAATTAATTGGTTACCTTTTGATCCACCGATTAGAATTGGCTATACAATAGCTTATCCAGGTATTGGAACGTATAATGTAATGATGATTGATAGTAATTTATGTGGTAGAGATACTGCATATATTACCGTAAAAATTGTTGCTCCACCTATTGCAGCTATGTCTGGGCCAGATACTGTATGTGCTGGAAGTGTAGCTACATTTAATAATTTAAGTACAGGTGGAGCTAACCAGTATAGTTGGAATTTTGGTGCAGGTGGTGGTTGGATTAACACTGGTAATGGCTCTCAAAGTTATACGTATGCAACTTCTGGAAATTTCATCGTAAAACTTGCTATTAATGTAGCAGGTGGAACTTCATCATGTAGAGACACTGTTCAGAAAAACATTGTTGTATTGGCAAAACCCAATGCCTTATTTACCATAAATAATGCAAATGGTTGCGATTCAGTGTTAGTAGCTTTTAATAATAGTTCTTCTGGGGCAAATATTGTTTCCTATTTCTGGACATTTGGAAACGCACAAACATCAATTTTAAAGAATCCTCCTCCAATGTTGTATACAACATCAGGTACTTATATTATTAAATTAGTAGTAACCAATGCTCAAGGTTGTACTCATTCAAATTCGAAAACGGTTAGAGTTTATAAAACTCCGGTTGCAAACTTTACTGCATTAAATGTTTGCGTTGGTTCGCTTGCTACATTTGTAAATACCTCAACTACAGTTTCAGGGCAACCAATTACATCAAATGCATGGAATTTCGGTGATGGAGGTACCAGTACAGCAACTAATCCTACCTATACTTATTTACTAGCAGGTACGTATGTTGTTACCTTAAAAGTAAACACAGCAAATTGTACGAAGACCATTATTAAAAATATTACAGTTCAACAAAAGCCAAAAGCTTCTTTTACTGCAACTCCTGTAATTGGATGTACTCCACTTAAAGTTAGTTTTACCAATACTTCCTTATTTGGGGCAACGTATTCCTGGAATTTTGGTGATGGAAATACCAGCACACTAACCAATCCAACTCATACTTTTGTAAATACAACCAGTAGCATTGCATATTTTGTGGTAAATATGACTGCTAATAATGCATTTGGCTGTTCCACCAATTTTACAGATACAATAGAAGTTTATCCAGCTCCAACTTTAGATTTTAGTTTTAATGCTGCTCCTGCATGTGCCCCATTAATTGTGAGTTTTAACAATTTAAGTACTTCTGCTGTAAGCTATATATGGGATTTCGGTGATGGTGCAAATAGCACACTTACCAATCCAACTCATCAATATATTAATACCACATTATTCATGATTAATTTTAATGTGTCATTAATTGGTACTTCTGCAAAAGGGTGTAAAGATACAATTACTAAACAAGTTGGGGTATTTCCACAACCTAATTTCGGTTTCTCGCTAAGTCCTGATTCGGGCTGTGCTCCATTAAAAGTTACTTTTCCTTCAGTTTTAGGCGCAGTACTCCACGACTGGGATTTTGGAGATGGAGGAACTTCGACCAATGCAACACCAACTCACACATTTTTAAACAATACCACCAATGTTAAAATTTATACAATTCGCCTTATTGCGACCAATGCTTTCGGATGTAAAGACACTGTTTTTAACTCTGTAAAAGTTTTTCCAAATCCCACAGCTAATTTTTCAATAAATAAAACTGCTGGCTGTCAGCCTCTTGATGTTCAATTTCAGAATAATTCTATTGCTGCAACTTCTGTATTTTGGGATTTTGGAGATGGAACAACCTCAACTTCACCTGCTACTATGTTAAATCATGTGTACACTCATACCATTAATGTTGCTGTAAATTACATCGTAAAATTGGTTGTAACATCTAATGGTGGGTGTAAGGATAGTACTACGAAAATTGTAAAAGTATTTCCGGTTATTAAAGCCAAGTTTACAAGCGATAGTGTTGGATGTTCGCCTTTACCAATTAGTTTTATTAATCAATCAACCACCGGAAGTTCAAGTTTCTGGAATTTTGGTAATGGTTTTATCAGCGCTTCAGCAAATCCAAGCCATACTTTTATAAATAATGGAACGGTTGATAGTATATATAGTGTAACTTTAATTGCAACTAATTCAAGTGGTTGTCAAGATACAGCTGTTCGATTGATTACTGTTCATCCGAATCCGGCGGTGAGTTTTGATGTGGATAAAGTTTCAGGTTGCCAGCCATTTGAAGTTATCATTACCAACACCACTACTGGAGCTACAAGTTATTTATGGGATTTTGGAGATGGAAATACTAGTACCACCACTAATGCATTATTTACCCATACTTATTCACATAATTCAACTTCTCCAATTACTTATACTATTCGTTTAACGGCTACCAGTCCATTTGGCTGTATTAAAACAACAACCAAAACAGTAACTGTTTTCCCGAAAATATCAGCTGCTTTTACCAGCAATACCATGGGTTGTAGTCCTTTAAGAGTTAAATTTACAAATCAAAGTTCTGGAGCTTCTACCTATTTTTGGGATTTTGGAGATGGTTTTGTTGACGCTGGTATTAACCCAACACATAATTTTGTAAACCTAACCAGTTCTACCATTATATATAATGTATTGTTAATTTCAACTTCGACAAATGGTTGTCAGGATTCTGCTATTACTGCAATTACTGTTTTTCCTTCATCGCAATCAATATTTACTTCGGATGTACAAAATGGCTGTCAGCCACTGGAAGTTACCTTTACCAATAATTCTATTAATGCAAATACCATTTTATGGAACTTTGGAGATGGTACTACTTCAACTTCATCTTCTACAACAATTAAGCATATTTATACTCATAATTCTACAACTGCCACATCCTACATAGTAACATTAATAACGAATACGATAAATGGATGTGCGGATACTAGCCAACAAGTCATTCTTGTTCAACCTAAAATCATTGCATTATTCTCCAGCAATCAAACAGGTTGTACTCCGCTTACTGTCAAGTTCATCAACAAATCTATTGGTGCATTAAGTTATTTCTGGGATTTTGGAGATGGAGGAGTTGATGCATCTGCCAATCCAACACATGTTTATGTTAATTCAGGTTCAACTCCAATAACTTATACAGTTTCGATGATTGCCACAGCAATTTCTGGATGCTCTGATACTGCAACTACTTTAATTACTGTTAATCCTTCTTCTTTGGCAGCTTTTACCGTTGATAAACTTGGAGGATGTCAACCTTTATCAATTCTTATTAACAATACTTCGAGCAATGCAACCATATTTTCTTGGGATTTTGGTGATGGAATTACATCTACATCATCTGCGAGCACTATTGCTCATACCTATACTCATACTTCTCCTTCGAGTATAAATTATACCATACGATTAATAACAAATAATAGCACTGGGTGTGCAGATACAACTACTCAAACTGTATTGGTTCAACCAATTGTAACAGCTGCATTTACTTCTATTAATAATGGTTGTTCGCCACTAAAAGTAACTTTTACCAATAATTCGACAGGTGCTAATAGTTATTTATGGAATTTTGGAGATGGAAATGTTTCTGTTTCTCAAAACCCAACCCATACTTATAATAATATTACCTTAAGCAATCAGATATATACAGTTACCTTAATTTCTACAGCAATATCAGGGTGTAAAGACACTGCTACAAAAATAATAACTGTATATCCTGCATCTGTTGCTGCTTTTACTGTTGATAATATAAGTGGTTGTACTCCTGTAAAAGTTAATTTTACAAATACCTCAACAGGTGCATCTTCTTATTTATGGAATTTTGGAGATGGATCAACCTCTGCTTCGGCTTCAACCTATTTATCGCACACATTTATTAATATACAAACAATTCCAGTAACATTTACCGTTACTTTAATTACCATATCATCCAGAGGGTGTTCAGATACAGCAACACAGCAAATTTTAGTTCAGCCAAAAGTTGTTTCTGGCTTTACGAGTATAAATAATGGATGTTCTCCGTTAAAAGTCAAATTTACCAATTCTTCAACTGGAGCGATAAGTTATTTATGGGATTTTGGTGATGCAACTACTGATGTTAGTGCTAATCCACTACATACGTTTACGAATTCAACCTTAGTAACTCAAAACTATACCGTCACCTTAATTTCTACAGCAATTTCGGGATGTAAGGATACTTCAACAAAAGTTATTACGGTATATCCTGCATCTTTTGCATCATTTACAGTTGATAAAATAGGCGGTTGCGAGCCATTAGATGTTCAATTTACTAATAATTCGGTTGGAGCATCTTCCTATTTTTGGAATTTTGGAGATGGAGCTACTTCATCATCTTCCGCTTCCACTTTATCGCATACATTTGTAAATATTCAAACCACAGCAACTACTTATTTGGTTAGTTTAATTACAATTTCATCCAATGGCTGTGCCGATACTGCTACTCAAAATATTGTTGTTCAACCAAAAATTATAGCAGGCTTCACAAGCATTACAAATGGATGTGCTCCGCTTAAAGTAAAGTTTACTAATTCTTCAACAGGCGCAGTAAGTTATTTATGGGATTTCGGAGATGCTACCACGGATGCAAATGTTAATCCTTCTCATACTTTTATTAATCTAACTCAGGCAACTCAGGTATTTATAGTTACCTTGATTGCTACAGCAAGTTCTGGCTGTAAAGATACTATTACCAGTCAGATAACTGTTTATCCCGCATCTCAATCAATTTTCAGTGCAGATAAAACAAGTGGTTGTCAGCCTTTAGATGTTACTTTTTCAAATAATTCAGTTGGAGCTGGTACAAGCTATTGGAATTTTGGAGATGGAACCACATTAATTTCAACAGCCGGTACAATAAACCATAGTTACACCCATAATTTTACAACGCCTGTAACCTACACCGTTACATTAATAACAAATACAACCAATGGTTGTGCCGATACAAGCACACAGCAAATACTTGTTCAGCCTAAAATAAATGCTGTATTTAGTAGTATTAATGATGGTTGTTCGCCACTTAAAGTTGCATTTACCAACAACTCAACTGGTGCAAACAGTTATTTATGGGATTTTGGAGATGGAAATGTAAATGCAAGTATCAATCCTGTACATACTTTTGTAAATAATTCATTGTTAACCCAAACATATAATGTAATATTAATCAGTACAGCTGCATCTGGATGTAGTGATACCATGCAGAAAATAATTACAGTTTACCCAGAAACGAAACCTGCATTTTCAACAGATTTACAAACTGGATGTCAACCTTTGCTAGTTAATTTTACCAATACAACTCAAAATGCGATTAGCTATTTGTGGGATTTTGGAGATGGAAGTACTTCAACTTCATCTGCATCAACATTCGATCATACGTTTGTTCATAATTCTCCAGTGCCACAAATATTTCAGGTTAAACTTATCACCATATCTTTGAATGGATGTACTGACACGATAAAGCAAGCTATAACAGTTTTTCCAAAAATCGAAGCCAAATTTATTGGAACAGATTCAGGATGTGCACCAATAACAATTGGTTTTACCAATGAATCAACAGGGTACATTAATAGTCAATGGGATTTTGGAGATGGTTTTATTGAAATTACCAACAATCCTTCTCATACATTTACCAACTTTACACAAACTCCTATTGTATACCAAGTTAAATTAATTGTAACCTCTCTATCTGGTTGTCAAGATACAATTTCAAAAAACGTAACTATTTTTCCTAAACCTGATGCTGAATTTATTGCAGCAGAGTTATCAGGTTGCCAACCTTTTAATGCAGAATTCACCAACACTTCAGTTGGCGCAAATCAATCAAGATGGGATTTCGGAGATGGAATAATAGTAAACGATACAGCAAGAATTATCCGACATATGTATGAGCATAACTCAGTTAGTCCGGTTCAGTACAATGTTAAACTACTCATTACCAATATAAACGGGTGTACAGATACGATGAACAGATTAGTTAAGGTAAATCCTAAACTTTCTGCTAGGTTTACAAGCGATAGCATTGGTTGTTCACCTTATAAAGTTGATTTTAACAACTTATCAGAAGGTACAGCAAATTATTTATGGGATTTCGGAGATGGCTTTACAGATGTATTGAAAAACACTAAGCATACTTTTGTTAATAATCGTGACAGTGATACAACCTTTAATGTACGATTAATTTCTAGTTCTGTTTATGGTTGTTATGATACTGCTTATAAAGCAATTACAGTTCATCCATCGCCAAAAATCGACTTTTTATTATCTGGCAATTCTGGTTGCCAACCATATATTGTTACCATCAGAAATAAAACAATAGGCGCAACAAATCAAACCTGGGATTTTGGAGATGGTAATTCAATTCAATCAACAGATTCGATTATTACGCATAGTTACAGCCATAGTTCTTTAGTTCCTATAAATTATAGAATAACAGTAAGAGTAGATAATTTACAAGGATGTTCTGATACATCTTCCAAGTCTATAACTGTTTTGCCAGTGTTGAAAGCAGCTTATTCATATAATAAAAATGACTGCTCGCCAGTAACAGCATCTTTTGTAAATTCAAGTATAGGAGCTACAGGTTTCCAATGGAATTTTGGAGATGGGAAAAATGATGTAGTCGCTAATCCAGTTCATACTTTTTATAATAATGGAATTGCTGATACATTATTTAATGTTCGAATGATTGCTATTTCACCTTTTGGATGTATTGACACTACATTTAAAAGTATAGTTGTAGCTCCTTCTCCAAAAGCTGCATTTAAAATTGATGGTGATGAACTAATGCAACCAAACACAACAGCAATAGTTACAAATAAAAGTAAAGCAGGAAATTGGACTTATAAATGGTCATGGGGCGATGGAACTTTTTCAACTTTAAAAGATCCTGGAACTCATACATATCTTACCTATGGAGATTTTGAAATTGTATTAGTTCAGAAAAGCCAGTATTGCGCAGATACTACAAAACAAACTTTACGAATAAATCCTGCTTTGCCGGTTGCAAGTTTTAAAGGCGAAGCATCGGGTTGTAAGCCAGTTATTGTTCAATTCTCGAATACATCTACTTATGCAACTGAGTTTTTCTGGGAATTTGGTGATGGTGGAACTTCTACTCAATCCGATCCAAGTTATGTGTACTACCGCCCTGGTAAATATGCAGTAAAATTAACAGCAATAGGGCCAGGTGGTAAAAGTGAAAAGGTACAATTGGACAGCATTGAAGTATTTGAATTGCCAACTGCATTGTTTGTTGTAAATCCAACTATCGTATTTCTTCCAGATAAGCCTGCGGTATTTTATAACTTATCAACTGATGATGTGGGAAGTACATACGAATGGGATTTTGGAGATGGAAATACTTCTTTTGAAGAATCTCCAGAACATTATTACAAGAAAGTTGGCTCATTTACCATTACATTAAAGGTAACTAATGCTGCTGGTTGTATTGATACCTACGTTTTAGAAAATGCTGTAGTGGCAGAAAGCAAAGGTGAAGTAAGTGTTCCAAATGCATTTACTCCAAATCCTTCAGGGCCTTCAGGTGGATTAATAAATCCGAATGACATGAGTAATGATATTTTCTATCCAGTAATAATCGGAGCAGAGCAATTTCATTTAACGGTATATAATCGTTGGGGAGAACTCATTTTCGAAAGTTTCGATCAACAAGTAGGATGGGATGGATACTATAGAAATGAAATGTGTATGCAGGATGTGTATGTATGGAAAGTAGATGGAGTATTTGTGGATGGCAGAAAGTTTGCCAAACTAGGGGACGTTACTTTATTGCGCTAATTTTATGCAATGAAGTAACATTTTCCTTTAATAATAGTATACGCTTACAAGTTTAATCTCGCTCTCAGGTAATTGATTCTTTTTGAAAAAATTGCTGTATTTGTTATGAATAATTTACTGATAGCTATGAGGATAAAACTTTTACTCATTATTTATGTACTCCTTTTTTTACAAAACGCAAACGCACAGGATGTACACTTTTCTCAATTTTACTCACAACCTACATATTTAAATCCAGCGTTAACTGGTAGTTCTGAACAAACAAGGTTAGGCATTTCATATAGAAATCAATGGCCAGGCATATCCAATACTTATATTTCGCAAGCAGTTTCTTTCGATCAACATTTGGCCGGTATAAATAGTGGAATAGGTTTAATGGTTATTCGTGATGTTGCAGGTGCTGGCCAATTGGGTTATACAAATTTTGCAGGATCATATGCTTATCAAGCACAATTTAGCGAAAATTTAGGAGCCAGAGCTGGAGTTAGTGTTGGATACACAGATAAAAGTGTTGATTTTTCGCGCTTATTATTTAACGATCAGATTTCGAGAGGAGGAGGAGTAACATTTGAAACTGATCCAGGAATAAAAGTTCAATATCTCGACATTTCCTTTGGATCAATGATTTTCTCAGAAAATTTTTGGGTTGGAGTATCTGGTCACCATCTTAATCAACCCGATCAATCTTTGTTAGATGGTGAAAGCTTACTTCCAATAAAATTTGGTGTTCAAGGTGGTTATAAAGCGAAAGTAAATCAATATCGTGCGGGTAGGGAACAAAGCGTTTCAGCAGCTTTCAGCTATGCCGCTCAAGGTAATTATGATAAACTTTCATTAGGTGCTTATTTCGTAAAAGAACCTTTGGTTACTGGAGTATGGTATTCAGGTATCCCAGTTTTTAAATCTTATGAAAAAGGATACACCAATAATGATGCATTTACAATTTTGATGGGTTATCAAATTAATGAACCTAATTTAAGAATCGGTTATTCGTATGATTTAACAATTTCAAAATTAGTTACTAATTCTGGTGGAGCTCATGAAGTTTCATTGGTTTATGAATTCGCTTTAAGCGATCATATTCGATTAGGAAGCGGTGGTTCAAGAAGGAGATCTAAAGTTTCCTGTCCCAGTTTCTAGTAGTTAAACCTAAATTAGAATAGATATTAAATTCCTTACAAAATTAATATAGATAATTGTCGTTTATTTGTATTCTGATATGCAAATTATTAAACGATTTTTTATTTATCTACTTCTTATTAATTACCTGATTGCCATTATTGGTTTTCCGGTAAGTATTGGGTATTGTGGAAAAAAAATCCAAACAGTTGTAGTTGGTGTTCAAACTCATAAATGCAAATCATGTAAAAAAACTGAAAGTAAATCTTGTTGCAATGATTCAGTAAACTATCTTAAACTTGATTTAAAACAAAATTCCAACAATTTTAAAACAGTTTTAAATTTTTCAACTCCTGTATTTACTGTCATTTCATCTTTTGATAAGTATGTTTTTTCAGATTTTGAATCGTTAGCTTTTCTTTCTAAAATAAAAATTTCTGCACCAGAGAAATTCTTTCAACCACCTATTTATCTTAAAAACCGTAGTTTCTTAATCTGATTTATTTGTTAATTCTTATTAATTTACAAATCACATTTATTTTTTAAACTACAATTAAGATACAATGAAATCAATTATAAAATCAAGTCTGATTGCATTATTTATGGCAATTAGCTTACAGTCATTTGCTCAAATTTCTTCTGCAACTATACAGGTTGCTGGTCTTACATGTTCTATGTGTTCTTTTTCAACTGAAAAAGCTATCCGAACCTTACCGTTTGTAAAAGATGTAAAAACCGATTTGAATACAGCAGAATATGAAATTACCTTTAAATCTGATCAGGAAATAAATCTAGATTTAATTGCTGATAAAGTAAAAGGTGCAGGATTTTCAATTTCTAAACTTCTTGCTGTTGTCGATTTTGACAACATTGAAGTTAAAGAAGATTCTCACATTTCAATTGGAAAAAATAACTTTCATATTATGAATGTAAGCTCAAAAATTTTGAATGGAAGGACTCAAATTCTTTATCTGGACAAAAATTTCATGAGTCCAAAAGAGTTCAAAAAGTTAGCTTCAAAATCAACTTATCCATGTTTTGAATCGGGGAAAAAGGAAGATTGCTGTCAAAATTTGACAGGGTCTAGTTCTCGGATTTTTCACATCAAAGTAGTTTGATAAATGATTTTTTCAAGAAATAAAAAAGCAGGGATTATTTTCCTGCTTTTTTTTCAGTTTAGTTTATTTGCAAACTCGCAGGAGCTCTATATGCAAACTGAACCGGCTAGTAATATGCCGAAAAACTCAATAGGATTACGATTAACCAATAAATTATTTATAGAAAGTGAAACTGATCTCCTAAGAATTTCTCCTGAAATAATGTACGGAATATCTGGCAAGTGGATGGTTCATATAAAGCAAACAGTTATTTTAGGAGAAGAAAATAAATTTTATTCTGGTGCGTCAAGTTTGTATGCAAAATATCGATTTTTATCTATTGATAATGTTCAAAAGCATACTCGAGTTGCATTATTTGGTAGTATTGGTTACAGCAAAATTCAGGATTTAGCAGGAATGCATGATATTTTGGAAACAAATAGTTCATACTCAACAGGAATAATTGTAACTCAACTTTGGCACAAATTGGCTCTTTCTACCACAGTCGGAATGTATAAGCCTTTTGCAAATAAAAATTTTGATCAATCAGGTAATCCGGGGAACGTTTACAATTATTCTTTATCAGCAGGATATTTACTATTGCCAGTAACTTATAAAAGTTATAATCAAATTAATTTAAATGCTTATTTGGAGATTTTAGGAACTACCAATCGCATGAAAAATTATGAAGAAACACATATTCATAAAT
>ENA-OFDP01000916-OFDP01000916.1-metagenomes-genome-assembly--contig:-NODE-916-length-12315-cov-2.663540_pt1 | contig 12315 bp, 11 predicted proteins | sample MGYA00153389_OFDP01 | MGnify analysis MGYA00153389 | reverse complement strand
CGCCAGCGCGTCCGCATCGAGCAGAGTCTCGCACGTTACTGCCACAGGCACCACTGTTGCAGTCGGAGTCGGAGTGGGGGTTGGCGCAACAGTTGAACTTGGCGCAGGCGACACGGTCGCTGATAGCGATGGAACAGGGGCGCCTGGAGCACATCCGGCGAGGCTCGCGGCCATCGTTGAGCCCGCCAATAGGAGGGCAATGCGGTGCAAGCTTCGAACGGACATGCTTCCACCCTATTGACCCTGTGTCGTACGGTCTATGGGGGATAGCGCCACCGAACTGACCGTCACAACGCCCTGTCACGTCCCGATACGAACCGCCTATTGGCGGGTGTAGCCACCATTTTTCAGACCGGCCTCAACTTCGAAGCGGTTTGTAAGCGGGTTCGAGCCGGCGGCAACATAAAGCGGGATGAATGCGAGGCCGTACTTCTTCCACTGGGCACGGTGTACCGCTTCGTGTTCGAGCACGGCTTCGCTCGTCTTGTTGCCTGTGACAAAGACGGCACCGATTGTCGTGCCCCCGCGACCGAACGCCCAACCAGGCACGCCGTCGGCGATGATGACACCACCGCGGCTGCGCAGCCGAAATCGACTGAGGATGCCACCCCAGATCAAGCCGCACCCGGTAGCGAACCAGTACCCGGGCCTAGCAATGACCGGCCAGAGCGCCACGCGGCGAAGCCCAGGCATAGCTACTGCCCCGCGCGTCAGCGCGCCGGCTGCGCGTTCGAGGCGGGACCCCGGCTTCGGCGCCATCGTCGCCGGCTTGTCACTCAGCGCCGGACCCCTTGACACCAGCGGGTCGCCCGTATGCCTCGAGCAGTCGCAACCACACTTCGTTCATGGTCGGATAGGCCGGCACCGCGTGCCAGAGTCGAGAGATCGGCACTTCGCCGACAACGGCGATGGTTGCAGCGTGGATCATTTCACCGACATCCTGACCGACGAACGTCACGCCGAGGACGACGCCTTTGCCTTCGTCAACGACCATTCTCGCTAGACCGTCGTAGCCGTCGGCGTGCAGGTTTGCACCAGCGACGTTTCCGAGGTTGTAGTCAACGACCCGGATGCCGAACCCCGCCTTGCGTGCTTCGTTCGAGGTCAGTCCGACTGACGCGACCTCGGGATCGCTGAAGACGACACCGGGAACGGCGCAATGATCGGCCGTGGCGACGTGGGTGCCCCATGGCGCATCATCCACCGCTTGGCCGCTGGCTCTGGCGGCAATGACGTCCCCGGCGGCTCTGGCCTGGTATTTGCCCTGGTGGGTGAGCAGCGCGCGGTTGTTGACGTCACCGGTCGCATACAGCCAATCGGATCCGGGTACCCGCAGGGTGTCATCTACCGCAATCCATTCGCCAGGAGTCATGCCAATCGTCTCGAGGCCGATGTCGGTTGTGCGAGGTGTGCGCCCCGTTGCCACGAGTACCTCATCGACGACGAGATCTTCGTCACTCAGTTCGAGGTGAACCCCAACGTTGCTTCGGCGAACGCTCGCCGGTGAGGCCTCAATGATGCGCACACCGTGCGAGCGCAGGCCCGCTGCGACGCGCGGTCCGACAAAGTCCTCATACCCTCGCAACAGCCCGCTTCTCGCGAGAACGGTCACCTCGGCGCCAAGGCTCGCGTATGCGGTGGCAAGTTCTGCCGCGACAACACCCCCACCGATAATTCCAAGACGTTTCGGAACACTCGTGGCGCTGGTTGCCTCTCGCGGGGTCCATGGCGCAGACTCGGCGAGGCCCGGAATGTTCGGAAGCAGCGGATCGGATCCGGTGCTGATGACGACCGCGTGCTGAGCCGTAACGACGCGAGTGCTCCCGTCTGCGCCGGTTATGGTCACTTCGCGCTCTGCACTGAGTCGACCGTGCCCGCGCGCAAGGTCAATGCCAGCGCCATGCACCCACGCGACCTGCCCAGAGTCGTCCCAATTATTGGTAAACGAAGTACGGCGTGCCAAGACGGCCGCGATATCAAGCTCGCCGGTCACCGCCTCTGTCGCGCCACCAACCCGCCGCGCAGCGTCGAGGGCGAATCCGCTCCGCAGCAGCGCTTTTGATGGCATGCACGCCCAGTATGAGCACTCACCACCGACCAGCTCGCTCTCAATGAGCAATGCCGTCAAGCCACCTTGCACGGCACGATCGGCGACATTCTCGGCGACCGCTCCCGCCCCGATGATGACCACGTCCCACTGCGTCATTTCCGTCATCGCCCGCTACCGCCCCGCGAATTCGGCGGTACTGCGACTGAGAAACGCCTCCATGCCGACGCGGGCGTCGTCGCTCGACGCCAACCGCACCAAGGCCGGCTGCAGGGCGTCTTCGGCCGCGGCATCCCCGTCTCGAATTGCCATTCGCGCATTCGCCAGCGCAGCCTGAACCGCCAGCGGTGCCTGCGCGGCGACACGATGGGCCAGCTCAAGCCCGCGAGAGTACTGCTCGCCGTGCGGGACAACCTCCTGAACGAGGCCGATTCGGAGAGCCTCGTTTGCGTCAAAAGTGTCGCCGGTTAAGATCCAGCGCATGGCGTTGCCCCAACCGGCCGCTCTCGGTAATCGGATCGTGGCCCCGCCGAATGGCAGGATCCCACGCGCGACCTCCAACTGCGCAAAGCTCGTGGAATCGGCAGCAACCACAATGTCGCTCGCCAACATAAGCTCGATCCCGAGTGTCAGGCAGGTGCCGTGAACCGCGATCACGACCGGCTTGCTCAACTGTTGTCCGGCTACCTGCCACGGGTGGATGCCGCCATCCGGCACCATCGCGAGGCCATCGGTGCCGATACGCGGCGCGACATCGGCGAGATCCAGCCCTGCGGTGAAGTGATCACCGTTGGCGAAGACGAAGCCGACCCGCAGCTCTGGATCGTTCTCAAGCTCGGCATAGGCGATCGCGAGTTCGCTAAGCATTCTGAGGTCGGCTGCGTTGCGTTTCTGCGGCCGGTTGAGGCCGATGAGCAGCACGTGGCCGTCTCGCTCGACCGTGATTCGTGGCGCGTCATCATGGTGCTGAGTCATGGCTCCAGACTAGGTGCCGGTCGTCGCGCGCGCGAAAACTTGCGGTGTCTTATGCTCGACTCAGCCCAACAGGGCTGACCTACGTTCACTCTCAGGAGGGGCCATGAACAAAAGAATCGCCGAAACGCTAATTGTCTGTGCCGCGGCAGCAACGCTGCTGACGGGGTGCTCGTTCTCTGGTACCCCGACGGCGGACCCTGCCGATGTCGCAGCGACCGCCGCCGACGCCCTCGAGCAGCAGGTCGGAAGCCGTCCCGAGATGGATTGCGGCACGGAGACGGTCGAGATAGTCAGTGGCACCGTCGTCAACTGCGTGCTGACCGATCCGGAAACCGGGCTCACCTACGACGCTCCGGTGACCATCAGCGACGTCGACGGGCTCGACTACGTCGTCAACGTCGACGTCGCCGCAGAACCCAACAGCTAGGGCTCTGTCGCGAGTGCACCGATGATTCGCAGCACGGTCGGCATGTCATCGGCCGCGTCTTGGATGCTCGCTGGGGCGAACTCCGTGATTCCGGCGCCCGCGAGTGGGAATCTCGTAAGCAGTGCCTTGATCGACGCAATGAGCACCTCGGCGCGCACCCCGAAGGGTTCCGGAAAGCCGACCTGAGTCAGGTCAGCCGGGTCGAGTACGTCAAGATCGATGTGCAGGTAGACGGATGCCGCGCCGCTCGCCTCCACGGCTGCCACGAGCAATTCCGGCGTGAGTTCGTCAACGCTCAGACTGCGAATGCCTGCCGTCGTCGCGAACTCTTCCTCCGCGGCATCCGACGCTCGAATGCCGGCAAGGATCACACGATCCGCGTTGATGGGCGTTGCGGGTACCAGCGTTGCGGGTCCGTCGCCAAGGATTGTGCGCAGCACCATGCCGTGAAACGCGTTGCTCGGGCTCGACTCCGGCGTGTTGAGATCGGGGTGGGCGTCGAACCACACCAAGGCGAAATCGCGATCGCTCAGGTAGCCGACCGCACCAACCTCAACACCGCAATCCCCGCCGATTGTCACGACCGGACCAGGGATCGTGCTCAGCACCTGACTGAGCCGGTCGCGAACGAGGGTAAGCGCGCTCAGCCTGTGCACACTCGTGCCCTGCGAATCCCCAGCTTCGAGAGGCACGTCGACCGACTTGGTGAATGCGCTCGGTAGGTCGCCCTGAATCGCTGCGGCGCCATCCACCAATCTCATGGCTCGGGCAGAGCCGGAGCCATGCCATTGCGGAACGACGACGAAACGGTTGGCCATCTTCTCAGGCTACGACGCTTCGGCCCTCGATGCTTGCGCGCTACTCGCCAGCAGTTACGGCTTTCGGGGCACTACCTGACTTCAGTGACGCGAGTCGCGCATCGATCTCAACCTGCTTATCGAGGTCCTCAAGGCTCTCGAACTGCGCATCAAGAGTGGACGCGGCGAGTTCCTGCTGCCCAAGGACCTTGGCCTCTTCGCGCCGGATCTTGTCCTCGAACCGTCCGATCTCGCTCGTCGGGTCGAGCAGATCAATGCTCTTGACTGCGTCGTGCACTTGCTGCTGAGCGTCGGCGGTCTTCGAACGCGCAACAAGTTCATCGCGCTTCGAGGTCAGCTCGCCGAGCTTGCCCCGCATGCCGTCGAGGCCCTTCTTGAGCTGTTCGACGACGACCGTCTGCGAGGCGATCGTCGGCTCGACGACCTTCGCTTCGTTCTCTGATGCGATCTGCTTGCCGAGCGCGATCTTGGCGAGGTTGTCGAACTTATCGGCGTCAGTCGTGTTGCCACCGCCGCGGAGTTCGTCTCCTTTCGCACTCGCAGCAAGCGCTTTGCGGCCCCAGTCCGCGGCTGCCGAAACATCCTCGGCGTGGTCTTGTTCGATGAGCCGCAAGTTTCCAATAGTCTGCGCGACCGCGCTCTCGGCTTCTGCGATGCTGTTGGTGTAGTCGCGAACCAACTGGTCGAGCAGGAGTTGGGGGTCCTCTGCCTGATCGATGAGTGCGTTGATGTTCGCCTTCACGAGCTGTGTAATGCGGCCGAGAATTGACTGCTTTGCCATCGGAATTGCCTTTCGATTGTTGACGAATCTGCGCTGACTAGAACCTACCGCCGCTGCTGGTGCGTCCACCACTGCTGCGGCCACTGCTTCCGCTATTGCTTCCGCTACTGCTGCGGCTCCCGCTGCGCGAACTGCCGCCGAATGAGCCGCTTCTGGTGCTGCGTGAGGTGCCACCGCCCGACGACCCGCTGCGGTTCGATCCGCCGCTCGACCCGAACATGCCGTCGACCAGGCCTCCCAACAGGCCGCCTAGCGCGGCTCCTTCGTTTCCGCGCGAGGATGAACCGCTGCCACCATCTTGAAGGCTTGCGAAGCTGTTGGTGTCTGCCTCGGCGAGAGCGAACGCGCCCTCAGCGAGATCGCGGGCTTGCTGCGCTGCGGCGAGCGCGCCGACTGGATCGCTCGCCGCCTGCGCTTCGGCCTGTGCGAGGCGACGCTCCGCCTCGCTTGCTCGCGTGCGCGCACTCTCACCGACGCCACCGCGCCGAGTTGAGATGTACTGCTTCGCGCCAAGTAGCTGGGCCTGCGCGGCTGCGATCGTGGCATCCAGTTGATTCTTGGCCTTGGCGAGACTGGCTTGTTCCTCGCGAACATCAGCGAACACCGCGTCGAGTCCTGCATTGGCCAACGCGATTGCCGAGAGCGCCGCGATCGGGTCACCCGGCGATGTTGAAACGGCCTGCAGAGCGGTCGCCGCCGCAGCAATGGCTCCCGGCAACTCGGTTGCTGACACATCCTCGGCGAGGACGCGTGCCGCCGCAATGTCGCGCCTGGTGTCTGCAACGAGCGCCTCGAGCTGGGCGGATGCCTCGCCGAGACTCACACTGCGCGTATCCACCGCTTCGCTCAACTCCATAACCTGCCCGATGCTGGCTTGGGCTGCTCGAATCGCGACGGCGGCGTCGTTCAGCTTGGCGACGGCAATTGACGCCGCCGCGCTCGCGTGCGACGTCTCGGCAAACACGAGCAGCTTCCCGGCTTGAAGAACATTGTCCTTGACGGGTGCTATCGCGCTCGCGGCATAGGTTGTGCCCAGCGTTGCGAGCGTACCTGCCGTTGCCGCAACCCTCGCTCGAGCGGTAGCGAGCCGGGTGCTCGTTGCGGCGAGCGCCTCAGGCGCGGTGCGTTCTAGCTCACGGAGTCCGTCGAAGGCATCGGCCTGACTGTCGAGTCCGGCGTCGGCCGATTCGCACAGCTGGATGATTTCGGTTGTACGGGCGCGTCGCTCTTCAGCGGTATCCGGTTCGTGGTCGTCGAGCTTGTGTTTCATTGCGAATGCCGCGCTTACGCTCTGCTTTGCGCTCTCCAAAGTTGCAACGAATGGCGCGGTTGCCGCCTCGCCGAACTGGGCAATGGCAAAGCCAAGCTCCTGTTCACTGGTCTTGATGGAGTCATCCAGTTGCACGAGCAGGCTGCCAGCGCGCTGATCTAGCTGCTGCTGCGACATCCCAGCGGGGTCGGACCCCGAGGCTGTGGCGTTGGACGTTGGAGAGCCTGAGCGACGACGCACGCGCGAGTATACGAAGATTCCTGCTGCGACTACCGCAACGCCACCCAGGATCGGCAGGATCGGGATGCCGCCAACGGAATCACCGATGGGGGTGATCGGGATGGCGGGGCCATCCGGATTCGGCGGCGCTTCGCTACCGGCGGCGGCTTGGAATCCCTGGACCGCCGCGATGGCCGCACCCGCCCAGTCGTCATCCCGCAAGCGAGGCTCGATATCGTTGCTTTCGACCTCGGAGACTTGCGCATCGCTCAGCGGAAACTCCGGGTCGATCGAGATTTCGTAGTTGCGTTCGTCGATTGCGACCGCCAGCAGTACATCATTGGCGCCGAGACCGTTCAGCACCGCTGTGTCGTTCGCCCAGTTTGTCGAGCCGGTGAAATTGTCAACATAGACAACAAAGAGTTGGATTCGCGCACTTTCGTAGAGCTCGTCAATGGCCGCGAGCACTCGGGTTTCGTTGCCTTCTATCGCACCTACGGTGTCGAGAACATAGGCACCATTGAGGTCTACGGGCGCCTCGGCAGCGGCAGCGGTTGGAAACGCGAGTACGAGCACCGAGGCCGAGGCAGCCCCTGCGAGCAGCGCGATACTGTTGCGGAGTCGAGCTGACACTCTCATGGGTCCTCCCATGCCTGAAGTTCGCGTCATCGCCGATCGGTGCGGCGCGACGGTGTCAGTGTACTGATCTGCGACCTTTCTTCACAGCGCAAAGTCAGCTGAGCCAGAAGGTGGCTTGCGCTTCCAAGTGCTCTGGCGGGTCTGACTACTCAAGAACAATCGTTGCCAGCGGACCCGTGACCAGGTCTGCACTCCCGTCGAAGTCGGCGGCGCCAACCGCGACCGTCGGACTAAAGTCAATCGCTGCAGACAACTCGTAGTTGCCGGGAGCCAGCGGAGGAAGGTCGGCCGGAAAACTCTCTGCGAGATCGTCATCCACCGAGCAGCGCACTGGCACAACGCTCGCTTCGTAAACGAGCGACTCGCCGGGCGCGAGGTCGATAATGACGAGCGAAAGAATAGTCGGGCCGTTGCTGTGCCAGAGCGCGGTTCCGTTCGCTGAGACCGTCACGGCAGGCGTCGCGCCGGTCGTGCCCGTCATACGTTCGCTGCCGGTGTTCGTCAAACGCACGACTCCGTTGATCGCTTCGACCCCGGCCGTTGCCGATGCCGGAAACTCAACGTCGAGCTGAAGCCCGAAGCGACTCGGGACGACGTCGGCCAGAGTTCCCTCACACAGATTCAGTCGCTGCGCCGGAGCGCGCTTGATGCTGTCACCGGCGAGTGTATCTTCTGGAGCAGCGGGGGCACTCTCCTGCTCAGTCGCGGTAATCGCCGGCTGGTCTGGCCCTCGCAGAGTCTGCACGCCGACGACGCTGATGCCGAGAATCGCCAGAGTGCCGATTGCGCCAGCCGCGAGTTGTCGTGGGAGGCGGCGGGCTCGACTGCGCTTGATGATGGCATCCGCATCAATGCTGTTGCTCAGTTGTGGGCGAGACAACAGGTCACGAAGTTCCGATTCGGTTGGCATGCGCTTATTCTCTCGAGCCAGCAATGCTGGCCGTACCCGGTTCAGCGCGATCGTCATCGGGCGCTCGAAGACTGATTGACAACTTTGCCAACGCGTCGCTCAGATAGCGCTTGACCGCACCAGAGCTAATGTCGAGCGTCGCGGCGATGTCATCAACTTTCAGGTCGTCGAAGTAGCGCAAGACAAGGCAAGCTCGCTCACGCGGCGCAAGCTTCGCGAGTTGGCGCTCGAGGTCAAGTCTGGCCTCGGTTGCGGCATCCTTCGGCTCGTCGATCTCAGAACGGTATTCGAGGTGCGCGATCTTGCGCCAGCGCGTTGACCGGCGTGCAGCATCGAGGTGACTGTTGAGGATTGTGCGGCGCACGTAGGCTTCAGCGCTCGTAACCGTGAAGCCGTTGCGCAAGCGACCGAAGGTTTTTACTAGGGCGTCTTGCACCAGATCGGATGCCCCGTCGCGGTCACCAGAGACAAAGTAGGCGTAGCGCGTGAGCGCTTCACCGCGCTCGTCGACCAGTCGAGCCACGAGACTGTGCCACTCTGGTGCGCGTTCCGCTGCTCCCTCCACAGGTTGCCTCCTCGACCTCGCATCCATTGTCCACGACGAGAAGGGCTCCGAGAGTGAAGTTGTCGTCATACCTACTAAGACGAGTGCCACAACCCAAAGGTTGGGTCAGTGAGTGAACTTCGTCCGGTCGGCACCTGCACCGTCAGACAGCCGATCGCGCAGGGTTGCCAATTGCGCAGTCAGTGCAGATGGAGTCCGTTCGCCGAACGTTGCGAAGAATTGCTCGGAGAGGTCGGCTTCCGCGAGCCACGCTTCACGATCGATGCGGAAGAGCTCGTCAAGGTTGGCTTGCGGCATGTCAAGGCCCGCAGTGTTGAGTCCGTGCTCGATCGGAACGAATCCGAGTGGGGTCTCGGTGGCTGGCACACAGGCATCCACTCGTTCAAGAATCCACTCGAGGACTCGAGCGTTCTCGCCGAAGCCTGGCCAGAGGAATCGTCCGTCTTTGCCCTTGCGGAACCAATTGACTTGGAAGATGCGTGGCACAGTGCCCGACCCGCGCAATTGCTTACCGACGTTGAGCCAGTGCGTCCAGTGATCGGCCATGTTGTAGCCGAGGAACGGCATCATCGCGAACGGATCTCTGCGTAGCTCGCCAATGGTGCCTTCGGCGGCCGCGGTGCGCTCGGACGAGATCGTGGCGCCCAGGTAGACACCGTGCTCCCAATCCCGTGCCTCCACCACTAGCGGCACGTTGGTTGCGCGGCGGCCGCCGAAGATTATCGCGTCGATGACTACGCCTCGTGGGTCTTCCCAGTCATCCGAGATGATGGGGCACTGAGCTGCTGCGACGGTGAATCGAGCGTTCGGGTGAGCAGCCGGATGACCGGATGCTGGAGTCCAGTCGTTGCCTTCCCAGTCGGTGAGGTGGTCGGGTGCCTCATCGGTCATCCCCTCCCACCAGACGTCACCGTCGTCGGTCAATGCAACATTCGTGAAGATCGTGTTGCCCGAAATCGTGTGCATGGCCGTTTCGTTCGTCGACCATCCGGTTCCTGGCGCAACACCGAAGAAGCCCGCTTCTGGATTGATGGCGCGGAGTTTGCCGTCGTCTCCTGGACCGAACCAGGCGATGTCATCACCGATTGTCTCGACAGTCCAGCCCGGTACGGTCGACCGAAGCATCGCAAGGTTGGTTTTGCCGCACGCGCTCGGGAACGCTGCCAGAACGTGAAACACCCGACCACGGGGGTTCGTGACGCGAATGATGAGCATGTGCTCGGCGAGCCAACCTTCGTCGCGAGCCACCACCGAGGCAATGCGCAGCGCGAATGCCTTCTTGGCCAAAATGGCGTTCCCGCCGTACGCCGAGCCGAACGACCAGATCTCGCGTGTTGCAGGGAAGTGTGAAACGAACTTGGTCTCGTTGCACGGCCACGCCACATCGCCGTCGCCCTCCGCCAAGGGGGCACCAACGCTGTGGATGGCGCGCACCCACCGGGTGCGATCGGTGATGCGCTTCAGAGCAATCGTGCCCATGCGCGTCATGATGCCGGTGCTCACCACCACGTATGGAGAGTCGGTGATCTGCACCCCGATCCTCGAGAGCGGGGACCCAATCGGGCCCATCGAGAACGCTACGACGTACATGGTTCGACCCCGCATTGACCCGTCAAATAGCTTGCCGAAAGTTGCCTTCATCTCGGCGGGTGCACGCCAGTTGTTGCTCGGACCGGCATCCTCTTCGTTCACTGAGCAGATGAAGGTGCGCGCCTCGACGCGCGCAACGTCGTGGGGGGCGCTGCGGGCTAGGAAACTGTCTGGCCGGTGCTCGGGGTTGAGTCGGATCAGAGTGCCAGCCGCGACCATCTCCGCCGTCAGGCGGTTGCGCTCCGCGGGTGAACCGTCACACCAGACAATCAAGTCCGGTGTAGTGAGTGCGGCGATTTCGTCCACCCAGTCGACGACGGAGCGGTGCGCTCCGTCCGGAGCAGTGGACGCGGTGCGAGTGATCTCGGCGATGCTCATGGCGAATCCTTACTGGTTGAAAACAATCTGTTCTTCCACTCTGACGCAGTTTCACGCGCAGTTTGAATTGTTCAGAGTCGAAAGATTATTGAATCTTTCGCTATTCTCAAGGGGTGAACGATCTCGTAACGCTCGGTCAACGCATCCGGCACTACCGCACGTCAAGCGGGATGACCCTGGATCAGCTGGGGGAGCGCGTCAATATCGCAGGCAGCCAGCTCTCACTCATGGAAAACGGCAAACGGGAACCACGCCTGAGCCTGTTGACTTCGGTTGCGCAGGTGCTGGGAATAGAGCTCGCGCAATTACTCGATAGTGCACCGCCTAGCAAGAGAGCCGCGCTCGAGATCGAGCTCGACCGCGCCCAGCGAGGCGGTGTATACGCCGAGCTCGGCCTTCCCGTTCTGCGCCCATCAAAGGGCACGAGCGACGAGACCCTCGAAGTGCTAGTCGGCCTGCACCGCGAGCTGGCCACGCGCGCTCGCGAGGCGATCGCGACGCCAGAGGAAGCGCGCCGCTCGAACACTGAGCTGCGCCAGCACATGCGAACTCTCGACAACTATCTGCCAGACATCGAGACCATCGCCGAGCGGCTGCTGGCTGATGTCGGTCACGCCACAGGAGCGCTCACCCACCGTTCGGTGAGCATGATCGGCGACAAGCTCGGCTTCGAGCTTGTGCACGTCAACGATCTCCCACACTCTGCGCGATCCGTTACCGATCTCGCAAACGGTCGCATCTACCTGCCACCCGCCTCCATTCCGGGCGGGCCCGGTCTGCGCGGAATGGCCCTGCAAGCGATGGGGCATCGCGTTCTCGGGCACGAGACCCCAAAAACGTACGCAGACTTTCTGCGTCAACGGCTCGAGATCAATTATTTCGCCGCCGCGGTGCTCCTTCCCCGCCGCCAGTCTGTCGAGTTTCTGCGCCAAGCCAAAGCTGATCGAAACATCGCCGTTGAAGATTTCCGGGATGCCTTCGGCGTCACCCACGAGGCAGCCGCGTTGCGCTTTACCAACTTGGCGACCGCCCACCTCGACCTTGAGGTTCATTGCTTGCGCGTTGGAGATGACGGTGCGGTGTACAAGGCATACGAGAACGACGGACTTCGCTTGCCGGTGGATGTCACTGGCTCAACGGAAGGACAGATCACCTGCCGGTATTGGAGCGCGCGCACGGCCTTCGCCAAAACCAACCGCACTACCGAGAACTATCAGTACACCGACACGCCTGAAGGCACGTTCTTCGAGTCGACCCAGACCGGGATGACGGATTCCGGGGAGTTCTCCATCTCGATCGGCGTGCCGTTCGCCCACTCGAAGTGGTTCCGCGGCCGCGAGACTACCGTTCGTCATTCTTCGACGTGCCCTGATGCGAACTGTTGCCGTGTTCCGGAATCGGGCCTGTCGGAGCGATGGGCGGGGCGCGCCTGGCCGAGCGCGCGGCTGCACGCGCACATCCTCTCGCCGCTGCCATCCGGAACTTTCCCCGGCGTTGACGATCGCGAGCTCTACGAGTTTCTCGAGTCACACGCGGACTAGTTCGCGGGCGGCCTGCGCTCCCGCGATTCGCAGCCAGCGGGCGGGCTCTTTCATGGCTGCCTCCGTCGAACCGGCCAGCTCGGTGAGCGACGTCGTCCACACATCGATGTCCGTGTCTTTGTCGATGTCTATGCCTACGTCCACCTGGCCTGCAA
>ENA-OFDP01000915-OFDP01000915.1-metagenomes-genome-assembly--contig:-NODE-915-length-12342-cov-4.065435_pt1 | contig 12342 bp, 13 predicted proteins | sample MGYA00153389_OFDP01 | MGnify analysis MGYA00153389 | reverse complement strand
GTGCCGGTATACGCCTTCAACATTCAAGGCACCACAATTTTGACGGCGGTTGATGGCGAACGTATCCAGTTTGACCCGGTCGCCCAAACTTGGGTCAGCGACTTGCGCGGTGTTGTGAGTTCCCAGGGGCGGTGCGACAGTTAGTTTGGCAATTTGAGGCGCACAGCATCTGGCATAAAACGACTTCCGGAACGGATTGAATTTTGAACAAGCTGCTAGCTTGGCCGGCTTTGACTGGCCCTATCAACCGACCTCGCAAAAGACTGGATTTTTAAGACACCCAATCAGGTGTTCTTCAAATCCCTAGAGCAGTTTGCAGTTCGTCGTTGAACCCAAGCAATGAAAACGGGCGCAAACCGCTCATTATTTAATAGCATCTAACGCATTCTGCGGATTGCGGGCCAGCTCGCGCGGAGCAACGGACGAAGCTTTGACGCCGCTAAGGGCAATAGTTTCTAAAAACAGCCGTTCCATTTCAGGCGCGGCTTTTAGCAAAGGGCGTTCAGCCGCACGCGTGTGCAGCGTAGTGCGTAGCCAGTGAAGAACACGCACCCAGCCCGGTATCCAGATACGTCGCGCGCGACGCTCAATACCGCGCACAATCGCGTCGGCAGCCTGCTCTGCCGGCATCGCGCGGCTCATGGCTGGGGGCATGGTGCTTTTCAGGCGCACAAAGGCGGGGTGCAGATCGCCTTCTGTCACCATCTTCGTTTGCACCCACGACGCATAAATAGTGCCCACACCAACGCCGTGACTGGCCAGCTCAATTCGCCAGCTGTTGCACATGGCCTCCACCGCCGCTTTGGATGCGGCGTAACTTGAAACGCACGGCGGATGCGCAAAGCTGGATACCGAGGCGGTAGCCAGCACGTAGCCGCGCTGGTCAATGACGAAAGGCAGCGCGGCGCGCACGATGTTGAGTGTGCCGAACACATTGACGTCAACGCAGCGCTTCCAGGCATCGATGTCAGTCAGTCGCAGTGGGCCGAAGGACGCAATGCCGGCATTGGCCCAGACGACATTTAAGCGGCCATACAAATTCAATGTGTGCGCCACAGCTGCCTCACACGCTGCAAAGTCTGTCACGTCCGCGCAAAAGGACGCAACGCCCATATCTGCAGCAGTGGCGGCAAGCTGCTGCACATCGCAATCAACCAGCACAGGCACTGCGCCTTTGGCTTTAAGCGCTCTGGCTGTCGCCGCTCCAATACCCGATGCGCCACCGGTGATCAGGACAACAAGGCCTTTAACGTGAGTCATCGCTCAGCCCCTCACAGTCCCTTGACAATCATCAAATATACAATCGGAAGCGGCACGACGGTGGCGACCGCGCCACTGATTTGCCAGATGCGTGACAGCTTCAGGTACTCGGGCGTGATGGCCTGAAACTGTTTGAGCAGAACGCGCTGGCGCAGCTGAATGGGCACCAGCACCAGCGCCCAGATCAGCCCCGACAAACCAAACAGCATGTATGACCAGGTGATCCACGCCTGCGATGCGGCGGGTGCACCCTCGTAGCGATGCGCCATGAGCGAGCCGGTGTACACCACGAGCAGCGCGCCCGTCAGGGTGAACATCACATCCGTGATCAACACCAGCCGGTTGCTGAAGGAGATGACCTCAAAGTTACGCGTGCGCTCGGCCAGAAAAGCCCAGGTGCCGCTGACCACCACATTGCCCAGAAACAGGCACGCTGACAGCACATGCAAGACCTTGACGGTATCGTTGGTAACCATCGTTGTGTCTCCCTAAGCCCGGCGCGGCATGCGAAAGGGAAGCATCATTTGCACTGCGCGGCTTTTAAGGCGCTGGGGCTCCAGCGTTTCATGCACCGCGGTGACCTGCTCGCCGAGCAGCCGGGATTGCAGCAGGCTGCGCGCATAAAACGGCGTGTCTTCTAGCGTTTCAGTCACCCGGCTGGTCGTGCCGGCATCAGCGCGAATGCCGCGGTCAATGCGCCAGAGGGTGCTGGGCAAAACTTCGCGTTTTGGCGGGGCCTCAAACGATTGCCATGAGCCATCGGGCTTGAAGCGCTCGGCCAGCAGCGTACGTGCGCCGTTTAACTGCGTCACGTCGTAGATCACGGCGGTACTGCCGTCAGCCATCCGGGCACGCGACCAGTCCCAGGTTTTGAACGGCACGATTACCGGTTCGTCACCCTCGTTGCTGTCCAGGTAGGCGTTGCCTTGCCAGCGCAGCCCGGGTTTGGCCAGATCAACCTCGATGCGGGCGCACGGCGCAATCGGGCCCCAGCGGTGGCGTCCTGCATCGTCCAGCGCATTTGAGTAGCTACAAAGCGCCTGCGGATACACGCGTACCATGCCGCGCACGCGCTGCGGGATGGGCGCGCTGATTTCGTTCAAGTCGATTTCAAGATGGTCACCGCGCCACGTCAGGTGGCTGGGTCCAACGCGCAGGTGGTCGGCGCTGCGCTCTACGCTGCTGCGGCCGCGCTCGGTCATGGTCCAGCGGCGTTGGCCGGGGCTGTACAGCGCCACGTTGATGGCGCAGTGGTTGTCGGCCTGCACAGAAGCGCCCTGACTTTTGAAGGCGCTGGCGTAGTAAGGTGAAAAAACGCTGCCAACAAAGGCAATGATGCTCAGGGCGTGCTGGCCGTCGTCGCTGATGGCATCGACATACCACCAGAGATACGCACCCGGCCCAACGGTTTGGTCGAAGCGAGGTGTGCCATCACGGTGGCGGCCGCCAGTTGGCCCGACAGCGCCGCCATCGGCACGCCCGGCCCCGGGTGCACGCTGCCCCCCGCCAAGTACAGTCCCGGCAGCTTGCTGGCCGAGCTCGGCCTTTGAAAAGGCGTCATCCAGCCGTGCGATGCTGGCCCGTACAGAGCCCCGCCCGTGCCCGGGAACAGCTGGTTGAAGTCGCTCGGGCTGGTGATGACTGAATGGGCTGTGGCTAAATTCAAGTCCAGCGTCAGGCCACAACGGCCCAGCAGTTTGAGGCTTTGCTCCTGACATGATTGGATCTCCAATGGGGTTAACTGTTGAGCACTGCTCAGGCCGGTGCTTTGGTCGCCCGTGGCGGGGGCGTTGACCAGACACAGCAGGCGTTCATTGCCATTGATGGCCTGCGCTGTGTCGTTGCGGTCCTGCGCGCACACATAGACCGTACCCCGGCTGGGCAGCTTGTGCTGTTTGAAGATTTCATCAAACTCTTTTTTGTAGTCGTCATCAAAAAACACGTTGTGCCTGACCAGCGGAAAGCCGGATGTTGGGGCGTTCACAGACCAGGTGACGGCTGATAACGAGCGCTTGGCGAGCGGCGTGTTTTTGGCAGCGCGATTAACACCGTCGCCCCCCAACAAGCCTTGGGCCAGTGCGCTGGCATCGCCATTGAATACAACCGCATCGGAATGCAGTTGCTCGCCGCCTGCCAGTTCAATACCGCGGGCCCGGCCATCCCGTACCAGAATGCGATGACAGGGTGAGCTGTAGCGAAGCGTTGCGCCTTGGCGCTCAGCCTGCGCAGCTATCGCCTTGGCCAGCGCATGCATGCCGCCATCGACAGACCAGACACCGTCAAGCTCAACATGCGCAACCAGCATCAAAGTAGCGGGCGCGGCCCAGGGCGACGCGCCGCAGTAGGTGGCATAGCGGCCAAACAATTGGCGCAAGCGCGGGTCATGAAAGTAATGGCCAAGCGACTGCCAGAGCGATGCGAATGGGCCCAGGCTGGCAAGCGCCGTCAGCCCGCTGGGGCCAAGGTCTGCACCCATGCCCATGAGTGTTGGGCGTGACGAGCGAATGTACGGCCCTTCAAGGTGCTCGTAAATATCTTTTGCTTTTTGGCAGAAGGCCACAAAGCGTCTGGCCTCCTCGGGTGAGCTGAATTGCGCGATGGCATCGGCTGAACGGGCTATATCCGTGAACAAATCCAGGCGTTGGTCAGTGCTGCCCCAGGCATGGCGACACAAAATATCGAGTGGCTCCAGCTTGACCACGTCATTAAGATTGCAGCCCACCTGCGCAAAAATTTGCTCAAACACCCAGCGCATGGTGAACACCGTCGGGCCTGAATCAACCAGTGCGCCACCAACATTGACCCGGCGCATTTTGCCGCCCGGCGCAGCGGCCGTTTCAACCAGCGTAACGCGCACGCCGCTGTGCGCCAGCAGCAGCGCACTGACCAAGCCGCCGACGCCCGCACCCACCACAATGACGTGCTTGTCACGCAGCTGCGTGACTTGCTTTTTTGGCAGCACGGCATGTTCAGCCATACGATCGTCCTCTCCAGCTCCCGGACAAACTAAGGGGTACGAAGCGCGCAAACATCGATTCTGAAAAGAATCCTCCCGCGTTAGCCGCTTGGATAGCCGCCAGGTGCGCGCCTGTGCGCGCGTAAGCATTCATGGCATCAACATCCGTCCAGATGCTGAATGTGGCTTGCCTGAAAAATGGCGCTTCGCCCACGCCAGTGGCCAGTAAACAACCATTGGCCTGGTTGAGTGACGTTTCGCTCGCCGGTTGCATACGCCAAAAGCGTCGCGCCGACAGAGGCTTGATGGACGCACGCGTCAGCGTAGCTATGGGGCCGCTTGTCGGCTCGCTGGCAGTTACGTCAAGAGCGCGCCCAGACCATTTACCTTTGCATGAATATGCGCTCAGCTTGGCGGTGCAAAACTCGCGTGAGCGACTGGAATACGAGCGAACGATTGGGGACACTAAAAAATGATCGGCAGAGTCTTCATCAGCAAACAGGCAGAAAATCGCTTGCCGCGACCCGCTGGGTCGCAAGCCAAAGCCGCCCTCAAAACCGCTGCCCATCAGTTTGAAAAAAACCAGCCCGGCAACACCTCGCATAAAAAATCGCTGAGTTACAAAGCGTGCGTAACCCCACAAGCGGTGTGCAGGGTCGATGTCAGCCAGCAAAAAAACAGCCACTTGGCCAGTTGCGCTTTTAGGCGCAAGGAGCGGGGTGGCTGTAGAAGAAGGTTGGGTGCGGGGCATACAAAAAGTTGACCGCGCACCATCTGGCATGCCTTTGTCGTCAGGTGCTCGATGGGGGCTCAGTGCTGGTAACTGGCTACTTGACGAGTACCTCAGCCTTGTTGGCTGATACCTGGGTTGGGGCTTTGCCATCAGGCTTGATATCGCCTGTAGTTTGCGCCTTGACTTCAGGCTTGACAGGAACTGCTGCCGGCACGCCCGCTTGTGGCAGCACCGGGGCTGCCGGATCGACCGGCTTTACGGGCGCGTACAGGGCGGGATAGTGCTTGGCCATCGCCGCACCGTACAAAGGTTTGTATGCACCCTGGTGGCAGGTTGCGCAGTTGGCTTTGGCCACGTCTCCCGTGGGCCCCAGGCGCGAAGCAGGGAACACGTTCGTAATCGGCACCATGTACTCGTTGTTTAACTCGCGAGCCATACGAATACCGTACCAGGCGGTGGCCCGCTGAGGTGTTGCGTTAGCTCCCCACTCAGCAAAAGCCTGCGTGTTATGACAGTAAGTGCAATTGACGCCCAGCGCCGTTGACCAGTGCATCATGGTGGCATAGGTGAACTCGGCCTGCTTGGTTGAGCTGCGATTGGCGGCTGTTCCAGTCATGGCCAACGCCTCCTTGCCGTTGACGCGAATGGGCTTGTTGTCCAGAAAATACGGTGTAAAAGGGTCATAAGGCAGGGATGACAAACCGACCGACTTGGCAGCACGATTTTGTCCTGCGTCGTTACCCAGATTTCCACCAGCAGACTTTTGAGCTGGGGGCGCAAACCAAACTTCTTTCGGAATGTTGTTGCCGCGGTGGCAGGTGTAGCAGGTCACGCCAGTTTCAGCCACGTGCGTTTTCCAGTCGGAGTTGATTTTTTGTGTCATCTGCAGCATTTTGCGGGCCACGACTTTGGTGTACACGCTGTCATCTGCAAAATTACCCGCAATATGGCAATAGTTACAGCCTTGCTGCGGCGCAACCCACTCAGTAATGGCACTCATGGTGCGGGCAAACTCGCCCACGCTCAAATCGCCAAGTACCTTGACGTTTTGGTAAATTGCACCAGCTCTAGGTGTACCAGGCACATCAACAATGGCATCTGCAACAGCGGGAGCTTTGTTCACCGATGCTTGCGTTGACAGCGTGCGCGGGTTGTAGACCTGCTCCATCGCTGTGCCGCGAAAGCCGGTTTGTGACACTGCTATCGGCGGACGTTCGCACCCCGCTGTCAACAAGGCTGCTGTACTTGCTAAAAGCAGTTTGAGTGTGATGCGCGTGATCATGGTTTTACTCCGAGCAAAGCTGGGTCAAGGGTGGGCACGTACACAGCAGGATAGCTGGGCACCACATGGTGTTTGACAGACCACAGATACCAATTGTCAACCACCGTGCCGGTGAGCAAAATACCAATGCCACCTACTAACGGGCAGAGTACGGCAAACCACCAGGCCCAGCGGTGAATAGATTCCATCGTGGCGTTGAAACCCATGGTCCAGCGCCAGAAAAGGCCGGCTCGTTCCGATGCAGTACCGCGGTCGATGATCTGTTCAATCTCACGCTCGCCACCGTAGCGGCCTACCGCCAAGATAGTGGCTCCATGCATGGCGAACAGCAAGACAGAGCCATACAAGAACACAATCGACAGGGCATGGAATGGGTTGTAAAACAGGTTGCCATAGCGCAGCGATATGGCGGCTGTCCAGTCAAGGTGCGGAAAGATACCGAACGGCACCGATTCAGCCCAGCTACCCATCAATACAGGACGGAAGAAACCGCACACCAGAAAAAGCCAGATGGCCGCTGCGAAAGCCCAAGCCACATGCGTACCCAAACCCAGCTGACGTGCTCGGCGATACATGCGCGCCCACCACAGGATGACTGACAGGGTCAGCATAAATCCGGCGATCTGCCACCAGCCCCCGTCGTTAAGAGGGGCAATACTCAAACCGTACTTGGGCGCCGGCGGATCAAGCGCCAGCCAGAACAACTGGCGAATCATTTGCAAAGGATTCCAGTCCACTTGCGCCAGCATATTGAAACCAATGATGTTGAACGACAGCGTCCCCAATATGAGAGATGCCAAACCGAGCCAGCCTAAATAAACCGGGCCAATCTGGGCATTGCCCAAGCGTCCCGCCAGATGCAGAAAAAACGGAGGGCCGATGCGTTCAGAATCGCCGGGTGGCAACGGAACACCTGGGGACGCAGGTCCTGTAGGCTGCACGGTGGTAAAAAGATTTTGATATTCAGCCATTTTCTGTTCCTCGTATTCTTATTAATGACCCCAGATTGGCATGTTCAGCCACCAGCCCCACCATTCAGGCCAGCCACGCGTCCAGAACGGACCACTGATGACAATGCACAAGGCAGAAAACCAGACTGCAGCAAGCGCCAGAAACAACCCCAGTCGGTGAATGCCCAGTGTGCCCACAGAATAGCCAATCACATCGCGGAAGAAGGTGTCTTCATGCTCCGGCGTTTTGACGACTTGCCCCTTGCCAGGATTGGTGGCGGACAGCACCAGCGCGCCGTGCAATGACAGCGACAGGGTTGTTGCAAAGAAAAGAGTCACTGCAATCATGTGCGCCGGGTTGTAATGAAAGTGCAGGTACTGGTAACCTGTGTTGCTGACCCAATCCAGGTGGCTGTAGATGCCGTAAGGAAAAGCGTGACCCCAGGAGCCCATCAGCACCGGGCGGATGACCTGCAGGGTGAAGTACGCAAAGATGGCAAATCCGAATGCCACCGGGACATGCAAGCCCATTCCCAGTTTGCGGCAAATTTCAACTTCTCTGAGAGCCCAAGAAACAAATGCGCCCAGTGCGCATACTGTAATGACTTGCCAGAGTCCGCCTGCCATCATGGGCGCCATGTTCAGACCATTAGAAATGTCGGGTGGCGCGATGTTGATTTGCCAAGGGTTCCATGTTGGCCCCATCGCAGCGCCCCACAAAATCATGGCCGTGCCAACGAGTGAAAAGAACGCAGTTGATATGCCAAAAAAGCCGACGTAGAACGGGCCGATCCAGAAGTCGAACAAGTCACCCCCAATCAGGGTGCCGCCGCGAACACGGTACTTTCTTTCAAAACTCAGCATGGCCATATTGGCTCCTCGGATCCGGTATGCGTGGCTGGACGCTATCGGAAATAATTAGTTGTTCTTGAGGGGTGTGCGAAGTCAAGCTGAACCAGCCTGACTTCGCTCGCCGCATCGGCAGCAACAAGCCGCCGTTATTTTGAAGGTGGCATGGCTGCGTTTTGCGCAGCTTTTGTTGCCTTCACCGTGTCTGGATGCCACGTGTTGAGGTTGTAACGATCAGTGCTGAGTTGCACCAGGTGGATTGAAGTGCTGGTAAAAGCAATGATCAAACCTGTGAAGATGATCGCCTTGCGGGGATCAACAATACGCCACATACGCCACATAATATTTCCTTCAGTTAAGTTGAGAAATCACGGTGTACACAGCTGACTTCACGCTGCTCAACATCGGCTCTGATCCTTCTGCCCCCGGCAGCCAGGTGCGCCATTCCATGAACAGCATCTGGCCCATCATTGCAAGCAATAAAAAGACACAAAAGAGAACAAGGTACAGATATCGAAACTCCTTCAAGGGTGCTTGCGAAATACTGTGCGACTGTTGAGCATGTAAATAAGCCATATTTATCTCCGTGAATAGGTTCTAAGGGCTCTTAAAACCAGGGACGCCAGATCCAGACCAGGCTATGCGCAAGCATCACACCAGCACCAAACAGCAGGTAACCCTGGATGTAGTACTTGTGAAATTCCTGGCACTCTGCATCAGACAATCCGGATGGACTTGTAGCTTGATTCATAGTCGATTTCCTTACTTAAAAGCCTTGCGGCCAACACCTTGCCAGAGGGCAAGGAACGAATTGCCACAGCAAGATTGCTGCAGCGAACTTGCATTCAGGCAAGCCTGAATACTTGTCGGGAAACTCGAGGCAGTGGTGTTGCAGGTCATGCAGCCACCCCCACTTTTGAATGTCCGAACAATTCTGAAAGCCGGTCAAACTCAACACTTGAGCGGCCGGATTGGCGTGCATCGCGCTCTGCACGATCCCGCATTTGTTTGGCGGCTGAAATACGCACCAGCACGGGTTCAGCTTCGAGCAACTCCTCTAAAAGCGCATGGGCTTCAAGGCTCCATGTGATGGGCTTGTCAGCGTTGACGCGGCTCGGTGTGGCATCAATCTTGTCCAGCTCGGTACCCAGCGGCAAGATGTGAAACAGCGCATCAAACAGCGCGTTGCAAAACTCCTGGATTAGATACGTGGCCCCCGCATAGCCCATGAAAGGCGTACCGGTATGGCGCCGAATAATCGGCAGCGGAAATGAGGCTGGAATAAACGTTGTTTTCATCATGCCGCCACCGCCGCACTCAGCCAGGTACATGCGCTCGTTATAGCTGCCGTACATCACCAACGGTGTTTTGGTAGCGGTCAGGCGGCGAACTTCAGCGTTGTCGGTTTTGGCGCCGGGGCAACGCGCGATCGCAAAGTTGCAAGGCAGCCCCATCTCGTCTTCAAAAAAGTGGCGGATACCACGTGTGTAGGTTTCATTGGCCACCACGGCAAAACTGGCAGTGCCAAAAAAGTCTTGAGTCACTGACCGCCACAAGTCCCAAATGGGTTTGATGGTGGTGTGCTTTTCGCGCTCAATGAAAGGCTCAGGGTCGAGGCCAAGCAATTCGCCGAGTTTGCGTAAGAATTTGGTGGTGCTGTGCAGGCCAATGGGGGCTTGCAGATAAGGCCGCTCCAGCGCCTCACAAAGCATGCGGCCGAACTCGCGGTACATGCAAATATTCACATCGGCTTCTACCAGGCGTGACACGTCTGCGAGGTGGCTGCCCAATGGGAACACCATGTTGATCTCAGCGCCAATGCCCTGCACCAGGCGGCGGATTTCAGCCAGGTCACTCGGACAATTGAAGGTGCCGTAGCTGGGGCCGATGATGTTGACCCTGGGTTTTTCCCCCAGTGCTCGTTCAGACGCGGGTTTGCGCGCAGGCACATGCTTGAGGCCGTACTCTGACCACAGCCAGAACATGGCGCGGTTGGCACATTGCCACTGGTCTTCGTCAATCGTGCGGGGTAAAAAGCGCTGGATGTTGGTGCCTGCGGGTGTGACACCGCCGCCAATCATTTCTGCAATCGATCCCGTCACCACTACCGATGGCAGATCAGGGTCGAGCGCGGCGTGGGCACGGCGCATGGACCCTTCGGTTCCTTCGCGGCCGAGTTGCTCTTCAGCCAGACCCGTGACAACGATGGGCAATTCGTGCGGTGGTAACGCATCGGTGTAGTGCAGTACAGACGTAACAGGCAAATTCTCGCACCCTACCGGTCCATCAATCACCACCTGCAAACCTTTGATGGCGGTGAATACGTACACCGCACCCCAATAGCCGCCTGCACGATCGTGGTCGAGGACTAACATGTCAGACCATTTCCTCAGCTTTGCGCTTTTTAGCCATCTTGATGGCCTGGCGGCGCTGATCGGCTTTAAAGTCTGGACGGTCCTGCGGTATGCCTTGTGCAGCTTCCCACACGCCTGTTGAATGACCAGTACCTACCGAGCCAAAAAATTCTTTCATCTGCTCAAAACGGGCCTTGTTACCAATCGCTGCATTGACCACCGTGGCTAACGAACCCGCGCCCGCAGGGCCCATCAGAGGACGAGCTGAAATCAGATTGGTGAAGTACAACGACGGAATGGTCAATTCTTTGGCAGCTTGAACAATTGGCGTGGTGCCAACGGCCAGGTCAGGCTTGAACTCATGCACTGCAGCAAGGTCTTGCTCAAGCGATGCACGAAACTGCACCATCACGCCTTTGCTTTGCAGCCACTGCGTGTCAAGTTCGTTCCAGGCGGTGCGTGGGCACGCGGTGCCAACGTAACGAAGATCAGCGCCGCTCTCAACCAAAAGGCGACCAACCAGCAACTCAGAGCCTTCGTAGCCACTTAACGTGATGCGGCCTTTGATCGGAGTTTTGCCAAGCACCGCTTTGATTGCAGGCAAGAATTTATTTTTAGCTGCGTCAATATCGGGTTGCGCAATGTTGGTTGCCTCGCCAATGGCCTGCAGCCAGGCTTCAGTACCGTCGTAACCTACCGGAGCTGACCCCACAATGGCGCGGCCTGCTGCTTCAAACTCACGCACACTGGCGGTGTAAAAAGGGTGGATGGCAGCTACGGCTGCGCAATCCAGCGCAGCGTACAACTCACGCCATTCGCGCGTCGGTACGCTAGGGCCTGCAGCCAAGCCCATGGGCTCCAGCATCATGCCGATGATGACCGGGTCAGCCGGGAACATTTCGCCCAGCAGCGCGATGGTTGGCTTGTCAGACTTGCCGTTGCGCGGTGCTTGCACTGGGCCAGCCAGCGCTTCGGTTCGTGCGTATTTCAGCATCGCGCCTGCCAGCACGTCTTTGGCCTCTGCATGGGTAGGCACACCAAAGCCAGGAACGTCAATGCCGATGATGCGCACGCCGTTGATTTCCTTTGGCAAAATTTGCAGTGGCACACCGCTGGCGGTAGGCACACACAAATTGATGATGATGATGGCGTCATACAGGGCCGGGTCAGCCTGTTGAAACACCGCTTCGCGGATGTCTTCAAACAGCTTGCCAGTCACCAGTGATTCGGAATTGAATGGCACGTAACCAACACTGCGCCGCGCGCCGTAGAAATGCGACGTGAACGTCAGTCCATACACGCAGCAGGCCGAGCCTGACAAAATGGTCGCGGTGCGGCGCATGCGCAGACTCACCCGCAACGAACCAAATGCCGGGCACATGCTTTGCGGCTGGTCGTGCGGGCCAGCTTTCGGGCTCTTTGGGTAATCCTTGGCGTACTGCTCGAGAATTTCGGATTTGCCTGCGGACTTGGCCGCAGCCAGCATGGCATCACCGCCGCTGTGGCAGCCCATACCATCGCCTTCAAGCGCCGTGCTAATCGGCGCTGTGGGCATCGGGATGATCGGGATGATGGTGGCCATGAATTGCTTGGATTCAGACTTCGTCGTAAACGACTTCAAGCGTTTCTTTAACGGTTTCTTTTTTGCCGCACATGTCGAACTGCGTGGCAGGCTCAAGCACCACATTGCGGCCCACCACATCAGCCGAGAACAAGCCCAGCAACTCGTCTTGCGTCATGGGTTTCGGGCGAATCGGTTGCGACGTGCCGACGTTTTCTGCGAGCTGCGCGAACATCGGGCCCCAAACGGAGCCAGGCCGACCAATGATTTCGTAGCTGGCGCTTTTGCGGCGAATGTCGTCGTTAGCAGGGATGATGGACAGCACCGGAATACCCACTTTTTCAGCAAAGGCAGATGCCTCGCCAGTGCCGTCATCGCGGTTAATGACCATGCCCGC
>ENA-OFDP01000914-OFDP01000914.1-metagenomes-genome-assembly--contig:-NODE-914-length-12346-cov-5.707428_pt1 | contig 12346 bp, 12 predicted proteins | sample MGYA00153389_OFDP01 | MGnify analysis MGYA00153389 | reverse complement strand
GGCGACATGCTGGATGGTGAAGGCGGCTACACCGTATGGGGCAAGCTGCTGCCTGCTGACACGTCGTCACGCATCGGCGGTGTTCCGCTGGGTTTGGCCCACAACGTTAAGGTGGTACGCCCGGTTAAAAAAGGCCAGAGTCTCAGCTGGGCGGATGTGGCCATGGACACAACCACCGATGCGTACAAGGTGCGGCATGAAATGGAAAATATGTTTGCCAAACCTCTTCAAAAAGCAGCATGAAAATCACAGTGCTGGGTTTAGGCAACATGGGTTTGCCTATGGCGGAGCGGCTTTGCAAAGCAGGCTACAGCGTCAGTGTCTGGAACCGTACACCCGGCAAAGCTGACAACCTGGCCGCGCTCGGCGCAACCGCTCATACGCAACCCACGAGAGCGGTCAAAGATGCTGACATCGTGGTCAGCATGCTGGAAAGCGGCCCGGTGGTGGAGGACGTTTTGTTCAGCCAGGGCGTGGCTGCAGCAATGAAGCCTGGTGCGCTGGTCATTGACATGGCATCCATCAAGCCTCGTGAAGCGCGCGACCACGCCGCACGTCTGGGTGCGCTGGGCATTGCGCATCTGGACGCGCCGGTGTCTGGTGGTGTGCTGGGCGCCGTAGACGGCAAGCTTGTCATCATGGTAGGCGGCACGGCAACTGATTTTGAACGGGCAGAGCCCGTATTCGTGCACTTTGGCCGCGCCACACTTGTGGGCCCGCACGGCAGCGGCCAGCTTGCCAAACTGGCCAACCAGATGATCGTCGGCATCACTATTGGCGCGGTAGCTGAGGCGTTGCTGTTTACCCAGCGCGGCGGTGCAGACATGGCAAAAGTCAAAGAAGCGATCACTGGCGGCTTTGCCGACAGCCGCATCTTGCAGGTGCATGGCCAGCGCATGGTGGAGCGGGACTTTGCGCCTCGTGCGCGCTTGAGTATCCAGCTCAAGGACATGCGTAATGCGCTGGCGACTGCAGATGAAATCGGTTTTACAGCGCCGGTGACTGCGCTGTTTGAAAAGCTGTACGCTGAAGGCATTGAGCACGGCCTGGGCGACCTGGATCATTCAGGCCTTTTTGTTGAACTGGCCAGTCGCAACGGTATGGAATAAAGAGAGACGAAAATGGATGACTTGCTGATCAAAGGTGCGTTGGTGTATGACGGAACAGGTGCAGAGCCTGCTATTAAAGATGTAGCTGTTAGCGCAGAAAAAATAAGGACTGTAGCTCAAAATATACCTGAAAATGCACGTCAAATCATTGATGGCACCGGCTTGGCACTGATGCCCGGAATCATTGACAGTCACACGCATTTTGATGCGCAAATTACATGGGACGCAACGCTTAAACCCTCCCCTGCACTCGGCGTGACGACCGCTGTCATTGGCAACTGCGGCTTTACCATTGCGCCCTGTAAACCGGCTGATCGCGACATGACCATGCGCAACCTGACGCAGGTGGAAGGCATGTCACTTGAGGTGCTGAAAAGTGGTATCGACTGGGGCTTTGAAACTTTTGCCGAGTATTTGTCCATGCTGCGCAGCAAAGGCTGCGTGGTCAACACCGCGGCCTACATAGGCCACTCATCAGTGCGTACCTGGGTGATGGGTGCAGATGCTTCAAAGCGCGAAGCAACAGAGCCAGAAATCGAGCAGATGCAAACCATCGTGCGCGACGCAATGGCTGCTGGCGCTGTCGGTTTTGCCAGCAGCACCAGCCCTGCACACAACGGTGAAGGCGGCCTGCCCATGCCGTCGCGGCTGGCAAGCGACACTGAAATGATGGCATTGATCAAAGCCATGGGAAGCCAAGGCAAAGGCGTTTACATGGTGACCAAGGGCGGGCAAATGCCTGTTCCATTTCTGGAAGATATGGCCAGGCAATCGGGCAGACCCGTGATGATTGCCGCATTGCTGCACAACAGCACCAACCCCGAGGCGGTTTTCAAAGACCTGGACAACATCGCCAGCGCCAACACACGAGGTCACCGCCTGATAGGTCAGGTGTCGTGCTGCCCGCTGACGATGGACTTCACCATGGCATCGCCATATCCTGTGGAAGGCTTGCAAAGCTGGAAGCCTGCACTCGGCCTGCAAGGCGATGCTTTAAAAACCGTACTCAAAGACAAAGCGTTCAGGCAGTCGGTACGTGCGGAAATTGCAGCGCCCACAACCTTTCGCCTCTTCAACGGCGAGTGGGACAAGGTGCATGTTGTTGAATGCGCGTTGGCGTCAAATGCCGCGCTTGAACAGCGCACTGTTGCTGATATTGCCCAAACTCAAGGGTGCGACCCGCTGGACGTGATGCTGGATCTGGCTTTGGCTGAAGATTTTCAAACCGTCTTTACGGCCCAGTTGCTGAACAGCGATGCGGATGCAGTCGGCCGCATGCTGAACCACCCCAACAGCGTGGTGTCGCTGAGCGATGCGGGTGCACATCTGACATTCTTCAACGATGCCGGTTTTGGTTTGCACCTGATGGGCCACTGGGTGCGTGATTTGCAGGCCATGAGCTTGCCGGAGGCCATACGCCGCCTGACGTCGCAACCTGCCAGCATTTTTGGCATGACGGATCGCGGCATGATCAAGGAAGGTATGGCAGCTGACCTGCTGCTGTTTGACCCCGCAAGTGTAGGCCGCGGCCCCAAGCGCCGCGTGTTTGACCTGCCCGGTGGTGCGGCAAGGCTGACAACAGATGCGGTGGGCGTTCATGGTGTTTGGGTGAACGGCCAGCAAGTGGCAGACGATAGGGGCTTGCTCGAACAGCCGCCATTGGCTGGCAAATTGTTGACAGAATTTGCTTCTTGAGATTTGCTGACTGAAAGTAAAAAGCCGCCAGACATCGTCACGATGTTTGGCGGCTTTTTGCGGGTTAGCCGCAAGACTCAAAACGCTTGATCAGTCACGGTCAGCTTTTGCAAACTTGGCAGATTTTTTTGCAGCATCGCGCGGCACAAATACCTTGCCAGCTGGCCTGGCAAATGCTGGTTTGGCGAAAGCGGGTTTCGGCGCAAAACCGTTCTCGCGAGGTGCAAATGAGCGCTCTTGACGCGGTGCAAAACTGCGCTCGTCGCGAGGAGCAAAGCTGCGCTGCTCTTGCGGCGCAAAATTGCCACCGTTGTCGTCACGGCGCGGACCGCGGTCATTGAAACCGCTGCGGTCAGCATAGCCACCTTGCGGTGCAGAACGACCCTGAAAGCTGCCACCACGGTCATCGCGATTTGCATTGAAATTTCCGCGGTCGCCGCCAAAGTTGCGGTCGCCGCCACCTGCATTAAAACCACCACCAGCTGGCTTGCGGCCAGCATAACCGCCACCACCGCCACCGCCAAAGTTGCCACGCGGGCCACTGCGGTCATCACGGCCGCCAAAGTTGCCACGTGGGCGATCAGACGTTGGCGCAAAGCGCTGTTGTGGCTCAAGACCTGTAATCACGCTGGCTTTGAGGTTTTGCTGTGAATAGTGTTCAATGTCCTGAATCTTGCGGCGGTCGCGGAACTCGGCAATCGTGATCGCCTGACCTTCGCGGCCGGCACGGCCGGTGCGGCCAATGCGGTGCACGTAGTCTTCGGCTTTCATCGGCAAGCCATAGTTGATAACGTGGGTGATGGTCGGCACATCCAAACCACGCGCGGCCACGTCGGTTGCCACCAAAACTTGAACACGCCCATCGCGGAACGCCATCAAACGACGATTGCGCAGCCCTTGACCCAGCGCGCCGTGCAGCGCCACAGCGCTGAAACCGTCTTGCACCAGATCGTTCGCCAAGCCGTCGCATTCAACCTGCGTGCAGGCAAACACAATCGCTTGGTTGATCGTCGTGTCGCGCAGCAAGTGGTCAAGCAACTTGCGCTTGTGCGTCATGTTGTCAGCCCAATGCAATGCCTGGGTGATCGACGCATGCTTTTCATGCGGTGAGTCGATCTCAACCCGCTGCGGCTGGCGCATCACGCGCGTGGCCAGTTGCATGATGCGCGGCGCAAACGTGGCGCTGAACATCATGGTCTGTTTGCGTTCAATCGTCAGCTGATTGACTTCGGTCAGGTCGTCTGCGAAACCAAGGTCGAGCATGCGGTCGGCCTCGTCAACCACCAAAAATTGAACCTGGTCAAGTTTGATCTGCATGCTGCGCTGCAGGTCAAGCAAACGGCCGGGTGTGGCAACCACCAGGTTGGCGTTTTGCAATTTGGCAATTTGTAACTGGTATGGAATACCGCCGACCACATTGGCAATCCGCAGGCCGCGGCAATGGCGAACCAAGTCAATCGCATCAGCGCAAACCTGCTGGGCCAATTCACGCGTTGGGCACAAAATCAGCGCGCCTGGCGTGGCGGCTTTGAAGTTGCGCATGTTGGTCGGGTCTTTGCGCTTGGGCTTTTTGGCAGGCGCTTCGCCACGGGCAACCGCTTCAGCAGACAAGCGTTCAAATTCAGCGCGCTCAAAACGTTCAGCTTCTTCTTGCTGCTTGAGCAACGTGTGCAGCACGGGCAACAAAAATGCAGCCGTCTTGCCACTACCGGTCTGGCTGGACACCAGCAGATCGGTGAACTTTGCTTTCTTGTCTGCGTTCTCATCATCCAGTGCCTGCATGGCCTTGGGGATGGTCGCCATTTGCACGGCGGTGGGCTGGGTAAAGCCCATGTCAGCCACAGCTTGCAGCAACTCCTTGGCCAACCCCAGTTTTACAAAGCCGTTTGGCTCCGGCGCGATAGCGTCCAGAGATGTTTCCAGCACGCTGGCGCCATCGTTGTTTTCAAGATCAAAATTTGGCTCGGCGAAAGAGTCTCCGCGAGCCTCAAAAGAGTCAGTCATGTTTTTTCTCACTAATCATCCGCACCGCCGCCAGTTTGTAAAAGCGTGATGCAGAAAAACTTGCACGGCCTGCTGTTGCAGGGCGCTTCGTTCATGGTTAATAAAACATCAACCATCAAACGAATATGCGAGTCAGGTCAAAAATTTGCCCGAAACGGTGACTCAATGAAAAGAGTCCACAAGTGTGAGGTAGATGTACAAATGGTTCGCACCCTTGCGCTTAACCAAGCCTTCTAATGTACCACATTTCGCGGGTTAGTACCAACTACCTTTGGCGCGAGCCTGAAGCGAACGCAAAAATCACCTTGCACAGGTTTTTCTGTCGAAGTCCCGCTCCGACCGCACGGCCTACTGAACCGCGATCACTTCAAGAAATGTTCCCGATAGTGCTCCAGCTCATCAATCGACTCATGCACGTCGGCCAGCGCGGTGTGCTTTTGCTGTTTTCTGAACGCGTTGTACACATCGGGCCGCCAGCGTTTAGCCAGCTCTTTGAATGTGCTGACGTCTATGTTGCGGTAGTGCAAATACGCCTCCAGCATGGGCATGTACTTGACCAGAAACCGTCGGTCTTGGCTGATGGTGTTGCCGCACAACGGCGACGCGCCTTTGGGCACGTAATGGCTGATAAAAGCGAGCATTTGCACTTCGGCATCCGCTTCGGTGATGGTCGAGGCTTTGACCTTGTCGATCAGCCCGCTTCTGCCATGCGTGCCTTTGTTCCACTTGTCCATTTGGTTCAGGATTTCATCAGACTGGTGGATCGCAAGCACCGGGCCTTCAATGCGGGGGGTCAAGTTTGGGCCAGTGACAATAATGGCGATCTCGATCAGACGCTCTTTCCCGGGGTCCAGCCCGGTCATTTCGCAGTCTAGCCAGACAAGGTTTTGGTCGGATTTTGTCAAGAGGGTTTCGATGTCAGTCATCTCGCGATTCTCGCTGATCGCCTAAACTGCCCTTCATGCAAGACCATTCTTTCGTTTTCACCGTTGTGTTTTCTGCCGCTCTGGTGTTGGGGCTTTTGATACGCTTTTACCTGGCGTCTCGGCAAATCCGCCACATTGCGCAACACCGCGGCGCGGTACCTGCCGCCTTTGCATCGACCATTGCGCTTTCGTCGCATCAGAAAGCGGCTGACTACACGGTTGCCAAAGCGCGCTTTGGTCTTCTGGAGATTGCATTTGGCGCGGCAGTTCTGCTGGGCTGGACTTTGTTAGGCGGCATTGATGCACTGAACCGAGCGATCAACAGCACCAGCCTTGCCAACTATGGCAGCCTGGTCCCCCAACTGGCTTTACTGGCTGCGTTTGCGGTCATCAGCGGCGTGCTTGATTTGCCTTTCACGCTCTACAGTACCTTCAAAATTGAGGAGCGTTTTGGCTTTAACAAAATGACGTTCAAGCTGTGGTTGTCTGACGCAGTCAAGGGGTTGCTGGTTGGTGCGTTGATTGGACTGCCGATTGTGGCGCTGATCTTGTGGCTGATGGGCAGTGCGGGCAGCTTTTGGTGGCTTTGGGCTTGGGCCACCTGGATGGGTTTTAACCTGGCTATTCTGGTGCTGTACCCCACAGTGATTGCGCCCATGTTCAACAAATTCAAACCGCTGGATGATGAGACTTTAAAAGCGCGCGTAACGGCGCTGATGCAGCGCTGCGGCTTTGCGGCAAAGGGGTTGTTTGTGATGGACGGCAGCAAGCGATCAGCCCACGCCAACGCCTACTTCACCGGCTTCGGTGCGGCCAAGCGGGTGGTGTTTTACGACACCTTGCTCAGTCAATTAAGCCCCGGCGAAGTTGATGCCGTGCTGGCACACGAGCTGGGCCATTTCAAGCACAAGCACATTATCAAGCGCATCATTGGCATGTTCGCGATGAGCTTGGTGGGGTTTGCATTGCTGGGCTGGCTGTCGTCGCAAGTATGGTTCTACACGGGTCTGGGCGTGCAGCCAAACGTTGGTGGCGGCAACGACGCCCTGGCGCTGCTCCTGTTCATTTTGGTAGTGCCATTGTTCAGTTTTTTTATCTCGCCCATTTTTGCGCAGTTCTCGCGCAAGCACGAGTTTGAAGCTGACGCATATGCAGTGTCGCAAACCGATGGCAAAGACTTGGCTAACGCATTGCTCAAGCTTTACCAGGACAACGCCAGTACGCTCACACCGGACCCTCTGTTCGTGAAGTTTTATTACTCTCATCCGCCAGCTTCTGAACGCCTGGCGCGTATGAACCCTTTGCAAGGAAGTCCTGCATGAGCAACCCCATCCATAAAAATCGTAAAGCCCTGAGCGCCACTGAAATAGTGACGCACCTAAGCAAGCTCAATGGCGAGCAGGTAACAGGCTGGCGGCTGATAGACGGCGCATTAGAGAAAACCTACACCTTTAAAAATTACCATGAGACGATCGGATTTGTGAATGCTTTGGCATTTATCGCCAATGCAGAAGACCACCACCCCGACTTGGCAGTGAGTTACAGCAAATGCACAGTGCGTTTCAACACGCATGACGTGAACGGTATCTCGGTCAGTGATTTCTTCTGCGCATCAAAAGCCGACGGGTTATTTGTTTGAACAAGAACGCCAAATCGGGCGCGATGACAGGAACCCAGCAGGGTTTGGTGGTTGCAGGGTTTGGCCGGCACGTGTTGGTTGAAACGCTTGATGCCAAGCGAATTATTTGCCACCCGCGCGGAAAAAAAGGCCAGGCACTGGTGGGTGACAACGTACGCTGGTTGCCCAGCGAAGACGAGGGTACGATTGAAAAAATCGACGAGCGCAGAAATGTTTTTTATCGGCAGGACGAGCTGCGCACCAAGTCATTTGCTGCGAACCTTGACCAGGTATTGATCCTGATTGCAGCGGAGCCGGAGTTCTCGGAAAACCAGCTGACTCGCGCGCTGATTGCCGCAGAGGCAGCTGGCATCACGCCGATCATTGCGTTGAACAAAAGTGATTTGGCAGAGCCGTTTGGCAGGGCCTGGGCAAAACTGGAACCGTACCGGGCTATGGGCTACCAGATGCTGCCACTGGCGATCAAACCGAAGTCCACAGCCGCGGTGAACGCACCACAAACCGATGCGCTCATGGTGCTACTGTGCGGCAAAAAAACCCTCGTGCTTGGCCCTTCAGGCGCAGGCAAAAGCAGCTTGACCAACCTATTGATCCCAGCCGCGAAGGTATTGACGGCAGAAATTTCTCAGGCACTCAATTCAGGCAAGCACACCACCACCAGTACCACATTGTATTGGGTGGATGCAGCTCGGACGACCGCACTGATTGACTCGCCCGGATTTCAGGAATTTGGTTTGCACCACATTGAGCCGATGCAACTTGCACAGTTGATGCCAGACTTCAAAGCCCACGCTCAGAATTGCAAGTTTTACAACTGCACGCACCTGCATGAGCCGGGGTGCGGTGTTATTTTAGAGATGAAATCGGGCTCTAGCCCAATTAAAATAGGCGCGAATCGCTATCGTTTATATAGTGAGTTGTTTGAAGAGTTGTCTCAAACGCGGTACTGACGAAGCCGTGCGGGCAATGCGCTGGAAAAGTCCTGCTAGCCAAGCAAGCGCGCCAGTGTCAGAAGCGCAAGCAGCACCATCCAGAGCACCACTGAGCGCCACACAAGCCCCACCACACTGCGCAGGTGCGCTACTTCGGGCTCCCGGCCGGGCGCGATGGCGGAACCCGCATCAATCGCGCTTGCTCCGGCTGCTACTGATGCAGTAGGGGTCAAAGGATCAAAAACAGTTTGTAGCGCCCTTCCACCAAGGCGCACATTTAGTGCGCCCGAGGTGGCTGCCAGAATAATCCCGTCGTTTCGGTTTTCCACCGCATCGGGCGCTTCGCTTGCAAAACGCTGCGTGTAGTTGCGCCAGGCGTCTATCGCTTCTTCAAAACTCCCCACCACCGCGAACCCCAAAGCAGTCACGCGCGCGGGCAGGTAGTCAATCACTCCCCAGGCTTGGGTGGCCGCCAATTGCAGAGCTGGGCTTGCGCCTTCACCCGCTGCGTTCAGTGCCTTGCTTTTGTAAAGCCAATAGCGGCCAACAAATTCACTCATGCGGTACATGACCGCACCCGCAGGGCCCAAACCAAAAGCTGCAAATATTGAAAACCAGCCGAGCACGCCAAATACGTGGCGATGCGCTGCCAGCACCGAAAACTCAATCACGTGCCGCACAATCTCACTGCGCGGCAGATCACTGGCATCAACTTGTTTCCACTTGGCCAACAGCTCTCTGGCCGTGTCTTCGTCCCCGTCATCCAAGGCGTCGCGGATGTCGGTGAAGTGGTGACTGAATTGACGAAAGCCAAGCGTGATGTACAAAATACCCACGGTCCAGGCAAAAGCCAGCAGCGGGTTGACCTGCCATAAGGCAAAGTGCACTGCCAAGGTGATGATGCTCGGGATGCCCACGGCAACTGTCCAGGCGATCCAGCCATGGTGCAACCGCCCGGCATCCAGATTGCGACTGGACCACCGCGCCCACTGCCTGAAGCCCGCATGCATCCAGTTGCCACGCGCCAGCGGCCTGGCTTGTTCAATGATCAGTGCAAACAATACGGCTAAAAAGCTCATGCTGAATAATAACGGCCAGAAAAGATTCAAGAGTTGGGGGGGGGCTCAGGCAATCAGAAATCGGTACAAATTACGCAGCATTCCGGCAGTCGCACCCCAAATAAACCGCTCGGCAAACTGTCCGTCTTCCAGTTGAGCAGACCTGTCCAGGTAAGGCATTGACAGCCACTGCCGCGTGAGCCCGTCAAACTCAACTGCGTGGCGACGGTGGTTGACCGGGCTCATCAGGAAGGTCAGTGGTACTTCAAAGGCATCAGCCACCTCGCCAGGGTTGAGTTGCAGTTTAAAGTCGGGTTGGACGAGTGCCACTACCGGCGTAATGACGTAGGCCGTACCAGTGACGTAAATCGGCAGAGTTCCCAGTACCTCGCAGCAGCTGCGTGGCAAGCCGATTTCTTCTGTGGCTTCGCGCAGGGCGGTGTCAGCTGCGTCAGTATCGGTTTCATCCGTGCGGCCGCCGGGGAAGGCCACCTGTCCGGAATGGCTAGACAGATTGGTGGTGCGCTGAGTGAGCAGCAGCATCAACTCGTCACGCATCACCAAAGGAATCAGCACAGCGGCCAGCGCAGGCTCGCGGTTTTCAAACTTCTTTTCGACACTGTGCTCGGGCGCCCAAGCAGGCGGCGCTGCAAAGCGCGCCCTGAGCGCATCAGGCGTGAGGCGGTCACGCGCAACGCCCTCCAAATGGTCATCAATGCCTTGCACTGGAATGCTGCGCGGATCAAACTTTGGAAGTGGTTTGGAGAATTGCATAAGTTATCTTCATAAAAAAAGCCACTCCTGAGAGTGGCTTTTTTCGCGGCTTGCCTGATGCGCAAAAAGCAATCAAGCGGCCTTGGCACCCAGCTTTTCTTTAATACGGGCTGACTTACCGCTGCGGCTACGCAGGTAATACAACTTGGCGCGGCGTACATCACCACGGCGCTTGACTTCGATCTTGGCAATCAGCGGGCTGTAGACCTGAAAGGTACGCTCGACGCCTTCGCCGTTGGAAATTTTGCGCACGATGAAGCTCGAGTTGAGGCCGCGGTTGCGCTTGGCTATTACCACACCTTCGAAAGCCTGCATACGCTTACGGGTGCCCTCAACCACGTTGACGCTGACAATGACGGTGTCGCCAGGTGCGTAGACAGGGATGGTTTTGTTCAGGCGAGCAATTTCTTCTTGCTCTAGAATTTGAATCAGATTCATGACTTCTCCAACATACTTTTTCGTTCATTCACGCGCTACGCTAGAGACCGCAAATCCATCAATGCACAAAAGCATAGTGTTTGGTTGCAGTGGCCGCCAGAGGACCGAAAAGCTTTCTAGTATAACAATTTACGGCGTCAGGTCGAAATTTACGCCCAGCGCGATCAAGAAAACTTCATCTCTGGCTGTCAATTGGCCAGCTATACGCGCTTTTTGAACCAGCTCCGGCCGCTTCTGCTGGGTCAGGCCCAGCCGCTGCTCACGTCGCCAGCGCTCAATATGAGCGTGGTTGCCCGACATCAACACCGGTGGCACAGCTTGCCCCTGCCAGTCTTCCGGCCGGGTGTAATGCGGGCAGTCCAGCAGGCCGTCGAGCGCCGGGTTAAAACTGTCCATTTGGTGGCTGCCCTCGTCGTTTAGCACGCCGGGTTGCAGGCGCGCAACCGCATCCAGCAAAGCCATGGCGGCAACCTCGCCACCCGACAAGACAAAATCGCCCAGGCTGACCTGCTGCGTCACGTATTTGTCGATAAAACGCTGGTCTATGCCTTCGTAACGACCACAGATCAGGATTGCGCCATGGCTGCTTGACCAGCCCTCTACGGCCGTGTGGTTCAGCACCTCGCCGGTGGGCGAAAAAAGCACTACCGGATCATTTTCAGCCACCCGTTCAGCACGGATCGCGGCCAAACACAGTGCCAGCGGTTCAGCCAGCATCACCATGCCCGGCCCTCCGCCGAATGGCCTGTCGTCGATTCTTTTGTAGTTGCCATCAGCGAAAACGCGCGGATTCCAGAGCTTGACATCGACCAAACCGGACTCGTAGGCGCGCCGAGTTACGCCACTGGTCAAAAACGGCGCAAACAACTCAGGAAACAGGGTAATAACATCAAAACGCATAACTTGACACTTGTTTATGCATGCCGATGCAAAGCGACTCAGTAGTCGGGTTGCCAGTCAACCGTGATCAACTTGCCCGAAATATCGACCGAGTCAACATAGGCAGAAACAAACGGAATCATGCGCTCCTCAAGCTTGCTGCTACCGTCTTCCCCAGTAGCTTGGTACTCGACGCAAAGCACCGAGTTGGGCCCGGTTGCCATCAAATCACGCACGCATCCCAAGCCAACGCCCTCGCGATTGACCACGTTAAGGCCAATCAGGTCAACCCAGTAGTACTCGTCTTTTGTGGCGACCGGAAAGGCGCTGCGCGGCAAAAATATACGGCAGCCACGCAGGGCTTCGGCATCGTTGCGGTCGTCGAGACCGTCGATTTTGGCAACGACTGAATCAGAATGGGTCTTCGCCTCGTCAACCGCAATGGTGACGGTGCCAGTAAACGCGTTAAACCCTGGCCGAAATTTGGCATCAGGTGCTTGCAGAAACCAGGATTTGGCTGAGAACAACGCCTCAGGATCGGTGCTGTGGGGCAGGATTTTCAGCCATCCCTTGACTCCCCACGCATCCAAAATGCGCCCAACTTCAACAGCATCGTCCGGCAGTGCGGATGCCTTCAAGCTAATCATTTGAGCCCCCACGCTTTTCGCTACGTGTAAGGCGCTGCCCCCCATGCGAGCTGGTTTCCCTCGGGGCGGCCCGGCGGGAAATTGCCATTTCTAAACTTAAGCGGCCTTGGCAGCGGCGCTGGCGCCCTGCTTGATCAGGCGCTCAACGGTTGGGGACGCTTGGGCGCCAACGCCAACCCAATGGGTCAGACGGTCTTGCATGATGCGCAAGCCTTCTTCGCCGCCCTTGGCAATCGGGTTGTAAA
>ENA-OFDP01000910-OFDP01000910.1-metagenomes-genome-assembly--contig:-NODE-910-length-12395-cov-3.281361_pt1 | contig 12395 bp, 14 predicted proteins | sample MGYA00153389_OFDP01 | MGnify analysis MGYA00153389 | reverse complement strand
CCAAGAGTAAATCAGACAAGACGATACATGCGGCAAAGGTTTTGAAATTTGTTTTTGAATCTGTCGGAACTGTGGAGTACCGTAAAACAGCGCACGGCCCAAAAATCGCGGAATGGCTGCTTGCCAATAAACCTGAAGATTTTCAAGAATTGAAAGAATGGTTCGACAGATTTCTATCAACTCGTTGAAAGTTTGCGCGGCCACTTCTTCTATCAAGCGCCAGCCACAGGCACAACCTGCAACTGCACACCCAGCGCATTGATCACTTTGATCATCGTGTCATAGCGCGGCTTGGCACCAGCGCTTAACGCTTTGTACAAACTCTCGCGGCCTAGCTGGGTGTCTTTGGCCAACTGGCTCATGCCGCGGGCTCTGGCAACGTCTTTGACTGCCACCAAAAACACATCCGGGTCCGGGTCTGTCAGCGCGGCAGACAGATAGGCTGCAATGGTTTCGTTGTCGTCCAGGTAATCGGCGGCATCAAAGGGAGCTGTTTCAATTTTGATAGCTTTGCTGGCTTTGGCCTTGGCGCTGCTTGTAGCTTTTAGTGGGGCTGATTTGGTTTTCATGATGGTTTCCTTTGCTTTAATAATTTGGCCATTTCAATGGCTTGTGCAATATCGCTCTGCTGGCTACTTTTGTCACCGCCGCAAAGCAGCAAATACACAACGCCACCTGTACGCGTGAAATAAGCACGGTAGCCAGGCCCGTAATGCACACGCATTTCACTCACGCCTTGACCGACTGGCTGGCAATCCCCAAGGTTGCCAGCCTCTGCTGATCGGATGCGCTTCAATATCAACGCCTTGCCTGTTTTGTCTTTCAACAGAGTCAACCACTCGTCAAAAACTGATGTTCGGTGGAATGCGTTCATGCATTAAATGTATCCGAAAGAATACATAAGATCAACTCTCTAAGCCATCAATATGAAACGGAAAAAGGCCGCAGTGTGCAAACGCTGCGGCCTTTTTTTACGGTTAAAAAATTCAGGTCGTCACAACCTCATACTCGTTACCACCTTCCACCGTCGGCTGCACCCACCAGTAAATCAGCACCAGCAGGCCAATCACCGTCAGCATGATCAGTTGCCACCAGCCGCTTTTGCCAATGTCATGCAGGCGGCGCGCGCCGACTGCCAGGGCGGGTAGCAGCAGGCCCAGACTGACCAGGCCAGCGATGACATCGCCCAGCATGCTCGCCGCGAGAGAAATCAGAATCTGGAACAGAAAAAACCACCAGAACTCAGGGCGCGAGGCGTGGCCTGTAAATGTGGCGTATTTGGACAGGCAAACAGAAATGGCTTGACCGAAGTTCATGGTTTCCTCCTCAGGATGTTTACGGGGTTGATCCCCGCACCATGATAGGCCTTAGTTGTTACGGTGGCTAGCATGGGTCAGAACGCAGGCGTTGCAGCAGCCCAGCCGTTGACGCATCCAGCCCATAGGTATCACCGCTTTGTAAGCGCGGCTCAATATCTTGCGCCAGCACTTTGCCCAGCTCGACACCCCACTGGTCAAAGCTGTTGATGCCCCATATGCTGCCGCTAACGAAGACGCGGTGTTCTTGCAGTGCAAGCAGTGCGCCCAGGCTGGTGGGTGTGAGCTCGTCCAGCAACAAAAAGGTACTCGGTCGATTGCCGGAAAAGTGTTTATGGCCACCTGAATCCGATTTGCCAACCATCAGCGCCTGCGCTTGGGCTACAACGTTGGCCAGCAACTTTGGGTGGTGACCGGGCGGGCTGTTGCTGACCTTTTTAACCGCGATGAATTCAACCGGGACGATTGACGTGCCTTGGTGCAGCATTTGAAAGTACGCATGTTGCCCGTTGGTGCCAGGTTCGCCCCACAGCACGGGTGCGGTTTCAAACGGCAGCGGCTGGCCTTGCGTATCCACCCGTTTGCCGTTGCTTTCCATCTCAAGCTGCTGCAAATAGGCAGGCAGGCGGCGCAGGGGTTGACTGTAAGGCGCAATACTGCGGCTGCCAAAGCCGTGAAAGTTGCGGTACCAAACATCGAGCAAGCCCAAACGCACGGGCAGGTTTTGCTCAAGCGGCGCGTGGCGAAAATGTTCGTCCATGGCATGCGCACCTGCCAGGAATTCACGAAATGCTTTACCCCCAATCGCTATCGCAATCGGCAGCCCAATGGCTGACCACAGCGAATAGCGCCCACCCACCCAGTCCCAAAAACCAAACGTGGTGGTGATGCCAAAGGCATTGGCGGCGGCCACGTTGGTTGTCAGCGCAGCAAAGTGCTTGCTGATCTCAAGACCGCCTTGCGCAGCAAACCAGGCTTTGGCTGACTGCGCGTTAAGCATGGTTTCAGCCGTGGTGAAGGTTTTTGAAGCAATCAAGAACAAGGTGCTTTGCGGTTTGCACCGCGCCAATACATTGGCAAGCTCTTGCCCATCAACGTTGGACACAAAATGAAACCGTTTGGTCTTGTCAGAAAATTCATTCAGCGCCAGCACCGCCATTTGTGGCCCCAAGTCTGAGCCGCCTATGCCGATGTTGACGATGTCTGTGATCTGGTCATCGGCGCGAATTTGGCTTGCATAACTGAGCATGGCGCTCAAAGTCGCTTCCACTTCCAGCTGCAGGTTTGCTATTTTTTCAGGAGCTGTTTGCACCCGTATTTGTTGGCCTGGAGGCTTATTTCTTAGCAAAAAATGCATCGCAGCGCGGTTTTCAGTGCTGTTGATGGCCTCGCCTGCAAACATGGCGTCCAGGTGCTGCTCAACCCCGCATTCACGTGCCAGGTCAAACAACAAACTCTCGGTTTTTACATCGATGAGGTTTTTAGACAGGTCAGCAAACACATGCGGTGCGTCTTGGCTGAAGGTGGCAAAGCGCTGTGGGTCGGTCGCGAAGGCGTCTCGCAAATCAAAGGCCTTGCCGGACGCTGCAAATGCGCTTTTCAGCAAACTCCAAGCCGCAGTGCGGTCACATCGTGTGCGCATCACAGCGCCAGCATCAGTTGCTCAAGCAGAACAGCATCTGCGACAAAACCGCGTATGCCTTCAGCCAGTTTTTCAGTCGCCATCGCGTCCTGGTTCATTGCAAACCTGAAGCCCGCTTCGTCGAAATTAACGAAGGGCAAAGCAAGCGCATTGGCCGCAACCGCATCCAAAGCTTTCGGCAATGCTGCGTCGGTGGCAGCCAGTTGCGCGAGCAGTTCAGGGCTGATGGTCAGCAAGTCGCAGCCTGCCAGCGCGGTGATTTGCCCGATGTTGCGAAAGCTCGCCCCCATGATTTCAGTCGCAATGCCAAAGCGCTTGAAGTGGTTGTAAATATCGCGCACAGACTGAACGCCGGGGTCATTCGCGCCAGTGTTGTCGGCCTCTACCCAGGCAGCACCACAGGCTTTTTTATGCCAGTCGTAAATGCGCCCCACAAAGGGCGATATCAACTGCACCTTGGCTTGCCCACACGCTACCGCCTGGCAGAAGGCGAACAGCAGCGTGAGATTGGTGTGTATGCCGCGCTGCTCCAGCTTTTCAGCGGCTTGTATGCCTTCCCACGTCGCGGCAACTTTGATCAGCACGCGGTCGATGTGAATGCCCTCAGCTTGATAGAGCTCAATGATGCGCTCACCGCGCGTAAACGTGGCGTTGGCGTCAAAACTTAAACGTGCATCAATTTCAGTCGATACCCGGCCTGGGATAGTGGCCAAAATTTCGCAACCAAAGCGAACCAGCAGCCTGTCCATCACCTCATCAAGCGCACGGCCTTTGAACTTGCCCACCACACCTGCCATCAACGGCTGATAGTCGGGCTTTTGCACCGCCTTCAAAATCAGCGACGGGTTGGTGGTGGCGTCTTGCGGTTTGAATTGCGCGAGTTGTTTGAAGTCGCCAGTGTCGGCAACCACAGTGGTGAACTGTTTTAGGGCTTCGAGTTGGTTCATGACGTTTAGTTGATGATTCGCGAGTTACCATTATGCCAATATAATGTGAAACTTAATTACACAACCGTTACTTGTCACCATGTCTTTTGATCTGATTTTATTTGGCGGCACGGGCGATTTGGTGTGGCGGAAATTGATGCCCGCCTTATTTCAGGCATTTCGTCACGGCTCATTACCAGCCGGTGGCCGCATTGTGGGCGTGGCTCGTGATGACTTGACAGATGCGCAATACCGGGCGCTGATCAAGTCACGATTTGACCAAGTGGAGCTGGCCAAGCGTCCGACTGACGACGAGTTTGCGCGTTTTTCTGATCTGCTTTTTTACATGCGCATGGATTTGTCAGACCCGGTGGATTACACACGGCTGGACAGCAAACTGCAAGAACACACGGCGGATACGGTCATCATGTATTTGGCCACCGCGCCTGGATTGTTCACGACTTTTTGTGAGCAGCTCGCTGCTGCCGGGCTGAATCGCCCCAACGTGCGTGTAGTGCTTGAAAAGCCACTGGGCCATGACCTGGCATCCAACCGCGCCATCAATAACGCCGTGCGCAAAGTGTTTGATGAAAAGCAGATTTTCAGGATCGACCATTACCTGGGAAAACCGTCGGTACAAAACCTGTTTGCCTTGCGTTTTGGCAATGCATTGTTTGAACCGCTTTGGCGGCGAGAGGACATTGCGAACATTCAAATCACCATAGCCGAAGACATTGGCATTGAAAAGCGTGGTGCTTTTTACGACAGCACAGGCGCGCTGCGCGACATGGTGCAAAACCATGCGCTGCAACTGCTGTGCGCCGTAGCGATGGAGCCGCCTATCAATGCGCACGCTGATGCCATACGTGATGAAAAACTCAAGGTCTTGCGCTCTTTGAAGCCGTGGACAGCCGAGACGTTGCGCCAGCATGTGGTGCGCGGCCAGTATGCATCAGGTACGGTGGACGGCGCATCGGTATCCGGCTATCGCGGGGAGGCGGGTGTCAGCGACACCAGCACAACGGAGACTTTTGTAGCGCTGCGTTGCGAGATTGCCAATTGGCGCTGGGCTGGCGTACCGTTTTACATTCGCACGGGTAAACGCTTGGCTGGACGCAATGCTTATATTGAAGTCAACTTCAGGCCGGCACCACATGCCATATACAAGTCACCACTGGGCGCGGGTAACCGGTTGGTGATCCATTTGCAGCCCAAAGACGGGCTGGAGTTGCACCTGTTTGCACAGGGCCAGCAAAACCGCATGACATCAAACACGCTAGCGCCAGTACAGCTGGATTTGGATTTTGACAAGCGCTTTGGCTCCGAGCGGGTGGGCGCCTATGAGCGGCTGCTGCTGGACGTGATTGACGGACGCTTGAATCTGTTTGTGCGCAGCGATGAGCAAGAAGAAGCCTGGCGTTGGGTAGAACCCATCATGCGAAACTGGGCGGCTGATGCCGAAGGGCCAAGGCCGTATACGGCGGGAACATGGGGGCCAAGCTCATCCAGTGCCATGATTGCAAGGGACGGATACTGCTGGAGCGAAGAATGTTAGACCGTATTAAAGCTTCCCTGCCCTCACTCGCCCCGGCCGAGCAGCGAGTTGGCAAACTCGTCCTGGCAGACCCGCGCGCTTTTGCGAATCTGCCCATCACCGAGCTGGCGGATCGCGCGCATGTCAGCAAGCCGACCGTGGTGCGGTTTTGCCGCAGCGTGGGGTACGACGGTTTGAGCGACTTCAAACTCAAGCTGGCGGGCAGTGTCAGTGAAGGCGTGCCATTTGTTCACCGCAGCGTGGATGTGGACGACAAAACCAGCGACGTGATGGTCAAGGTGATTGACAACACGGTGGCGGCATTTTTAAAGTACCGCAATGACGCATCGTCATTCGCCATTCAAAAAGCGACTGACGCACTGGCTGCAACAACCGCCAGCGGCAACAGGATTGAATTTTTTGGCGTCGGCAACTCAGGCATCGTGGCGCAGGACGCGCAGCACAAGTTTTTTCGTTTAGGCGTACACACCATCGCCTACAGCGACGGCCACATGCAAGTCATGAGCGCCTCCATGCTGGAACCAGGTGACTGCGTGGTGGTGATCTCAAACTCAGGCCGTACACGGGACTTGATGGACGCTTGTGACATTGCACGCAAGAACGGAGCAACCACCATTGTGATCACCGCCAGTGGTTCACCACTCGCATCCGCCGGGCACATTCATCTGGCGGCAGATCACCCTGAAGGCTATGACCGCTACAGCCCCATGGTGTCGCGGCTGCTGCATTTGATGATCATTGATATTTTGGCGACTTGCCTGGCGCTGCGCATTGGCGGCAAGTTGCAGCCGCTGTTGAAGGAAATGAAAAACAATTTACGTAACAAGCGCTATGCGTGAAGCTGTAGAAGTCTTTTTATGTTTTTTTATTATTATTTTCTATGATATTTTGGTCTGTAGGCCAATAAATTCGTGCGCAAACAGCTACTTTATTTATAGCAATTTATTTGCCAGATACAGGCAACAACGACACAGGTCCATACCAGGCACGCGCAACGCTTTTGGTATTGTCGGTGTCTGTCATGATGGAAATACTGGTCAACATGCCAGGCTCTTCACCAAAAGCTTTGACAAAATCAGCGCGTACTGTGCGCTCGTAGTCCATCCAGCGGTTCAGCTTAGCCGTCCCGGACTCCAGTGGCAGCTTGCGAATGCGGTCGGTGTGGGGGTTCAAAATGACGTTGTTGGGCTCGCAGCTGTTGCACCATACGTACATCAGCGTGGCGTATGGCAATGGCTCACCCGTCAGTACATGAGCCAGCTCTGACAACATGGCGTTTTTACCTGAAAATTTGGATCGATCGCCTTCAAACGCCAGCACCACACGTACCGGCGAATCATCAAACTCACGCAGCGACATGTCGGCGTATTGAATCAGCTCAGGCAGCTTCCATGAAAACCTGATGCGCCCCAGCGCCGCTGGCTCTACCCGCATGACTTGCCTGAGCATGCTGGCTGACGACTGCGCTTTGGCTGCGATAGCGTCTCGACCTTCTTCAAGCACATACTCAAACTGGCTGGGCGTTTTGCCAGGCAGTTTGTAATGACTCCAAGCCTGCGCATTGGCAGCGCCAATGGATGTTAATGCCCACGGGCTTTGAATAGCAAGGCTGTCAGGTGTCTCCACCAAAAGTGGCGGAGAACCACAGGCGGCAAGTTGCAAAACAACCGTACACACCGCGAGAATTTTAAAAAATCTGCACATGTTTTGAGTCACCAAAAACAGCAAGGAGCACACATAAAAAAACCGCCTAACTTTGCAGCCAGGCGGTTTTTGACTAAATCCAAATCAAAGCTGACGCAAGGCCAGCCTCAAATCAGAAAGAGTGCTTCAGGCCAACGTTGAAAGCGCTGATACGGTCGTTCTGGCGGAAAGTCTGCGCACCAGAGGCACCAGCATTGGTAGCACCGTTGCTGTTCGCCACTGTCGAGTCAGTGGCTGTCGTTGTCCTGTTGTAGCCATAGTTGGCTTCAAGCAAGGTGCGCTTGGACAAAGCGTACTGAGCACCCAACTGGAACGCGTTCTGGCTGATCTGGGTGGCTTGACGGTAAGACGTGCTGCCCGAAGCTTGCGACACAAACTGCTGACCAGAACCGTTGGCACCGCCCCGGTACCGCCGTCGAGAATGTCGCGAGTCGGGGCATCCGGCCACAACGCGTCGCGGAACCCGCCGCCAACCAACAGTGCTTGGGCCGGTGAGACAGGGGTTATGAGCGCTGCCGCCATGAGCGCCGCTGCTTCCTGAGCGGATGCCGCCGCTGCCACGTCAACTCGCTGCGAGGTTAGCGTCCACTGGGTGAAGTGCACGTGGTTGTCCCAAAGGCCTGGCGACACCCACCGGCCGCCGAGGTTCACGCGCTCGCCGTCGAGTGTGGCACCGATCTCGGTGATCACCCCGTCATCGATCCGAAGGTCGAGGAGCCGGTCGCCGATGCGCGCATTACCGAGGATCATGGTCGACGCGCTCGATTCGTATTTCACGGCCGTGAATCACGACTCAGCGTCACGGCCGCGCGCGAGGCGCATCTCGCGGGCCAGCTCTGGGCTTGTGTACTGCTCCCCCGCCTGCAGTTCATTGATGATGCGGTCGATCACCTCGGGGGACTTGTTCTGGCTCAGCTTGGCGCGCGCGTCGAAACGCGCGACGAGCATCCGCAAACCCACCGTGCCCTTGGCGATACGGCGGGCGGTCTGCTCGTCGATGTCGAGGGCGATCGGCTGCGGCATCGTGGCCTCGAAGTGGTCGACGAGTTCGTCGAGCACGCGGAAGTTCTCGTCGGCGGAGAGAAGTTCCGGCACGCCGTAGAGGTGGGCGGTGACGTGATTCCACGTCGGCACGAAGTCGTTCGCGTCGTCGTACCATCCCGGCGAGATGTAGCCGTGCGGACCCTGGATGATCACGAGAAGCTCGTGCTGCCCGAGTTCATGCAGTTGCTCGTCCGGGCGACCAACATGGCTGACGATGCTGATACCGTCGGCGCGCTCGTCGAGCATCACCGGGTAGTGGGAGGCGACCAACCCGTTCGACGTTGCGGAGACGATCGTCGCCCACGGATTCTCGCGAATCAGCCGCTTAACCTCATCGGGGTCGGTGAGCAGGTAGTGCGGGGTGTGCCTCATGGCCTAAGTTTCTCAGCTCAAACGTATGCTCGTTGCGCAAACAGGACGCCCTGATAAAGCCCATGGCGAGAACAACACTCTTGAAGAACAACCGGACGGAATCGGTGCGTCTCTCGAAAGATGTCGCCTTTCCCGAATCAGTCAAAGAAGTGGATGTCACGGTGTCGGGCTCAGCGCGACTCATGACCCCGGGCGGCACCGGCTGGGATCACTGGTTCGAGCGCGGAACACCAGTATCCGATGACTTTCTCGTCGAGCGCACTCAGCCGTCGGCTGACGAGCGCGACTGGCCGTAAGCGCACGGTACTTTCTCGACACAAACATCGTGATCTTCGCCTTGCGTAGTCGCGCGGATCACTTGCGCGATCGGCTCAGCGCCGCGGAAGGCGCTCTTGCGGTCTCGGCCATTACGGTGGCCGAACCTAGCTACGGCGCCGAACGGTCATATCGGAGCACAGAGAATCGCGCCGCGGAGAGCGAATCTCGTGGCCTCGTTGAAGTGATCGTTTTGGATAGCGCCGGGCCGGATCACGCGGGCCGGATTCGCACCGAGCATGGCGCGCTCGACACCCCGATCGGAGCGTACGACGCACTCATCGCAGGTACAGCACGGTCCCGCGGGCCCGTAGTTGTCACCAACAATCTGAAGGCACTTGAACGGGTCGACGGTCTACTCGTCAAAGACTGGGGGCGCAGCTAACACCTCAGCGCTGACACTTCGGGCACCAGTACAGCTTGCGCCCGCCGATCTCTTCCATCACGATCGGGGTGTCGCACACGCGGCACGGCTTGCCCGTGCGGTGGTAGACCCAATGGCGATCTGAGCGACTGGCCATCGCACCGTCGTAGCCTTCAGGGCTGAGCCCATCCATCGTCATCATCTGGCCGGTCTGCACCCCGATCGCGAGGAGCTTCGACCAGTCTTTCCACAGGTCGCGCACCGTCCGTTCTGCCAGGTCGCGGCCGGCGATGTGCGGATTCAGCCTCGCTCGAAACAACAGTTCTGCGCGGTACACATTGCCGATTCCGGCAACGACAGACTGGTCCATCAGTAATAGACAGATCGGGGTCGGCTTCTTGAGCACGGTGGCAACTAACCGATCCTCGGCGGCTTGTCCGGAATCGAGCAGCGGGTCAGGGCCGATCCTGTCGATCACGGCCTGAACCTCCTCGGGAGTGAGCACGTCGCACGCTGTCGGGCCGCGCAGGTCAGCGCACGTGGCGTCGGTCAACAAGCGCACCCGCACAGCCCCGATCGGCGGCGGCGGAAATGACTGGGCCTCAGCCTCAAGCTTCTCCTGCTCGGCCATCCGCAAGCGAGTCCGTCGCGGCGCGCCAATGCTCGCGACCGAGTCATCGGCATTACCAACGACCGTGCCGCGCTGTTTCGTCTGGCCCATTCGCCCGCCCGATGACGCCATCGTCGCGTCGGCCGTGATGTCACCAGCAAAGTCCCAAGCTCCGTAGATGCCGAGGTGCACGCGCAACCACAGCCCGTTGTCGAACTCGAGGAACATCACTTTGCCAACAGCCTTGGCAGCGATGATCACGCGACCGTCAAGCTGCTTCGCCCCGGCCGCAAAACGACCTTGCGGTGAGGATGCCGCAACCCTCCTTCCGACGAAATGCAAAGCGAACTGGCGCGCGATGCGGTGAACAGAATGGCCTTCTGGCAAGAGTCAGACACCGCCAATTGAATCGGCGGAGGCGGCAGCAGGGCTGATCTCGTGCCCAGCAATCAAGCCACTCGACTCGTACTCGGCGATCTGGGCGATACGCCGCGCGTGACGCTCTTCGGCAGAGAATGGCTCGGCGATGAAAATGTCAATGTAGCGCTTTGCCGCCTCGAGACTGTGCTCACGTGCACCGATTGAGATGAGATTGGCGTCGTTGTGCTGGCGCGCCAGAACGGCGGTCGACTCGTTCCAGACGAGCGCGGCGCGCGCGCCGGCCACCTTGTTTGCCGAGATCTGCTCGCCGTTGCCCGAACCACCGAAGACGACACCGAGACACTCGATGCCCGCCGCTTGATCTCGCACGACCGCCAGCGCGGCGTTGATGCAAAAGCTGGGGTAGTCGTCGAGCGGCTGGAAGCTAGTTGGCCCATGGTCGATCACTTCGTGGCCCGCTGATCGCAGGTGCGACTGAAGATCCTGACTGAAGTCGAGGCCTGCATGATCAGTGGCGATGTGGATTCGCATGGTGTCAGTGTAGGCAACCTCGCAGTCTTGACTCTGGCGCTCGAGGTGCAAGCGGGAGCAGAATTGAGGTGGGCAACGGCGTCCAGTCACCGTGCGCTCGAATCCGCGACGCAAGGTTCGGATTCGATCCAAGGAGGCGCAATGCGCAGTCCAGTTGTACCTTCCGGAATTCCACTACTCTCAGCGGGTCGTCATCGCAACGCGCGGCGCGGTGCCTGCTTCATGGAGTTTGCGTCCTACCTCGCGGGCGAACGGTGGAGCGATCATCCCGAATGCACGCATCCCCAAGTCGCTTCGCTCGCGCGAGACGTGAACGACCTCGTTTCGGACGAACATCGCAACGGTCTCACGCCTCTGATTCACCGCGTGGTTGGTCTGCGCAGCGACGATCCGCACCTGTCCGTGGTCATCGCCATTCGAGCAGCCCACGCGGCAATGCCGATTGCGAGCATGGACCGCCAGCGCGCTATTGCCTTGGCGGTCCTGGCATTGCTCGAACGAGCACCCGTGCCGCAGCTCGCGCCGTTGGTGCAGGAGGCTCTGGCATTCGCACCAGACGCCGAGCGTTGGGCCCGTAGCAATCACGGCCTGATGAGCGTTGGTGCAACGAGCATCGAGCAACGTGCATCCGCCATCGTTCACTGCGCGACTGTCGGTATCGCGCTCGCCTGCGTCGACGATGCCGACTTGCGCCTCACGACTCTGCTCGAACAGGCCATCGGCGACGCCGAACGGTATCTCGGCGACGCCGAACGGCATCTCGGCCTCGCTCCCCGTGACGCAATTCCCGAGTCGGCGTTCGTACCGGCTTAGCGACCGCTTGACCTGGCCCCGCCAGCGTTAGGGTTATTCAGGTCGGCCATCAGCTGGCCCTCCCGAGGCTCAGCCATTGCGCCGGGAGGTGAGCGAGGAGTTGAACTGTGCCAGGAGAGAATCTCACCCGCCTAGAAGCCGAGAACCGCAAGTCGATCCTCACGGTACAGAGCTACAGCGTTGAGCTCGACCTCACGACCGGGCCAGAGACGTTTACCAGCACCACAACCGTGCGCTTCACCGCGAAGCCCGGCTCATCCACCTTTATCGATGCCATCACCAGAACGGTCAACGCCGTTACCCTAAACGGCGTCATTTTGGATGTCACAGCGGCAAACGATGGCGTGCGCATACAGCTCGGCGGGCTGGCCGCCGAGAACGAACTGGTCGTTGCTGGCGACTTCGAATACACCAATACTGGTGAGGGCCTGCACCGCTTCGTTGACCCCGTCGACGACGAGGTGTACCTTTACAGCCAGTTCGAAGTCCCGGACTCCCGCCGCGTGTTCGCGGTATTTGAGCAGCCCGACCTGAAGGCAACCTTCCAGTTCACGGTCACGGCGCCGACCGAGTGGCAAGTGGTCAGCAACGCGCCGACACCCCCACCCAGCCCAACGGACGACCGATCAAGGGCGACGTGGCGGTTCGCACCCACCCCGATCCTCTCCAGCTATGTCACCGCGATCGTTGCTGGCCCATACGCAGTTGTGCACTCGGAGTTGACCTCGAGCGATGGCCGTGTCATCCCGCTCGGAATTTTTTCGCGCAAGAGCCTCAGCCAGTACGTCGACGCCGACTACATCTTTGAGAAGACGCGCCAGG
>ENA-OFDP01000908-OFDP01000908.1-metagenomes-genome-assembly--contig:-NODE-908-length-12404-cov-4.953114_pt1 | contig 12404 bp, 13 predicted proteins | sample MGYA00153389_OFDP01 | MGnify analysis MGYA00153389 | reverse complement strand
TATCTGCCGGAATGCTTCGCCCTTACAAAATTGCGATGCACCCTAATTGAAATGTACATTTAGTTGGTAGTGGCGGGTTCACCAACATATATAATGATGACCAACAATCCATAAAAACCCGCCCCCGCCCATCAAGTAGATTAAAATCTACAGCAACACGAAATCTGATGCAGTATATGCAATTTAAATGCGTGACAGCTTAATTAATTCACCTATCTAAATATTTTGCTTAAATTGGGTAGAGTCAAATTTGCGACCGGCCGATCCGGGAATGTATTCCCTAGTTAAAAGTTGTCATTGATATAATTATCGAAACTATGAATAATGTCAATTCATAAAAGTCATAACTTAAAGTCATAAAAGTCATATTTATAAAAATATATTTCAATCAGTAGACAAAGCTATCTAAGTCAAGTTAAATCATACGTAACAGAAATCTAGGGATCGAAAAATGTATACCTCCTGCACAACTAACTTAAAATATGAAGCTATGACGGTAGAAGAAGCAATAATCTTTTTGGATAACCTGGTATACGAACAAACGGAAAAACACCTGACTCGGTTGCAGCAGTCGATAATTAAAGGCGTTGTAGGGGGTTTGACATACCAAGAAATTCAGCAAAACGATCCGATCGCCCGCGGGTACACAGTGGGCTACCTGGGGCGGTATGTCGGCTACAACTTGTGGAAAGACCTCACCAAGGTACTGAAGCAAGCAGAAATTATTGAAACAGAAGAAAGAGTAGTCGGAGCAAATCTTTGGGACTGTATGATGAGAGCTGTACAAAAAGGTACACAACCTGCTAAATCTGTCGATCCGATCTTGCAAAAGCTACTGCAAATGCATTACCGAATCAGAGAACACTTGGTCAGCACCGAGTACAGCGATACATATCTCGCTGAAGATGAACATTTGCCCGATCGACCTTTGTGTCTCGTCAAGCGCCTGAAAAGCCAGTCAGAGAGAACCAGCTATTTATTCGATCGAGAAACAGAGGTATTATATCGCTTGGGAAAACACGATCGGATACCAGAATTGTTAGCACGTTTTGAAGAAGACGGGTATTTTTATTTAGTCTATCAATTCATCGAAGGACAACCACTGTATCAAGAACTAATCGAGGGTCAACCTTGGGAAGAACATCAAGTTATTACCTTGCTAAAAGATATCTTGGAAGTGCTGGTATTCGTTCACAAAAAAAATGTAATTCATCGCGATGTTCATCCTCAAAACTTGATTAGACGCACATCTGACAATAAGATTGTATTAATTGACTTTGGCTCAGTCAAAGAAATTAGTAATTCCCAGAATAACATCGGTCAAACAAAATCGCGCGGCGGTACTCAGCAAGACTACATTCCCCCCGAACAATCGATGGGTACGCCTAAATTTTGTAGCGACATCTATGCTGTTGGGATCATCGGCATTCAAGCCTTGACAGGGATGCGCCCGAAACAACTGAGAGTTGATAATTTAGGCAATCTGATCTGGCAGAAAAATGCAATTGTTACCCCGGAGTTTGCTCGCGTTTTAGACCAGATGGTACTGTACGCTTTCCCCCAGCGTTACCCCTCAGCAACCGAAGCTTTGCAAGCACTTCAAAATTTGTCAGTTGACCCTTCGGCTACGCTCAGGGCAGGCATTTGACATATCAATTCCGGTTTTACTCAGACATGATAGAGGAGACGGCAATGCCCTTCTTGGTGTCAACAAACACGTTAAACCCAGTTACAGACTGCTGTTTAACCATTAAGGCTAGATCCCCCCTTAAAAAAGGGGGGACAGGGGGGGTTAAAGTCCCCCGACTATCAGGGGGATCTGGACTTTGCCTAAAAGCTACATTTATATGGGTTTCAGGTGATTGTTGACACGAATAAAGGCAGTGCCTTAGTCCCTACCGAGAATAACATTGTAGAGACTAAGGCACTCGCGGTCTCTTAATTTCGGCTACTCATAATTCCGATGCAATCGGAAACGATATCACTTACCAAAGCTGCTGCAATGAATCTGTCAAGAATCTGGGCAAGAGGGCGTAACATTCCGATTGGCTTGACCCGTGTCTCTGGTTTTTCGGCTATTTTTAGCTCTGCCTTATCATGGTTTTCTTGCCACGATTATGGGATGTTTGGTTTCACCCCTCACCATAAAAATGGAGGCTCTGGACGAAGTATTTAATTAACAATATAGCGATTAACTACGAGTAGCAAACGGAAATGCTCTGTTCCATGAGTGAGGGGTAACACCCTCGGCAAATTCGCCAACAGTCTCTTGAAATTGCTACTACACAAACGAAGTCCGCCTCCGCGGATTAAGAGAGTGATATCAATTCCGGTTGCATCGGAATTAATATTACCCGAAATCAGGAGACTGCACGTGCCCTGTCCCTACAATTAATCTGGCGCTGCCGTGAAACGGCACGTGCAGTCTCCTCGCTTGTCATTCCGGCGCAGCCGGAATTGATCTGAATTAGGACTAATGTCAAAAAAGGGTCTACTCTGCTATTGGTATTTGTGAGGTGCTTAGGTTGCACCTCACAAATAGAGTGTGTGGGTAAGTCCTGTGAGTGTCAAAACAAATTTTCTTAATATTTGCGATCGACATCTTGCAGTATAATCAAAGTTTGAGAGTTTTCAACAAATTGCGACACTTGCAAATTAACAAAACCTGAAAACGTGGCTGGTAAATTCCCATTTTGTAATACTTTGATACAACTCCCCGCCTAGCTTTAAAACTAGAAGGGAGTTTTGTGTTTTTCACACAGGAGATGAAACAATGGCTATTGCTACTATTAACCCGGCAACGGGAGAAACGCTGAAAACTTTCGAGTCGCTGACAGATGAGGCAATAGAAGCTAAGCTGGAATTAGCGCAGCAAGCTTTTAACAAATACCGCCACCAGCCGTTTGAGCAGCGAGCTCTGTGGATGCAGAAAGCGGCGGATATCTTGGAGCGCGATCGCGAAATTTACGCCCAAATGATGACCTTGGAAATGGGCAAAACGCTGAAATCGGCGATCGGCGAAATCGAAAAATGCGCCTTAGTTTGTCGCTACTACGCCAAAAATGCGGCTCAATTTATGGCAGACGTACCCGCAACCACCGACGCTAGCAGCAGCTTTGTCCGTTACCAACCGTTGGGGGCTATTTTAGCCGTGATGCCCTGGAATTTCCCATTTTGGCAAGTTTTCCGGTTTGCTGCACCGACGCTGATGGCGGGCAATGTGGGCTTGCTCAAACACGCTTCCAACGTGCCGCAGTGCGCTTTGAAAATAGAGGAAATTTTCGCGCAAGCTGGTTTTCCCGAAGGCGTTTTTCAGACATTGTTAGTGGGAGCCGATAAGGTAGCCGATCTCGTTGCGGACGATCGCATCAAAGCAGCAACTCTCACCGGTAGTGAACCAGCCGGTGAAAGTTTAGCAGCCAATGCGGGCAAAAATTTGAAAAAAGTTGTACTGGAATTGGGAGGAAGCGACCCATTTATTGTGATGTCCAGCGCCGATTTACCATCCGCTTTATCAACTGCTGTAACATCCCGGATACTCAATAACGGTCAATCTTGTATAGGCGCAAAACGCTTTATTTTAGCCGAAGAAATCGCCGACGAATTCATCAAAGGATTTGTCGAAAAATTCGAGCAATTAAAAGTAGGCGATCCGATGTTGCCAGAAACCGATATCGGCCCTTTAGCTACTCCCGCAATCCTCAAAGAATTGGACGATCAAGTGCAAGCTTGCATCCAATCGGGAGCAAAACTTTTGACAGGCGGCCGCCCATTGTCAGAGAAAGCAGGCAATTTCTACTTGCCAACTATTTTGACAGATATTCCCCCGGATGCTGCCGCGCGCCAACAAGAATTTTTCGGCCCGGTAGCTTTAGTATTCCGAGTTGCCAACATTGATGAGGCGATCGCCCTCGCAAACAACACCTCCTTTGGCTTAGCCGCGACAGCTTGGACTACAGTAAGCTCAGAGTGCGATCGGTTTATGGACGAACTAGAAGCCGGTGCCGTATTCATCAACGGTTTAGTCAAATCCGACCCCAGATTGCCCTTCGGCGGCATCAAACGCTCCGGTTACGGACGCGAATTGAGCATCCAAGGAATCCACGAATTTGTCAACATTAAAACAGTCTGGGTAAAATAAGTAAAAGTAGATCGACTTTTCGCAAAAATCTAAATTAATCTGTGTTGATTGTGGCACGGGCGTCCCGCCCGTGAATCATCGATTAAAAATCCCAATCTAGTATTTTTGCGAGAAGTTGACCAACAGAAAAAATCAAAATTAACAGAGGAGAAGAACGGAAATGAACACAGCTCAACTACTCGTAAAATGTTTAGAAAACGAAGGCGTAGAATACGTCTTCGGACTTCCAGGAGAAGAAAATTTAGAAGTTTTAGAAGCCCTAAGAAACTCTTCAATTAAATTTATTACTACTCGCCACGAACAAGGCGCCGCCTTCATGGCCGACGTTTACGGCCGCCTCACCGGCAAAGCCGGCGTTTGCTTATCCACCTTGGGCCCCGGCGCAACTAACTTAATGACAGGCGTTGCTGATGCCAACTTAGACGGCGCTCCTTTAGTAGCAATTACCGGACAAGTCGGCACGGATAGAATGCACATTGAATCGCACCAATATTTAGATTTGGTGGCTATGTTTGCACCAGTTACTAAGTGGAACGCTCAAATTGTCCGCCCCAGCACGACATCAGAAATTGTCCGCAAAGCTTTTAAAGTTGCTCAAAGCGAAAAGCCGGGAGCAGTTCATATTGACTTGCCAGAAAACATCGCAGCAATGCCTGTCGAAGGAGAGCCGCTCACCAAAGACAACCGCGAAAAAACTTTTGGTGCTTACCAAAGCCTGAATAAAGCTGCTGTCGCAATTTCCAAGGCAAAAAGTCCTTTGCTTTTAGTAGGAAATGGCACGATTAGGGCTAACGCCAGTGATGCTTTGACAGAATTTGCGACTCGATTAAATATTCCAGTTGCTAATACTTTTATGGGCAAAGGTGTAATTCCTTATACTCATCCTTTGGCACTTTGGACAACGGGATTGCAAAAACGGGATTACATTAGTTGTGCTTTTGAAGAGACCGATTTAGTGATAGCAGTTGGCTATGATTTAATTGAGTATTCCCCGAAAAAGTGGAATCCTGACGGCAAAATTCCGATTATTCATATAGGAGCTTTGCCATCAGAAATCGATAGCAGTTATATCCCTACCGTAGAAGTTGTGGGAGATATTGCTGATTCGCTCAATGAAATTTTACAGCGTGCGGATAGAACCGGAAAAGCCGATCCTTTTGCGAAGCAATTGCGGGCGGATATTCGCGCTGGGTACGAACAATATGCAGCCGACGACGGTTTCCCGATCAAGCCGCAAAAACTGATTTACGATTTGCGGCAAGTCCTGGGCCCGGAAGATATTCTTATATCTGATGTGGGAGCTCACAAAATGTGGATCGCGCGGCACTATCATTGCGATCGACCAAATACGTGTTTAATTTCTAACGGCTTTGCGGCGATGGGAATTGCGATTCCGGGTGCGGTGGCGGCAAAACTCGTTTATCCCGATCGCAAAGTGGTAGCAGCCACGGGAGACGGCGGTTTTATGATGAACTGTCAGGAGTTAGAAACAGCTTTGCGTGTCGGTACTAATTTTGTGACGCTAATCTTTAATGACGGCGGTTACGGGTTAATTGAATGGAAGCAGCAAGATCATTTTGGTCATTCAGATTTCGTAAAATTTGGCAATCCAGATTTTGTGAAATTTGCCGAAAGTATGGGTTTAAAAGGCTATCGAGTGGAATCTGCAACCGATTTTATTCCTATTCTCAAAGAAGCCCTTGCTCAAGATGTCCCTTGCGTGATTGATTGTCCGGTTGACTACCGGGAAAACGCGCGTTTCAGTCAACAATCTGGGGATATGACCTGCAATTTGTAAGAGTATTCAGAACCCCGACTTCTTAAAGAAGTCGGGGATTTAATAAGGGACATTCTTCGAGATAGAGTTTTGTAGCTTCTTTGAGATTGGCGATCGCTTCTTCTATGGTTTCGCCTTGGTCAACTGTGCCGACTTCTGGACATTCGGCAATGTACATATCTTCTTCTTTGTAAATGATGGCTGTGAAGCTTTGAGTGCTCATAGGGTTTTTGTTTCCATTCAGATAACTATCAAGCTAGCATCCGGGCGTGAGCAATTTCTCTATCACCTATGAGACGGACTTGTGAACTAAAGAGTGAGATAATAGCTACTGTTTTCCCAGTCAAGGTAACAAATTCTACTTCATATCCTACGCCACCTTGATGTACTAAAACAACAGTGCCAATATCGCCTTGACTTAAGTTTTGTTCTGGGAGATCAGTTGTTAAAACAACGCTGTCAAGTTCTTGAATCATTTTATTTTTTAATCTGGTGGATAGGCACTTACTAGCCTGGGAGTGTCGCCTCCGGTTTCAATAAACCAAACAGAACGCACAAAGGGTTTTCTGCCATCTGCTGCTAGCATTTCTCCTTCAACAACGTACCGAGTACCAAAAGGAGATTCTTCAATTTTAGCTAATTCATGGTCGGCGGCATGACGCAGCAAGGCAGTTGCCATGATTTCCCAAGCATCAACTGAAAAGCCAAACCGTAAAAAAAATTTTGCTTTGCTTTTTCCGTCGCGGTGGGTGAGTGAGAGCAGATATTCGGTAATTTTCTTTTCAGGAACGACTGCTCTTTCATAATTGGGCAGTTTCAAGCACTCTCTCCAAAGCTTACTATTGTATATTAACCAGAGTTGAGGCGATCGGTCAAGCAGGGGCGATTTTCTGCGCGATAGCTGCACTCGCGCGTACTTTTTGAAGAATTGGGATGTAAGGGCGATCGGGTTATCGCCTAACGCAGCAAAGCTACAAATCCAGCTTGTTCAAAATGTTTATCATAGGCGAGTGCTTCTAATATATTTTGTTGCTGCATAATTTTAAATGATGTGCAATCTGTGTGACTCCATGCTTAATCTGGTCGGCTATTGTATAGCTCAAGTGCGTTTTTAAAGAGTTCATTTGTTTGACTGACTACTTCAATTTCAGGACTATTAAATGAGTGATTGATAAAATTAACGGCTTTTTGCTTATAAAAACTCCCGCTTCCAGAGAAAGCATTTAGTAATTCAGTAAATACCATTTTACTGGTAACAATGGGTACATTTTTTAGAGAAATTGTGAGATTTCGAGCTTTTTGATGTAGAGCATCATCGGGATTGAGTAAGGCAATCCAATAACCTGTATCAGCAAAGATTTTTCTCATTATTCTTCCTTGGGTGAGCCATACAAGTAGCTATCTAGATTTTTTGATAAGTCTCTCGGTAGCTGTGCATTCTCTTCTGCTGGTATTTCAGAATTAACTCGATCTATGAAATTCAAGAAAGATGGAATATCGGAATTGTCTGAATTAGGGTTTTGAAAATTATCTTGATTTTTTCTGGCTTTAATGAATAGCAAAAAGTTCAAAACTTCTGTCACTAAAGTATCGGGTGTTTGGGCAATCTCACGAATCAATAGTTCTCTTTCTGACATTGTTTTATCCTCCTTCAGAGGTTGCTTGGTTTCTATTTTCTAGTTTATCCCAGATGTAAATTTTTTACAATCACAGGGGAAAGAAGGCGATCGCACTTTTTGACAAATTGCGACGTAAGGGCGATCGGGCTTTTGCTCTCATGCCTCACTCTATTAACTTATCGTCAGCAATAACTATGATATAATATAAAATACGATCTTTGTAAAAGCCATGTCTCAAGCAACATTAACCGATGTTTCCTTAGATCCAATATTAGAGCGCTTGACGCAACTTGCCCAACTAGAACCTGACTGGGATTCTTATGGTGCATTAGCAGTTTCGCCCGTTGCTTTTGTAAAAGCCTGTCAGTTGCTTATTCATGTTAAATACTCTCTTACACCTTTAGTTGGCGATCGGATTTTACCCTATGATGCAGCACCAATTGCTAATGGTAGCCTGCAACTGGAATGGCGGAGTCCACAGGGCAATCTAGAAGTGGAAATTAAACCCGATATGAGTTTCAGCTATTTACTAATTAAGGGAGAAGGAAGCGAGAGAAAGTTTGAAGAGAAAAACCAGGTATCATTATCTGAAGTCTTGAATGTAGTGTCTCAGCTATTGATTGCATAAGTCAGGATGAGATAATGCTAGAAGAAATTGCAGACAATGATATCCTTTATCGTCGAATTCCTAATGTACATCTCTATGAGGATGGTACTGTAAAATCAGTTAAAATCCAGATCGCCTGTGTTAAAATTATGGAAGCTCAACCACGAGAAGTACAGAACTATCTGAAAGCCGATGGGACAAGTCCCTTTGAAGGATGGCTTGATTCCTTTCAAGATACGAAAACTGTATCTAAAATCAAGAAACGACTCAGGCGAGTTGAGCTAGGCAATCTGGGAGATTATCGCTCACTAGGAGCTGGAGTTTATGAACTTAAGATTGATTATGGCCCTGGCTATCGGATCTATTTTGGACAAATCGGGTTAACAGTTGTGTTGCTGCTATGTGGCGGTGATAAAAGCAGTCAAGATCAAGATATTAGCCAAGCTAAAAAATATTGGAGAGATTATGAAAGAACTCAAAGTCCCAACAACTAGAAGCTACCACGAATACTTGATTTCTTCTCTGAAAAGCCCTGAAAGTGCTGCTAGCTATATCGAGGTTATGTTGGAATTAGAGTCAGAAACACCAGAACCAGAATTGCTGCGAGCAGGACTTAAAGATGTGGTGGATGCTTATTTGCAGATGAATAAGTTCTCGACTGAAGCTAAACTTATATATGAGAAATTCGATCGAATGTTGTCTGAGAGTGGGGGTGAGGAAATTTATGCTTTGATAGTTTTACTAGATAAACTGGGGTTGCAGTTAGCTGTCGCAGTAAAATAGGTTAATTATCAAGTAGTTAGGGCGATCGCTATTAAGTCATTATTCCGCACTGTTTGCTACAATTATTTAAATCAGCTCTTAGAACTGTCATGACTCAAGCTACCTCAATCACAACTGAATATCAAATAACTGTAAGTTCTTCAGCCCAGCAAAGACTTGAGCAAATTGCCGGAGAATTTAACTTGTCAGTTTCTGAACTATTGGAACAGATAGGCGAAGGTCAACTGAAAGTTGTTGCGGTTCCAACTAATTCGGACAAATTGAGCGATCGAGATATTGCAAATGCTTTCATTTGGTTAGCCGCGCAAACTAATGTAGCAATCAATGTCTACAAGCTACAAAAACTCGTGTATTACGCTCAAGCTTGGCATTTAGGAGTTTACGGCACGCCACTATTTGATGCAGATTTTCAAGCCTGGATTCACGGGCCGGTTATTCCCGATCTATTAGAGAAGTATCAACGCCAATTTAGCTGGGAACCGATTACAGAGAAAATCGAACAACCGAAACTTCCCCAAAAAATTGGGCAATTTATCGAAGAAGTTGCCGAGGCATATTTTGAGTATGATGATGAAACTTTGGAACGAATGATTTGCAGTGAAATTCCTTGGCTAGAAGCAAGAGGGGATTTGCCGAGAGACGAATCTTGTCATGGGATTATTTCTCACGAATCGATGAAGAAATATTATTCGGGTCGTTTTTTCTAAGAATCTAAGTGAGGGGCGATCGCGCTTTTTGACTATTTGGGATGTAAGGGCGATCGCGATTTTTAGTAACTAGGATATCAGCAGCTAGGGTTTGGGCTTAATCTCTGGTAATTTAAAACTTAATTGGTAATATGGATAAAATCAAGGATTTTCAGTTTTGATTCTGTTGCTTATTAGCGTGTAGTTTTTCTGATAATCAGCAAGCTTTTCTTTAGCTTGAGCTTCCACAAATGTACCTTGAGGAATAGAACTTAACAAGTTGATCGCCTGCTGCAATTTTGATTGAGCATTCTGCCAGACTTCTTTAGGATGAGGTGGATTATTCACCATGAGGGCAGCTTCCCCTGCTAGTTTTTGGGCGGCTTCTAAATTAGTGGCTGCTTTCTGTTCAGTGACAATTCTATTAGTAATCGCCTGATAGTTAGTTCGATAAACACTTAGCTTTTCTTGAGCTTGAGTGGCAACAGGCGAACTATCTGGAATCGCCTCTAATAGTTTGATTGATTCCTCCCACTTTTCTTGTACTTGTTGCCAATTTTCTAGTGGATGAGGTGGATTTTGAGTCATAACGGCAGCTTCCATTGCTAGTTTTTGAGCTGCTGCTAAATTTGTTGCTGTTGGGTCTGGCTGAGGAGCCGGTGTTAAGGTGGGTGAAGCTTCAGAATTTGTTTTTTGCTCTCCAACATTTAGAGGAATTCCCGAATTTGGTATTGTCTGCTGACTCGGTGAAATTTGAAAGGTAGTTTTCCAGCCGACAAAACCCAAAACTCCTAGAGTCAGTGTGGATAGTATCAGTATCCAGCCACTTCTACCCCCGCGTCTTTGCTCTGAAGACATGGTACGGTCAATAGGATTTAGAGATTCTCCTGTCTGTGTGGATCTTTCGCTTTGCTTACGACTAGGTTTTTTTGGTTCCTTGTGACGGCGTTCTTTTTCTAGGTGTTTAAGAGATTGTTCAGCCTGTCCTCTTAAGCTATTAGCCCGGTCATTTAAAGTATTAGCTTTTTCTTTTAAAGATACACATTCATTAAAAATAAGTCTTACTGTTGTAGTTTGACCCTCATAAGATATAATAAGCCCATCCTCTTCATCCCACCATTCTATCGAAAACACTGATTCCCCAAAGTAAGATATAAAAGCTTTTATGCGCTCAATAAGCTCGACATTACGTTCAAGATTTTGTACGATAATATCCAGTTTTGGGTGAACCTGTTTTAGCAGTTCTTGAGCGGCTTTTATTTGCTGAGCCTGTTGCCTTAAAGTTTGCTCTTCATCAAAGGCTATGTTAATTCTTAAAGATTTATCAATTTGCCTTACTTCGGCAGGTAGACTTTGAGATTTACTTTTCCATTCTAGCAGGATTAATAATTGTGAATCATTTAAAATCTTCTCTGCTATATCCTTTAGAGTATCGCCCCACTCAATTAAATGTTCAACACTTTTTATTAAGTCAAGCAGGGATGTTTCTTTATCTGGATCGCCCAATTTGTCTGCAAGCAATTTGCTCCCCCCTTGGACAATTCCTCCTAAAAATTCACCACCAGGTAGGAACAAGCCGGCAACTGCCCCTAACAAAGGTATCGCTCCCAAAAATACTTTATTAAATTTATTATTATTTAAAACTTCTTTAAGTTCCTTGTCAATAGTATTTAGTCGCTTCTGAAGATTATTTATATTCCCTATTTCGCGTCGTATTTCGGTAGAATTGCCAATAGTAAGTTTCATGTTATCGGCAATTTCTAGCAGTTCGTTTACAAGGGTTTCAAAGTCTCTCATAATTTACTTTCCTTTAACTTCGTTAAACTACTTTTAGGGACAATCTTAAATGCTGCTTTACTAGCCCAATTTTATCAGCTAATAATGGTTGATTACTCCGTGTCTGATGATTCAAGTATTGCTTCTATTTCATCGGAATAACGGTCAGCTTTCCCCCAAATTGTACTGATAACTAAGTCCAAACTTGCGCCTTTTAGTTCGGGAAATTCAGTTTCTATGATTGCTTTAAATTGTGAATTTAAAGGTTTATATGTTACTTTCTCCTGAAAGCATTCCTGAGTAATTTCATAGTATAACATATTGTTACTTATAAGCTCACTTAAGTATGGGCAAACTTTGTAATCCTTGGATTTTTCAAACTTCTGAGTTGCGAATTTAGCTGGAGCTATCACACCTGATAAATCTCTATAGTTAACACCTACGCTTGTTCTAGCATTAACTTTTCTGAATTCATCCAAGGCTGTATGAGCAAGATTAGTTGTCAATAATTTAGCTTCGGATTGAGCCGTCTCAATCAAGATTCTTTTTTGTTCTTCCTGTCTTAACCTTTCCTGTTCAGCTTCTTCAGCCTTTTGTAAAGCTTCTAGCTTTCGCTTAGCAGCAGCAGCTTTCCCAGTCGGAGTATTTTGATACTTTACATAAGCAATACTTGCTGCAATAGCTAGAATAACTGCCAAGATGAAATTCACAGAAATCATGAAGAATGCTATTATACTCAGGATTATAAATGCAGCATTCCATTGATTGTCTGATAATAGTTTTGTTAACGTTTCATTAAAAATTTGTATTGAGGATTGCTCCTGGGTTGTTTCTGCATACGAATTATTAGCAGAAAGCTGATTTGTAGTATTCACTCCTAGATTATGGGACGATTGAGTTGCTCGTGCCACCAACTCAAACTCTCGATTCCAAGCCGGGAAATCCTCACCCGCCTGCTGCCCGTAAACCTTCACAGAAGCGATCGCCTCCACCTTCAAATTCGTCAACTCCCGGC
>ENA-OFDP01000903-OFDP01000903.1-metagenomes-genome-assembly--contig:-NODE-903-length-12434-cov-2.456257_pt1 | contig 12434 bp, 14 predicted proteins | sample MGYA00153389_OFDP01 | MGnify analysis MGYA00153389 | reverse complement strand
TGGGCCTGGGCGTGCAGCCGCCGACGCCGACATGGGGAAACATGCTCCGCAACGCGATCGGCTTCCTCGAGCTGGCACCCTGGTTGGCTTGGTTCCCGGGCGCCGCCATCTTTCTCACCGTCCTCGGCTGCAACTTGCTCGGGGATGGGCTGCGCGACCGTTTCGACCCGCGCGACTGAACCCACACCCTCCTCCACCTAACGAAAGCACACACCATGGGCATCGGAATCAATCGAAGAGACGCAGCGTCGCTGCTCGTCGCGGCACCGCTGGTGAGCATCGCCAGCATCGGCACGCAGCTGACCGAGGCGCTGGCGGGCCTCAGATGAACGACGAGGCGCGCGAGCTGGTCTGGGCAACGCCGGCGTGGGGCGACGCCGAGTCGGAGCTGCCCGCGCTCGACCCGGCGCTGATGGCGTCGTTCTTCGAACTGTCGGTGCAGTTCAACCTGCACGAGCCACTGGTCAATGTGTCGCCGGAACTGAAGATCGAGCCCGGCCTGGCATCGGTGGTCAATCCCGACCCGCTCACCTACCGTTTCACGCTGCGCCCCAACCTGAGCTTCCACGACGGCACGCCCATCGACGCGGCGGCCGTAAAGGCCAACTTCGACCGCATGCTGGATCCGGCAACAGGCTCGCCGCGCCGCAGCGAGCTGGCGCCCGTCGATGTCGTCGAAGTCACGGGGCCGCTGACTTTCACGCTTAGGCTCAAGGCACCGTACGCTCCCCTGCTGCAGGTGCTGGCCAACCGCGCCGGCATGATGGTGTCGCCCAAGGCCGCCGAGGCCGCCGGCCTCGCCTTCCCGCAGCGGCCCGTGTGCTCGGGCCCCTTCCGCTTCGTCGAGCGCGTGGCGCAGGACCGCATCGTGCTGGAGCGCTACGAGGGGTTCTGGAACCGCGCCCAGGTGAACCTCGAGCGCTTTGCGGGCCATTGGCGCGGTGCGCCGTCGATCGATCGCATCGTGTTCCGCCCTATCGTCGACGAGACCGTGCGCTTGGCGAACCTGCGCTCGGGCACCGTGCAGCTGGTCGATGCGGTGCCGCCACAGGCGGTCGGCACACTGTCGCGCGAACCCGCCCTGACGGTGAAGCAGGCCTCGGGTCTGGGCTTCAACGGCTTCTCGTTCAACACCACACGCGCGCCGTTCAACGATGCGCGCGTGCGCCAGGCTTTTACGCACGCGATCGACAAGCAGTTGGTGCTGCGCGCCGTGTACTTCGGCATCGGCAAAGTGGCCTGGGGCGGCATCCCGCCATCGGTCGGCTGGGCACACGACCCGAACCTCGCGCCGTACAAGCCCAGCGCCGATGCCAGCCGCAAGCTGCTGGCCGAAGCTGGCGTCACGACACCGGTACCGGTCACGATCACGGTGACCAACTCGCCGATACAGGTGCGCACGGCCGAGGTGCTGCAAGCGCAGGCCAACGCCGCCGGCTTCAGGGTCACGATCAAGCAGATCGATCCGACGAGCCTGATCACGGTGCTGCGGCAGAAGGACTTCGAGCTGTGCATGTCGCCATGGTCCGGCCGTGCCGACCCCGACGGCAACCTGTTCAACTATTTCACGAAGAGCGGACCGAACAACTTCATGGGTTACCAGAACGATAAGGTCACGTCGCTGCTGGAAAGCGCACGCGCCGAGCCCGATCAAGCAGCGAGAGCAAGGCTTTACCGCGAGGCGGAAGTGCAGATCGCCGCCGACGCGCCGATGTTGTTCCTGACGTTCCCGGCCACGCTGCAGGCCTCGGTCAAGGCGCTCGACTGGGTGCAGTACCCCGATGGCGCGTTCCGCTTTCAGTTTGCCAAGCTGTCTTGACGCGGGTCGCGGGTGTGAAGAAGAAAGTGCTTCTGGCCGGCGAAAGCTGGACTTCGACGTCGGTCCACATCAAAGGGTGGGACCAGTTTCCGACCGCCACGCACCACCGAGGCGCGGATGCTTTCGTCGGCCTGCTCGCCGATACGTTCGACATAACCTACATGCTCTGCCACGAGGCGGTTGAACGCTTTCCGAGCAGCGCCGACGGGCTCGACGCCTACGACTGCATCATCCTTAGCGACCTGGGCGCCAACTCATTGCTGCTGCCGCCGGAAGTCTGGCTTCATTCGCGCCGGGCGCCGAACCGACTGCATCTTTTGCGCGACTACGTGCTGCGCGGAGGCGGGTTGATCATGGTCGGCGGTTACTACAGCTTTCAGGGTATCAACGGCGGCGCCCGCTACGCCGGCACGGCGGTCGAAGCGGTGCTGCCGGTCTCGATCCATCGCTTCGACGACCGCCTCGAACTGCCGCAGGGTGTGGTCGCACAGCCGACGGTCGCGGCCGCCGGGCACGCCGTGCTGCAAGGCGTGAGCGGCGAATGGCCTTACCTGTTGGGCATCAACGAGGTCGTGGCCAAGCCCGGCGCGACGACGCTGCTGTCGCTGCCCGTCGATGAAGGCGGCCATCCTCTGCTGGCCGTCGGCGACGCGGGCCGCGGCCGCAGCGCCGCCTGGACCACCGACATCGGCCCCCACTGGCTGCCGAACGAGTTCCTGCACTGGCCCGGTTTCAGCACGCTGTGGCGCAACCTGATCGACTGGACATGCGCCAACCACCGGCGATGAGCATGGACTTCGACGATGCCGAAATCGGGCGCGAGGTCGCGCTGGCGTTTGCCGATTACGAGCGCTCGCTGATGGCCTACGACGTCCAGGCGCTCGACGGCCACTTCTGGCAGGACGAGCGCGCCGTGCGCTTCGGCGTTGCCGAAACCCTCTACGGGCACGCCGCGATCGCACGCTACCGCCGCACCCGCACCAGCGTGCCGGTGCGGCAGTTGCACCACACCGAAGTGCTGGTGCTCAGCGCGGATGCGGCCGTCGTGAACACCGAGTTCCGTTACCCGGGCGATCCGCGGCTGGGGCGGCAGAGCCAGGTCTGGGCGCGCACCGTGGCGGGCTGGCGAGTGGTCGCTGCGCATGTGTCGTTCCAGCAAGACGTGGAGCTCTGATTGCACCCCAGCGTCGTGGTCAACGATTCCGCTGTCGTCCCGGTGGCCAGCCGCGAGGCAAGCGTCAGCGCACGCAGACCCGTCGTGCTCGAAGCGCGCAAGCTCAGCGTCGGGTTTCGCGGCGCGGCGCCAATCGTCGACAGCATCGATCTGACGCTGACCGCCGGCACCATGACCTGTCTGGTTGGCGAGTCCGGCTCGGGCAAGAGCCTGACGGCGCTGGCGCTGATGGGTTTGTTGCCCGACGGCGCGAGCGTGGCGGGCTCCATTCGGCTGGACGGCACCGAACTGAGCACGCTGCCCGAGGCCGGCTGGTGCCGCCTGCGTGGGCGCCGCGTGGCGATGGTGTTCCAGGAACCGATGACCGCGCTGAATCCGCTGCACACGGTGGGCGCGCAGGTTGCCGAACCGCTGCGCCTGCACCACGGGCTTTCGCAGGGCCAGGCCCGCGCCGAGGCGTTGCGGCTGCTGAACCGGGTGCAACTGCCGCAGGCGGCGTCGCGGCTGCGCGCGTACCCGCACCAGTTGTCGGGCGGGCAGCGCCAGCGTGTGGTGATGGCCATCGCACTGGCCTGCAGGCCTGATGTACTGATCGCCGACGAACCCACCACTGCGCTGGACACGACGCTGCAACGCGAGGTGCTGGACCTGCTGGGCGAACTGGTGCGCGAAGACGGCATGGCGCTGATGCTGATCAGCCACGACCTGAACGTGATGGCCGACCGGGTGCAGCGACTGCTGGTGATGTACGCCGGCACGGTGGTGGAAAGCGGTGCCACGGCCGACGTGTTCAGGCAGCTGGCCCACCCCTACACGCAAGGCCTGTTTGCGGCACGGCCGCGCCTGGGGCTGGCGCGGGGCAGCCGGCTGGCCACCATCGCCGGCCGCGTGCCGGGGCTGGCTGACATGCCGGCGGGCTGCGCCTTTGCCGACCGCTGTCCGCGCGTCATCGACACCTGCCGCAGCACCCCACCGCCCGCCGTGCAGGTGGGCGCCGCGCACCACGCCCGGTGCCTGCGCGTGGGGCCCGTGTGAGCCCGCCGCTGTTGGCGGTCACCGGGCTGGCCAAACGCTACCGCCTGCCGCGCCAGCAGCTGTGGGCCCCAGCGCCCGAGGTGCAGGCGCTGGACGGCGTCAGCTTCACCTTGCAGGCCGGCAAGAGCCTGGGCGTGGTGGGTGAATCGGGCTCGGGCAAGAGCACCCTGGCCCGCTTGGTGATGGCGCTGGAAGCACCCAGCGCGGGGCGCGTGCGGTTCGACGGCCAGGACCTGCACAGCCTGCCACCCGCCGCGTTGCGGCAGGCGCGCGCCGGCTTGCAGATGGTGTTTCAGGACCCCTACAGCTCGCTGGACCCGCGCCGCACGGTGCTGCAAACGGTGGCCGACCCGCTGGCCCTGCTGCAGGGCACGGCACGCGTAACCCATGCCACCGAGCGCCGTGAACATGCCTGCCAGGCGCTGGCCGACGTGGGCCTGGGGGCTGACGATCTGGACAAGTACCCGCACGAGTTCTCCGGCGGCCAGCGTCAGCGCATTGCCATCGCCCGGGCGCTGGTCACGCGGCCGAAGCTGATCGTGGCCGACGAGCCTGTCAGCGCACTGGACGTGTCGGTACAGGCCCAGGTGCTGAACCTGATGCAGGACCTTCAGCAGCAGCACGGCCTGGCCTACCTGTTCATCAGCCACGACCTGGCGGTGGTGGGCCTGATGTGCGACGAGGTGATGGTGTTGCAGGACGGCCGAGTCGTCGAACGCGGCGCGCCCGATGGGCTTTTCAGCCACCCGCAGCACCCGTGCACGCAGCGGCTGCTGGCCGCCCTGCCGGGGCATCAGCGTGGGCAGGGTGGACAGGGTGGGCAGAGCCTGCCGGGCGGGCCAGCACTGGGCTGAGGACACGCCATCGCATGCCGCAGAATGCCCACGTCACCAAGCGGCCCCCCCCGGCCCGGAGCGCCCACCATGAGCCTTGATCGCCGCCACTTCAACGCCCTGCTTGGCGCGCTGCCACTGGCCGGCGCTGCACCCGCGGCCTGGGCCCAGCCGCGCAAGGACAGCGTGGTGCTGGGCATGACCCTGGAACCACCCGGCCTTGACCCAACCAGTGCTGCTGCTGCCGCCATTGGCGAGGTGGTGCACTACAACGTCTTCGAAGGCCTGACGCAGATTGCGCCCGACGGCGCGGTGCTGCCGATGCTGGCCCAGACGTGGGGGCACACCGACGACGGCAAGACCTACACCTTTCGGTTGCGCCCGGGCGTGAGGTATTCCGACGGCGCAGCGCTGGACTCGGCGGCCGTGAAGTTCAGCTTCGAGCGGGCACGCGCACCAGGCAGCGCGAACAAGGCCAGGAAAGCCTTCTTCGACAACCTCGCCCACATCGACACCCCCGACCCATTGCAGGTGGTGCTGGAATTCAAGGTGGCCGACGGCGCCATTCCGTTCCGTCTGGGCGAGAACACCGCCGTCATCCTGCACCCCAGCAGCGCTGCGCAGGCCGCCACGCAACCGGTGGGCACGGGGCCGTACAGGCTGGAAAGCTGGCGGCGCGGCAGTGCCGTCACGCTGACCAAGTGGGACGGCCACCGCGACGCCGCCAAAGTGGCCTTGCGCCGCGCCACCTTCCGCTTCATTGGCGACCCCGCCGCGCAAGCCGCCGCGCTGCTGGCCGGCGACATCGACGGCATGCCGCGCTTCGACGCGCTGCGCACGCTGCAGCAGTTCAAGACCGATCGCCGCTTCAGCGTGGAAATCGGCAGCACCACCGGCAAGGGCATCCTGGCCATCAACAACCGTCGCAAGCCCTTCGACGACGTGCGCGTGCGCCGCGCGCTGTCGCATGCCATCGACCGCAAGGCCTTCATCGACGGCGCACAGGAAGGCCTGGGCACGCCCATCGGCAGCCACTTCACGCCGTCAGACCTGGGCTACGTGGACCTGACCAAGACCCACGCTTTCGACCCGCCGCGCGCCCGCGCGCTGTTGCGCGAGGCCGGTGTCAGCACGCCGCTGAACGTGACGCTGACCTTGCCACCACCGCAGTACGCGCGCCGCGGCGGCGAGATCGTGGCCGCCCAGCTGGCGCAGGTGGGCATCAACACCAAGATCGAGAACGTGGAATGGGCGCAGTGGCTGGCCGGGCCTTTCAAGGGGCAGTTCGACCTGACGCTGATCAACCATGTGGAGCCGATGGACTACGCCACGGCCTACGCCGACCCCAGCTATTACTTCGGCTACGACAGCGCCCAGTTTCGCGGCCTGGTGGCCACGCTGGGTGCCGTGCAGGACATGCGCGAGAAAGACCGCATCTGGCGCGACATCCAGCGCCTGCTGGCCACCGACGCGGTGAACGTGTTCATCTGGAACCCGGCCCAGGTGGCGGTGTTTCGCCGCGGCCTGCGCGGGCTGTGGAGCAGTTCACCCATTGCCGCCAACAACCTGGCCGCGGTCAGCTGGGCGCCACCGGCCAGCAAGCCATGAGCCGCGACACCATCACGCGCTTTTACGCGGCCTTCGCCGCACTCGACAGCGCCGCCATGCAGGCCTGCTACGCCGAGGGCGCCACCTTCGACGATGAAGCCTTCTCGTTGCGCGGGCGCGAACAGATCGGCGGCATGTGGCGCATGTTGTGCGACGCCGTGCGCGCCAAGGGCAGGGCCGACTGGAAGCTGGACCTCGGCGCCGTCACCGAACGCAGCGCGCACTGGGAAGCCACCTACCGCTTTTCAGCCACCGGGCGGTTGGTGCACAACGTCATCGACGCCGAGTTCGAATTCGACGAGGTCGGACTCATCACGCGCCACCGCGACCGCTTTGATTTCTGGCGCTGGTCGCGTCAGGCACTGGGCGCACCAGGGGTGCTGCTGGGCTGGTCGCGGTGGCTGCGCAGCAAGGTGCGCGCGCAGGCCGCTGTGAACCTGAAACGCTTTCTGGCCAAGCGCTGACACGGCCGGCCCTGGCACGCCGGCAGGCTACATTGCGGCCCATGTCACACCCTGACGCACGCGACAACCCGTGCAGCAGCAATTCAGCCACGGCGCGCGACGCCGCCGAGCAGGCGTTGTGGCGAATGATGTCGTTCTACGACGTGCCGCTGGCCGACCTGGACTGCGCCATCGCTGCCGACCCCGGCTGGGCCCTGCCGCATGTGATGAAGGCCGGTTTTCTGCTGAGCCTGACCGAGCCGGGCATGCTGTCCGACGCTGCCGGACATTTGTCCGCAGCCCGCGGGCTGATGGCGTCGGCCACGGCGCGCGAGCGCGGCCACTTTGACGCCGTGCAACAGCTGCTGGAAGGCCGCTGGCACAGCGCCTGCTGCACCTGGGACACGTTGCTGGTGGACCACCCGCGCGACGCGCTGGCGCTGCAGTGGGCGCAGTCGTGGGACTTCTACCGCGGCGACACCGTGTCGCTGCGCCTGCGCCCGGCGCGGGCCCTGCCCGAGTGGAGCGAGCACGACCCGTTGCACCCGTTTGTGCTGGCGCTGCACGCCTTCGGCCTTGAAGAAAACAATCTTTATTCGCAAGCTGAAGAAACCGGGCGCCGCGCCCTGGCCGCCAACCCGCGGGTGCCCTGGGCGGTGCATGCCGTGACCCATGTGATGGAAATGCAGGGTCGATACGACGAAGGTGCGGCTTGGCTGCGCCTGCAACAGCCAGTGTGGGCCGAGGGGAACGGGTTTTCGGGGCACCTGTGGTGGCACAAGGCGCTGTTCAGGCTGGAAGGGCTGGACACGGCCGGTGCGCTGCGGCTGGTGGACACCCACCTCAGCGGCAAGTCGCTGAAGGTGACGCTGCACCGCATCGACGCCGTGGCCGTGCTGTGGCGGCTGCACCTGCTGGGCCAGGACGTGTCGGCGCAGTGCCATCTGCTGTTGACGAGCTGGGATATGAGCCCGGCCGCCGCCGGCTATTACGCGTTCAACGACGTGCACCTGGTGGTGGCTCTGCTGGGCGCGGGCGACGTGACGCAGGCCGAAAGCTGGGTGGCGCGCTGCGCCGAGCGCGCCATGTCGCCCGAAGACGCCCGCCGCAGCAACCACGCCATGGCACGCGAGGTGGGCCTGCCGCTGATGCGCGGCCTGCTGGCGCTGGCCCGGGGCGACGCTGATGGCGCCGCCGACACGTTGTTTCAGGTTCGGCGTGTGGCGCGCAACCTGGGCGGCAGCCATGCCCAGCGTGACCTCATAGACCAGACGCTGCTGGCGGCGGCCGCCCGCGGCGGCAAACGGGCGTTGGGCCGTGCACTCGTCAACGAACGCGTGATGGCCAAACCGTTGACGCCGCTGACGCGGTACTGGATCGAGGAACTTGGTTTGCCCGAGAAAGCCAGGGCTTGAAGCACACACGCGGCCGCCCTGAGGCCGATTGCGGCACACCACGCAGGAGACATTCCCATGGCCACTGAAGAAAAACGCGAGCAGCGCCTGAAACTGCTGGAAGACCACATCGGCCGCGCCCTGGCCGAGTCGCAAGAAAACGGCGAACTGGCCGCCGCCCCGAGTTACGGCAAGCCGATGAATTTCGGCGATGGTTACGACGACACTCCGCCCGAGCTGCGCATGGCTTTCAAGATGCTCAAGGATTCCGGCTTCGCGCCGCCTGAGATCGAGTTGATGCGCGAGATCGAAGGCCTGCGCAAAATTTTGGCCGACACGACGGATGACGAAGCCGCGCGACCCGTGCGCCAAACGCTGGCCGACAAGCAACAGCAACTGGCCTTGCGCATGGAAAAACTGCGCATCACCGGGTCGCTGTAAGGCAAGCGCCGCCCGTCCGAATGGCGGGCAGTCAGACCCAGGGCGGTTGCAGACCTTCGGCATTGAAAGCGCGCTGTACCGCATCGCGCGCCAGCATGCGCTGCAGGTACGTTGCGATATGCGGGAAGTCGCGCGCCGGCTGGTCAGAGAAACCGCGCGTCCATCGGCACAGCATGAAGGCACAGGCGTCAGCGGCGCTGTAGTCGTCACCAAGCAACCAGGCACCGCCGTGCGCGGCCAGGTGGTCGTCGATCTGCGCCAGGCAGACCTGCGCCCGCGCCTGCGCATGGGCTTTGATCTGCGCCGCGCCGGCGGAATTGCCCGTGTCGACCATGCGCTCTGGGTAGAAGTAATGGATCAGCGTGGCCTGCAGGGTATTGGTCAGCCACACCAGCCACTTGTAGAAATGCGCGCGCTGCGGCGTGCCCAGCGCAGGCGCCAGGCCGGCCGCAGGGTGGGTGTCCACCAGATGCAAAACGATGGCCGTGCTTTCGTACAGCACCAGATCGTCGTCAACCATCACGGGAATCAAGCCGTTAGGGTTCAGCGCCAAGTACGGTGGCAACTTGTGCTCACCCGCGTCGCGATTCACCCGTTGCAATTGGAACGGCACACCGAGCTCGTTCAAGACAATATGCGGGGCCAGGCTGGCGGCGCCCGCAAGGTAATGCAGAGTGAGCATGGGGTAATGATAGAACCGGCCTTGCTACGAATGCCGAACACCACCATGCGACACGAGTACCGCGCCTCACTGACCTGGCAGCGCCAGGCAGGCGAAACCTTTACCGACAACCGTTACAGCCGACGACATGTGCTGCGCTTTGACGGTGGCGCCGAGTGGGCCGGCTCGTCGTCCCCCAACGTGGTGCGGCTGCCGTGGTCGGATCCCACGGCGGTGGACCCCGAGGAAATGTTGGTGGCCTCGCTGAGCAGCTGCCACATGCTGTGGTTCCTGTCGCTGGCCGCGAGTGATGGCTGGTGCATAGACGCTTATGCCGACGATGCGATTGGCGTGATGGCCCACGATGAACGTGGCCGCATGGCGATGACATTGGTAACGCTGCGGCCGGCCGTGTCTGTTGCGGGCGCGACCGTGCCGAACTGGGTTCAACTGGCCGGTTTGCACCACCGCGCCCACGAGGCCTGCTTCATTGCCAATTCGGTACGCACCGAAGTGCTGTGCTCGCCGCGCGCCTGGGGGGATTGAAACCCACTCTGCACGCGCCCATGTGGTCGGGTGCCCGACACATTCGTTCCCTGGCTGTTGTTGGCAGCCGCGTTGCTGACGCCATTGGCCTGGCTGTGGGGGCCACCGCTGGCAATTGAATTGCGCCGCGCGCGCATCCGCCGTCAGCCCTTTCCACGCGCTTGGCGTGAGGTGTTGCAACGCCGCTGGCCGGGTTGGCAGCAACTGCCGCCCGACCTGCAAATGCAGGTCAAGAAGCACACCCAGGTGTTACTGGCCGAAAAGCCCTTCATCGGCTGCCAGGGGTTGGCCGTTACCGACGAGGTAAGGGTGCTCATCGCGGCCCAGGCGGCCTTGCTGCTGCTGAACCGGCGCGCGGGGTACTTTCGCAACCTGCGCCAGGTGCTGGTGTATCCAGGTGCGTTCGTGGTGGACCGCGCGGTGAACGATGGCGGTGTGGTGCACGACCAGCGGCGCGCGCTGGCGGGCGAGTCCTGGCAACAAGGCCAGCTGATCCTGTCGTGGGACGACGTGCTGCGCGGCGCGGCCACACCCGACGACGGCCGCAATGTGGTGATCCACGAATTCGCCCACCAACTCGACCAGGAAACAGGCACGGCCAATGGCGCGCCGCCGATGGGTTCACCCGCGCGGCGCGCCCGCTGGGCGGCGGTGATGGCAGCCGAGTTCGACCAACTGCGCCAACGCGTTCAGGCCGGCCGGCACGGCGTGATCGACCCTTATGCCGCCACCGACCCAGCCGAGTTCTTTGCCGTGGTGAGCGAACTCTTCTTCGAACAGCCCCGTGAGTTGGCAGTGGCCCACCCCAGGTTGTTCGGGGAATTCGCCAGGTACTACGGCACCAATCCGCTGCACTGGCATTGACGGTTTGCCAAACGCAACTCCGGCGCATGAATCAGTTCATCAGGCACGGCGCATTTCACGCCGTGTTGCAGAAACTGTGTCGGCATCATTCAACAGCCATTGCAGACACGTCAACTGAACCGAATAGAACGAATAACGTGTTAGATTCTATTCAAGAGCAATAACCTCTTATGGCTAACGCGCCATCACCCGCGATTCGTCGCAGCAGTGCAGCCGATCAAAAAAGCTGCGGCGGGGGTGTAGCGTCTTTATTACCTTGGAAATCCAGATGAACAAATCTTATTCGCAGGTCATGAAACAGATCCAGGCCTTGCAAGCCGAAGCCGAAAAGCTTCGTCGCCAGGAAGTGGACGAAGTCATTACGCGCATTCGCGAAGCCATTACCGTCTATCAATTGACAGCGGCCGATCTGGGGCTGGGATCCAGGAAAACCGGCGCGCCGAAAGTGGCTGTCAAGCGCCGGGCCGCAAAGAAGATCAAGGCTGGCGGGATGTCGATGGCCATGAAGTACCGCGACGAACAGGGTCGTGGTTGGGTGGGTCGCGGCAAGCGTCCGCAATGGCTGCGTGATGCGCTGGCCACCGGCAAGACCTTGCAGGATTTCGCCGTCAAGTAAGCGCCGTCGAGTAAGTACTCTGCCTGCAGCCGGGCGTGGGGGCGTGGCCGCCTGACCGGCTTGCCGGGCCCGGCAGTCCAGTCAGGTCAGCCAGGTCAGCCAGGTCTTCAATCTGATGATGTTCAGCCCCGGCATTCAGCTCAGCAATTCATGGAGCAGTGGCTTGACGTACGGCGCGTGACCATTCGGCCATTCGCTGTGCCGCCCATTCACGCGACCGTTGCGGCTCGAACCGGCGGCCAACGCGCCACAGCGCGGCCAATTCTTCCAGGCTGCCATACACCCCGCTGGCCAGGCCGGCCAAGTGGGCCGCGCCCAGCGCCGTGGTTTCCGAAACGACCGGGCGCAACACGGCGACGCCCAGCAAATCGGCCTGAAACTGCATTAACAAATCGTTGACGCACGCGCCCCCGTCCACCCTCAATTCGGTGGGTGCGGTGCCGCCTGCAGCCTGCGCATCGGCGGCCATGGCCTGAAGCAAGGCGGCGCTCTGGAAGGCAATGCTCTCTAATGCCGCCCGCGCAATGTGCGCGGCGGTGCTGCCGCGGCTAAGGCCGACGATCGCGCCGCGCGCGTCGGCCTGCCAGTACGGTGCGCCCAGGCCAGTGAAGGCCGGCACAAAGACCACGCCGCCTGCGTCGGGCACGCTATTGGCCAGGGCTTCGACCTCGGCACTGCTGCGGATGGCCTGCAAACCATCGCGCAGCCACTGCACCACCGCGCCGCCTGCGAACACGCTGCCTTCGATGGCGTACTGGGCACCCCAAGGGCTTGGCGTGCCGAGGCCGCCCCCCGGGGGCAACAAAACCGCCTGGGGTCGGTTCGGCGCGGCCTTTGACGGCGCCGCCAACTGTGCCGCTGCGGTGGCGATGAGGCCATGCGACGAGGTTTGCATTTGTGCGCCGGTGTGCATCAGCATGAAGCAGCCGGTGCCGTATGTGTTCTTGGTGACCCCAGCCGCGAAACCCCCCTGGCCGAACAGCGCCGCTTGCTGGTCGCC
>ENA-OFDP01000902-OFDP01000902.1-metagenomes-genome-assembly--contig:-NODE-902-length-12475-cov-5.792673_pt1 | contig 12475 bp, 11 predicted proteins | sample MGYA00153389_OFDP01 | MGnify analysis MGYA00153389 | reverse complement strand
GCCCGCAAGATGGGTATCAAAACCGTCGCGGTTTATTCCGACGCTGACAAAGACGCACGCCATGTCGAGCTGGCCGACGAGGCCGTCAACATTGGCCCTGCACCCAGCCGCGACAGCTATTTGCAGGCTGAAAAAATCATTGCGGCCTGCAAGCAAACTGGCGCGCAAGCCGTGCATCCGGGATACGGCTTCCTCAGTGAAAACGCTGGCTTTGCCAAACGGGTTGAAGAAGAAGGCATCACCTTCATCGGCCCCAAGCACTATTCCATCGCCGCGATGGGCGACAAGATCGAATCTAAAAAACTGGCTGGCGCTGCTGGGGTTAACTGCATTCCTGGTGTGAACGATGCGATAGAAACGGCTGAAAAGGCTGTGGAGATTGCCAACAGCATCGGCTACCCGGTCATGATCAAAGCCAGCGCAGGCGGCGGTGGCAAGGGCTTGCGGGTGGCCTTCAATGACAAGGAGGCGTTTGAAGGTTTTACCTCGTGCCGCAATGAAGCCAAAAGCAGCTTTGGCGATGACCGCGTGTTCATTGAAAAGTTTGTTGAAGAACCGCGCCATATTGAAATCCAATTGATGGGTGACAGCCATGGCAATGTGATTTACCTGAACGAACGCGAATGCTCGATCCAGCGCCGCCATCAGAAGGTGATTGAGGAGGCGCCGTCTCCTTTCATCACTGACGCTACTCGCAAAGCGATGGGCGAGCAGGCCGTACTGCTGGCCAAAGCGGTGAAATACCAGAGCGCCGGTACGGTTGAATTTGTGGTCGGCAAAGACCAGAGCTTTTATTTTCTGGAAATGAACACCCGCCTGCAAGTTGAACACCCGGTGACCGAATGCATCACTGGGCTTGACTTGGTAGAGCTGATGATTCGTGTGGCGGCAGGTGAAAAACTTCCGCTTGAACAAAAAGATGTGCAGCGCAATGGCTGGGCGATGGAATGCCGGATCAATGCTGAAGATCCGTTTCGCAGCTTTTTGCCAAGCACGGGGCGGTTGGTGCGCTTCCAGCCGCCTAAAGAAACCATGTTTGCCGCTGATACAACCAAGCTGCAAGGGGTGCGGGTGGACACAGGCGTGCAAGACGGTGGCGAAATACCGATGTACTACGACTCCATGATTGCCAAGCTCATCGTGCATGGCACAGACCGACTGGACGCAATTGCAAAAATGCGTGAGGCACTTAATGGATTTGTGATCCGCGGCATCAGCAGCAACATTCCTTTTCAGGCAGCATTGCTGGCGCATCCCAAGTTTGTGGCGGGTGATTTCAACACCGGCTTTATTGCCGAGAACTACGGCAAAGGTTTCCATGCTGAAGACGTGCCGCACGATGACCCTGACTTTCTGGTCGCGCTGGCGGCTTACGTTAACCGCCGCATGCTGGGCCGCGCAGCAGGCATCAGCGGGCAGTTGCCCGGCCACGGCGTGATGGTGGGGGAAGAGTTTGTGGTGATTCAGCTCGGCGCAGGTGGCAAAAACACCCAGAAAAGCGTTTTGGTAGCTGATTTTGAGGTCAAATCAGGCTCCAGCCGAATAGATACGAGTGCGAAAAGCTATGAAATATGTAGCAACTGGCATTTGGGTGGTGCGCGCATTCGTGGCGCAGTCAACGGCAGACCGTTTACCGCGCAGGTTGAGCGAGGTGTAGGCAGAAACCCGCTCGCCATTCGTATCAACCACAACGGCACGCGGCTTGATGCGCTGGTGATGAGCCCACGCGCTGCCGCCCTGCACGCGCTGATGCCCTACAAAGCCCCGCCTGACATGAGCCGCTTCGTGCTGTCGCCCATGCCCGGTCTGCTGGTGGATGTGGCTGTGCAGGTCGGCCAAAAAGTACAGGCTGGTGAACGTGTGGCGGTGATTGAAGCCATGAAGATGGAAAACGTTTTGTTTGCAGTGGCCGATGGCGTGGTCGGCAAGGTGCTGGCGGCCAAGGGTGAGTCGCTGACGGTTGACCAGCCGATTGTTGAATTCGCATGATTTGAACCCAAAAATTTAAACCAGGAGTGACCATGAATATCCAAGAATTTGAAACCCAACTCAAAACAGAAAACTTCAACGAAGGTGTGCTGGTCAGCAAACCTGTCGGCTACACGATGGAGGAGCACGCGCACCCGTTTGAGGCGTGGGCGTTAATCACTGAAGGGGACATCACGCTACGCGTGAATGGTGTTTCAACCACCTACGCGGCAGGCGATGTTTTCAGGCTGCCAGCGCAAACGCCGCACCATGAAAGCGCCGCCGCGCATGGCGTTACTTACCTGGCGGGCCGCAAGTATCCGGTTGCAGCATGACCAGGCCGTTCAAGGTTTTGGGTGTTCAGCAGATTGCCCTCGGCGCGCCCGATAAGGCCCGGTTAAGAACTCTCTGGGTTGACATGCTGGGTCTTGAAGTCACAGGCAACTTCGTCAGCGAACGTGAAAACGTTGACGAAGACATTTGCACTATCGGCAGCGGGCCGTTCAAGGTCGAAGTTGACTTGATGCAGCCGCTGGATATTGAAAAAAAGCCAGCCGTGCACACCACGCCGCTGAACCATGTGGGTTTGTGGATTGATGATTTGCCCCAAGCGGTTGAGTGGCTAACGGCGCAGGGCGTGCGGTTTGCGCCGGGCGGCATTCGCAGAGGGGCGGCAGGTTATGACATTTGCTTCATGCACCCTAAGGCAAATGACGAATTCCCGATTGCCGGAGAGGGTGTGCTGATTGAGATGGTGCAGGCACCGAGGGAAGTGATTGCAGCGTTTGCGGCGCTTGCCGCCGGATAGTTGCTATGCCAGCCAGGCGACCGGCAAACTAGTCAGCAGCTATTGCTGTAGGTGTAGCTCGCACCCGGCGGGCGCCATCAAAGCGGCTGGCCCAGTAGTCAAGCTTCATGCTTTCAACCCGCACTTCAGCGCCAGGTTTCGGGGAATGGATGAACCGACCTTCGCCCACATAAATGCCAACGTGGCTGAACGTGCGTTTTAGTGTGTTGAAAAACACCAAATCACCGGGCTTGAGGTCGGCCTTGTCGATGTTTTGGGTTGCGGCTGCTTGCTGATCGGCGCGCCTGGGCAGCACCAGGCCAATGGTTTGCTCGTACATTGCCCGCACAAAGCCGCTGCAGTCGAAACCGGTTTCCGCCGTGTTTCCGCCGCGCTTGTACGGCACGCCCAAAAACCCCATGGCATTGACCACCAGATCGGATGCCTTGTTACCCACCGTTTGGCGGACTTGCTCTAGCTGGCCAAGTAAGCCTTTTTCGGTCAGTAATTTGTCAAGGTCATCGCCCGCTACAAAGGGAGCAGCATTCGCATGGGCCGCTGGCAAACCGGCCAGGACGATACAAATGACAAGAGGCGTAAATCGCATGACCTGCAGGATACTAGAAGTTACTGTGGCAAGTCAACCTCAAGTTGTTTCAAGGGTTTAGTTGTAAACCCTTGATTTGTAATGATTAAACCAAATTTCAGGCAATTTGACCTAAAGCGCAAACCGCCAGCCTGTGGGATAGTTATGCGAATACACACCGGTTGAACAAAGAGCCAGAAATGCCAAATACAACGTCATTTTTAATGAAAAATCGTGCCCTAAGCCAATGTAAGCGGGTGCAAGCAGCTATTGTATTAATAGCGTTGTTTACGTCGATTTGGCCCGCGCATGCTCAAGGCGTCAAGCCTCAAACGGTTGCCAGTGGGCTGCAAAACCCGTGGGCGGTGGCATTTTTGCCGGAGGGGCGGTTTTTAGTGACTGAGCGCCCCGGCCGGATGCGAATTATTGAGGCTGACGGTAGATTGAACAAACCGCTTGAAGGCCTACCGGAAGTGGTCGCGGCTGGGCAGGGCGGGTTGCTCGATGTCATTTTGGACGCCGACTTTGCTGCCAACCGCATGTTGTACTTTTGCTATTCAGAACCAGCTGCGGTGGGCAACGCCAACAGCACTGCGCTGGCCAGAGGCACGTTAAGTGCCGACGGCGCACGCCTGGCCAATGTAAAAGTCATCTTCAGCCAAAAGCCCAAGTTCGCCAGCACGCTGCATTTTGGCTGTCGGATTGTTGAAAGCCGTGCGCCCGGCCTGAATGGAAAACCCGATGGCAAACTGTTTTTAACCCTGGGCGACCGCTATTCGCGCGCGGAAGATGCGCAAAAGCTCGACAACCACCATGGCAAAATCATTCGCATCAATAAAGACGGCACAGTGCCGCCCGACAACCCATTTGTTGGCCGCGCCGGGGCGCTGCCTGAAATTTGGAGCTACGGCCACCGCAATGCGCAAGGCGCTGCACTTGCCCCAGACGGTACGCTGTGGATGAACGAGCACGGCGCACAGGGCGGCGATGAAATTAACTTGCCCAAGCCTGGCGTGAACTACGGCTGGCCTGTCATCACGTATGGAGAAAACTACGGCGGCGGCAAAATTGGTGATGGCATCACCGCCAAAGAAGGCATGGCCCAGCCGCTGCACTATTGGGTGCCGTCGATTGCGCCATCAGGTATGGCGTTTGTGACCAGCGAGCGCTACGGCACATCCTGGCAGGGCAACTTGATGATCGGCTCGCTGAAGTTTGGCTATTTAAACCGCATTGAAATGTCTACGCCTTTCAGCGGCGCTGTGGCACGCGAAAGCAAATTGCTCAACGGCGAAGGCCGCATCCGCGATGTACGTCAGGGCCCGGATGGTTTGCTGTATGTGCTGACGGATTCCGCATCAGGCAAATTGATCCGGCTGCTGCCAGCGCAGCCTTGAAGCGACATTCTTAGGCTAAATTGGCCTTTGGCGCAATAAATATGGGCGCAAGCAGCTATTATTTTAGTAGCACATTGGTATTGATGGCACTTAATACTCCAGCCGCTCGGGCTTGATCTCTTGCAGAATCGTGGTGGCAATTTCTTCAATCGACTTGGTGGTGGTAGACAACCAGCGAATGCCTTCGCGCCGCATCATCGCCTCGGCTTCATGAATTTCGTGGCGGCAGTTGGTCAGGCTGGAATACACCGAATCTGGCCTGCGTTCGTTTCTGATTTGCGACAGGCGCTCGGGCGCAATGCTTAAGCCAAAAATTTTTTTGCGGTGCGGCACCAATGCAGGCGGCAACTGGCGGCGGTCAAAGTCCTCCGGTATCAGCGGGTAGTTGGATGCTTTCAGACCGTGCTGCATGGCCAAATAAAGCGACGTTGGAGTTTTTCCGCTGCGGCTCACCCCAACCAAAATTACGTCAGAGCCTGCCAGGTCTTTGTGGCTTTGCCCGTCGTCATGCGCAAGTGAAAAGTTGATCGCCTCAATCCGGTCGTCATAGGCTTTGCTTTTCGATGCGTCTGAAAACCGGCCCACGCGGTGGTTCGACTTGATGCCCAGTTCCGCTTCAAGCGGCGACACAAAAGTGCCAAACATGTCCAGCAGCATGCCGTGGCAGTCCTTTTTAATCACCGCCAAAATCTGCATGTTGACCAGCGTGGTGAACACAATCGGGCGCTTGCCCTCCGCCTCGGCCACATGGTTGATATGCCGAACCACCTGGTGCGCTTTGTCTACGCTGTCGGTAAACGGCAGGCGAATGTGGCGGGCGGTCATTTCAAACTGCGCAAGAATCGCGTTGCCAAAAGTCTCGGCAGTTATGCCTGTGCCATCAGAGATAAAAAATACGGTGCGGTTGGGCATGGTGGCGCTTTCGTCGATGTTGCAAGCTCAAAGCGCTGCCATTTTTGCTGCGCCCTACAATTAGTTGATTATCCTGACTATCAGCCCGATCTTCGCCTCATGCTTGCCACCAACCACACAACAACACAACACGGTTGCTTTGAGCGCATGAACGCCATACTGCTTTTAAAACCTCCCGGAGTATGTGTATGTCCAGTCTTTTTGAGGCGACCGCATTGGTCGTGCCGTTTGAGAACTTGAGGATGGCGGATGTCGAGGCAGTGGGCGGTAAAAACGCCAGCCTCGGCGAGATGATTTCACAGCTGCCAACGGGCGATGCCGGCGTGCGGGTGCCTACCGGCTTTGCCACTACGGCGCATGCCTTCCGGCAGTTTTTAGCGCACGACGGGCTGGATAAAAAAATCAACGCAGTGCTGGACGCACTCAATACAGATGACGTGCGTGCGCTGGCGGTAGCGGGTTCAAAAATCCGCGCGCTGGTTGAGGCACAGCCATTTCCGGCAGAGTTCGAACAAGCCGTACGCACAAGCTTCGCGACGTTGAGTTCGGGAAACGTCGAGGCCAGCTTCGCGGTGCGTTCATCCGCCACAGCTGAAGACTTGCCCGACGCATCTTTTGCCGGGCAGCAAGAAACGTTTTTAAATGTCGTCGGCATTGACGCTGTGCTGCACAAAATGAAAGAAGTGTTTGCCTCGCTCTATAACGACCGGGCCATCAGCTACCGCGTACACCAGGGCTTTGCCCACGCAGACGTGGCCCTGTCAGCGGGCGTGCAGCGCATGGTGCGCAGTGACAAAGGCGCGGCCGGTGTGATGTTCACCATCGACACTGAAAGCGGCTTTGAAGATGTGGTGTTCATCACCTCCAGCTACGGCTTGGGTGAAACAGTGGTGCAGGGCGCAGTGAACCCCGACGAGTTCTATGTGCACAAGCCAATGCTGCGTGCGGGCAAGCGCGCGCTGATTCGCCGCAACCTGGGCTCCAAGCTGCTGCAGATGGAGTTTTCTACGCCGCAAGAAAAAGCGGCAACTGGCAAGCTGGTAAAAACCACCGACGTACCCACCGAGCTGCGCAACCGTTATTCCCTGAATGACGCAGATGTCGAGCAACTTGCCCGGTATGCGTTGATTATTGAAGAGCACTACCAACGCCCCATGGACATTGAGTGGGGAAAAGACGGCACCGACGGGCTGCTCTACATCTTGCAAGCGCGGCCCGAAACCGTGAAAAGCCAGGCCAAAGGCAAAGCCGAGCTGCGCTACAAACTGAAAGCCACACAAATTAAAGCCAACGTGCTGACCGAAGGCCGCGCGATTGGCCAAAAAATCGGCACCGGCCCGGTGCGAATCGTTCGGGACATCAAAGACATGGACCAGGTGCAGCCGGGCGACGTGCTCGTCACTGACATGACCGATCCGAACTGGGAACCAGTGATGAAGCGGGCTGCCGCTATCGTCACCAACCGCGGCGGGCGCACCTGCCACGCCGCCATCATCGCGCGGGAGCTGGGCATACCAGCAGTGGTAGGCTGCGGGGACGCAACCGAGCTCCTCAAAGACGGCATGCTGGTTACGGTGAGCTGCGCTGAGGGCGACACCGGCAGTATTTATGACGGTCTGCTGGAAACCGAAGTCACCGAAGTACAGCGGGGCGAAATGCCGCCTATCGACATCAAAATCATGATGAATGTCGGCAACCCGCAATTGGCGTTTGACTTTTGCCAAATCCCTAATCAGGGCGTGGGGTTGGCGCGGCTGGAGTTCATCATCAACAACAATATTGGTGTGCATCCCAAAGCGATTTTGGATTACCCCAACATCGATGCCGACCTGAAGCAAGCTGTTGAAAGCGTGGCGCGCGGCCATGCGTCTCCGCGAGCGTTTTACGTCGACAAAGTGGCCGAAGGCATCGCTACGATTGCTGCTGCATTTTGGCCAAAGGCCGTGATTGTGCGGTTGTCAGACTTTAAATCGAACGAGTACCGCAAGCTGATCGGTGGCTCGCGCTATGAGCCGGAAGAAGAAAACCCGATGCTTGGGTTTCGGGGTGCAGCGCGATACATTAGCGAAGATTTTCGGGCGGCGTTTGCCATGGAATGCGAGGCACTCAAACGCGTGCGCAACGACATGGGTTTGAACAATGTTGAAGTCATGGTTCCCTTCGTGCGTACGCTGGGGCAAGCGGCGAAGGTCACAGAGCTGCTGGCCGAGCACGGCCTAAAGCGCGGGCACGACGGCCTGCGCATCATCATGATGTGTGAGGTCCCCAGCAACGCAGTGCTGGCGGATGAGTTTTTGCAGTACTTCGACGGTTTTTCGATCGGCTCAAACGACTTGACCCAGCTCACGCTTGGGCTCGACCGCGATTCCGGTCTGGAAGTGTTGGCCAAAGATTTTGACGAGCGCGACCCGGCCGTCAAGGCGCTGCTGGCCATGGCCATTGCAGCGTGCAAACGCCAAGGCAAGTACGTAGGTATTTGCGGTCAAGGCCCCAGCGACCATCCCGATTTGGCGCAGTGGCTTAAGGATCAGGGCATCGGTTCAATTTCATTGAACCCTGACACTGTCATTGCAACGTGGAAGCAGTTGGCGAATTAAGCTGGCACATTGAGGGCCAGCCCACCAAGCCAAGGGAAACCCCGGCTGCTGCCTAGGTGTAGCTCCGGGACAATCGTTTGCAATGCAACGCACTGAAAACCGTCGCCAGTACTGGCGCAAAAACCGTATCGTGATTGCGGTGTTATTGCTGGTGTGGTTTGCCGCGACTTTTGGCGTGAGCTACTTTGCGCGCGCATTGAACTTCAGCTTTTTCGGCTGGCCATTTAGCTTCTGGATGGGCGCGCAGGGGGCACTGGGCGTCTACGTTGGCATCATTGGTTTTTACGCTTGGTACATGAACCGCCTGGATATTGAGCATGGCGTAGAAGAAGAAAGCGATTAGCGCGATGGCAGGATTTTTTGGTACGCGCGATGGCGTGCACTTAACTAGCCAGCATTTCAAGGCGCAGCTCAAAAAGTTCTATAGCTGGTATACCGTCGCTTTGATCTTATTCGTGGGCGCGCTGGCAGTGGCTGAGCGTATGGGGCTGCCTCGGCTCTGGATTGGCTCCATTTTTTTAATGGCCACCATCGTGTTGTATGCGGGTATTGGCATGCTGAGCCGCACCACTGATGCGGTTGAATACTACGTAGCTGGTCGGCGTGTGCCCGCTGTATACAACGGCATGGCAACTGGCGCTGACTGGATGTCGGCTGCATCGTTTATTGGCCTGGCTGGCACGCTTTACCTCACTGGCTACAACGGCTTGGCATTCATCATGGGATGGACGGGCGGCTTCTGTCTGGTGGCACTGGTGCTGGCGCCATATTTGCGCAAGTTCGGCCAGTTCACGATTCCCGATTTTTTGGGTGAGAGGTACGGCGGCAAGTTGCCGCGACTGATTGGCGTGATCGCTGCAATTTTGTGTTCATTTACGTATCTGGTGGCGCAAATTTACGGGGTGGGGCTGATCACGTCGTACCTGACGGGAATTGCTTTTGAGCTGGGTATTTTTCTTGGCCTTGGCGGTATCTTGGTGTGCTCGTTTTTAGGCGGTATGCGCGCGGTGACTTGGACGCAAGTGGCGCAGTACATCATTTTGGTGCTGGCCTATTTGATTCCCGTTGTGTGGCTGTCACTAAAGCAAACTGGCGTGCCGGTGCCGCAGGTGGTGTACGGCTACCAGCTTGAAAAAGTCACGGCGCGGGAAAAAGAAATCACGCTAAATGCGCAAGAGCTGGAAGTGCGGGCGGTGTTTGCACAGCGTGCTGCCGTGCTGAGCGAAAAAATCAAAAATCCCACCCAAGCATTGGCGGCGGATAGAGCTTTAGCGGCCAAACAGCTTGAAGAACTTAAAAACAGCAACGCGCCTGTTGCAGCTATTTCGGCTGCTGGCAAATTGCTGGCGGCCAGCCCAAAAGACGAAGCATTGGCCATCAAAGCGTGGACTGCGGCTAAGCAGGCAGCCGAGATCAAGACGCAACCTTTAAATGGCATGCCGCCTCACGCCAAACAGTTTGCCGGGGAGCCGGACGGCACGGCCAATGAAAAAGCGCTTTACGACACGTCACGGCGCAACTTTTTGGCACTGGTGTTTTGCCTGATGGTCGGCACTGCCGCGTTGCCCCACATCTTGAGCCGCTACTACACCGTACCCAGCGTGCGGCAAGCGCGGCAGTCAGTGACGTGGTCGTTACTTTTTATTGTGCTGCTGTACTTCACCGCGCCTGCGCTGGCAGTGCTGGTCAAGTATGAAATTTTCACCAATCTGGTGGGGCTGCAGTTTGACCAGTTGCCTGCGTGGGTCAGCGCTTGGGCCAAGGTGGATGCCGCTTTGTTGTCGGTAGTCGACATCAACAAAGACAATGTTCTGCAACTCAATGAGCTCACCATCGGCGGTGATGTTGTGGTGCTACTTACGCCTGAGCTGGCGGGGCTGCCCTACGTCATTTCAGGGCTGGTCGCCGCGGGTGGCTTGGCCGCTGCACTATCTACTGCTGATGGGTTGCTGCTAACGATTGCCAATTCGCTGGGTCATGACTTGTATTTCAAAATGATCGACCCGAACGCCACCACTGTCAGCCGGGTCACCGTGTCCAAAATTTTGCTGCTGGTGGTGGCATTGCTGGCTGCCTATGTGGCGGCGCAAAAACCTGCGGATATTTTGTTTTTGGTGTCGGCGGCGTTTTCTTTTGCGGCGGCATCGTTTTTTCCAGCTCTGAGTTTAGGTATTTTCTGGAAGCGGGCCACCGGCGTGGCCGCATCGCTGGGCATGATGTCTGGCCTTTGCGTGACTTTTTACTACATGCTCGTCAACCAGCCATGGCTGCGCAGCGTCTTTGGCATCACCTCACCCATCCAGCTTTGGTGGGACATTGAGCCGATTTCTGCCGGGCTGTTTGGCGTACCCGTCGGCTTTGCAGTGATTATCTTGGTTAGCCTAGTCACCCCACGCCCCAGCCAGCAAACCCAGGCGCTGGTGGATCACATTCGCTACCCGGATGTAAAAAACCCATAGCCCTTGACCTGTCAAACACGGGCCACGGAACCGGCTTTGCTGGGCCGAAGGCGCAGCGACGCCCTTCGGGGGGCAGAGAGTTACACGAGGTGAGAGAACTTGGGGGCAACATTTCACGGCGGTATATACTCTTGGGCTTACCTTGCCGCACCCGACTTGACGCTGGGGCGGCTTTTATCAACCCAAAAGGAGTCTTATGCGTCACTACGAGATAGTCTTGCTGATCCATCCGGATCAAAGCGAGCAAGTCCCAGCCATGCTGGAACGTTACAAGGGCATGATCACTGCCGGCGGTGGAAAAATCCACCGTGTTGAAGACTGGGGCCGCCGCCAGCTGGTGTACCTGATCCAGAAGCTTGCCAAAGCACACTATCTGTGTATCAACATCGAAGCCAGCCAGGCTGTGATGGACGAAATTGAACATGCATTCAAGTTCAACGATGCCGTTCTGCGTCACCTGACCGTGGTCAAGAAGAAGGCCGAAACCGGCCCGTCTCTCATGATGCGCAATGTCGAGCGTGAAGAAGCCCGCAAAGCCCAGCAGCAGGAGTACGCGGCTTAATTGCCACCCCGTTGTTGAACGACTCGCTGCCTTGACTTGCTCTTGCAGTGAACCACGTTGAATTGACCGCCTGTATAGCCGAGGCCAGTCCTTTGCGTTACACGCCAGCTGGCATTCCTGCCGCCAACTTCGTTCTTCTTCATGAGTCGGAGATGGTTGAATCAGGTACCACCCGGCAGGTCAAATTGACGCTCAAGGCGGTTGCCTTTGGCACGCTGGCTGAACAGACAGGCCGGCTTGCTTTGGGTCGAAGCTTCAGGTTCGCGGGCTTTTTGGTCAACGCGCGTGGCAGCAAAAGTGTCGTTTTTCATATCCAAGCTTTTCAACCAGTTTCTGAATCAGTACTGAACCCCCTTTAAGGAGTCCATCATGCCCGGACCAAAACGTTTCAATAAAGACAAGCGCCCCAAGCGCAATACCCAATCCCTGCTGTTCAAACGCAAGCGTTTTTGCCGTTTTACAGCTGCTGGCGTTGAAGAAATCGACTACAAAGACACGCTGCGCGATTTCGTGTCTGAGAACGGAAAAATCATTCCGGCACGCCTGACCGGCACCCGCGCTATTTTTCAGCGTCAGATCAACACCGCCGTCAAGCGCGCTCGCTTTCTTGCGATGCTGCCGTACAGCGACCAGCACCGTAGCCTTTAAGGAGCAACACCATGCAAATTATTCTGCTCGACAAAGTTGTCAACCTGGGCAATCTGGGTGAAGTCGTCAAGGTCAAAGACGGTTATGCGCGCAATTTCCTGATCCCTTCTGGCCGTGCCCGCCGCGCGACTGCAGCGGCCATCAAGGAATTTGAAGTCAAACGCGCCGAACTTGAAAAAGTCGCCGCTGCCAAACTGGCCGAGTCTCAAGCCCAGGGTGCAAAACTCGGCGGTACCACCGTCAAGCTGACCCAAAAAGCTGGCGTAGACGGCCGCCTGTTTGGCTCTGTGACCAACCACGATATTTCGGCTGAGCTGACCAAGCAGGGTTTCCCCGTCCTGAAGTCGCAAGTTCGCATGCCCAATGGCCCACTCAAGACGGTGGGTGACCACCCGGTGACAGTGGCCCTGCACACCGATGTGGCTGTAGATATCACGGTGACGGTGTACGGCGAATCTGCCTAAATAGCTTCGCTGCCCTGGAAAAGCCGCTCGCTGAGCGGCTTTTTTTATGCACGCCCGGGGAGCGCGCGGTTGTGCACACCTACACGCGCAATTTA
>ENA-OFDP01000900-OFDP01000900.1-metagenomes-genome-assembly--contig:-NODE-900-length-12494-cov-3.028620_pt1 | contig 12494 bp, 10 predicted proteins | sample MGYA00153389_OFDP01 | MGnify analysis MGYA00153389 | reverse complement strand
CAAAGTGCATTTTTATCGTTTTCAGTTTTAATTGCCGGATTCCATTTTATTAAATTTCCTTTGGTTTTATAATCTTTATCTGAAAACCAAAGGTGATGTACACAAGCTTCTGCGGTGATTCGTTTTTCTCCAATAACGGTTTTATTGTCAAATAAATTAGCTTCAGCAAGTGTTGAAATATGAAATAAATGTAACCGATTATTATGCTTTTTAGCAATTTCCATAACACGTTTTGTTGCAGTTATACAAGCTTCTTCGCTTCTGATTTTTGGATGAAACTCAAATGGAATGTTTTCTCCATACGTTTTGCGGTAGTGGTTGGTGTTATTTTTAATAATAACATCATCTTCGCTATGCAATGCAACCAACGAATCTGTTCTAGAGAAAAGTTTTTCTAAAAATTCGGGGTAATTAGCCAAAATACCTTCTTCATTATTGAAATATAATCCGTCATCGGTTATACCACAAACATTTTCATTATCGGTTTTTAATGCTTCTTCTAAATTGTTTTGATTGATTCCCATAAAAAAGGAATAGTTAGCTATTGAAGTTTTTGATGCAATAAGATATTTTTCCTCTAACAACTCTTGTGTTAGCGTATTGGGTATTGTGTTTGGCATTTCCATAAAAGAGGTTATTCCTCCAGCAACTGCCGCCTTTGATTCGGAGTAAATATCTCCCTTATGGGTTAAACCCGGTTCTCTAAAATGTACTTGATCATCAATAACTCCGGGCAATACATAAAATCCTTCAGCATTAATTTCTTCAATTGAACTAGCATCAGGCAAATTGATGGAGGTACCTATTTTTTCAATTCGTTCATTGGCAATTAGAATATCTGCAATAATAATATTGCCTTCATTTACAATAGAAGCGTTCCGTATAATGGTTTTCATCTATTCTTTTTTTGTTGCTCTTTCCAATTTGTCATTAATTGTTTTACCCAAACCTTTATCTGGAAATCTTTCTGCTAAGATCACATCCAGGTTACTTTGGTCTAAACGATGCATTGCCGCATATAAATTTTTAGCAGCTTCATTAAAATCTCCAGATTTTGATAGTATTTCTTGATGAAAAATATTATTGTTTTGTATATGATTCTTAAAAAGCAGCAACCCGATTTTTCTTCCTTCAAAACATTTTAATAACTCAGAAATATTATTTGTGAGGTACATATCAGTCATTGGTGCATAATGTCGAGAAAGCATACCGGGTGAATTTGGAGAATTGTCACTATTTGTTGTAATGCTTAATTTTCCTGCGATTTTTTCAATCTCCTCTATAGAAATAGAGCCATGTCTGTACAATACGGGGTGGTTGTTTTCAAATCCAATAATAGTAGATTCTAAACCTTTTTCGCATTCCCCTCCGTCTAAAATAACGTTAAGCTCATTTCCAAAATAATTAAAAACATGCTCTGCATTTGTTGGACTTATAGACCCAAACGGATTAGCACTTGGCGCAGCTATTGGAAAATTGAGTTTATTAAGCAAGGCTAAGGCAAACGGATGGTTAGGTACTCTTACCGCTACCGTGTCTTTAGAAGCTGTTACTAAATGTGAAATATGACTTTGTTTTTGCAACACCAAAGTCAAAGGACCTGGCCAAAATTCTTCAGCAAGTTTTATGGCTATTTCAGGAATATTAACAGCTACCTCTTTTAAATACTTTACAGATTTAATATGTAGGATTAATGGATTATAAAATGGCCTGCTTTTTAGTTTAAATATTTTTTTTAATGCACTTTCACTATACGCATTTCCAGCTAAGCCATAAACCGTTTCAGTAGGAAGCGCAATAATTTCATCGTTTTTTAAAGCCTCACAGGCTTTATCTATATTAATTGTTATCAAAGTTTAAAAATTAGGGATTACAGATATCACAATACATTGGATCTTCTTTCTTCTTTCCATTTGGAAATTGCTCTTCTTCTATATGATTACATTTTTGACATGTATACAGGTAACTTAAAGTTGATCGTGTTGGAAAATTGCATAAATCACATGGCAATCCTTTTTTTGAATCTGTAATTCCAAAACCTGGTATATTACAACTTGGGCATAAAGAATTTATTTTTTTTGCTAATTGGGTTGACGCCTTTTCTATCACGTTCATTCTGGTCGGATTATACATTGCTCTCATATCGGTTTCAACGAAAGCACGTCCGTAATTTGAAATAAAATAATTAAATGTATTCTTGAGTTGTTCTATGTTTGTTATTCCTTTCACAATATCAGAAAAATCACTATTAGCTTTTCTTATGATTAAACCGTGAGATGGAAATTTTGAATTATCTGCAAATTCTTGAAGTTCCATAACTGTTTTAATTTCCGAACCATTAAAGTTGGTTTCTGTACTAATTTCTCTTACTACAATTTCTAAATCATTTTTTTTATCAATTAAAAGTAATATTTCATCATTGGCATGAGCAAAAAAAATTGACGGATGAGGTCCAAAAGAACCTTCACTGGCAATAGCTAAATCGCAACCAGTTATTTCCATCGCCAATAGGCATTTTTTCCTAGCTGTAGTAATAGGATCATCTTTTCTTTCAACTTCTCCTGTAAAAGTTCCCAGTTCATCTGTATCTAAATCTAAAGCAACAAAACATTTTACTCCCAATTCTTTTTCTAAAATTGGAGCAATCACTTTTTCTTTTTCGTGTTTAGTTGCTATGACTAAGTTCCTTCCCTTAAACATTACTCTTCTAATAGTGAAATATTTATTTCTGAATTAACTAAAAGCTTTTTGTTTTTAGCTTTAGCTTCTGGTAAAATTCTCTCTATTTTTTTTATTTCGCTTCTTAGTGCAGGAATTCTATTTTGTGCAATTTCATCGTCTTTTCCAAACCGCTCTTGTGAACTCCAATTTTTTATATTGTGAAAATTGATTTTGGAGGAAAAAATATTTATTGTAATTTTTTTTGCTTCTTCATGAGTGAAGTTTCCATCCATAATTTTTAAATTTTCAGTATTTTTCATTCGTAGTTGTATTTTGGGTTGATAAAGATTTGGTTACAAAAGCTCCTGTTCTTATTCCTAAAAAGGCTAATTATTTACTATTAAAAAAATCTTTAATTAAGAAAATCATTATTAGAAAGTCAGTCATTATTACCAAGCAAAAAATGGTTTTTATTACAATTAAATTCATTCTTATTCAATTTTAATTATTGCTTCTACTTTTACACTATTGGTTTTTGAATGGATCGTTTTTCTTAATTCAAAAAGTTCTTTTTGCAAAAGCTTTATTTTGGCTTCCTTAATTTTAATATCTTCTTCATTAATGTGACTATTTATTTTATTCTCATAATACTTTATTTTTATGTGTACCATTTGTGTGATAAGCTCCATAGCATCGTTGAAGTTAAACTCTCCTTGTATAAAATGAATAATCATAACGTTATATTTATTGTCCTTGACCTAATGAGTATCCAGCTTTACCGTCAAATGAATAAAGATTTTCAGTTTTTATTGTATCAATGTTTTCGTTAATTGAACTGTTTAAAAGTTCAATAATATTTGCTTTATTTATTCCTGAGCCTTCGTTTGGCTTAAACCTACATCTCCAATGGTCGGTGCAAAAAGTTTCTTCAAAGCCATCAGGCCACACTTTAATTCCTCTATTTGTTATCATGGTTAGTTTAATTCCATTATTTTCAATCCTTTTTACTTTATCTGCTAACTCGTTTGGATTAGATCCATTCCAATGAACAAAAACATCCACTCCTACTAACTCTTTTTTTGCAGCTGGTTTACGTAAGTATTTTGGAAGATTTAATGCAGAGTTATTGGAGTATGAAACAGGGTTTAAAACAGATGGTTTGTTGCCAAGATTAACTATTACAGCTTTTGCGAATTCCTTTGTCCCAACTTTTTGTTTGCTAATTCCGTCTTTAAAAATGTCGTATGTGTGAATTCCATCTTCCAATGTTTTTAGCCAAGCATTTTGAACTTTTTCTGCTATTTCTGTTTGCCCGATATGGTTAAGCATCATAATAGCTCCTTGCAATAAACCCGATGGGTTGGCTACGTTTTGCCCTGCTCTCCTTGGTGCAGAGCCGTGTATAGCTTCGAACATAGAACATTCCTCGCCTATATTTGCAGAGCCTGCTAAACCAACCGAACCGGTTATTTGTGCTGCCACATCACTCAATATATCTCCATATAAATTTGGCATTACAATTACATCAAAAATTTCTGGTGTGTCAGCCATTTTAGCTGCGCCGATGTCTATTATCCAGTGTTCGTTTTCTATTTCAGGATATTCTTTGGCAATCTCATCAAACACTTGGTGAAACAAGCCATCGGTTTGTTTCATAATATTATCCTTAGTAAAACAGGTTACTTTTTTGCGGTTTTGTTGTTTGGCATATTCAAAAGCGTATCGAACTATTTTTTCGCAACCCGGTCTGCTAATTAGTTTTAAGCATTGTACTACCTCATCTGTTTGTTGGTGTTCAATTCCTGCATATAAATCCTCTTCATTTTCTCTTACAATCACAATATCCATTACAGGGTGCTTAGTGCTCACAAAAGGATGCAAACTCATGCATGGTCTTACGTTTGAATATAGTCCAAGAAATTTGCGAGTAGTAACATTTAAGCTTTTGTATCCGCCACCTTGAGGTGTTGTAATAGGAGCTTTAAGAAATATTTTGTTTCTCCTTATTATTTCCCATGATTCAAGTGCGATTCCAGCAGTATTACCAGCTAGATATACTTTTTCTCCAACCTCAATTTCGTCAATTTCGAGTTTGGCACCTGCCGCTAAAATTATTTCTAATGTGGCGTCCATAATTTCTGGACCAATTCCGTCTCCTTTTGCTACTGTTATTCTTGTCATACTGCTTTTCTTTATGTTTTACCATGCAATATTGAGAATTCTAATTCATAAATATTTATTTATATTTGTAATGTAATCCATAAAAATAATTTATGAAATATACATTGAATCAATTGCAAATATTTTTAAAGATTGTGCAAACGCAAAGTGTAACCAAGGCCTCGGAAGAATTGCACCTTACCCAGCCTGCAGTTTCTATTCAGCTTAAAAATTTTCAAGAGCAGTTTGATATACCCTTAACAGAAGTGGTTGGGAGAAAAATTTACATCACTGATTTTGGACAAGAAATTGCAGAGGCGGCCGAAAACATAATCAACCAAGTTTATGCTATAAATTATAAAACCTTGGCCTTCAAGGGACAATTAACAGGTCGTCTAAAAATTTCAGTAGTATCTACAGGAAAATATGTAATGCCTTATTTTTTAGCTGATTTTATGAAACAACATGCTGGAATAGAATTAATGATGGATGTTACTAATAAAAATAAAGTTGTTAAGAGTCTGGAAAATAATGAAGTTGATTTTGCACTTGTTTCTATTTTACCAACTACTTTAAATATTGAAAAACTCGATTTACTTCAAAATAAATTATACTTGGTAGGCAGTGCCGAAACAAAATTAAAAAAGTCTGCTAGTACAAAAGAAATATTTAAAGATTTGCCTTTAATATTTAGAGAAAAGGGTTCAGGCACGAGACAAATAATGGAAAATTTTATTGAACGTAATAATATATCAGTCTTAAAAACGATAGAATTAACAACTAACGAAGCAGTCAAGCAGGCTTTATTGGCCGGCTTGGGATATTCTATTATGCCATTGATTGGAATTAAAAATGAATTACAAAACAAGGAATTAAAAATTATCTCAATTAAAGGTCTTCCAATTATAACAACCTGGAGTTTAATTTGGTTGAAAGGAAAGAAACACTCACCAGTTTCTGATTCTTTTTTAGAGTATTTAAAAAAAGAAAAATCACAAATTGTACATAATAAATTTAGTTGGAATGAGCAATATTAGAAAACTGGCTTTTTTTGGGATTTGCTTTTAATTAGGCTTTTGCGGTGGAGAAATTTTTAATGCCTTGTGAGGATATGAGCTTAGGAAAATTGATTGGTTTGTTGAAAGTAGTCTGAACGTTGGTTTGAAATCTAGTTTTTTTAACGTGACATTGCGTTTCTCCAAGTTGACATTGCATTTCTCCAAGTTGACATCGCATTTCTCCAAGTTGACATTGCGTTTCTCCAAGTTGACATTGCATTTCTCCAAGTTGACATTGGCCTAAAAAAAAATGGAATAGATGTAGTCCATTCCATTTTAAGCATTTAATAAGAATTAGCTTATAGTTTTCTCTTTTTGAATTTCAAGCCGCTTATTTGTTTGTATTGAGGGCTTGTGCCGCCAAATACTGATTTGACATAGCTTTTGACATCTTGGGCTATGTCTGCTATGCCTTTATTTGCTGCGTAAATTATTTTATCGCGGTTACTGCGGGCGTTGCTAACTGGAAAATAGGCATTGATGACAACTGTATTTGTTGAACGCATAGAAGCTAGCAGTGTGGTGAGTGCTGTAAGTTTTAGGTCGGTTTCGTTAGGGATGTAGGCTGGTTGGGCTGAGAGTAGTTGTATTAATCTGTCCATGGATTCGATGCGCTGATCGAAACTCATTTGTGAGGAGGAAATGGTTAGTGTGCTTTCGTTTTCGGGGGTGTTGGGATTGTCGGGTGTGGTGGGTGATGCGGACGATGAACGTTTGCCTTGTAGTTTTTTAGCAATTGATTTTACATCTTTTTGGGTTTGGGTACTAATATCGGATGCGTTGGCTGCGTTGACTACTCGTGTTATGATTTTACTTAATGGTGAAAATACTTCGAAGCGGGCATTGATTGCATTGGTGTATGCTGGTAATAAATTGTTGATAACTTCTAAGCTTTCGGTTGCTTCGCTGTAGAGGGTGTTGAGTGCTGGAAGTGTAATGGATACTTTACTTGGAATGTAACTGGCACCGAAGCCGATGCAAAAAGAAATAAGTTTTTGAAGGTTGGCAACGTTTATTGCATTGCCTGTTTCGGATGTTGACGCCATGATTGTTAGTGTTTTAAAGGGTTAGTTTTTTTAATTAATACTTAAAAGTATGAAGAAAAAATTTTAACTAAAGTAAAAGTTATTAACCTGTTAACAATTTGAAGTGATTTTTTTTATTTATGTAGGAGGGATAGGCTGGATTGAAGAAGGAAGTTTTTTATGTAAATGTGAAATTTAGTGGTGCTGCTATGTAACATGTAAATTGGCCTGAACTTGATAACTATATTCTTAATTAATAAACTCGTCTATATTAACAATTAATTCTTCAATTGTCCTTAAGTTATTTTTGATTTGACCCGTGGCAATACTTATATAAAAAAGATGTTCTGTACAATATTCTTTATGATTTGGATTGTTTTTTTCTTCTTTTAAGTGAATTTCAAGTTTTGCTATGTAATCACAATATATTTTATCTACAGAGTATGTATTTAAAAAACTAACAGTTTTATAAATTTTAACAATTTTTTTAATTCTATTTCCGTAAATTTTGAAAAGTTCTGTCTTCGATATAGATTCATAGATGTCCGTATGCAGGTCTTCAAAGAATGGGCAAGTGTGTGTTTTTGTGTCACGCGCCTCAAACTTTTTATATAATTCCTCGAAAGCAGATTTCAATTTAATTATTACCCCTTTTTGATTTTTCAAGTCATCTTTTAATAGCTTTTTTTTAGTATTAAGTTCAATTTTAATCTTTATCCAATTGATAAGAATTATTAGGCCTTGTGCTATAAGTGCGGCAATTAAAGCAGTCCACAATGTCCGGTTCCAATCAAAATCTTTCACTTTCTCTACTGAATTGCTGACGGTAAGTTTAATAGCGAAATTATTCAAGGTGTCAGCTGTTCCTATCGATTTATTTATTAAAGTGGCAACCAATTTATTCATTTATAAATTTAACTTATTTGTTTAAACTGTCCGATTTAATTGTCGGTATCTTAAATTTGATTTTCTTATTTCTTTTTCACTTTCTCTTTAGTAAATAAGTCTGCTGTATATTTTTCGTAAAGTTCAAATAAAAATTCCATTCTTTTGGCCTCGCTTACAAAGGCCTGTGCGCGGTAAGCCAAGTCAACGGCTTTGTCTAACTCGTTGTGTGCTTTTACCAATACTGGTGGCATGGTCAACGGATCGTAAAGGTCAGCAAGCGAACTGTTAGGAAATTGTAATCGTGCATCCAACACTTTTTGCGCTGCGGTTTCTATGGCTTTTATTTGTTTGTCAGACGGATTTTCCGGCCATGGATAATTGTTGTAAACTAATTTATTCGAATATCTTAAACTTGTACTAAGCATACCGCAAGTCTTTCTGACCCAGACCATGTGCATAATTGAAGTAAGAATACCAAAATGATACAATGTTGCACTCGGGATAATTAATGCAAGATTACTAGCTATTACCTCTTTAGATTTAAAGCCAATAGGTATATACTTTCTTAAACCCGATGATAAATTAGGTATTAAAATGTAATCTGATTCAGGCTGTCTTATTTCTCCAAATAAAAATGGATACTGTGCTAATTTATTAGTAGCCAGTCTAGTACTTTTTAACCTATATTCTTTTACTTTTTCAATTCGTTCCTTTAATAATGGGGATCTATTTATCTCTGAAGGATTTGCATCTTTTAACCAAAAACAAAATCTTTCAATATTATTAATAAACTCTTCGCCCCCAGTAAATTCTTTAATAAACTTTATACCCTGTTTTTCATTTTTCAGATATTCTTCTTTCTCAGATTTATCAAATAATAAATTACCACCATCATTAGGCATACTGCCGAATATTATATTTGGCACTTTACAAATAGGATTGCTTCTTGATAAAATAAAATTATCATTTCCTTCAATCAAATAAGGATTTATATTAGAAACAAATTTCGCTAACGGCTCTCCTTTTATATCATCGTATTCAAATATTATTTTTTTTGATATATCGTAGTTTGCAAAGCCAATGATAACAACAAATACTGCAGCATTTCCTTTCGCCTCGTTATTCCATTTGAAATATTTATGAGCAAAATGTATTTTTATTTTGTACTTATTAAAAAGCTCATTCCATAATACACCAACTTGTTCGCCTTGTGTAATGGAATTTGTTGATACAAATGCAACTTTTATTTGGGTGTTTTGTATTAGTTGTGCAGCTTTTAAATACCAAGCAGCAACGTAATCCATAACCCCTGCACCTTTTACACCTGAAAACGTTATTTCTAAATCAGTTTTCTGTAGTTCGTTTTGAAGACTTTTGCCTATAAATGGTGGGTTTCCAATAATAAAAGAAAGGTCATTTTTTGAAACTACATTCTCCCAATCCGTTTGTAACGCATTACCATGAACAATTTTGGCGGCTTTTTTCAACGGCAAACGGGCAAAGTACTGTCCAAATTCGTTGCTTATAAGCATGTTCATTTGGTGGTCAATCAGCCACATGGCGACTTCGGCAATTCGGGCAGGGAATTCTTCGTATTCAATGCCGCACATCATATCAACATCGAGCCAAATAATATCGCTAACGTCAAATACTCTTTGTCCTGTTTTGTTTGATGCTCTTAAAATCTCCAATTCAAGCAGTCGCAATTCGCGGTACGTAATCACAAGAAAGTTTCCGCAACCGCAAGCAGGATCGAGAAATTTGAGCGCGCTTAGTTTTTTATGAAAATCGGTTAATTTATTCTTTGTCTGTGCTGCGTTTGTTGACGCATTTTTGATGCTTTCAAACTCTTTCCAAAGGTCGTCTAAGAAAAGCGGTTTTATCAATTTTAAAATATTGGTCTCGCTGGTGTAATGTGCGCCTAAGTTGCGGCGTTCTTTTGGGTTCATTACACTTTGAAACATCGAACCAAAAATGGCGGGCGATATTTTGCTCCAGTCAATATAACAACAGTTGAGCACCGCTTGTCGCATTTTTGTATCAAAACTTGCTGTTGGCAAATTCTCTTCAAAAAGTTTTCCGTTTACATAAGGAAAGTCGGCAAGTTGCTCGTCAAGGTTTTTAAACCGATTTTCTTTTGCTGTGTTAAGGATTTGAAAAAGTTCTTGCAGTTTTGATGCAAGGTCGCTTCCGTCTTCGGCTGTGCGATGTTCTAAATATTCTTGAAATTGCTGTTTGTTGAAAATTGTGGTGTGTTCGGCAAACAATAGAAATAAAATCCGAACCAAGTAAACTTCTAAGGGATGGCCAGTATATCCAATTTCTTCAAGCCTGTCGTGAAGTTTGCCCATTAACTCGGCTGCCTTAATGTTTGCAGGGTCTTGTTCTTTGTAAACCTTTTTTTGATACCCTAAAATGTAGCCGAAATGCTGAATATTATTTATTAGATCTTTGAGCTTAAATTCAATTTGTTTACTTTCTACTAAGTCGTATAGTCTGAAATTCTCAAAATCGGATATGAGAATGTATTTGGGTGGTTCGTGTTGTTTTAGACCGTGGGTATAATCTTTTGCTTGCTGGTATGCCTTTTCTAGATTTTTACCTAGACTTTTCATTTCAATTAGAATGGTTCCTTTCCAAAGCAAATCAATATAGCCGTCTTTATCGTCCAGTTTTTTTACTCTGTGTTCGAAAGTGGAAACCCGCTTGCTGCTAATACCAAACACATTAAAAAACTCCACTAAAAATGGTTTTGAGTCTGCTTCTTAGTTAGAAGTGCCAGCCCATTCTTTGGAGAAATTTAATGCTCTATCTTTTATTTCATTCCAGCTTAATACCATTTTATAGATTTCTAAGGCTCAAATATATTATTAAAATATCTACAAATATGATTTGGCGAGAAGAAGGATTGCTTGTTTGCAAATCAGAGATTTATTGACGGTTCGAGATGTGTTGGATATTAGGTTGAATAAGGTTAATTACTTAGCGATTGCGTTTTCTCTGCTGAAATAAAAATTATTTGGTTTGAAAAAATGTTCTTATTTCCTAAAATTCGGCTTTTGTTTAAACGAGCTTTTAGTTGATGTTAATTAGTTATTTTTTATTGAAAATATTTAGATAGTAAAGATTAAAATCATCTGAATTAGCTATTGCAATATCCATCCATCCGTCAGAATTTATATCTCCAACTGTAACACCATAAGTTTTTGAGGACCTATCTGTTAAATTGATTTCATCAAAAGTTTTTCCATCAAGGTTAATAAAAACGCTATTTGGTTTTAGGTAATTTCCTGTCACAATGTCCATGAAACCATCTTTATTAAAATCTGCCAGGGCTATGCTATAGGTATCCGTGTCCTTACTACCAAAAAGTAGTGTTTGTTTGAAAGTAAAATTTTTATCTCCAAAGTAAATAATATTGGAACCATTGATGTTACCCGTAACAATATCCAAAATTCCATCATTGTTCATATCTGCAATTCCTACAGAACGTGTCTCAAATGTTCCTAATCCAAAATCAAGTTTTTTTGAGAATTTTCGGTTGCCTTTGTTTATAAAAATTTCATTGGGAATATTGTCTCTGTTTGCAAGAACCAAATCGGGTAGGTTATCGCCATTTAAATCTTGTATGGCAATATCAATGGTAGAGTTTTGATTGGTTTGTAATTTAACACAATCAAAATTCAGTTTTCCATTATTATAGCAAATCATATTCTGTTGCCCTCTATTGGTAATAATGAAATCGATAAATCCATTATTGTCTAGATCTCCCAATGCAATATTTCTGGCATTCGAAACTTCGGCTACTACTGAATGAAATTTAAAGTTTCCTAAACCATCGTTTGTGTAAATTTTATGAGGTGCATTATCGTTTATTTCGATAATGTCTAAATCGCCGTCGTTATCTAAGTCAACTAATTTAGCTGCATAGCTTGTTGAACTTACATTATCTAATGCAGTCATAGAATTAAAGCCTTTGCCAGAATTGAAAAAGATATAATTTGTTTCAGGCCAATGTCGTCCATTAGCTACAACAGCATCAATCTTTCCATCATTGTTAATGTCACCCAAGCTAATAGAAGCACTTCTATGTTTTGCAGAACCAAAACTAAATCTTGGTTCATCAGCGCTCATGTCGTTCATCGAATTAAAACCACGCTCTTGAGCAAATGATGCCGCAGTAATTAAAAGAAAATGAAGAAAGATTAGATTTTTCATAATTATAATTGTTACTAACTTTTTATGCGGTTAAGAAGTTGGCGATTTCGAAACACAAACCTGTTTGCCAACATTTAATCCGCCTGAAGCGGACTCAATGCTTCTTTGAACAGCCAAATTCGTGTAGGTGTTTTTAGTGGCTGCCCCATTTTTGCCATGTAATGTTTATTGTTTTATAAATTTTTGTGCCTGATATGATAATTTTTCAAATGAATAAAATAAATACCACTTGATAAGTCTGAAATATTAATTTCTGTTGATAAAAGTTTTGTGTCTAGCGTTTTAACTAATAGACCTATTAAATTATAAATTTGTACTTGTCTGTTCGTTATTTGTGAGGGTGTTAAGGTAATTGTTAGTATTTGAGAAGCAGGATTAGAATAAACAGAAAATTTTTGAATTTCAACTTCATTTACTCCTGAAATAGATGATACAAAGTTGTATAAAAATCTCTTTTTCAACATTTCCATTCTTAATAATTGCT